>Ga0075366_10001191_pt1 | contig 12894 bp, 12 predicted proteins | sample EndMethybrTD3031_FD_72351 | JGI IMG/M metagenome (GOLD analysis project Ga0075366, IMG submission 72351) | Populus endosphere microbial communities from Tennessee, USA - Endosphere MetaG P. TD hybrid TD303-1 | ecosystem: Host-associated > Plants > Roots > Endosphere | place: USA: Tennessee...
GAATTGAAAGACCTGTTTTATCCAATGATGGCTTTTTTCCAAAACCCAGACTCATCTGACGAAACTGAAAAGGCCGTAGCCGATAACGCGGTAGAAAAAGATTTTGATATGGCAGTTTATGGAATTTTAACTAACTTTAAATAAATCACAATACTAAACAAAACAATTATGGACCCTTTTGCAACACCAGTCAATCCAACTAAAGTAGCCACAAAGTGGGCTGTAATAGCTACTGTAACATCAATTGTGTTAACCTTACTTTACCAATTTTTAAATATCGCGCAGGATTCTCCGGCAAGATATTTATCCCTTTTGCCTTTTATTGCTTTTATAATAATGGCACAAATTGAATACAGGCAGTTGCTTGGGGGACACATAAGTTTTGGTAAGGCTTTTTCTACAGGATTCAGAGTAGCCTTATTTGCCGGTATATTGGGTGCAATTTTCATGTTTATATACGTATCGTATATCAATAAAGAATTTATACCGCAAATGATGGAGGTTCAACGCGCCAAAATGGTGGAAAAAGGCATGTCTGATGACCAAATCGATAAAGCGATGGCCATGTCTTCAAAAGTGACCGGCCCCGCCATGATTTCATTATTCGCAGCTGTAGGCTCGGCTGTTTCGGGAGCTATTATCAGCTTAATTACTGCTGCAATTGTTAAAAAAGATCCACCGCCGTTTGATGGCGAAGCTTACGTAGCGCCAACCGACGCAACTGTATAGCACTTACAAAAAAATATTAATCTCCCGCAGGCAATTGCGCCTTGCGGGATTTTTTTTGCCTCCCGGCGAACATCCGCATAATAAATGGTTTACTATCATCAATAGTTTTAGGATAATAATACTTAGTTACCCGGCTGGTTGCCACCCCATATATGGCCATAGTATATACAAAATATTGGGCCGGTATACCTGCAAGGTTTAAGCCGAATAATAAAATCAGTATCAATGGCACCAACCAATAATGCGCTTTTAATACTTTCCACTTAATTTCCTTTTCCATTTCAGCAGGAGTATAGCACAACTTTGCACTGTTCCTCATTAAGTAACCGCCTAACAAGCTGAACATAAATAAGCACATAAATATGGTAACTACATATATGTTAAATCCCCACTGGCCCTGGATGCTACTGGGTTTAGCAAAAGAGCCAATCATGCTTACAGCAAATGGGAACAGCGATACGCAGAAAAGAAAAAGTAGGTTATGAACCAGCAAACCCCGGTCATAATCTTTAACAAAGCCAAATAACCTTACGTGCCGTGTCCAAAACATGGCTACAAAAAAGAAGCTTAAAGCGTACCCAAACAACCGAAACCCGACGTTTTTCATGTCGTGTAAAAAAACTTCCCGGCTGGCATCGCGGAAGCCCTCGGGTAATTTTAACTCAATTACCATAATGGTAATTATAATGGCAAATACCGCATCGCTAAACAGGATGATCCGTTCAAGCTGAAATTCTTTTTTTAATTCCTGTTCTTCGTTCACATTCATAGTGTGTAATTTAATATTTTTGTAGCATGAGTGATAAAAAATCCGACTATTCCTTTTGGACCAAATACAAACGCTACGCCCAAAATGAATTGCTGTTATACATTGTAATGATTGTAGGCATTATATTAGGTATCGTCATCTTCAGTTACCTTTAACCAGCGCCATCAGGTAAGTATCTGCATCGGCTACTTCCTGGTAAAAATCAACAAAATCCTGGTAGTTGTCTTTATTATAAGTGCCGTCATTTAGTTGCAAAAGCCTTCTGTACACCAATTTATTTCCGGTTAGGTGCATGCTTACAGTATACTTGCCAAAGGGCTTGGTCACTTCCTTGTTCATCAATATTTTATCTGGACGGTACCCGGACGGCAGTGTGTAGCTGATCTGGTCGTCCTCCACAAACCCGCGGTTAATGTATACATCGGTCAGGCGGTTGCGTACCTCATCAGGGACGTGGGTGATCCGGTTGGCCAGGTTTACTTTAAAATAAAATTTATCTGTATTAAGCGCCGCAAACTCGCGAGCTTTCAGTGTAATATTTTCTGTAGTTACCGCGTTGGCGCTGCTGGCTTTTTTAAAAGCCAGTTTTTCAATATCCAGGTTACTAATAGGGTAAGCCTCTTTTATTTTTTTCAATTGTTCGGTGTAGGCATCGTCAATAAATTCATAACGTGTGTCGTAATCGGTGCCACAAAAATCGGTTATCATATTACCGGATAGCTCTCCTTTGGCATCAATGGTAAATTCAGCTTTGCGCCGGGTTACATTCGCTTCGGCAGGGTAGCGGGGGGTATGCAGCAATTTCCCGCCTTCAGGCGTACAGGCTAATACCCAGCGGTCATCGGTAAAATCGCCTAAATAACCAAAGGGGATTTGCTGACTGGTACATTCCAGCCAGGTAGTATCATTTTTAAACGGCAGGCAAAGTATCACATGGTCGCCCTGGTCCATACTTGCAAAATCGGCGAGAAAGCTTTTTTTGCGAGATCCTGATTTAACCACGCAATACCACGAATTGATATTAGCCGTTTTTAATAGGGCGTGCGTGTAATTAACCAGCGCCTTGCAATCGCCGTAGCCCGTTTTATCTACATCGGATGCTAAAAGGGGCTGGTAACCGCCAATGCCAACCTGTATACTCACATAGCGCGTTTTCTGCTGCATGTACTCGTATATTTTTTTTGCTTTTAGCTTAGGGTCGCTAATGCCTGCAGTAATTTCTTTAATATGTTCAACCGTTTCGGCTGGTACCATATCGCGGTTTAACAGCAGCTTATCATATATCCATTTGCCCAAATCTTTCCAATTGGTATAGGTGCCTGTGATACCTTCATAACTAAATTTCTCGGGCGCTATTTTTACCATGGTTAGGTATTGCTCGGGATTAGGGCTATAAGGTTCGTATTTTACCGATTTTAAGTTGCTTACTTGCCATTGATAGGTTTTTAACCCTTGCGCATTTGTGCTAATTACTACTTTGTGCGGGGTGTTTATTTCTTTATACCTGATATTAAAATCAGGCTTGCCGGTAAAAGTAAACGTACTGCTCTCTACACTTACACCTGTACTCGGGTTTGGCTCCCAGTCGTAAAGATTTAGTGTTTGTTTAGAACGTAATTCATACTCATATTCGATAGTATAAGGATAATCAATTATGGCAGGCCGGTAATGCTTAACCCTTGAATCTTCGAACAACGAGGAATTGCTGGCCGCACTTTCGTCCTCAAAATCCTTTTCATAAAACTTACTCAGCAATTTTCCAGATGAATTATACACCGCGCCTTTAATGCTTTTAATGATATTGCTTTTGTTATGCCATATCGCCATTTCGGCGTGCTTGTCGCCATTTTTGTTTAGTATGGTAATAGCCTGCTTAATATGGTAAGTCGTATTATCCAGGTCTTTAACTTCCACGCGCTCATCACAATTCCTTATTACGGCAGTAGAATAAGCCAGCAGTTCTTTCGGGATCAGCGTGGCATCATAATTTTGCTGGGCCATGGCTATGCCCGATAGTAAACTGAACCCTGCAAGTAAAAACAGTACTTTCATTTATTTTTTCTTAAAAACAATTTCAGAGGTACCTGCCTGTATAATTTTGTTGAACATTTCTTTTAAGTAAGGATATTCGCTTATTGAGTATACAGATTTGTTGAACTGGGTAACGTGCGAAAATTGTACGCCACCATCATCTGTTTTTATATAATTTACCAAAAAGCGCCCGCCATCCAGCGGCATGGTTAGGCCAACATTCTGTGGCAGGCTTTCAACGGTAAACTGTTGCGGTATATGCATAGTTAACATAAAACGGTCATCGTATAGTGCGCCGCGGTCAATAGGGTATGTACGGTCTTGTAATTTAAAAGGGTTTTCGGTAATATAATCTATAAAAAACGGGTTGAAACTGATACGGCTATTATCCAGGTTTTTATAAGCATCTATTTCAATCTCATATTTCTCCATCAGCGGTTTATCCAAACTGTCCAGGTTATGGATCTCCGATTTCAATATTTTTATCTTTTTCAGTTTGTTATCAAAATCCTCCACATACTCATCTACCGAATTGAATTTTTTAATGGCTTTGCGTTTGTCCAAAGCCTCATAACCGGCAGAATAGCTAATCATAGTACCTTTTATTTTGCCATCATCCTGCAAAGTAAGGTCAAGCGAATAAGTCCTGCTTTTCTTTTGCGATGCCACCAGGTCTATCCAATAGGATGGTTTATCCATGCTTATTACGCGTCCCTGATCGTTCATACACCGCATAGGCAGTAAGCCAAACGGCAATAATGGGTCTGTTGCGTCAAGCAGATAGCTTTGCCCTGCAATATTAGCTTTGGCAACAACGTAGTTAAAGTCGGTTTCAACGGGATATAGTTTGTTAACCACGCCATGTTCGCGGGTTGAAAGCAGTACCGCTTCGGTATTAATACCGGCCGCGTTTAAGGCAGCTATCAAGGTTAAATTTATCTCGGCCGCGCTGCCCGAATGGTTATTTAACGCGCTTTTAATACCATCTTCTGTTCGCCAGCCGTAAAAATCATCCCATTTAAAGTTCTTTTTCACAAAATCGTAAATAGCTTTTGCCTTGTCCATCTCATCGGTTTTTCCGGCAATAACACTTTGCGTGCGGTCTTTCATTAAGCTGCTCCGTTTTATCTGCCCGCCAAAGCCATCATCGTGTTTCATATCATAATCAACATCCTTCCATTCTTTGGCTACTTTAATTTTGCCGCCGGTATTCAGGTCGGTGTAATCAGATAACTCAAAATATATGGCCGAAATAAAGTTTTTTGGCGCCGTCATGTATTCTTCAGGAATAAATGCGGGCACATCAGCCATAATAAAGCTCATTTTAGAACAGTCACACTTTATACCACCGCCGGGCGAAAAGCAATCTTTTTCAAGGTCGGCAGTGTTTTTTGTGAGTTTGTACGGCCCGCGTAACACAATGTTATAATTGTAGACCGCCGGTAAATGCGCTTCATATTCCGAATATATTTTTGGGATATCTGCCTGGAACTCCCAGGTTTTAAAAGTCCAGATACGGGGCATTTCCAAATGATACTTATATTCAATAATGCATCCCTTGCGTAAATTTGGGAATGTGAATTTTACCAGGTCGAGATACTTATTCTGATGAACTGTAAATATCTTTTTAGGGTCAAGCTCTGCTCTTTGTACTAATCCATTATCATCTTTATAATACGTGATCGCCACAATGTCGCTTACTTCATCAAACCGGTTATTATCTGATTTATAAATGGGTATTTCTATAGTTCCCTGGTTAAATGCCTGGCTGTCGAATATTTTAATTTTAGCATGATATTCATGTATCAGTGGAGTACGTTCGCCGCTGCTTAACCAGGTTTTGCCAAATTCGCGCAGCACTACAGCATGGGCTGAAGTATCTTTAGCATACCGGGCCATATTCATTTCTTCCAGCTTATATTGCCCAAATTCAAAATCTTGTGCCCAAACCATGATGGGGGCAATTAGGAAGATTAATAATAGTAGATTTTTTTTCATTGAGGTTAAATTGTGATATTGGGTATTAAGGTATTAATTACTTAAAACAAAAGGAAAAAAAGTGGAAAAATAAACAGCTGTATGTGCTTACTTTTGCGACCTTTGCTAATACTATACAACCTTTAATGAAATTAAATTTAAAACGCCCGCTCGCTTTTTTTGATATTGAAGCCACTGGTACCAATATTGGCGCTGACCGCATTGTTGAATTATCAATTATTAAGCTTAATCCCGACGGGAGTGAGGAAGTAAAAACCTGGCGCGTACACCCTGGTATGCCTATACCGCTGGAATCGTCGCTGATACATGGTATATACGATGAGCATATTGCCAACGAGCCTTTATTTAAAGCCATTGGTGCAGATATAGCCGCATTTATTGGCGATAGCGACCTGGCAGGATACAATTCTAATAAATTTGATATCCCTATGCTGATGGAAGAGTTTATGCGTGCGGAGATACCGTTTGAACTTGACAAGCGCCATTTTGTGGATGTGCAGAATATTTTTCACCAGATGGAACAGCGTACTTTAAGGGCTGCCTATAAATTTTATTGCGATAAAGATATTATCAACGCCCACTCTGCCGAAGCGGATACCCGCGCTACTATGGAGGTTTTGCTGGCGCAAATTGCCAAATACGAATTAACCGAATGGGAAGATAAGCAAGGTAAACGCAGCATACCGGTGGTAGGCGATGTTGAAGCGCTGCATAAATTTACCAACCTTAACCGCACGGTTGATTTTGCCGGCCGTATGGTTTATAACGACGCAGGCGAGGAACTATTTAACTTTGGCAAGCACAAAGGCAAGAAGGTTGAAGATGTGTTTAATATTGAACCCAGCTATTACTCGTGGATGATGCAGGGCGATTTTCCTTTGTATACTAAAAAACAACTGGAAGCTATTTATAACCGCTGGAATGCCAAACGCCAAGCCGAAAGGCAGGCACGCCCTGTGCAGCCTAAACCGGCAGCGCAGCCCGCGGTACAGCAAAAGCCAGCTACATCGCCACCAGCACAGAATTTTAACAATAATAACAATAACTATCAGCAAAAGCCTTTTAAACGTCCTGATGCAACGCCTGCTAAACCCGTTGATGAGGATATGCTAAAACAGCTGGCCGATAAGTTTAAAAAAGGCTAATAATTGGTTTTGGTGGGATAATAAGGCTTCGCAATTACCCCCTCATCGCTCAGTAAAATATTCAGGTGTTCCGATTGGAGCACCTTTTTTATGGTAGTAGCTTTCCCGTTTACCCAAACCTTGTTTTGGATAAGCCGGATGCCGTGGCTATAATCTGCCCAATTATTTAAGTGCCTGGCATACAGGGGTTGTATAGCTTTACCGGTGGTGGTTTTGTGCCAGCCATAAATTACTACATGGTAATTGCTGGTATCGTTATATATCCGGTTTGATATAATTACATCCTTTTTATCGCCACCTACCAGGTTGCCCGGTGTGAATTTATTGCCCAGGCTATCACGCTGCTGCTTAAGCATTTCTGTGTGTTTTATAAATACCGGCACCGTTATCATAGCCGGGATGGGTGGTATAGGCAATGGTGAAAGTTTTATAACCGCGTGCTGATAGATGGTGTTCACCATTTTGCGGGTAGGCAGGCTGCATTTTAGTTTGTTAGCTACGCGCTGCGCCAGGGCAGGTGTCATTGGGCAATAGAAATAATCGCTGTCTGTGCCAATGGCTATATAATCCGGAATAACGTAATACTCAATCGTTGTTAATGCGCCATTTATAGTAAGTGTATCGGTGATTTTTACCAGTTTTCGGTAAAATGGGGGGATGTTGCCTTTTTTAATGGCTTTATAGATGATCTTTTCACGTTCAGGCAGGTGAATAGCAATATCGCTAACAGCAACAGCGAATTGGCTGCCATTAAGCGCGTTGGGCTTCCTGTCCCTGATCTTTAATTTTTGTGCCTGAGCTGAAATGCTGAGCATTAAAGCCGCCATCAATAAAAATACCCTCATTTAATAAATGCTATATTCCGTTTTAAGCCGGTATATTTTGTACGCTTAACTGCCGAGTTTTTGAATACTTTTTGAAAGGTTTCTTCGGTAATATCTTCCCAATCCTTTTTGCTGATGCCTAATAGATCGGCGTGCGGCTCAAAAGCGGGTTCGTTATGCAGCACCGAAAACTTATTCCAGGGACAAACATCCTGGCAAACATCGCAGCCAAACATCCAGTTGTCCGTTTTACCCTTAAATTCCTGCGGTAGTTCGTTTTTTAGTTCGATGGTGAGATAAGAGATACACTTGCTGCCATCAACCACGTAGGGGGCTACAATTGCCTCGGTAGGGCAGGCGTCAATACAGCGGGTGCAGGTACCGCAATGGTCGGCTGTAGGGGCTATATCGTATTCCAGTTCCAGGTCTACAATTAGTTCCGCCAAAAAAAAGAATGACCCTGATTGTTTATTGATCAGGTTTGTGCTTTTGCCCACCCAGCCAAGTCCGGCTTTTTTAGCCCAGGCTTTATCCAGCACCGGGGCCGAATCCACAAACGCGCGACCGTTCACCTCACCAATTTGCTGGTGAATAAAGCTTAATAGTTGCTTTAATTTATCTTTAATAACATGGTGGTAGTCAGTACCATAAGCGTACTTTGAGATCTTTGGCGCAAGCGGGTCGCTTTGTTCGGCGTCGGTATAATAATTAAGCGCTAAAGATATAACTGATTTAGCGCCGTCAACCAATAAGCGGGGATCAAGCCGTTTATCAAAGTAGTTTTCCATGTACTGCATTTCGCCATGCATGCCCGCTTTTAACCAGGCTTCCAATCGCGGGGCTTCTTCGTCCAGGAACCCCGCTTTGGCAATACCACAAAACATAAAACCCAGGCGTTTAGCCTCGGCTTTTATTAATGTACTATATGCTGAAATGCTTTGCGCCATTTAATCGCAAAGGTAAACATCTTAAGCTAAATAGTATTTAAATAGGACTATGCTGAAACATGTTGTTATGTGGCCTGTTCTATCTATAGCTAAATTTAAAAACCATGACTGAAGATATATTACAATCCGATGCTGATAATGGATCGGATCCCAAAGACGAACAAATAACCAACCAGGACCTGTCGGTAACTAATGCCGACCGGGATACCGATACCCAAAAAGGTGAACAAGAAAATGAACAAACCAAACCCGATGAGGTACGCGTACCAACCGTAACGCCTGACAATGATAGCGGAGACCCCGGGCCACCGGCAGAGGAGCCAGCGGTTGATAAGGGCGAAAATAAACCCGGTAAAACAGTATAAACAAAAAAAGCTTCGGTAACATCTACCGAAGCTTTTTACGTATGCTATACAGCAATTAGAAACTTTGCCTGATACTGGTACTTAAAGTTTTAGGGCTCCAATAGCCGCTGGCAATTATGCGGCGGATACAGAATAATGGGTCTTGTGGATCGCGTTTATCAGCTAAAGCAAAAGCTGCCTTAAAGCCGTGTTGCTTTATACCAGCAATAGCCGCTTTATTCCATAAGCCAAACGGATAGGCAAAATAGGTTAGCTTTTTACCGGTTATTTCTTCCAGTTTTTTGGTTGGCTTATCAATTTGGGTAACCCAATCATCAACCGGCCTGTTGGTTATCTTGCCGTTTTTACCAATGATTTTTAAGTTAGAGGTGTGCGAATATTTGGTAACCATGTGATGGTCCCAGGTATGGCTGCCAATCACGTTACCTTCGTCCGATAGTTTTTTAACCATATCAGCTGTCATATAATGCGGGCGGCCAAGAGACACCGTCATCACAAAATAAACCGCCTTGTAGTGATACTTTTTTAGCTCAGGATTAGCAATGGTGAACTGATCCAGGTCGGTATCATCAAATGTTAACATAATAGGTTTACTTGGCAGGGCCGCCCCGGTAGTTAAATAAGCATAAAGCTGATCGGGCAAAATAGTATGATAACCACTATCGGCAAGCATTTTCATATGGGCTTTAAAGGTGGCTATAGGGCAAATGTAATCTTTACCATTTTTGCTGTCCTTAGCAGTCCAGTCGCGTATTTGGTGGTAGCATAAAATAGGCACCTGTTTACGGGCCATAATAGAAGCACTGCTTTGGGCAGATACTGCTGAATAAGTGAACAAGCCTAATACGGCTGCAATAATTGATTTTTTAGACATAGTACTATGGGGCATTTTAAAATAACCGTGTTAAAATTAAACGTATTTAATCAGGATAAAAATTTAAGTTTTAAATTATTTTTCTGTTGATAAAGAATAAGGCACATCAGCATCCTTAACCCCGCGCTGCTTATTTGGCACCGGTGACATTTTGATATTGATTACCGCGCCTTTTTGCAATGTGGAATGACTTAGCCAGTTCATATCGTAAGGTCTTCCGTTATAACTGAGGCTGCTTACATACCTGTTTTCCGGACTGTTTGTTGGTGAGTTAATGACCACCTTTTTACCGTTCTCCAGGTTCAATGTAGCTTTTTTGAATAAGGGCGCGCCCAACACATACTGATCGGTAGCCGGGCAAACAGGATAGAAGCCCATAGCCGAGAATACATACCAAGCCGATGTTTGGCCGTTGTCCTCGTCGCCACAGTAACCATCGGGTGTGGCTTTGTACAGGCGGTTCAAGGCCTCGCGTACCCAGTATTGGGTTTTCCAGGGCTGGCCACCGTAGTTATACAAATAGAGCATATGCTGGATAGGCTGGTTGCCGTGCGCGTATTGACCCATGTTCATAATTTGCATTTCACGTATCTCATGTATCACGCCCTGGTAGTAGCTATCATCAAATATCGGCGGCAGGATGAATACCGAATCCAGTTTGTTTACAAAGGCCTTTTTGCCGCCCATCAGGCCTATCAAACCATTAATATCATGGAAAACGCTCCAGCTATAATGCCAGCTATTTCCTTCGGTAAAGGCATCGCCCCATTTAAACGGGTTAAACGGTGTTTCAAAGCTGCCGTCCTTGTTTTTGCCACGCATTAAACCGGTTTGCGGGTCGAACAGTTTTTTGTAATTCATCGACCGGGTTTTGTAGATATCGGTTTCAGCTTTTGGACGACCTAAGGCTTTCCCTAACTGGTAAATAGTGAAATCATCGTAAGCATATTCAAGCGTGCGAGCTGCGTTCTCGTCAATTTTAACATCATAAGGCACATAGCCCAATGAGTTGTAATATTCTACACCTTTACGACCTGTACCGCCCGGGCCTGCGTTGTTGGCGCCATGCAATAAAGCTTCATACAAAGTATTGATATCGTAACCGCGCATCCCTTTCATATAAGCATCGGAAACCACAGAAGCGGAGTTATTGCCCACCATAATAGGCGCATATCCTGGGCTCGACCATTCAGGCAACCAGCCGCCTTCCTTATAATCGTTTATCAGACCTTCCTGCATCTGTTTGTTAATGGAAGGGTACATCAGGTTAAGAAAAGGGTACAACGCCCTGAAGGTGTCCCAAAAGCCTGTACCGGCAAACATATATCCCGGGTAAACTTTGCCAGTGTAAGGGCTCCAGTGCGTTGGGTTGCCATTCGCATCTAATTCGTATAACTTGTTGGGGAAAAACAACATGCGGTAAAGGCACGAGTAGAATGTGCGTGTCTGATCGACCGAGCCGCCTTCAACCTGTATGCGGTTTAAGGTTTTATTCCAGATGGCTTTGGCGTTCGTCATAGTAGTATTGAAGCTGTTGCCGCCTATTTCACGTTTCAGGTTCAGTTCAGCCTGTTCAAAACTGATAAAAGAAGATGCGACCTTTAGGTTCACTACTTCACCTTTTTTAGTTTTAAAACCAATAACTGCCCCGGCATGGTTAGTTCTTAATTCAAGCGAATCTTTCACCACGCTCGAATCTTTCCAGGCGTGAGCAAGCGTAAACGGCTTATCTACATAAATAACAAAGTAGTTTTTGAAGTTGATAAGCTTACTGCGGGCATACCGGGTAGTATAACCGATGATCTTATTTTCGCCGGGGATGATTTTAATGTATGATCCACGGTCAAGCGCATCTATCACCACAAAAGAGCTATCACTTTTAGGAAAAGTAAAGCGGAATTGCGCGGCGCGTTCGGTAGGGGTGATCTCGGTCGTAATATCATGATCGGCCAGGTAAACGCTATAATAATAGGGTTTGGCTGTTTCGGCTTTATGGCTAAACCAACTGGCGCGTTTGTATTCTGAAAGTGCCATGTGGCCTGTTACCGGCATAATGGAAAACTGGCCATAATCGTTCATCCATGGCGACGGCTGATGGGTTTGCTTAAAACCACGGATTTTGTCGGCGTCGTAAGTGTAAGCCCAGCCATTACCCATTTTGCCGGTTTGCGGTGTCCAAAAGTTCATGCCCCAGGGCAAAGCAATAGCAGGGTAGGTGTTGCCGTTAGACAGGTCGGGTTTTGAAGCAGAACCCATTAACGGATTTACATATTCAACCGGATCAATCACTTTGTTAACCATTTGGGCCCGCCCTGCAATCGCTGTCATGGCAAACACCATAGTCAATAGCGTTTTCTTCATTGTATGTTTCAGTAAGTAGGTATAATAGTTATATTAAAATAAGGTTTGGCTTCCGCCCGATTTAAACAAGCCTAAGTGCTTATAAGCATGTTCGGTAGCTTCACGGCCACGCGAGGTGCGCATTAAAAATCCTTCCTGTATCAGGAATGGTTCGTACACTTCCTCAATGGTGCCTTCATCTTCACCAACGGCTGTAGCAATGGTTTTCAAACCTACCGGGCCTCCTTTAAACTTCTCTATAATGGTTGATAATATCTTATTGTCCATCTCGTCCAGGCCGTGCTCATCTACATTAAGGGCGTTAAGCGCGTACTTGGCTATACCGGTGTCAATATTACCATCACCTTTTATCTGCGCAAAATCACGTGTGCGGCGCAGTAAAGCATTGGCAATACGCGGTGTGCCACGGCTACGGCGGGCAATCTCATAAGCCCCCTCATCGCTGATGGGTGTTTTTAGTATGGATGCTGATCTTAATAGTATGGTGGTCAGTAACTTAGCATCATAATACTCAAGCCTTGAATTAATGCCAAAACGGGCACGAAGCGGAGCGGTTAACAATCCTGAACGTGTAGTAGCACCAACTAAAGTGAACGGATTCAGCGATAATTGCACCGAACGCGCATTAGGGCCGCTCTCCAGCATAATATCTATTTTAAAGTCCTCCATGGCCGAATACAGGTATTCTTCAACCAGCGGACTTAAACGATGTATCTCATCAATAAAAAGAATATCGCCGGCTTCAAGATTGGTCAGCAAGCCAGCCAGGTCACCGGGCTTATCAAGTACTTATTGTCCATCTCGTCCAGGCCGTGCTCATCTACATTAAGGGCGTTAAGCGCGTACTTGGC
>Ga0075366_10001192_pt1 | contig 12889 bp, 8 predicted proteins | sample EndMethybrTD3031_FD_72351 | JGI IMG/M metagenome (GOLD analysis project Ga0075366, IMG submission 72351) | Populus endosphere microbial communities from Tennessee, USA - Endosphere MetaG P. TD hybrid TD303-1 | ecosystem: Host-associated > Plants > Roots > Endosphere | place: USA: Tennessee...
GCCCTGGTCGGCCGCCGCCGAGAAGGCGACCTGCGCATAGAGTTCCCCGTCGCGCAGCGTCATTTTCCAGTCCGGCGGGATCAGAGGCTGGAATACGGTGAGCGACTGTTTCGGCCACCAGGCCTGCCCGCGAAGGCGTACGCCATCCCAGCGACCGTTGACCTGCACCGGGCCGATTTTGTCCGCATGCAGGTCGCCCTTAAACTGGAATATCGTCGGGTCGGTGCCGTCGACGCTGAAGGTCAGGACCGACGGCGGCAAAAAGCTGCCGCCGGAGAAACGGGTTTGCCCGGCGTTGAGCGACAGCGCACCGCTGAAGCTCGGCTTAGCGGGATCGCGGAACCAGCGCACCGGCCGATCCAGCACCAGGCGCGGCTTGCTAACTTCCATCGTGCCGTACTGGAGCTTGTCAAAGCCGGTGGAGAGCGCCGTCAGCTCGATAAGCTTGTCGCGCCACTCGCCTTTTCCAGCAACGTCCCAGCGGGCATTCATCGGCGTAAAGCCGCCTTTCCCCCAGTAGCGCCACTGCCACAGGCCGTTGTGGGGTAAAAAGTCGTTGGCCTGTCCGTCCAGGTGGAGCTCAAAGTCGCCCATTTCGTTTTCATGGGCGCGCAGAATGGCCTGTAGACGTCCGTCCACGCCCTTCTGCGTCAGCTTAACGCCCGCCAGCGGCCAGCGGATTTCATCGATATCGAGTGAGTTGATGATGCGCCCGCGCGAGCGGAGCAGCGCGCCCGGCTCAAAGTCGAGCTGCGGTTCATACAGGCTACCGGTCAGTTTTGCCGGCAATCTGGCGTAAAGAATGAGATCGTTTTGCTTCGCCTCGCCGCTCAGGTGCAGCGGCATGTCGCTGTTTTCCATGCTGAGCCTGCCGGGACCAATATTCAGTACGGCGTTGCCTTTGCCCGCATCGCCGTGCGTCAGCACGTTCAGTCGTCCGGTCAGGGTGGCTTTCTCCAGCCCCTGCTGCCAGTTGTCGGCGCGAAGCGAAACGCGCCCGCTCAGCGGCATACCGGAAAGATCCCAGTTCCAGCGCCCGTCGCTGATATTCAGCTGTTCCGCGGTTACCTGCCACGGCAGGTCGAGCAGCGGATCGGGGTTGTCTCGCGCCATCACCACCAGTTGCCCCTGATTATCTTCCCAGTCGAGATCGGCATCGACCAGGGACGTTAACTGTGGCACGTTAAAGGTCGCGACCGCGTGGCCCTTCACCGGCACGCCGTCCGGAACCAGCGGCAGGGTGAACTCGCCCACCAGCTTAATAGGCTGCGGTTGATCCGGAAGCTGAACGTCGAACTGGCTGACGGAGAGCGTCTGGCCGCGAAGCGTTCCTTTAATGCTGACCTGCTCGCCTTTGTAGGCGATCTCCTGGCTTGAGGGGGTCAGCGACGCCTTCAGTTCGCCCTGCCACTGCTGCCAAGGGGAAAGCGTCAGACGATGAACGGTGAGCCAGGTGTTGGGCAATACCGCCTGCCACTGGGCCAGCGTTTTGGGGGCAACCGTTGACGGCGCGGACTGAGGAATTTTACTGAGGCAGACGGAGTTTAAATCCAGCGCGCCGATATCCAGCTTCCAGCGGCTGGGATGTGACAGCGTCACGTTATTGATGCGGGCAATCTCGCAGTCTTCAACCAGATAGCGGAGATCGGGGATAACCAGCGCGTGACGAGTGAGCCTCGGGCTCTCTTCGAAAGCAATGCGCGTCCCGACGGGCAGCCAGATCCCGGCGAGCGTCGGTACCCACTGGGCGAGCGTCATCAGCAGCGTCAGCGGCACCAATATGAACAGCAGTAAAAGCGCAAGTGCGGCTTTGTATTTACCCTTCATGGGCAGTTAATATCCTGATTTAGCGAAAGAATTAAGCCGACAGTGCCGATCATTGTCGCATGTTTAGCGGCTGAGTTGAAGCCAACGCCAGGTTTAAGGATAGATGCTGTGACGATATGTGGTAAATTTTTTGCTATACGCAACCTAAAGAAATCTATTTATATTCAATAGGTTACGCATAGCTTCAGCGTAAATGACAACATTGGGAGACTAATACCTGTTCCGTGGCATCGCCAGCAGGTAAAGCATAGCGAACATCAATGACCCCCAATACACCGAGTCGTAGCGCCAGGGATCAAAGTCGATATGCAAAAAACCGCTCATAAACGCATAGCCATTAGCGAATACGTTAATTTGTACGGCTGCAATGGCTATAACAAACAGAGTGTAAGCAATGAAGAGAGGATATTTTCTGAGTTTGCTAACCTTGAGCTTACCCATATACAGCAAGAAGAAAACAGCAATAGATACAATGAAATAGCACAAGGCAGGCATAATGGGCGGGGTTAATGACAACTCAAATTGTGGTGACATGCTCCATTCTCCGTTTCTGTCTGAGAGCTCACGAGCTTCTGACGTCATTCCATTGCATCTGGAAGCATTGCAGTTTTTACGCCTGGTTGCCATTCTTTAACGTAATCCTACCAGACGTTTATCACATCCTTTATCGACGCCATAACTCCCAGACTGTCCCGGACAAGATTCGCGCTGATAGCTCTCGTGGTAAGAATATCATGGAGTTAGGATATACATATGCTCTAGAATAATTGATAGAACTTATTGAATTCAATAATATTTTAGAAATTGTAAGATAATTTTAATCATGCTAACGTGAATGTAAAATCACTGGAGAAAGTCTTATGAAACTCGCGGTATATAGCACAAAGCAGTACGACAAAAAGTATCTGCAACATGTTAACGAGGCTTACGGGTTTGAGCTTGAATTTTTCGACTTTCTGCTGTCCGAGAGAACCGCCAAAACGGCGCACGGCTGTGAAGGCGTCTGCATCTTTGTTAACGATGACGGCAGTCGTCCGGTGCTGGAGGAGTTGAAAAAACAGGGGGTGAAATACATCGCCCTGCGCTGTGCGGGCTTTAATAACGTGGACCTCGACGCGGCGAAAGAGCTGGGTCTGAAGGTGGTTCGCGTGCCGGCGTACTCCCCGGAAGCGGTCGCGGAACATGCGATTGGCATGATGATGTCGCTCAACCGTCGTATTCACCGCGCTTATCAGCGTACCCGTGACGCCAACTTCTCGCTGGAAGGGCTCACCGGCTTTACCATGTACGGCAAAACCGCCGGCGTGATCGGGACCGGTAAAATTGGCGTGGCTGCCCTGCGCATTCTGAAAGGCTTCGGCATGCGTCTGCTGGCGTTCGATCCGTACCCAAGCGCTGCGGCGCTGGATCTGGGCGTGGAGTACGTCGACCTGCCGACCCTGTTCTCGCAGTCTGACGTTATCTCCCTGCACTGCCCGCTGACGCCGGAGAACTACCACCTGCTCAATCAGGCGGCGTTTGACCAGATGAAAGACGGCGTGATGATCATCAACACCAGCCGCGGCGGATTGGTTGACTCCCAGGCCGCTATCGAAGCGCTGAAGACTCAAAAAATTGGCGCGCTGGGGATGGACGTGTATGAGAACGAACGCGATCTGTTCTTTGAAGACAAGTCTAATGATGTGATTCAGGACGACGTGTTCCGTCGCCTCTCTGCCTGCCACAACGTGCTGTTTACCGGACACCAGGCGTTTCTGACCGCCGAAGCGCTGATCAGCATTTCAGAAACGACGCTGGGGAATTTACAGCAGCTGGAAAAGGGTGAAGCCTGCCCTAACGAACTGGCTTAAGCCCAACGCCGGGTGGCGTCTATACCTCACCCGGCACGTTTGTTTCCCAGCTCCGGTGAGCAACGCGCCACCAGAGCAGAACGGCCAGCAGGGCAATCGCGCTCAGTACGCTGAATGCCGTCGCAAATGAGTAGTGCCCCGCGATCGTGCCGGTTAACGCCGGACTCATCGACGCCCCAACCCCTTGCATCAGCATCACCACGCTCTGCCCGGCATTGACGTGCCCACTTCCGCGCAATAGCACCACAATAAACGACGGTACCACGACACCCAGGATCCCGGCGGCCAGCCCGTCGAGAATTTGTACCGGAATCATCATCAAGGGAGCGTCCGTGGACGCCGCCAGCGCCGCGCGCACCGGCATCACCAGCAGCGCCAGCATAATTAAGCGCCAGTAGCCGTAGCGCTCTATGCGATGCGCGACCCAGATGGCGACGGGGATCATCACCGCCTGAGAGATGATGACGGTGCCCGCCGCATACAGGCCGGGGTTAATCGAGGCGGGGGCCGCTGCAACCCTCATGCTCAGCATCGGCAGCAGCGCGGCGTTTGCCAGGTGGAATAGCAGCAGCGTCAGGCCGGTCACAAACAGCGCGCGGTTTTTCATCAGCACCGTAAAGCCGGGAACCGGCAGGCTCTCTGAGGATGACAACCCCCGCGCGGCATTGTTATCGATATCGCCGCTGCGAATGGCCAGCAGCGCGCACAGTGTTAGCAGCGTCGTGCAGGTCATCAGCAGGAATATCCCGCCGACGCCCCAGTACCAGGCGATGCCGCCCGCAATCAGCGCGGTAGCAAAGTTGCCGCCGTGATTGAACGCCTCATTTCTGCCCATCTGCGCGCTGAACCCGCTCTGGCCGGTCAGCCCCAGCGTAATCCCCGCAATTAGCGGCCCGACAAACGCCGCACAGATACCCGTTACTATCTGCGAAATAGCCACGATACCGCTCTGCTGACTAAACCAGAGCAGAAGCGTACTGAGGGTGATGAGCAGGCACACCAGCGCCAGCACGGTCCGCTTGCTGCGTGAGGTGTCGGTGATGAACCCTGCCGGTAGCGTGGCCAGTAACCCCGCCAGACCTCCTGCAGTCATCAGTATGCCGATATCATCGGGGGTCCAGTGACGTTCGGTCAGAAAAATACCGAGAAAGGGACCTAGGCCATCGCGAACATCTGCGATGAAAAAACTGGTCAGGCATAATGCCCGCAGCGAACGAAGAGACATACTTCCTGCCTTTGCATGTTATCGCCGGTAAAAAAGCAAAATGTAGTTTATCGGGTGTTTTTGAAAATCAGATGACGTCTTAAAACACTCATCCCGAACTTAAACAATTCATAACGGACGTGGCTTTTTCGCTTTACTGAACATCACTCCTGATTATACTGGCACTAAATTTATACAGGAGCTCTTCGTTGGAAAGCCATTTTATATTTGATACGAAGGTAAGCTGACGCGAATTTCTCGCTGCTTGCCTTCACGGTGGGCAGCAATCCTCTTTAAGCGATTGCATCCCGACACATTAAGTACCGCTCAATTGTGGGGCATCGCGATGTTCATGTTTACACATTCACTCTTTCCGCCACCCTCGTCCTGACATGCTACGTGTTTAGGGCGTCATGGTGTCTTTTATGAAGCACTGACGCTTATTATTTAATAATGTTAACAGGCGACAGGCTGATGTTCCCTTATATCTCTCATCTGCTCGCAGCGATGCTGCTGGGCGCAATTATTGGCGCCGAAAGACAATGGCGCCAGCGTATGGCCGGGCTTCGTACCAATGCACTGGTCGCCACGGGCGCGGCGGTGTTCATTTTAAGTTCCGTGTCCACCTCACCTGACAGCCCGGGGCGCATCGCAGCGCAGATAGTCTCCGGGATAGGATTTCTTGGCGCAGGCGTCATTATGCGCGAGGGGATGAATATCCGTGGCCTGAATACCGCCGCAACGCTGTGGTGCTCGGCCGGAATTGGCGTATTATGCGGCTTAGGGCAGTTCTGGAATGCCGCCATGGCCAGCTTGATTATCCTTTGTGCCAACATATTGCTTCGTGAAGCCGCACAGAGGATTAATCAACTGCCTGCGATCCATGAGGGCGAAAAATGCTATGTCCTGAAAATCACCTGCAGTGATGAGCATGAAGATGCGGTGCGGCAAAGTGTGCTAAGCATGGCGAAAGAGTTGACGATTAGCGTGAAAGGCATTTATTCCACAACGACGCAGGCGGAAGGAACAACCGAAATTCGGGCTGAGGTGATTACGCGCGAAGAATATCGAAAATTACTCGATCAGATTATGGGCACTATTGGCGGAAATAAAATTATTGCGTCCGTAAGCTGTCACGCAATTTGAAAAAATCGGGCGTTACAAAAGAAAATTCACGCTACTCACCCAACCCGACAGGCAAAGTCTTCACACGACTTTTTGCGCGAATTTTTTACAGGAGAATAGTTCCGGAAGTGTTAAGGACGAGTACCTTGCTGAGGGAAAGGCATCTCCCTCAGCAAGCGTTCGGTTGTTTAACCTTCCCTGTTCACGCACAGAGCGAAAGGTGACTGTAAGTTTCCTATCAACCAACCATTACTGGAAGGCTCAACTCTCAGCTGGCGTACCGTTCCATCCGGAACATAAAAGAAACTGCTTTTGAAACTCTCCTCATCGGCCGTGTCGCGGTGAGTTTTCACGTAGCGTGTATCCATTATGGAGATCTCGCCGGGCCTGTTCATTTCATAACTGAACAATACTGTTCTTGAGATAATTTTCGCCCCTTTTTCAGAGTGAATATTTCCTGACAACACAGCTTGGCCATCATGGTTTTCGTCTAAACGAAAGACCAGGTCCAACGTCGCAACGAAATCAGGATCCTGATGGTTATAGCGTAGAATCGTTGAGCAGTTAACTTTTAGAAAATTTTGATTCTGCCGTTTGTGTACATAGAACCAAACAGATAACGCCAGCACAACGAGTAGAAGTATAGCAATCAACCTTGTTTTTTTAGTGAGTGCGTTCATAACCATTCCAATAGTTATTTAGACAGGAAATGTATTTATCGTTTCTGGACGTACAGCGACTAATGAAGGCTCGTCCTTTGTTGCCGTATAGATATGACTCAGAAACCTGATACAAAAATGAGGCTCCCTCCAGGCAATCAATTCCATTCTCTTTTGCCAACTCGGTGAACAACTCTTTTTTTTGTTCAGAAAGCGATGCGGAATTTCTTTGTACAGTGTATACAGGGCACGATCCATACTTAAAGAGAAAATAAGTCTTCAATTCTCTTACCTCAGCCAAGTCTTTGGATGGAACCCTAAGCCCTAAAGTAATCAAGGTCGCGCTTATTAAAAAGACTGTCAATGCCAGAGCGATCGGTAAATGTCTATGTTTAACCCGCACGAGCGAGAGTTCTTTTACTACTTGCGCATCATTTTTTTCATCTTCTAACCGAGGCTCATCCTCAATAATGGATTGAGTCTGAACCCTTACCTCGACATCACTATTAAACATAAAACCAACGCGAGGCACCGTAGTAATACACTCCTCGACAATCCCAAACTGTACGAAATGCTTTCTAAGTTCGGAAATGTATTTGTTTAGCGTGTGACTAGAAGAACGGAGACCATGAGCATCCCATACGCTATCCAGAAGTTCATTTCGCGTCAGAACATGACCATGCTTTTCCAGAAGACATGCAAGAAGTCTGTTCATTGTCAGGGTCAGAATGACAGTAGAGCCTTCGTCTCCGGATGGCCATATAGCACCATCTTCCGAGCGATAGAAAACCCTATTATCAATCACGAAAACCATCTCTGACTCCTTATCCATGATGGTAATTGAATGGTTTCTCTCGTTTCTCCAACTTACGGAAACCCATCAGCCTCTTTGTTTCATCCTAGCACAGCCAGGCGCAGCAGCAGTTCTTGCAGTAATATTGCTTGTAAATGGATTAATTCTTAGAGCATTGATTTGTAATTTAACAAATTCACGATACATATACCTGCATTGCGTTTTTGGTTGATAGGATTATTCGCAGAAGTGAATGAGCAGGTTCTTAATCTCCAGGAGTAGTCATCCGCCCTACCGCCATTCACAGTCCCGGGGACGAAGAGACAGCTCGGGTAGCAAATCCAGTAGATAAGGAGCGACATTATGATAAGCACCAAAATGCTCATGAAGGCAGAACGTTTCTTCATCAAAGCTCGTACAGTGATTAGAGAAACAATCTTATCAGCGGAACTGACTGGTGCTGAATTTGTTCCCTTCATTCAGCCCGTATATTGGGGAGATAAGATAGTAGGCGGAGAGGTTTTACTCAGAGTTCTCAAAGATGGAATTTACCACTCCCCAGAAAAGTACCTTTCAGCAATGGAATCATGTGAAGTGATTAATGATGTCACATGCAGCTTGATGTCTAATGTTAAAACCTACTTCGAAGACTATGAAGGAACTCTACCTGAAGACTTTTATCTTTCCTTCAATATCTGTGCGAAACAGCTGAACTCTCCAAGAGTTATTGAAGCAGTGACGAACTTTAAGAAAGTATTCGACGGACGCATTGCTGTCACACTAGAAATTGTCGAACGTGGAACAATGAACCTGGACGACTTTGCACTCGATGCTATGCAGCAACTTACTGAGTCAGGTGTGCGATTTGCGATTGATGATTTCGGCAGCGGGAGTTCATGTCTTAAATATATTGAACATGCAGGTTTCTCAACAATCAAAATTGATAAATGCCTCACAATTGCCAGCAATGGATCATTAATCTATTCCGCGGTGATTGATTCCATTGTCACTCTCGCAGAGCGGCTGAAAATTCATGTCATTGCTGAAGGTATAGAAAATAAGGAACAACTATCGCTTTTGAAAGATAAAGGGGTGGATATTTTTCAGGGTTATCTATTTTCAAAACCTGTAAGCATGCACGAGTTTTGCACGCACATATAACATTTTTCAAAAGCATAAACACAGCAATTCGCAACCTTTCATGGAACAGCATTACTTAAATAACAGTAGTGCACTCAACCTATTTGTTACAGATTTAAAATTACCACCGAGGACAAATTATATATGTCAGCTAACTTCCCAAACCCTCCAGAGCTTCCGTCATGCTCAGGGCCGGACGGAATTCTTTATGATTTTAACTATGGCGCGCGCGTTTTGCTTCCGGAAGGAAAATGGCACGTCATCTTAATGGATGACGACAGCGGCAATATTCTCTTCAGCTGTGACTCAGAAGGCGGTTGGGTTACCAGTAATAAAAAATATTACGTCCGTTTCCGCATTCAGGTATTCCACCAGGGATCGACTAGCCCGATCCTGGATGAAACGCTGGATATGAAGGACAAGCCCGTTGTTATCTTTTTCCCTACGGGCACGCTGGGCGACATGCTTGGCTGGTTCCATTACGCAGAGCGTTTTCGCCAGCTGCACCGCTGTCAGCTTGAGTGCGTTATGGGGCAGGAAATTATCGAGTTGCTCAGCGCGCAATATCCGGAGATCACGTTCTCCACAAAGGACCATCTGCAAACGGTAAATCCCTACGCGTCCTGGTATGTCGGCCTTTTCTTTAAGGGAGACACAACTCATCAGCCCATCGATTTCAGGAAGGTCGGTTTCCACCGCAATGCTGGCTATATCCTCGGAGTCGATCCGCGGGAGTGCCCTCCCCGACTGAAGCTGGATGCGGAAAGAAAAATTGCGGAGCCGTATGTCTGCATCGCCGCGCAGTCCACCAACCAGGCGAAGTACTGGAACAACGGCCATGGCTGGGCCGAGGTGGTTGCCCACCTTAAATCTCTGGGTTACCGGGTGCTGTGCATTGACCGACATGCACATTACGGCCAGGGCTTCGTCTGGAACCACATTCCTCAGGGCGCCGAAGACTTCACGGGGGACATTCCGCTCCAGGAGCGTGTGGACCTGTTAAAGCATGCAAGCTTCTTTATCGGACTGGGCAGCGGGCTGTCATGGCTTGCCTGGGCGTCCGGGATCCCTGTGGTGTTAATCAGCGGATTCAGTCTCCCCAACAGTGAATTTTACACCCCCTGGCGGGTATTCAGCAGTCATGGCTGTAACGGCTGCTGGGATGACACGTCCGTTGATTTTGACCATGTGGATTATTTGTGGTGCCCGCATCACAAGAACACCCCCCGACAGTATGAGTGCACGAGTCTGATAACCGGCAAACAGGTCATCGGCATGGTGGACCGTCTGCATTCAGGATTAGTTGATAAGTAAGGGACATAAATATGAACAAGATATATACCACGGTCTGGTGCGAGTCGCGCCAGCAGTGGATTGTGACTTCTGAACTGGCGACCGGCTCCGGTCGCCCTAAGCTGACGCCGAAGAAAAGTGCTTTGGCATTACTATTAGGTGCCATACTACTGCCCTCAGGGCCGGTCATGGCTGCGGATTATGTGGATGTGACGATAGACGGGGGCTCACAAACACTGTATCCAGGAGATACAGCCACCTCCACGACCATCAATAGTGGCCAGCAGTATGTCTCTGGCAGCACAGCCACGCATACGACCATCAATGGTGGTGAGCAGTATGTCTCTAGTGGCAGCACAGTCACGCATACGACCATCAATGGTGGCCGTCAGGAGGTAAGAAATAGTGGCTCAGCCACCTTTATTACCATCAACAGTAATGGAATTCAATACGCCTCAACTGGCGGATCGGTCACCTCCACCACCATCAACGGTGGTCGCCAGTACGTCAGCGGCGGCACTGCTACCTTTACTACTATTAACAGTGGTGGTTCTCAGTACGTCTACAGCGGCGGAAAGGCCATTAACACTAGTATTAACTATGGGTTGCAATACGTCTACAGTGGCGGCCAAGCCACTTCTACAAACATCAATAGCATTAATTCTATACAGAACGTCTACAGCGGCGGAATGGCCACCTCGACCACTGTCAACGACGGTACTCAGATTGTCTCAAGTGGCGGTGCTGCCAGTGATACCACCCTCACAAGCGGAGGTACTCAGTTCGTTTACGGCGAATCACACAACACCATTGTCAACGATATCGGAACCCAGCACAGTCTGAGTGGTGGCACGGCCACATCTACTACCATCAACGGGGGGTTCCAACGTGTGTCAAATGGCGGCACGGTGATTGACACAACCATTAACAATGGAGGCACTCAGTACATCTCCAGCGGCGGCTCAGCCATCAGAACTATTATCAACAATGGCGAACAGAACGTCTACAGCGGCGGCACTGCGACCTCCACTACGATTAACAGCGGCGGAGTTCAGAACATCAACAGTGGCGGTTTGGCCACCTCTACTATCATCAGTAGTGGTACTCAGCGAGTCTCCAGTGGCGGCTCGGCCACTGACGCCATCATAAGTGGCTGGGGTAATCAGCGTGTCTACAACGGTGGTTCGGCCTCCAGCACCACTATCAACAACCTGGGCTATCAGCACATATCAAGTGGCGGCCTGGCTACTATTACCATCATTAATAGTAATGGCTCTCAGTACGTCTCCAGTGGCGGTCTTGCTACTAATACAATAATCAATAGTAATGGTACACAGAGAGTCAGCAGTGGCGGCACAGCTACCTCAACTACCATCAACGACTGGGGCGTTCAGAGTGTAGGAGGACTGGCCATTTCTACTACTACCACCAAGGGTGGTTATCAGGCCGTCTATAGTGGAGGCTCGGCAGTACACACCACCATCAACGGTGGTGGTCAAAACGTTCGTAGCGGCGGCTCGGCCACCTCTACCACAATCAACAGTGGAGGTAATCAGTACGTCTTTAGTGGCGGGACTGCCAACTCTACAACCATCAACCAAGGTGGTTTTCAGCATGTTTCCAGTGGGGGCTCGGTCACAGACACCATCATCAATAATGGTGCTCATCTTGTCGCAGGTAATGCGACCTCTACTACAATAAACGGGGGTTATCAGGAGATTTCCAGTAGCGGCTCGGGCATCTCTACTACCATCAACAGCCGTGGTACCCAGCACGTTTTTGATGGCGGTTTGGCCACCTTGACCTCCATCATTGGCGGCACTCAGTACATTTCCAGCGGTGGCTCGGCCACTTCCACTACCATCGCAAGTGGAAGTCAGTACGTTCAAAGTGGCGGCTCGGCCACCTCCACTACCATCGAGAGTGGAAGTCAGTACGTTCAAAGTGGCGGCTCGGCCACCTTTACGACCCTCAACAATAATGGAAGACATTTCGTCTACGGCTTGGCTACCTCGACTACCGTCAACAGCGGTGGACTTCAGCGTGTCCACAGTGGTGGCTTGCTTACCGCTACCACCATCAACAGTGGTGGTCAACAGTACATAGATGGCGGCACGGCCACCGATACCAGCATTAATGACGCAGGCAATCAGTTAATCTTAGCTGGCGGTATGGCCACTGACGCTACTATCAACGGTGGCATTCAGGTCGCTTTCAGTGGCGGCACTGCCAATTCTACAACTATTAACAGTGGTGGTCAGCAGCGTGTCTCCAGTGGCGGCAAAGTGTTTGATACTACCATCAACACCGGTGGCAATCAGCACGTTAGTACTGGCGGCACAACCACCGACACCACCATCAACGGCGGGCAGTCCTGGCTGATGACCGGAGCAGTGGCCGACGGCGAAACTAGCGTAAACGCCGGTGGCGAACTGCGGATGGACGCCGGCTCCCTCGCAACGGACGTCAACATCTCCGGAGGCACCCTCTCTGTCAATGACCTTTCCGATGCCACATACGGTACGGACACTGCTCAGGTCGATAAGCTCACCATGGACGGCGGTAACGTCAACTTCCTGCGTAACAGCGACGGTCAATTCGCGAAGTTGACGATTATGGAGCTGAACGGCACCGGGAACTTTCTACTTAACACCTCTTTGGCTGATAAAGCCGGCAACTACGTCACGATTGAGCAGGGTACCGGTCAGTTTGGTCTTGCCGTTAATGATTCCGGTAAGCAGATATCAGACCACACTGATCTGACACTGAACCTCATCCATGAGAAAGGCGGTTACATAGACTTTGAAATGGTCACGGCGTCCGGTCGAAGTACCAGATTCGTGGACGGCGGTACGTACATGTACACCCTGTACAGCCAGCAGGATAAGGACGGCCTCACCGGCGGTAACGTCTGGTATCTGGGGGCCATGGGGAGTGGCGGCGAGAATCCAGGTGGTGAGAATCCAGGTGGTGAGAATCCAGGTGGTGAGAATCCAGG
>Ga0075366_10001193_pt1 | contig 12876 bp, 6 predicted proteins | sample EndMethybrTD3031_FD_72351 | JGI IMG/M metagenome (GOLD analysis project Ga0075366, IMG submission 72351) | Populus endosphere microbial communities from Tennessee, USA - Endosphere MetaG P. TD hybrid TD303-1 | ecosystem: Host-associated > Plants > Roots > Endosphere | place: USA: Tennessee...
CTGCTGGCGCTGGCGATCGCGACCGTCGGCGTGGCCGGCGTGCTCGCGTTCTCGGTGAGCCAGCGGACCAACGAGCTCGGCATCCGCCTCGCGCTCGGCGCCGAGCGCCACGCGATCCGCGCGATGATCCTGCGGGAAGGCGCCGCCATGGCCGCCATTGGCCTCGTCATCGGTGGCCTGGCCGCCGTGCCGCTGTCGCGCCTGCTCTCGGGCCTGCTGTTCGGCGTCGAGGCGGCCGATCCGCTCACGATCGCCGCGTCGGCCGCGCTCCTGCTGTTCGTCGCCGTCGCCGCCGCCTGGGTGCCCGCCCGCGCGGCGACCGCCGTCGACCCGATGACTGCTCTGCGCGCGCAGTGAGCGTACCCAGAGCGACCGAAACGGGCCGACGGCGACGCTCCGGCCCAAAGGCCACAAAGGAACACAAAGCTCACAAATACGACCAAGTTAGGTCTGTTCGTGTTCTTCGTGAGCCTTTGTGTTCTTCGTGACGGAGCGTCGCCGTGGCGTGTCGCGGTCGCTCTGTTAGCGGCGCAGCGTGACGATCGCGTCTGACGCGACGCGATCGACACGCGTGCGGACGCCGTCGGGCCACTGCACGACGACGGCCTTTGCGCGCGTGGCGCCGAGCCCGGCGTGGACGCGCGCGTCGCTCGCGGACAGGTAGCTGCCGTCGCTGCGTACGCGGCGCCAGACCGCAGGCAGGCCCTCCCGTTCGACGCCGACCCACGCGCCCAACGCGAACAGGTTGCCGCCGGACTGCCGCACGTCGACGGTCAGCCAGTGGTGCGGCCCGCCGGTCTCGACGGTCTGGTTCCGCAGCAGCTGGACCCGCCCCGCGTTGCTCGTCACGACGACGTCGACGTCGCCGTCGTTGTCGAGATCGCCGAAGGCCGCGCCGCGTCCGATGCCGGGGCGGCGGAAGGCCTCCCCGCCTGCGGCGGCCGCGTCCTCGAACCGTCCGCCGGCATTGCGCAGCAGCTGGTTCGGCATCTTGAACGGCAGCGGCTGGCCGCGCTGCGATTCGACGATGTTGACGGCGCCGTTGGCGACGAAGAGATCGAGCAGGCCGTCGTTGTCGTAGTCGAACCAGTCGGTGCCGAACCCGGTGTACCGCGCCGTCAACGGCGCAATGCCGGTCCGGACCCGGGCGTCGTCGAACACCGCATGGCCGTCGTTGACGTAGAGCGCGTAGGTTTCGCCGGCGATGTTGGTGACGAAGAGGTCCTCGTCTCCGTCGAGATCGAAATCGCCGGAGGCGATCCCCATGCTGCCTTCGGGATTGCCCGATGCGTTGAAGGCGGTGCCGGACAGCAGGCCCTCGTCGGCGAACGTCCCGTTGCGCTGGTTGATCCACAGCTGATTGGGCGTGGCGTCGTTGGCGACGTAGAGATCCGGCCAGCCGTCTCCGTTGTAGTCGCCGGTGGCGACGCCGAGCCCGGCGCCGTAGGCTTTGCTGATGCCGGCACGGACGGTCGCGTCCGTGAAGCGGCCCGTTCCGTCGTTGTGATACAGCCGCGACGGCACCGGCTGGTAGGCACGAGGGCTGCAGTAGTCGCGCGCGCCGACCGCGTCCCGGCAGACCTTGTTGCCCGCCACCGTGAAGTCGAGATAGTGCGCGACGAACAGGTCGAGGTGCCCGTCGCGATCGTAGTCGACGAATGCGGCGCTCGTGCTCCACAACGGATCCGTCACGCCCGCGGCGGCGGTGACGTCGGCGAACGTGCCGTCGCCAGTGTTGTGAAACAGCGCCGCGGCGCCGAAGCCGGTGACGAAGAGATCGACGCGGCCGTCATTGTCGTAGTCGCCGGCGGCGGCGCCCATGCCGTAGAGCGGCGCCGTGAGACCGGCTTTCGCCGTGACGTCGGTGAAGCGCAGCGTGCGCGTCCCGCCGACGCCACTCGTGAGATCGTTTCGGAAGAGACGTCCGACGGGCACGCGGGCCCTGGCGGCCGCGCCCAGCGAACCGCCCTGCACCAGGAAGACGTCGAGATCGCCGTCCCCGTCGTAGTCGAACAGCGCGGCGCCGGCGCCCATCTGCTCCGGCATGAAGTACTGGCCTGTTGCGCCGTTGACGTGCGTGAAGTCGAGCCCCGCCGCCGACGCGGCGTCGACGAAGATTGGGCGCTGCGCTGCAGGGGTCGGAAGAAAGGCCGAAGCGACAGAGACAGCAAGGAAGGCGCACGCGACAGGAGCGCGATTCACCGGATTCCCGCCAGCTCGCGATCGATGGCGGCAGCCAGCGCCGCATCGCCGAAACGGCGCGCCAGGTCGCGCGCGTCGGTGGCGAGCCTGACGCCGTCGTCCCGATGGCCCGCGTGGACGTGAGCGGTGGCCAGCGCGAAAAGATAGCGCGGCGTTTCGGCGTCGCGCGGCTCGGCGAGAGGTTCGAGTGTCGTGATGGCCTCGGCGTAGCGGCGTTGCGCGATGCGCATGCGCCCCAGATTGAAGCGCGCGACGCGCAGCGACGGCTGGCTCTCGATCGCCTGGGCGTACTCGGCGGCGGCGTCTTCGATCCGTCCGCGCCGCTCGAGGATCTGACCCAGGTTGTTGTGGGCCTGGGCGTGGATCGGATTCAAGGCCAGTGTGCGGCGATACGCCGCCTCGGCCTCGTCCCAGCGGTCCTGTAGACCCAGCAGGACGCCGTAGTCGTAGTGCGCGTCGGCGAGATTCTCCCCGAGCGCGACCAGCGCCTTGTAATGCGCGGCGGCCTTTGCGAACTCGCGCGTGCGCCCGTACAGCGGAATGAGGGCGGCATGCGCCTGCGCCAGCGAGGGGTTTGCCGCAAGCGCCGCTTCGTGCAGCGCGATCGCGCCGGCGAGGTCGCCGCGATCCGCGCGCGCAAGGCCGCGCTTCACCAGCGCCGCGGGATCGTCGCGCAGCGCCGCCACGCCCTCGGCCAGCGGATCGTCGACAGCCGGCCAGCGCGCGCCGAACTCGGTGTGTTTCGCGAGCGCCGCCTGCGCCCGGTCGGTCAGGCCGAGCGCGCGGTAGGATCGCGCCGCCGCGTAGTAGGCGGCGCCGAACTCGGGGAAGAGCGCGCTCGCCCGTTCGAAGTGCCGCACCGCCTCGTCGTGCCGCCCGCGCGCGGCCGCGATGCGGCCGAGTCCCAGTTCGACGGCTGGCCCGCACGACGGGTCCGTCAGTGCGGTGAAGACCGTGGCGCTCGCGTCGAGATCGCCCGCGTCCAGCAGCGCCTCCGCGAGCTTGAGGCGCGCAGGCACGTTGCCGGGATCGATCGCGAGCGCGGTCCTGAGCGCCGCGGCCGCGTCGGCCGGGTTCGCGAGCCGCTGCAGGACCAGCGCGCGCAGGTACGGCCACGCGAACGTCTTCGGCGCGAGCGCCGACGCACGCGCGTATGCGGCCGACGCGGCGTCCCACTGCTCCCACGCGTGCAGCGTGCGTCCCAGGGTGCCCGCCGCATCCGCGTCAGCCGGCCGCGCCGATGCGTCGCGAGACGCCCGCGCGATGGCGTCGCGCGCGGCGGCCGGATACGCGTCGAGCGCAAGCTGCGGAAGCGGCGTCGCAGCCGCCTGCGCGCCGATCAGTACGGAGACGAGCAGGAGGATCGGCATGACACGCCAAGGGCGCGGCAATCGCTGCCGCGCCCTTGCAGATTACCCGATCACCCGATCGGGGTCAGAACTGGAAGCGGATTCCGAGACGGATCTGCCGTTCCGGATATTCAGCGCGCACGGCGGTGATCTGCCCGAAGGTCGCCGCCGTCAGGTTGCCGTTCGGGTTGGCGTACACGCCGTGGTTGAAGAGGTTCCCCGCTTCCATCCGGAACTCGACCCGCTTGGTCTGCGCGAACGGGAACGAGCGGAAGATGGAGAAGTCGAGGTTGTAGCCGCCAGGGCCGTAGAACTGGTTGCGGGTCGTGTTGCCGAATCGCACACCCGTCGGCTGCGCGAACGCGGTGGTGTCGAACCACTTGCCCGCCGCGCCGATGCTGCCGGGGATGGTGTAGCTGCCGATGAGATCGGCGACCTGCGTGTTGCTCGGCGTGTTGAGCGACGCGCTGTCGGCGGTCACCGTGAACGGCGTTCCGCTGAAGGCCGCGAACAACCCGTTGATCTGCCAGTCGTTCACGATCGCCCCCAGGACGTCGTCGTGGTGGCCGGCGCTGCTCTGCCACGGCAGCGCGTAGGCGAAGCCCATCTGGAAGTTGTGCCGTCGATCGAAGCCCGCCGGCCCCCAGTTGCGGCCGAGCTCGCTCGGCGTGTTCCACGTCAGCGTCGCACGGCCGTCGTTGTCGCTCTCGTTCATGGACTTGCTGATCGTGTAGGCCCCCTTGAACAGCAGGCCGTGCGTGAACGGCTTGTTCAGCGAGATCTGCAGCGACTTGTAGTCGGTCTTCAGCCGCTCGCCCCAGGAATTGATCGCGACGATGCGGCCGAGGCTGAAGTAGGGACGCCCCTCGTTGCCGGTGCCGAGCACCGTTGGTGCGTTGATGTCGAGCGCCGCGTAGCCGTTGGTGCCCTTCGCGCCGACGTAGGCGATGTCGGCGGAGACGTCGAACGGCAGCCGGCGTTCGTAGGCGATGTTCCACGTCTGGACGTAGCCGCGATCGACGTTGCCGACTTCAGGAGTGTACTCGGCCGCGCTGCGGTCGAGCGGCACGCGTCCGCTGTCGGGATCCGGCGGAACGATGGTCGGAATCCCCTGCGCGAGCGTGCGCGAGTAGCCGAACGTCTCGACGTTGGGGAAGCTCGCGGCGATCGTGATCGGGTAGTCGTTGTCGCCGCGCACCGCGCGCGCCCACGGCGTCGCGTTGTAGGTCAGTCCGTATCCCGCGCGGAACACCGAGATCTCGTCGATGCGGTAGACCGCCCCGAGCCGCGGGGCGATGTTGTCCCAGCTCATCTCCATGCCGCTCGTCTGCGGGTTGCCGCCGCGGCCCGCGATGAGCACGTCGAGCTGCCGGTTGAAGTCCGGGTTGGTCAGGTCGAGGCGATCGACGCCGCGCCCGTCGGCGCGATGCATGATCGGGTAGAGCTCGTAGCGAAGCCCGAGGTCGAACGTCAGCTTGCCGGTGGGCGTCCACCGGTCGCGCATGAAGAACGAGTGCTGCCACTCGCGCGCGGTCATCAGCTCGTTCTGGACGCTCTTGGCCGGCGTGCCCACGAGGCCGAGCAGGAACGATCCCCACTGATTGTAGAGATTGCCGTTCTGCCCGCCGTTCAGGCGCGTCGTGCCGGTGTTGAAGTCGAACTGGCCGCGCGGGTTGCCGGTCTCGGGCTGCCAGTGATCGAGATAGAAGAAGTTCATCAGGTAGCCGGCGCGGAGATCGTGGCGGCCCTTGAGCTTGCTGACGTTGGTCGACAGCGTGTAGGTGCGCTCGTCGCGGAAGATCGGGTTCCACCCGTCGCGATTGCCGACGGCGCTGAAGCCGGTGTTGAACACCGGGTAGCCGGCGTAGCGCGGATCGCCCGATCCCTGGTCGTTGGTCCCCGGAATGCCGAGCGTCGTCAGGCCGAAGTTGCCCGCCTGGAAATCGGGACCGAACACGTGCTGATCCTGCCGGCCGAAGCCGAACGTCGCGTCCATGATCAGCGTCGGCGACAACGTCCAGGTCTGTCCGGCCGTCGCCTGGTACACCTTCGTGAACCCTCCGTCGCCGCTCGCATTCGGATCGGGACCGAGGTAGTTGGTCAGGTCGTCGACCACCGCGTTCATGTAACTGAACTTGCCCCAGATCTGCTGCGACGACGTCCGGTTCCAGTTCACCTTGCCGTCCATGTTGTCGCGCGCGAACGTCCGATCCTCCCGGCGGCGGTAGTTGTTGGTCAGGCCGCCGAGCCCGATTCCGGGCTGGTTCGGCAGGGGATAGAGCTGCATCACCCTCAGCGCGATCGGATCGATCCGGCTGGTGGGAATCACGTTGCCGGGGAACTGCGTGCGGCCCACGCCGTTGCTCGTGCCCGTGTTGGGGTCGTAGATGGCCTGCTGGGCGCCGCTCGCGTTGACCGCCCCGCTGAAGTCGCCGGCGCGCAGGTTCGCGTCGGGCACGCTGAAATTCTGGAACGTGCTCAGATCGCGGCGGAAGCCCTCGAAGGACCCGAAGAAGAACACCTTGTTGCGGGCGATCGGTCCGCCGAGCGTGCCGCCGTAGGTGTTCGCCGTGATGGGCAGCTTCTCGGGGACCGGTCCGGCGCTGAAGAACCGCGGCGTCGCGTTGAGCTTGTCGCTGTTGTAGTACTCGAACGCCGATCCCTTGAAGACGTTGGTGCCCGACTTGGTGATGACGGTCACCGCGGCGCCGCCCGCGTTGCCCTGCTCGGCGTCGAAACTGCTCGTCGAGACGTTCACCGTGTCGACCGTCTCGGCGGGCGAGATGTACATGTTGTGGTTCGGCAGCCAGATGTTCATGTTGGTGGCGCCGTCGGTCCGCGTCGTGTTGTTCGTGTTGACCTGGCCGTTGACGTTGGTCGCCAGCGAGCGCGCGGGCGTGTCGGTCTCCGCATTCCCGAACGCCATCGGCGTCGTCCCCGGGACGAGGTTCATCAGTGCCTGGTAGTTGCGGAAGCGGTTCAGCGGCATCGAGGTGACCTCGCGCGAGCTCAGCTCGGTGTGCACGTCGGCCTTGTCGGTCTGGAGCAGCTGCGCCTCGGAGGCGACGGTGACCGATTCGGCGAGCGCGCCGACTTCCATTCCGACCTCGACGCGCGAGATCTGGCCGATGCTGACCGGCACGTTCGAGCGCACGGCCGAGCGGAATCCCTGCAGCGAGACCTTGACGTCGTAGGCGCCGGGCAGGACGTTCACGATGTTGAACGTGCCCTGCGCGTCGGTCAGTGTTTCCTTGGTGAGGTTCGTTTCACGGTTGACGATCGTGACGGTCGCGCCGGGCACGAGCCCTCCCTGCGGATCCTTCACGACGCCCGTGACGCTGCCATAGAGAATCTGCGCGGAGGCGAGCGGCGCGCTCAGCGCAACGAGGACCACGAGACGAACGAGGACGCACGACCAGCGACACCACGGGCGCGAAGAGATGTTGTGCACCGTTTCCTCCTCCCATGCGCGAACGAGGCACGTACGGCGCGGCCGTCCGACGGCCAGCCCCGCGTACGAGCCTCCCGCCAGTAACGAGGGCATGTATACGCGCATGCGGCGCGAAAGGGAAGGGTGTTCTTAGCTGGTCGGCGATCCGGGAGGGAAGGACCGGCGCCGGCGCCGTCGCCGCCGCCGCTTGAACGGGCGCGGGCCGGGTTCGGCGTTCCCATCGACCTCGGGCACCCGCCCGGGGCCCGGCTCGGCCTGCAGCGAGCGCCAGTGCTGGAGCAGATCGGGACGCCCGCCGTGGATCTCGAGCCACGTCAGCGCTTCGCCGAGCACGTGGCGGTGCAGGACGGCGCGCTGCGCGCGGAACGGCGCGCGCACGTCGTGCAGGCGCGGCTGCAGCGCGAGGATCTGGTGCAGGCGCTCGACGTCGCGGCGCGGCATCGGGAGCAGTCCCAGCTCGATCTTGCGCTCCAGCGCGTCGGCGTCGAAGCGCCGCTGCGGCCCCGCCAGCCCGAGCGGGACCAGGAGCGTGCCCGCGAGAATCGCGTTCGTCAGCGTGTCGGGCGCCGAGTCGAACCGGCGCCGGTATTCGTCCAGGCGCGCGACCGATTCCCACAGCGCCGGGCCGGCCGCGGCGAGCTCGGGTGTGATCTCGCGCAGGAGCTTCGTCTCCTTCGCCATGCCGAAGGTCTTTTCCGCGAAGCCGGAGCGCAGGATCTTGAAATACTCCTCCATCAGCCGCGCCGGCGCGGCGCGGGCGATCTCGTGCCGATGGATCTCCATCGCGTCGAGGATCGGATCGTCGAGCCAGAAGTCGAGCCGCGCCGCGAACACGACCGCGCGCAGCATCCGCACGGGATCCTCGAGGAAGCGCACGCCCGGTTCGCCGATCGATCGGATCAGCTTGTTCTCGAGATCCTGGAGCCCGCCGACGTAGTCGATGATCGAGAACGTGCCGATGTCGTAGAACAGCGCGTTGATCGTGAAATCGCGGCGGAACGCGTCCTCTTCCGGCGTGCCGAACGTGTTGTCGCGGTGGATCAGCCGGTCGTGCGCCCGCACGTGCGCCAGGTGCGTGCCTTCGGCCTGCACCTGGGCCTCGAACGAGGCGTCGGGCGGCACCGGCACTTCGGGCGTCGCTTCGACGGCCTGATCGCTCTCCGCCGGATCCGCCGGCAGCTCCGCGGGATCCACCTGGCGCCGGAACGTCGCCACTTCGATCGTCTTCGGCCCGAACTTGACGTGCGCGAGACGGAACCGCCGGCCGATGATCCAGCAGTTGCGGAACAGCTTCTTGACCTGGTGCGGGTGCGCGGACGTGCCGATGTCGAAGTCCTTCGGCTTCCGGCCGAGCAGCAGATCGCGGACGCTGCCGCCGACCAGGTACGCGTCGTATTGATGCTCGTGAAGACGGTACAGGACCTTCAGTGCGTCGGGGTCGATGTCGCGGCGGGAAATCGAGTGATCGGACCGCGCCACGATGGTCGGTTCCACCATCCGCCGACGATTATAATGCTAGCCATGCCGGCGCCGGTCCAGCGCGTCCTCGTGGCGCTCGCGCTCGTGATCTCGGCCCTGGGCGCCGCCCCGCCGAGCGCGAGTGCGGCGGCACGCAAGCCCGAGCCGCTCGCGGCGGCGCGCCAGTTCTACAACCTGGGTCAGTATGATCAGGCCATCGACGCCGCGCGCCAGGCCGCCGCGCGCCCGGCGACGCTGTCGGCCGCGCGCCTGATCATGGGCCGCAGCCGCCTCGAGCGCTACCGCGCCACGCAGGCGGCGCGCGATCTCGACGACGCCCGCGCCGATCTGCGCGCCGTCGATCCCGGGGCCCTCGACGCACGGGGACGCGCCGAGCTGCAGGTCGGCCTGGGCGAGCTGCTCTACTTCGAGGACCGCTTCGGGGCCGCCGCGGAGCTGCTCGCGCCCGTCGTCGACCATCCGACGCTCGAGCCCGACGCGCGCGCGCGTGCGCTCGACTGGTGGGCGGCGGCCCTCGATCGCCACGCGCTGTCGCTCCCGCCGGCCGAGCGCGGGCCCATCCTCGCGCGCATGATCGCGCGCATGGAGGAGGAGCTCCGCACCGATCCCTCGTCCGCGCCGGCCGGCTACTGGATCGCCGCCGCCTCGCGCGCGGCGGGCGATCTCGATCGCGCCTGGTCGGCCGCCATGGCCGGCTGGATCCGCGCGACCCTCGCCCGCGACCGCGGTCTCGCGCTGCGCACCGATCTGGACAAGCTCGTGACGGAAGGCATCATTCCCGATCGCGCCGCCAGGGCCGTGGCCCGCGATCGCCGGCAGCTGCAGACGACGCTCACGGCCGAGTGGGACGCTTTCAAGAAGACCTGGTGATCGGCCGATCGCCTGATCGAGTGCCGCCAACTCCAGGCGGGTCCACGCCGTCCAAGACGGCAGACCCATGCGCGAGATCCGCCATGCCCTTCGCATGCTCCGGCGGAGTCCGGGGTTCACGGCCATCGCCATCCTGTCCCTGGCCATCGGCATCGGCGCCAATACCGCGATGTCGAGCGTCTCGTGGGTACTGCTGTCGCAGCCGCTCGCGGTCTCCGACCCGGACGCCCTCTTCGCCGTCACCAATCGAGTGACCCTGCCGCGTGGTCCCGGCATGCGCGGCATGTGGCAGGTCAACGGGAGCAGCTACCGCGATCCGGTCTCGGGTGCCACCTATCGCGCGACTCTGAACTACGCCGCCTACCTGGCGATCCGCGACGCCTCTGCGGACTCGGCCGACGTGTTTGCGTACTCGTTCATTCCCGAAGCCAACGTTTCGTTCGGCGGATGGGCGACGACCGCCGCCGGGGCGCTCGTCAGCGGCAACTATTTCCGCGGTACCGGTGTACGCATCCTCCTGGGCCGCGGGCTGACCGATGGCGACGACGTACCGGGCGCGTCGGCGGCCGTCATCAGCCATCGCTTCTGGACGAGCGCATTCGCCGGCGATCCGGCCGTCGTCGGCCGGACGCTTCGTCTCAACGGCGTGCCGTTCACGATCGTCGGCGTCAGCGGACCTGGCTTCACCGGCATGTCGAGGGGCGGCTTCTTTCCGCCGACGGACGTCACGATTCCGCTGCGCGCCCAGCCGGCCGTGCGTCCCACGTGGGGACCGCCGGGTGAGTCGCTGTTTGCGAGCGACACCGTCTTCTGGATTCACGCCATGGCGCGCGTGCGGACGGGCACGCCGCTGGCACCGCTCGAAGCCAGGCTGACGGGGACGTTTGCCGCGACGATGAAGGCCTCGAGCCAGCCGTCGTATCAGCGTGCCACCGGCGTCGAGATCAAGCTGCTGCCGGGCGGCCGCGGCGTCGACGAGCTGACGCGCGGCGTCGGCCAGCCGATCCGCGTGCTCACCATCGTCGCCGGCATCGTCCTGCTGCTGGCCTGCGTCAACCTGGCGAACCTGATGCTCGCCCGCGGCGTGGCGCGCACGCGCGAAACGTCGATCCGGCTGGCCCTTGGATCGAGCCGCGGCCGCCTCGTCTGGCAGGCGATCGTCGAGAGCGTACTGCTCGCGGGCGCCGGCGCGACTCTGGGACTGGCCATCGGAGTCTTCGGCGGGCGTGCGCTGCTGTTGATGCTCACCGCCGCGATCGGTCCCGTGGCGGCCACGCTCAGCGTCGACGCGCGCATGCTGGGCATCACGGCGGCGATCGCCTGCGCGGCCACCGTGCTGTTCGGCATGCTGCCGGCGATCCGGCTCGTGCGCCGCGACATCGCGTCCTCGTTGAAGTCGGCCGCGGCCGCCGGCGCCGGCGCGCCGAGGCTCCGGCCCGCCGCCGTGCTGATGGCGCTGCAGGTCGCCGTGTCCGTGCCGCTCGTCGCCGGCTCCGCCGTCTTTCTCCAGACGATGCACAACTTGGCTCGCGTGGACGTCGGCTTCGATCCCGACCGTCTCGTGTCGTTCCGGATCAATCCGTCGCTGAGCGGCTACGAGCGGCCGCGGATCGAACAGACGTACGCGTCCGCTCTCGAACGCGTTCGCGCGACTCCTGGCGTCGCCTCGGCGAGCCTCGTCGGCGATCCGCTCCTGGCCGGCACACGCTCGAACACGACGGTGACGCGCGAAGACGGGACGACGGCGGACATCAACTTCAACCGCATCGGACCGGACTACTTCACGACGATGGGCATTCCGCTCGTGGCCGGACGGCCGATCGGCGAGAGCGACGGCGCCGGTGCCCCGTTCGTCGTCGTGGTCAACGAGTCGGCGGCGCGGATGCTCTTCAACGGCGCCGCGCCGCTCGGCCGCCACTTCCGCATGTTCGACGTCGACGCCGAGGTCGTCGGCGTCGTCCGCGACACGAAGTACGACAGCGTCCGGCAGGCGCCGCCGCCGACGATGTTCCTGTCCTACACGCAGACGGTCAGTCCGCTGACGCTCGGCGCGATGTACGTCGTGGTGCGGACGAGCGTCGCGCCGGCGGCGCTGATGGGCGCGCTCGGCGGCGTCATGACCGGCGTCGATCGCGACGTCCCGGCCAGCCGGATGAAGACGCAGACCGAGCAGATCCGCGCCACGCTCTCGACCGAGATCGCGTTCACGCGCCTGCTGGTCGCCTTCGGCGCCTTCGCGCTCTTCCTCGCGTGCATCGGGCTGCACGGCCTGACGGCGTACGGCGTGGCGCGGCGGACGAGCGAGATCGGCGTCCGGATCGCGCTCGGCGCGCAGCGCGGCAATGTGCTGTGGCTCGTCGTGCGTCAGGCGGCGTTGGTCACCGCGGTGGGGCTCGCCGCCGGCATCGGGCTGACGATCGCCGGAAGCCGCGCCGTCGCGTCCTGGTTGTACGGCGTGAAGCCGATCGATCCGATCAGCCTGTTCGCCGCGATCGCGGCGATGGCGCTCGTGACGGCGCTGGCGACCTGGCTGCCCGCGCGCCGCGCGGCGTCACTGGAGCCGCTGCGGGCGCTGCGGTCGGAGTAGGGCTCGAAGCCTATCTAAGCGCTACCCCTTCGCTTCCTTCCAGTTCTCCCCGAGGCCGACGTCGACCGTCAGCGGCACGTTCAGCTTCACCGCGCCTTCCATCAGTTCCTTGACGGCGGCGGCCGTTTCGTCGGCGGCCTCTTTCGGCGTCTCGAAGAGCAGCTCGTCGTGCACGGTGAGGATCATGCGTGCGCGGCCGCCGGCGACCTTCGGCAGGCCGGCGTGGACGTCGATCATCGCCTTCTTGAGGATGTCGGCGGCGGATCCCTGAATCGGCATGTTGACGGCCATGCGTTCGGCCGCGGAGCGAACCTGGAAGTTGCGGCTCGTGAGCTCCGGCACCAGTCTGCGGCGGCCGAACATCGTCTTCACGACGCTCGTTGCGCGGCCTTCGTCCAGCGTGCGGTCGATGTACGCGCGCACGTTGGGGAAGCCGGCGAAGTAGGAGTCGATGAACTTCTGCGCCTCTTCCTGCGTGACGCCGATGTCCTTGGAGAGCGTGAACGCGCCCTTGCCGTAGAGCAGCGCGTAGTTGACCATCTTCGCGATGCTGCGCAGCTGGTGCGGATCCCGGCCCGAGTCGGCTCCGAAGATCTTGAGCGCGGTGCGCTCGTGGAAGTCGGCCCCCTCGCGGAACGCGGTGACGAGCACCGGGTCCTCGGACATGTGCGCGAGCACGCGGAACTCGATCTGCGAGTAGTCGGCCGAGACGAGCACGTGCCCGGGGTCGGCGATGAACGCGCGGCGGATCTCGCGCCCGAGCTCCGTCTTGATCGGGATGTTCTGCAGGTTCGGATCGCTGCTGCTCAGGCGTCCGGTCGCGGCGACCGCCTGGTTGAAGCACGTGTGCACGCGTCCGGTCTGCGGGTTCACGAGCTGGGGCAGCGCGTCGATGTAGGTGCCCTTCAGCTTCATCAGGCTGCGCCATTCGAGGATCA
>Ga0075366_10001195_pt1 | contig 12864 bp, 13 predicted proteins | sample EndMethybrTD3031_FD_72351 | JGI IMG/M metagenome (GOLD analysis project Ga0075366, IMG submission 72351) | Populus endosphere microbial communities from Tennessee, USA - Endosphere MetaG P. TD hybrid TD303-1 | ecosystem: Host-associated > Plants > Roots > Endosphere | place: USA: Tennessee...
CGTTCCGTTTCAGTGTGCGGTCCAAGTCGTTTGAGGTCTGTCCTTTGTAGCCCAACTCCATTGTCTATGCCGGCAACGCCGCTGCCAAGCGCCCTTTTCACCCGTTGTTTACCAGCATTCAGGCAAATGGGAGGAGGGGACGAAATCCAGAATCCATCGAGCGAATCGCCGCGAATCCGGTTGCCCGGCGGCAGTCAAGGTGTGCAAGCTCCCCCGGCGTCGTAACGAGGTGTTAGCGTCGGCTCCCTAAGGTGCCGGCTGGGTTGGCGGGAAAAAAATGGCACAGATCGATCAAGGCGCGAAAATTCTGTTGGCGGAAGACGATAACGATATGCGGCGCTTTCTCGTTAAGGCGCTGCAAAACGCCGGTTTCGACGTCATCTCCTACGACAACGGCATGTCGGCCTATCAACGGCTCCGCGAGGAACCGTTTCAGCTGCTCCTGACCGATATCGTGATGCCGGAGATGGACGGCATTGAACTCGCCCGCAGGGCGGCCGAACTCGACCCCGACATCAAGATCATGTTCATCACCGGCTTTGCGGCCGTGGCGCTGAACGCGGATTCCACCGCGCCCAAGCATGCCAAGGTGCTGTCCAAGCCGATCCACCTGCGCGACCTCGTCAATGAGGTCCAGAAGATGCTGGCGGCCTGACCGCCGGCTCAGGGCAGGGTCCCTGGGCGGCCGCTTCCGGCGGCTTGCCTCCCATCCCCGCAGCCGATAAGACCACGCCGTTCGGACGGGCGCGTAGCTCAGCGGAAGAGCACCTCCTTGACATGGAGGGGGTCACAGGTTCGATCCCTGTCGCGCCCACCATCCCTCCCGTTGGACGGATCAAGGTGATGGGCTGCCCATGACGTTTCACTTTCCTTTTGAGAATACCTACGCCCGTCTGCCGGACCGGTTTTACGCGCGTGTGGCTCCCATGCCGGTCGCCGCCCCGCGTCTGATCCGGTTGAACCGAAATCTCGCGCAGGAATTGGGCTTGGATCCGGATTGGCTCGCGAGCCCCGACGGGCTCGAGGTGCTGTCCGGCCAGCGGGTGCCCGAGGCAGCGGAGCCGATCGCGATGGCTTACGCGGGTCATCAGTTCGGTCATTTCGTCCCGCAACTAGGAGATGGGCGCGCGATCCTGCTGGGCGAAGTCGTCGACCGTCATGGCGTGCGCCGCGACCTTCAGCTCAAGGGCTCGGGTCCGACACCATTTTCCCGCCGCGGCGATGGTCGAGCGGCGCTTGGGCCGGTTCTGCGGGAATACCTCGTCAGCGAAACCATGGCGGCGCTGGGCATCCCGACGACCCGTTCGCTTGCCGCAGTGACGACGGGAGAGACCGTCGCGCGGGAGTCGCTTCTGCCCGGCGCCATTCTCACGCGGGTCGCGACAAGTCACATTCGGATCGGCACGTTCCAGTTCTTTGCGGCGCGTGGTGATGTTGAAGGGGTACGGCTGCTCGCCGATCACGTCATCGCGCGGCACTACCCGGAGGCGGCGCACAGTGACCGTCCTTATCAAGCACTCCTGGAGCTGGTGGTGGCACGCCAGGCCGAGCTCGTCGCAAAATGGCTGCTGGTCGGGTTTATTCACGGCGTCATGAACACCGACAATATGTCCATTGCCGGTGAGACCATCGATTACGGTCCCTGCGCGTTCATGGACGCCTACGATCCCGCGACCGTCTTCAGTTCGATCGACCGCAACGGCCGCTATGCCTATGCGAACCAGCCGCGCATTGCGGCTTGGAATCTCGCGCGTTTCGCCGAGACCCTGCTGCCGCTGCTCAGCGACGACGAAGGGAAGGCCAAGGCAGACGCCGAAGAAGCCATCGGCGGATTCGGACCACGTTTCGAAACCGCGTTTCTCACGGGCCTCCGAAACAAGCTTGGACTATCCGGCGGCGAAGACGGTGACCTCGAGCTTGCGCGCGATTTCCTTGATCTCCTGGCCGCAAGCCGGGCCGACTTCACTCTCGCCTTCCGGCGCCTGAGTGACTCCTTAAGGAGTGAAGCGGCCGAAAACGCGCTTCGGAGCATGTTCGCGAATGTAGAGCCATTTAACGCCTGGGCGGCTCGCTGGCGGCAACGGGTGGAAAAAGACGGGCTGGATGCGCCGGCCCGCTCCGCGATGATGCGCGCCGTCAATCCGGCTTTCATTCCGCGCAATCACCGGGTGGAGGCGGTCATCGACGCGGCGGTGACGCGGCTCGACTTTGCGCCGTTCGAGGAGCTGCTTTCGGTCTTGTCCAAGCCGTTCGAGGACCAAGTCGGTTTCGCGCACTACATGGAGCCGCCCGAGGCTCATGAAGTGGTGACGCAGACGTTCTGCGGGACGTGAAGCGAAAATCCGACGAGGCTGTGCTTCAGTGGAGCGTGCTGGTGTCAGCGTTCATTTGATAGCTGAGGCACAAATACCCGTACATCAAGAGCACAATGACCTCGCCGCGCTCCTTCTCCGGCAGCGCGGGAGCGGCAAGGACGACCCAGTCTCGCAGAGCATCGGCGTCGCCCGCTTCGTGCAGGCGTTTGCTCATCTCCAGAAACAGTGAGATCGCTTCCTGACCCCCATGGCTCAGAACGGCGAGGTCGGTACGCAGGATATCTTCGGTCAATTGCATAATTGCCAACGCAGCCGAGCGGCACTCGTTCCGCAGTTCAATCTCATCCCGAAGCAGGCACCATCCGCGATCGGATGTCCTGGTGGCGCAGAGCGTGGGCTCGCGTGAACTCCGCGCCCATCAGCACGATTTGCGCCGTGTAGTAGACCCAAATCAATACCACCACGAGTGAAGCGGCAGCGCCGAAGGTCGATTCAAGACCTTGCTTGCCGATGTACAGCCCAATGAGGAATTTGCCTGCTTCGAACAGAAGTCCTGTCAGAACGGCGCCAAGCCAAACATCGCGCCAGCTCACCTCCGCGTCCGGCAGCCATTTGAACATCATGGCAAACAGCAGAGCGATGACGCAGAACGATCCTGCGAAGCCGATCGGTTGCAGGAGCACCTCCGGAGTGCTTGCAGAAAAATATTTTCCGATGGCGGCCAGTCCTGCCGTCAGCAAAAGGGAAACAAGCAGAAGAAAGCCGACGGCCACGACAGCGGCGATGGATAGAATGTAAGTCCTTACGAAATGCCAGATACCGCTTTCCTTCGCGTCCTCAACCTCCCACACGGTGTTGAGCGCGTCTTTGAGTTGCACGACGACGCCGATGGCAGCGAAGATCAGGGCGCCGACGCCGATCAGTGTCGGAATAATGCCTTTGCTTTTGTCGGCACTGGACCCCGTCAGCATGGCGTTGACCGCCTCCGCGCCGGAATCGCCCAGCAGTCCTTTGATTGATTCGCCGACCTGGCTTGTGACGATCTCCTCGCCGAAAAACAGCCCGGCGATCGTCATCGCGATCACGACGATAGGCCCCAATGAAAAAATCGAATAGTAGGCGAGCGCTGCGCCGAGACGCGCATCCTTGTGGCTCATCCAATTGAGGGCGGCAGTTTTAACGAGCGACCACAAACAAGAACTCCGTCCTTTAAGCCGCGGTTCGGCGCGTCTTACGGCTCTTGTCACCGGAGAATTGATGCACCGTCTCGCAGCATGGGCAGGCGATCCCAAAAACCATATGCGCTAGTTGTGACTCATCACCTTCGCGAATGCTGATATCGGTGATGACGTTGATGCCCGTCGTCGGACACTTGAACACGAGCGGATACATTCGAGAGCCCATCGCACCATTCCCATCTGGGAAACTGAACGCTCGCGATGAGACCTTGTTCCGATCCAGACTTGGAACATGACTTGCAAAAATGGAGCGCGACAACACGGCAGGGGAACTGAAATCGCCCGCTCTTGTTAGCGCTGCGATATGACAAATGTAGAAATTCCCATGTCCGGCCCCAGCGTTGTCCCTGGAAGCCTCGCGTTCCCGGCAGCCGTGAAAACCAGCGGGCAGGGTCTGCGGCCGCGTGTCCGCACCGTTGAGGAAGCGATCCGGCTGATTGACAGGGAATTGCCGCAGGAGATTCGCTCGCTGTCGCGCTGGACTTTTGCTCGTGCCCTTCTGGTGGAAGCCGAGCGCTCCAAGAAAAAAAGAGACTTGGCTTGTGCCATACGGCAGTTGAAGCAAGCGCTCAGCAATGAAGGGTGGCTCGCCAAATAGGTTCGAGCAAAACCTGTTTTTTGCAGCGTAGGAGCCGATATGGACCCCGCCACGATTGTCGGCTCATTGGCCGCACTGGGCACGACCGTTTCCTATTTCCCTCAACTCAAAAAATGCTGGGAAACTGGATCATCCGGCGACCTGTCGCTTTGGATGTTTTCGATCCTGGCTGGCGGTATATTTCTCTGGATTATTTACGGTGTGCTGAAAAGCGACTGGGTGATCATCACCGCAAATTCTGTCAGTTTCTGCTGCCTGCTGGGTTTGCTGTATTTCCGACTGACGGACCCAAAAGCATGAGGTCGGGGTTGGTCGCCAAGTAGCGAACCCACCGCCGGAATGGCGGTGGGTCTGCGACTCTGCGGTCTTATTCAACGGTCGCTGGCATTTTCGCAACCGACATGAGTGGTTGCGCGACCTGGTCGAGCAACTGGCCGGCGTTTTGCTCTTCGCCAAGGGACATGGTCAGGAGCTCAACAATGGCCGGTTGATGAACCTGCATCGCCAGATTTCTGGCGGTCGTGTAGGCGGCGATCTCGTAGTGCTCGACACGCAACGCCGCGCCGATGAGGGCCAGATCGGCCGGCCCATCATCCTTCTTTTTGCCTTCGTCGATGACCTCCTCGCCTTCCTCGACAAGGCCCGCCATTCCCTTGCACGGCTTGGCGCGGCCCGGAGCGCCGAGAAGCTTCAAACACTCTTCGAGGCGATCGACCTGGGTTTCCGTCTCCTGGAGATGGGTTCCGAACAGGTTCTGCAATTGAGCCGTTCGCGCCGCCTTGGCCATTTTTGGCAGCGCCTTCACCAGCTGCTTTTCGGCGTGCAGGATATCCCGCAGTTGATCGATCAGCAGTTCTTCGATCGGTCCGGCCTCCACCAGATCAGAACTTACGCCGTGAATCGACGGTGCATCTTCTTCGTCGACGCCCCGGAGGTCCTGGAACGCGGGTGCTTCGACGTATATCCACGAGCCCCCTTCATTCCACGGACCGCGGCTGTCAACCTCTCCCTGGTCGCCTTCGCCGGTCGAGTCGTTGAAAAACTGGTCGACGAGCTTCGGCGTCGGAGCGATCCGGCCGATGCTGAAGGGCGGCTTTCCCATGCTTTCCAAGGCCGCAGTGAACGCCCGCATATGTGTGATCTCGCGGGTCATGAGGAACTGCAAAGCGTCCTTCGTGCCTGGATCCCGGCAGAAGTTGATCAGCCTCTCGTAGACGATCTTGGCTCGGGCTTCGGCCGCAATGTTGCTGCGGAGATCGACGTCGAGCTCGCCGGTGATCTTCAGGTAGTCGGCTGTCCAGGCGTTGCCCATGGAATTGAACAGGTTGACGCCGCCGCCGCCTGCGATGGCAATCAGCGGGTCGGCCTCAGCCTCCTCGCGGATGGATTTCATCGGTTTGAGGTGCAATCGCGCCAGGGAGCCGACGATTTCGAGGTGGCTGAGCTCCTCGGTGCCGATGTCCATCAGCAGGTCTTTGCGGGCGGCGTCCTCGCAATTGATGCCTTGAACGGAATACTGCATGGCAGCGGCAAGTTCGCCGTTGGCGCCGCCGAACTGCTCCAGGAGCATATTGCCGAAGCGGGGGTCCGGCTCGTCAACCCGAACTGTGTACATGAGCTTCTTCACGTGGTGGTACATCGATTCTCACTTTCGCGCTGCATCGGAAGCTGTTGCCGGCTGCACCGGCTGTTGGTTGAAACATCTCGATGAGTTCGAGTTCCTAAGCTTTGTGCAAACGCATTGCTTCGCGAACAAATTGTTCGGCATGAGTCATATCGGCGGACATTTTTGTTTCGCTGGCGAACGCTTCCGCAGAGCGCGAAGCGGAGCTGGTCGTGTCTTTCGACATATGCGGACGCTCGATTCGAGAATCGTAAAAGGCTTCATACCGCCTGCCGGAACTTAAACATCTCCATCAGGTTGGCTCCTCACATTCTCGAAGCTGCTCACAGAGAGAACTAAAAAATGAATGCCATTCGTGAACCGTCGGTTGAAGACTTGCGACGAGAGTCGGAGCGCGGACGCGCGCAGCTCGCCAATACGGTTGAGAACTTGCGCGACAAAGTCGGCGAGACCGCCGCGGAGATCAAAACATTTGTGTCGCCCGCACACGTCAAGCAAGAAATCAGAACCTATGTGCGCGAGGAGCGCGAGCGGATCACCGAAACGATCCAACGGCAGGCGCGCGAGAACCCGCTGCAAACGGCTGCGCTCGGGGCGGCGATCGCCTATCCGGCCTGGGGTCTGCTGCGCTCGATCCCGATGCCGTTGATGCTCATCGGAGCAGGGCTTTTCCTGACGAGTTCGCGGGGCAAGCGCACAATGAACGAAGTGAAAGAAAAAGCCTCTGAAGCGTACAAGCAGGGGGCCGATATTGCGTCTGACGCGATGATGAGCGTACAGGACGCCGCCGTTGAGCGCAGCGAAAGCATCACTCAGGCCGTCGGCTCGGCCGGTGCAGCAGTTTCCGATATGGCGCGCGACGCCGTCGGCACTGTGACCTCACGCGCCAAGACTGCACAGGAACAAGCCAGCGCTGTCATCGATCGCGCTGCCGCCAAGGCCGAAAATGCGGCGTCCACCGCCAAGGCCCGCGCTGCGGAACTGCAAAAAAATGCCGGTAGTACCGTTATGGAATTCATTGAGCAGAATCCCATTTTGGTCGCCGGGGTCGGCGCCGCGGTCGGCGCTGTGCTCGCCGCGTCCATCCCATCGTCCGAGGCGGAAAACCGACTTTTTGGGCCGTCGCGTCAGGCAATGAAAGAAAAGGCGAGCGCGTTGGTCGCTGACGGCGTGGAGAAGGCCAAGGACATCGCTGCCGGTGTGGCGGGAGAAGTCGCCGAGGCCGCCGCCCGCGAAGGCATGGATGCCGACGGTCTCAAGCGGGCGGTCGAAGGAGTCGTGGCGGGCGCGAAAACGGTCGCCAACCGCGGACTGGACACTGCTTTAGAGGGCGTCGCTCCCATCGTCCCCAGCGACAATCAGCAACATTCTCATTGAAATAAGGAAGTCTCCCATGAGCGAAGTTCTTAGCGACACGCAGCGCCCGAACGGCCAAGCTGGTTCACAAGCAGGCTCACAAGCCCGAACGGATGATTTGTCGAAACAAGCGAAGGGCGTTGTCGACGACTTGAAGGCCAAAGCGAGCCAAATGACCGATACGGTCACGCAGACCGCCAAGGAGCGCGCTTCGGATGTTGGTGCTGCTGCGTCGCAGATGGCCGGAGAGGCGCGCGAAAAGGTCGAGGCCGCAGCCTCTCATCAGAAATCCCGGGGCGCCGACTACATCGGCGCGATCGCAGGCGCCATGAACCGTGCCGCCGGCGAGTTCGAAAGCGAGGTGCCGCAAGCCGCGCATTACATCCGGCAGGCCTCCGAGCAGGTCAACGGTTTCGCCGACACTGTCCGTCAGCGCGACATGCGGGAATTGGTGGGCGAGGTGCAGGACTTCGCGCGCCGTCAGCCTACACTGTTCTTTGGAGGCGCTGTCCTTCTCGGCTTCGCTGCGCTCCGTTTCCTTAAGAGCGCCACGCCTGCCGAAACGGCATCAGATGGCCCGACCGCATTTGGTCAGCCGCGCGAAGCTCAGGGGTGAGTGTTACGATGACTCTGTCCAACGACGTCCGCGAGATACCGCGTCTCTTCGGAGACGCGGTGGAGCAACTCGGTAAGCTGGTCCGTAATGAAGCGCAGTTGGCGCAGGCCGAACTGACCCAGAAGGTGACCCAGGCCGGAATCGGCGCAGCCTATATCGCGGGCGCGGCAATGCTCGCCGTGCCGGTGCTTGTTCTTGCGCTCATCGCGCTCGCTCTCTGGCTCGGGCAGATGGGGATTAATCCTGCCGTTGCTCATCTTATCGCTGCCGCGGTCGGACTCGCGGTCAGTGTCACTTTGGCTCTTGTCGGAAAGAGCTATTTCACCCCCGCAAATCTTACGCCGAAGGTGACCTTGCGCCAGGTCGAGAAAGATGTTGCCGCCGTTAAGGAGATGGCCCGATGATTGCCGACGAAAATTCTGTACGCCTGATCGATCGTGTGAATGACGCCGTTCGTGAGAACCCGATCGCGGCGGGTTTGATCGGGGTTGGATTGTTCATGACGTTTTTCGGTAGCGCCAAATTTCCGGCTCTTGCCGGAAAAGTGCCTGGCGCCGTCAAAAGCGCCGCTGGCGCCGTTGTTGATACAGTTGCCTCAGGTGGGCGTTCTGTTTCGGACGGTCTCAGCGCGGCTGGCGGCACCGTTGTCGACGCTGCAAGCAATCTGACCGAAAAGGCTTCCTCCGCAGTCAAAGAAAAGCTCGGCGGCGAGAACCTTGCAGAACAAGGCCATTGGGCCGGTGAAGCCCTCACGCGCAGCACCGAGCAACTGCGTGACAATGCTGCCAATGCGGCGCGACGCGGCATGGATGCAGGCATCGCTTTGCAAGGCAGGCTCGCTGATACGCTCTCCCAGCAGCCGCTTCTCCTGGGCGCGATTGGTCTCGCCATCGGCGCCGGGATGGCATCAGCGCTGCCTGCAACCGACACAGAGCGCGAGCTGGTTGGCGAGCAGGCATCGGCCTTGCGCGGCGAGGTTCAGGATCGGGCGAACCAGGTCATGAGCGACGTCAAGGAGGCAGCCGTCGCTCAGGGCTTCACGACGTCTGCGGCGAAAGAGGCTTTGCAGGACGTCGCCCGCAAGACCCAAAGCGTCGCAGGCGCAGCCCGCGAATCGGTCGGCAATCGCTTCTCATAATAGCGGTATCACTCAGCTTTTCTTTTTCCCGCCCGATCTTCGCATGAAGCGGCTCAAAAGCCGCCGGCGGCTCGGCCGCTTCACGAGCTTGATGTCGCTGACAAGCTTTGCGCCGCCGGCGCGGCGCTCGAGCACGACCTTGCGATTGTGAAATGCCTCAAGCTCCGGCCGATGACCCACGCTCACAAGCGCGGTGCTTTCCGGCTGCTTGCTAAGCAGCTCCATCAGTTTGTCCTGGCTCTCGGGATCGAGCGCTGCCGTGGCTTCGTCGAGAATGATGATGTCCGGGTTGTGTAGAAAAATCCGCGCGAACGCCAGGCGCTGTTTCTCGCCACCGGAGAGCGTCTGATCCCACGGCGCTTCATCCTCGATCCGATCGATGAGATGCTTCAGGCCGACACGCTCAAAGGCTTCGGCGACCTCCTCCAGGCTGCGGCTGTCCGGCGCATCGGGATAGACCACGGCGCGGCGCAGCGTGCCGATCGGGATATAAGGCCGCTGCGGCAGCAGCATCAGCTTTGCGCCCTTCTGCACCTCGATTGTACCGCCGCCCCACGGCCAGAGCCCGGCGATGGCGCGCACCAGCGTGCTCTTGCCGGTGCCGGATTCGCCCGCGATCAGGACGCGCTCGCCTGGCTTGATGGCGATGTCGGTGTCGTCCAAGACCGCGGTGCCGTCGTCGAGTGTCACCGAAAGATCGCGCAGGCGAAGCGCCGCACCGTCACCGTCGTCCGTTCGCGTGATCCGGCCGACCCCGTCGCCCTGTTCGGCGCGCTCCAGCGAATCCAGTGAAACCATCAGCGAGGCGGTGCGTCGCGCCGAGGCGGTCCAATCGGCAAGACGCGGATAGTTGTCGACCAGCCAGTTGAAAGCGCCCTGGACGATGGTGAAGGCCGACGCGGCCTGCATCACCTCGCCAAGCGACATCGAGCCTTGCAGGTACTTCGGCGCACAAAGCAGGATCGGCAGCACCGGGGCGATATAGCCGGATACACCCGACACCACCGTTGTCTTCATGTACTGATGACAAATGCTCCGCCACGCCGCCAGAACGGTGGCGAGAGCGCGGTCGACGCCTGCGCGCTCTTCCTCTTCGCCCTGGATCAGCGCAATGCTCTCGCCGTTCTCGCGCAACCGCGTCAGCACATAGCGCAGCTCGGCCTCGGACTGGTTCTTGCCTTCGGAGACGCTCACAAAGCGGCGGCCGATCAACAGCATCGCGCCGCTTGCCGCCAAGGCGTAGATCACCGCCGCAATCACCAGGAAACCTGGGATATATACGTCCATGCCGCCGATGCTGAAGCTCAGCGCGCCGCCGATCGTCCACAGCACCACAATGAAGGTGACGGCGGAGAGAAACGCCGATGTCACGCCGCTGACAAAATCAACCGGCGACTCGGTGGCGATCCGCACATCGTCGGCGATGCGGTATTCCGGATTTTTGTGGTCCCCGCTGACCAGATTGAGTTGATAATAACGTCCGGACTTGAGCCACCGGTATACCAGAGCGTCCGTGAGCCATTTGCGCCAGCGGCGCTGAATGGTCATCCGCGTGTAGACCTGGGCCACGCTGAAGCAGACGCTCACGGCGAGAATGCCGAAGTAAATCAGCGAGAGCGACAGAACCGTGTTGGCGTCTTTTTTCTCGAGCGCATCGAAGATGCTGCGATTCCAGAGGTTCATCGCGTAGGACGCCGCGAGATTTAAAAGGATGATGGCGAGCAGTGCCGCGCTCAGCAGCCAGGCGACACGATATCCCGGCGTCGTCCAAAATCGGAACGCGGTGTGCCAGAACCGCCGCAGCAGATAGCGCCGTCTCAATTCGGTGGCGTCTTCATCCAGATCGTCAGGCGGCCGCTCTTCGTTTTCGGCGGCCTCGGACGCTTCGGTCTCCGGAGGCAGGTCAGACTCGGGAGGCTGGTTGGATTCGGGATCTGACTCGGATTCCGGCTCTGGCTTCGCGTCAGCCTTGAGTTTGGCGTTCGGGTCCAGGTCTAGGTCCGGCTTGGAACGATTGTCTGTCATGACAGCCTTAACGCACGCCACATGACGTCCGTTTCACTCCAATAGCGGTCATTCCTAAAGATTGTCAGCTGACCTCGGGATATTTCAAAAGACAGGCGTTCCTCTCCCGCAATGCGGAAGAGTGAGGGCCGTTTTGCCACCTTTGAACGATCGTCCGCTGTCTTACAGCTCCGGCGGTCACGCGCTTGAACCGCCGCTCGCCGCTTCGCCGAGCATTGCGGTTCAACCCCCGGATTTTCATAAAATATCATGCCGATACCGCGCCGGCATTTGCTAGCTTTAAGGCCGTCTCGCCTGGATTTCTTAAATGCCCTCGGATCATGTTTACGACTACATCATCGTCGGTGGCGGCTCCGCCGGTTGCGTGCTGGCCAACCGGCTGTCCGAAGATCCGCACACCCGTGTGCTGCTGCTCGAAGCCGGTGGCCGCGATTTCAATCCGCTGATCCACATCCCGATCGGGCTCGGCAAGCTGCACGAGTACAAGATGCACGACTGGGGCTACCAGTCGGAGCCGGACCCGAATCTGAACGGCCGTCGCGTCGAGGAGATGCGCGGCAAGGTGCTGGGCGGCTCGTCCTCGATCAACGTGATGGCATTCACCCGCGGCGACCCGGCCGACTACGACCGCTGGGCGCAGAAGGGCGCGCGCGGCTGGTCCTATGCCGACGTGCTGCCGTACTTCAAGCGCCTCGAGAATTGGCAGGACGGCGAAAGCGAATTCCGCGGCAGCGGCGGCAACATCGGCGTGCAATGGGCCAAGACCAAGGATCCGATGTTCACGGCCTGGATCGAGGCGGCGCGCAGCGCGGGCCTGCCGGTGACCGACGACTACAACGGCAGTTCCGCGGTCGGCTTTGGCCGCAGCCAGTATTCGATCCGCAACGGCAGGCGCTGCTCGGCCGCGGTCGGCTATCTGCATCCGGCGATGAAGCGCAGGAATCTTTCGGTCGAGGTGCGGGCGCTGGTCGCGCGCGTCACCATGCAGGGCAAGCGCGCCACCGGCGTTGAATATGAGAAGGACAGTCAGGCGTTGCGCGCGATCGCCCGGCGTGAGGTGATCCTGTGCGGCGGCGCGTTCAACTCGCCGCAGGTGCTGATGCTCTCAGGGATAGGTCCGGCCGATCATCTGCGTTCGGTCGGCATCGAGCCGACTGTCGATCTGCCGGTCGGCAAAAATCTTCAGGACCATCTCGCGGTGCTGATGATGTATTCGCGTCCCGAAGGCAGCGAATTCCGCGAGGGCATGCGGCTCGACAAGATGGCGCTCAGCATGCTGCGTGGCCACTTCTTCGGCACCGGCCCTGCGACCGTGGTCCCGGGCGGCCTGCACGCCTTCATCAAGACCCGGCCGGAGCTGTCGGTGCCCGATGTCGAGTTCATGTTCCGCGGCGCGCCGCTCGAAGCCGCACTGTGGTTCCCCGGCTGGAAGAAGCGCTACGCCGATGGCTTTGGTATCCGCCCGGCGCTGCTGCATCCCGACAGCCGCGGCGAGGTGCTGCTGCGCTCGGCCAATCCGAACGACAAGGTGCGGATCGTCACCAACTTCTTCTCCGCGCCGAACGATCTGCCGACCTTGCGGCAGGGCTTCAAGATCGCGCGCGAGGTCGCGGCACAGTCGCCGCTGAAGCGCTTCCGCGGCGTCGAAACCTCGCCCGGTCCCAATGTCAAAACCGACGCCGAGATCGACAACTGGATCAGGAACGTCGCCGCGACCGCCAACCATCCGGCATCGACCTGTGCGATGGGCATCGGGCCGGGCTCGGTGGTCGATCCGCAGTTCCGCGTGCATGGCGTCGATCAGCTTCGCGTGATCGATGCCTCGGCGATGCCCGATCTGGTTTCCGCGCACATCAACGCCTGCGTGCTGATGATGGCCGAGAAGGCGTCGGATATCATTCGCGGCAAGCCGGTGCTGGCGGCGGTGGCATAGCCATGGCTCCGGCTCCGACAC
>Ga0075366_10001196_pt1 | contig 12855 bp, 6 predicted proteins | sample EndMethybrTD3031_FD_72351 | JGI IMG/M metagenome (GOLD analysis project Ga0075366, IMG submission 72351) | Populus endosphere microbial communities from Tennessee, USA - Endosphere MetaG P. TD hybrid TD303-1 | ecosystem: Host-associated > Plants > Roots > Endosphere | place: USA: Tennessee...
GAGTTCCTGCCGCTGTGCGTGCACGCCGCGATGTCGGCGGTGCAGAAGATCTGCCCCGACTCGCGCGGCTTCCTGCTGGTGCCCGAGAACCACACCCGCAACCTGCACTACCTGCAGAACGTCGCGGTGCTCAAGCGCATCCTCGAGGGCGCGGGGCTGACCGTGCGCATCGGCAGCCTGATCCCCGACCTCAAGGAGCCGCTCGTCGTGGAAACCTCCGGGGGCGACAAGCTCACCCTCGAGCCGGTGCAGCGCCGCGGCAACCGCGTGGCGGTCGAGGGCTTCGACCCCTGCGGCGTGCTCCTCAACAACGACCTGTCGGCCGGCATCCCCGCGATCTTCCGCGGCATCGAGCAGCCGGTGGTGCCGCCGCTCGTCTCGGGCTGGGCCACGCGCCGCAAGTCGCACCACTTCCACGTCTACGACCGCGTCGCCGAGGATTTCGCGAAGCTCATCGGCATCGACCCGTGGGTCATCAACCCCGCCTTCAGCCAGTGCGGCAAGGTCAATTTCACCGAGAAGGAAGGCGAGGACTGCCTCGCGGCCAACGTCGAGTTCGTGCTCGGCGAGATCCGCGAGAAGTACGCGCACTACGGCATCAAGGAGCAGCCGTTCGTGATCGTGAAGGCCGACGCCGGCACCTACGGCATGGGCATCATGACGGTGAAGAGCGTCGACGACGTGAGGAACCTCAACCGCAAGACGCGCAACAAGATGTCGACCATCAAGGACAGCCAGCCGGTCCACGAGGTCATCATCCAGGAGGGCGTGTACACCTTCGAGAGCGTCGAGGGCGGCGTCGCCGAACCCGTGGTCTACATGGTCGACCAGTTCGTGGTCGGCGGCTTCTACCGCGTGCACACCGAGCGCGGCATCGACGAGAACCTCAACTCCCCGGGCGCGCAGTTCAAGCCGCTCGCCTTCGCGACCGATTGCCACACGCCCGATTGCGCCGGCAACCCGGGCGATCCGCCCAACCGCTTCTACACCTACGGCGTGATCGCGCGCCTGGCGATGCTCGCCGCCGCCATCGAGGTCGAGGAGCTGGTCGCGAGCGACAGTGCCCTGGAGGTCCGGGCGGCGAACGCATGAGGCTCGCGTTCGTGGTCGATCCCCTCGGGGCCCTCAAGGCCTACAAGGATTCGTCGATCGCGATGATGCGCGCGGCTTCCGCCCGCGGCCACGAGATCCACGCGCTCGAGGCGCGCGACCTTTTCGTGCTCGAGGGCTCGGTGCGCGCGAAGGTCCGCGCGCTGCGGGTCACCGACGACGACGAGGACTGGTACCAGGAGCTCGGCGCGGCCGAGGCGCGACTCGCCGACTTCGACTACGTCCTGATGCGCAAGGACCCGCCCTTCGACCAGGAGTACTACTACGCGACGCTGCTGCTCGAGCGCGCCGAGGCCGAGGGCACGCAGGTGGTGAACAGCCCCCGCGCGCTGCGCGACTGGAACGAGAAGCTCGCGATCCTGCGCTTCCCCGCGCTCGCCCCGCCGACGCTGGTCGCCGGCGACATGGCCACCGTCCACGCCTTCATCGACACCCACCGCGACGTGATCGTGAAGAAGCTCGACGGCATGGGCGGGACGATGATCTTCCGCGTCACGGCGAGCGACCCGAACCGCAACGTGATCGTGGAGACCCTCACCGACCTCGGGCGCCGCACGATCATGGCGCAGCGCTACATCCCCGAGATCGCGCAGGGCGACAAGCGCGTGCTGGTGATCGACGGCGAGCCGTTCCCCCAGTGCCTCGCGCGCATCCCGAAGGCGGGCGAGACGCGCGGCAACCTGGCCGCGGGCGGCCGCGGCGTGGCGCAGCCGATCTCGGAGCGCGACCGCGAGATCGCCACGCAGGTCGGCGTCGAGCTGGTGAAGGCGGGGATCGTGTTCGCCGGGCTGGACATCATCGGCGACTGGCTCACCGAGGTGAACGTCACCAGCCCCACGTGCATCGTCGAGATCGCCGAGCAGACCGGCGAGGATGCGGCCGAAGACCTGATGGACGCCCTGGGCGCTTAAGCGCTCCCCCTCCCTTGGGAGAGGGCCGGGGTGAGGGTCAGAAAACCGTGATGCGGTCGAAGTCCGAGCCGCGATCCAGGATTTCCTCGACGGTGCGCTCCTTCACCGAGCCGTCCTCCCAGAAATCGACGCCGCGCCCGCGCGATGCGACGCTGCTGCCCACCACGATCGTCGGCGGGATCTTGATGCGCTCGAGACCGGGCAGCCTGAAGCCCACGCCCCAGTGCGCGTTGGCGCGGTTGCGCGCGTCGCCGGGCCGCACCGCGACCGGCTCGGGCTTGCCGGGAAAGAGCGTGATGGAGGCGATCAGGCGGCCGTCGGTCTCCTGCGAGAGCGCGCTCACCCGGCCGAGGAAGAAGGGCGCGGTGTCGCCCGCGCGCATCGCCACCAGGCGCCCGATCGCGACCCCCTTCGAGGAGGTCGTGGGGCGCTGCAGGCGCCAGGCGCCCATCATCTCGTCGACCACGCCCCAGTTCTCGACCGAGAAGTTGTAGTCGGAAACCATCATCGACTGCGTGCGCTCGGTGACGCGGCCGAACACCTCGATGTCCTGCTTCTCCTGGCGCGTCATCTCGCGCTTCTTGTCGGGCTGCTCGAACACCTTGCCGCCGGTCACGAAGAAGTGGATCTCCGGCAGCCCGAAGGCGAGGCCGACGGACTTCTCGTTCGGCACCTTGGCGGGCGGGCGCGGCGGGGCGCCCTCGCACCAGAGGCGGTGCAGGCGCAGCAGGTGGTCGAGGGCGGGGCCCGCGGGAAAGTCCGCGGGCAGGCCGAGCGCGGCGGGCTCCTCGTCCTTCTGCAGCCCGAAGATGCGCCGGCGCATGCTCTTGGAGAGCTGCTCGATGTCGAGCACGCGGTGGTTGGAGCGCATCTCCGCCGCGGCGAGCGGGCGCGCGCCGATCGGCTTGTCGATGTCGACGGCGAGCGGCAGCGCCGCCGGCATGCCCTCGACGGTCTTGTCGCGCACCTGGACCTTGCGCACCCACATGCGCAGTAGCTTCTCGACGAAATCCATCTGCGGCGCCGTGAGCTCCGAGAGGTAGGCGGCCTGCACCAGCACGATCTGGACGTAGGCCTCGGCCACGCTCGACAGGCCGTCGTCGCTCTCGAGCGAGTCCTTGACCTGCTGCTCCGCGATGCCGGCGCGCTCCGCCTCGACGTAGTCCTTGTGCAGGCGCAGCCAGAGGTCGGGATCGAAGCGCCGGTAGACGATCGCGTGGAACAGCATCTGCGCGCCGACGTAGCGCATCACGCGCTGGGTGATGAGGGCCGCGTGGGCGGAGAGATCGGCGCCCCCGGAGCGCGCGGCGGCGAGCGCCGTGCGATAGCCGGTCTCCATCTCCTCGAGGAGCGCGCGGCCGGTGCGCCACGCGTCGCTGTCGTTGGCCGACAACGGCAGCGTCTTGCCGAAGTAGCGGGCGCGCTGCTCGCCCTGCAGGAACGCGATCTTGTCGCGCATCAGCTCGAGGCACTTGAGGCGCTCGAGGCCGTCGAACTCGGCGGCGCTGAGGTTGCGCAGCCCCTCGAGGACGAGGGACTGGGCCTGGGGGATGTTGGTGAGCGGCAGCGCGTTGAGCCACTCCTTGCAGGCGCGCGCGTCGGAGAACGCGAGGCCGCCGCCGTCGCGGGTCGGGGGCTGGGTGACGGACATCGCTAGGGACCCAGCCGGGCGATGATCGCCGCGGCGACCTGCCCCGCGGCCTGGGTGCGCGCGGCCGGCACGGCGGACTCGCGCTGCGGCGCGGCCCACACCGGGGTGGGGTAGTGGCGGTCGTCGCGGAAGCGCGGGATGACGTGCCAGTGCACGTGGGGCGTCATGTTGCCGAGGCTCGCGAGGTTCATCTTGTCCGGCCGCATCGTCGCGCGTATCGCCTCCTCGACGGCATACACCACCGCCATGAGGCCCGCGCGTTCGGCCTCGTCGAGGTCCGTCATCTCGCGCGCGTGGCGCTTGAGGATCACGCGGCAGAAGCCCGGATAGTCCGGCTCGTCCACGCGCACCACGCGGCAAAGGCCATTCTGCCAGAGCACCGCCCCGCCCGGGCTGTTGCAGAACTCACACGCGGTCGCAGTCGAATTCACGTCAGAAAGGCTGCCTCACGATGGGTTTGGCCTGGGTGACGCCGTCCACGTCGTAGCTCATGACCCCGGTCGAGACGCCGGTGAAGGTGAACGTCATGGAGCCGGCCGGCACGGCGACCAGTGCAGCCGGATTGTAGGCCGTGCCGATCCAGGGCGAGCCCGCGGTCCGATAGGCGGCGCCCGCGAAGGTATTGGCGGCGGTCCACGACCCGCTCGGAACCACGTACCAGACGGTGCGGCCGGACGCGTCGTAGGTGTACCAGACCGCGAAGATGGAGCGGTACTGCTGGTTGATGGCCACGCCCCAGCCGTTCTGCGAATCGCCCCCCCACCAGAGGTCGCCGTAGGTGGCGACCGGCGTGGGATCGACCGGCCCGAAGAGCTGGCGCTGGATCGACTTCTGCCCCGAAACGCCGTTGATGGTGTAGTCGAGGCGCGCGTTGGAGGCGCCGGAGAACGTGACCGTGGCCTGGCCGACGGGCGCGCCCGCCACGAGGCGGCTCGGGTCATAGGCGCCAAACCAGCTGCCGGTGGGAACGTAGAGCTGCCCCGTGTACGAGGTGAAGCCGCCGTTCCACGAACCGCCCGGCATGACGACCCAGAGCGGGTTGCCCTGCGCGTCGTAGACGAAGAGCGCGATGAAAAGCGTCGCGCCGTGCTGGGTGATGCTCATGCCCCAGCCGTTTTCCTGCGAGCCCGCCCACCACAGGTCCTGGTAGTTGGCCGGGCCGCCCGCCGCCACCGCGATGCGGTACATGCCGCGCCCGTACGTCGCGGCGCCAAGCGTGTGGTCGTCGATCCAGAAGAGCTCGCGCACGCGGATGTTGGCCGGGCCCTCGTTGGTGGTGGACCAGCTCGCGCCGCCGTTCTCGCTGGTGAAGACTCCCACGGAGGTCGCGGCGTAGAGCCAGTCGGCGCGCGCGGGGTGGCGCTTCACGTCGAAGACCGGCGCCGCGGGCAGGTTGGCGGTGATCGAGGCCCATGTCGCGCCCCCGTCGGCGGTCTGCCAGACGTTGCCCGGCGTGAAGCCGGTGAACGCGACGATGACGCGGCTCGGGTTGTCGCGGTCGATGGTGATGCGTTGGACGCGCCGCGCGGGCAACAGCCCCTGCCCCACGCGCGTCCAGGTGGGCGTGGGCGCGAGCCCGTTCACGCTGCGGTAGACCTCGCCGTTGTTGTGCCCGACCCAGACGACGTTGCCGTTGCCCTCGTGCACCGCGATCGCGTTGATGAAGTTCTCGGTCGCGGGCGAGGGCGCCTTCGCCGCGCGCCACGCCGGCGTTCCGGCCTTCGCGTTGTCGGTCACCCAGAGCGAGTTGGCGCCCGCGAGCAGGCGGCTCGGGTTGTTGGGATCGAGGATGAACGGCGCGATGAAGTTCGCCTTCTTGGTGGCGCCCGCGCCGCAGTACGTCGCGTCGCCCTCGCTCGGCAGCGCCTCGGTGATCCCGGCGCAGATGTAGCTCGCGAACCCGCCCGTGGTCGAGCGGTGGATCGACAGGTAGATGTAGGAGCCGTAGAAGGTGAGGTCGGAGGCGGGATCGACCGCGACGTAGCCGCCGTCGCCGCCGCGGAACGGGACCCACTGGCCCTGGTTGAGCTGCAGCGAGCCGTTGTCCTGCGTGCCGCCGATGATTCGCCCGCCGGCCGCGGCGCGCCCCGCGCCGCTGTAGAACTGCGTGACCGCGAGCCCGCTGTTCGCGTTGGTCCATCCGAATCCCGAGGCGCCCGCGGCGATCGCGTCCACGTTGGCGGCCTTGTAGACGCCGCCGTCGTTGCCGTTGAACAGCCGCCGGTTGCCGGCGCGGAAGTCGGGCGGCGAGACCAGCGCATGGTGGTCGGCGTGGGGCGACTGCGGCGTGTTGCGCCAGTCGCTCACCTTGTCGAAGACGAAGCCGCCGTCGCGCGACTGGTGGATGTCGAGCCCCGCCACGATCACGTGGTTGGCGTCGGTCGGGTCGACCCAGATCGCGTTGTCGTAGTCGCCCTGGTTGTTGAGGTGCAGCGGCGTGGACTGGAACTGCCAGGTGGCGCCCGAATCGTCGGAGCGCCACACCTCTCCCTTGTTGTTGTCGACCGACGCGTACACGCGTCCCGGCATCGACGCCGCGAAGGCGATCTCGGCGCGCGCGGTGCTGCCGCGCCCCGAGGGCGCTTCCACCAGCGGCGCGCTGCGCGACCACGTGGCCCCCGCGTCGCGCGAGTAGGCGATGGCGCCGTCATCGAGCCCGGCCACGGCGTTGGACGGGTTGGAAGGCTCGAACGCGATGTCGAGCGCCTTCAGCTGCGAGACTCGCGCCCACGTCGTGCCGCCGTTGGTCGAGCGGTAGATCGAGCCGGTGGTCTGGTTGTTGTGGGTGAGCGCGGCGAGCAGCACCTGCGGCTGCGACGGGTGGATCGCGAGGCGGTTCACGAAGCGCCAGTCGGGGTTCGCATCGACGTTGGTCGCCGCGAGGTACTGCCAGGTCGCGCCGTTGTCCACCGACTTGAAGGCGCCGACGCCGACGAGGCCCGCGCTCGCCTCGCCGGTGCCGAGATACGCCACGCCCGCGTTCACCGGGTCGAACACGATCGTGGTCACCGAGAGGTTCGGCAGGAAGTCCGAGTTCGCGCGCCACGAGGTGCCCGAATCCTCCGAGATCCAGAGGCCGCCCGAGGCGGTGCCCGCCAGCAGGCGGTTCGCGTTGCGCGGGTCGAAGGCGATCGCGCGAACGCGGCCGCCCACGTTCGAGGGGCCGAGCGATTGCCACTGCGCGGGCTGCAGGCCCGCGGACTTGGGGCGTCCGGCCGCTTCGGCCGCCTGCTCGATCGCGCGGCGCTGCTCGTGGGCGCGGAAGATCTGCGCGGCGCTCGGCGGCCCGTTCTCGTCGGCCTCGAGCTCGAGGTGGTATTTCGCGTTCATCGCCGCGCGGTCGCGGCGCCCCTTCTCGCGGTCGGGCACCTTGAACTTCGCGCCCAGGTCGACGGGCGCGCCGGCCACCTCCACCGCATGGGGCTCGATCGTCCCCGGGCCGGGAGCGACCGCGCAGCCCGCGAGGGTGAATGCCCATGTCGCCGCGAGGCGACTCACGATCGTGGTTCGCATTGGCACATTAGAGCAGGACGCGTTCGATCCCGCCGCGGTTCGCCTTGGCGACGAACTCCGGCATCCAGTCCTTCCCGAGCAGGTGGCGCGCCATCTCGACCACGATGTAGTCCGCCGTCGTGCCGGAATCGTCGTCGTAGCGCGAGAGCCCCTGCAGGCACGACGGGCACGAGGTGAGGATCTTCACCGCGCCGTCGAAACCGTCCGCGCGCACCTTGCCCGCGCCCTTGCGCATCTCCTCTTCCTTGCGGAAGCGCGCCTGGGTCGCGATGTCGGGGCGCGAGGCCGCGAAGGTCCCGGACTCGCCGCAGCAGCGGTCGTTGAGCGGGACGTCCTGGCCCATGAGGGCGTTGACGACCTTGAGCGGCTTGTGGGTCTTCATCGGCGAGTGGCAAGGGTCGTGGTACATGTACCGCACGCCCTCCACGCCCGCCAGCGCGACGTTCTTCTCCATCAGGTACTCGTGGATGTCGAGCAGGCGGCAGCCCGGGAAGATCTTGTCGAACTCGTACTTCTGCAGCTGGTCCATGCACGTCCCGCACGAGACCACCACCGTCTTTATGTCGAGGTAGTTGAGCGTGTTGGCCACGCGGTGGAAGAGCACGCGGTTCTGGATCGTGATCTGCTCGCCCTTGTCGGCGCGCCCCGCGGAGGTCTGCGGGTAGCCGCAGCACAGGTAGCCCGGGGGCAGCACGCACTGGCTGCCCACGTGGTAGAGCAGCGCCTGGGTCGCGAGGCCGACCTGCCCGAAGAGGCGCTCGCTTCCGCAGCCGGGGAAGTAGAACACCGCCTCGGAGTCCTCGGTCATCTTCGCCGGGTCGCGGATGATCGGGATCGTCGCCGCGTCCTCGATGTCGAGGAGCGCGCGCGCGGTCTTCTTCGGCAGCCCGCCCGGCATCGGCTTGTTGATGAAGTGGATCACCTGCGCCTTGAGCGTCGGCTTGCCGACGGTCGAGGGCGGGTGCTTCACCTGGTTCTGCACGAACGGCGTGCGCCCCCAGAGCTTGTTGGCGAGGCGCTGGGCGCGGAACCCGAAGTCGATCATCAGCGCCTTGATCAGCTTGATGCGGGTGGGATCGGTCGCGTTGAGGAACTGCAGCGCGGCCCAGGTGCGCGGATTGGGCCGGCGCTTCTTGAACTTCGCGAGCAGGTTGCGCATCGCGATCGACACGTCGCCGAAGTCGATGTCCACGGGGCAGGGCGACTCGCAGCGGTGGCAGACGGTGCAGTGGTCGGCGACGTCGCCGTACTCGTCGAAATGCCGGATCGAGACGCCGCGGCGCGTCTGCTCCTCGTAGAGGAACGCCTCGGTGAGCAGCGCCGTGGCGAGGATCTTGTTCCTCGGGCTGTAGAGCAGGTTGGCGCGCGGGACGTGCGTCGTGCACACCGGCTTGCACTTGCCGCAGCGCAGGCAGTCCTTGAAGCTGTCGGCGATCGCGCCGATGTCGTTGCTCTCGAGGATCAGCGACTCGTGGCCGATGAGCGCGAAGGACGGCGTGTACGCGCGCGTGAGGTCCGCCCCGGCGAGCAGCTTGCCGCGGTTGAAGCGGCCCTCGGGATCGACGCGGCGCTTGTATTCGGCGAAGGGCGCGAGCTCCTCGGGCGTGAGGTACTCGATCTTGGTGAGCCCGATGCCGTGCTCGCCCGAGATCACGCCGCCGAGGGAGCGCGCGAACGCCATGATGCGCGCCACCGCCCGGTTGGCCTCGCCGAGCATCTCGTAGTTGTCGGAGTTGACCGGGATGTTGGTGTGCACGTTGCCGTCGCCCGCGTGCATGTGCAGCGCCACGAACACGCGGCCGCGCAGCACGTCGGCGTGGATCGCCTCGACCGCCTTCATCACCGGCTCGAAATCGCGGCCCGTGAAGATGTCGCGCAGGGGATCGCGCAGCTCGGCCTTCCACGAGATCCGCAGGTTGTGCAGCTGCACGCGCGAGAAGAGGCCTTCCTCCGGGTCGGTCCCGATGGCGGAGGGATCGAGGCCCAGGCCCTCGAGGTCGGTGCGCACCTCGGAGGCGAGGCGGTCGAGGTTGGCGAGGATGTACGCCCAGCGCCGCTCGACGCGCTCGACGAGCTCGCGCGCCTGCGCCGGGCGCCCGCCGAGCAGCTCCTCGCGGCCGATGCGGTCGATGGTCTTGTCGTCGCCCCAGAGCGGCAGCTCGCCGGCGAGGAATTCCTTCAGGCGCGCCGCGAGCTTGAGCTTGTTGGCGATCGAGAACTCGATGTTGATGCGCTCGATGCCGTCGGTGTAGTCGCCGAGGCGCTCGAGCGGGATCACCACGTCCTCGTTGATCTTGAACGCGTTGGTGTGCTTGGAGATCGCGGCGGTGCGCGCGCGGTCGAGCCAGAAGCGCTTGCGCTGCTCGGGCGTGACCGCGATGAACCCCTCGCCGTCGCGCGCGTTGGCGATCCGGACCACGTGCGAGGCCGCTTCGGCCGCCGCGTCCTCGTCGTCGCTCACGATGTCGCCCAGCAGGATCATGCGCGGGCGCCCGCGGCTCTTCGCCTTGGTGGCGTACCCGACCGCCTTCACGTAGCGCTCGTCGAGGTGCTCGAGGCCGGCGAGGATCGCCTTCGGGTGGCCGTCGAGGTAGTCCTTGATCTCGACGATCGAGGGCACCGCCTTCTTCACGTCGCCGAAGAACTCGAGGCACACGGTGCGGACGTGCTTCGGCATGCGGTGCAGGATGAAGGTGGCCGAGGTGATGAGGCCGTCGCAACCTTCCTTCTGCACGCCCGGCACCCCGCCGAGGAACTTGTCGGTCACGTCCTTGCCGAGGCCTTCCTTGCGCAGGCGCTTGCCCTCGACCTCGATCGTCTCCTCGCGCTTGAGCGTCTTGCCGTCGGCGGCGAGGTAGCGCAGGCGGAACTTCACCAGCGGCGCGTCGTGGATGCGCCCGCGGTTGTGCTCGAGGCGCTCGACCTCGAGCCACTCGGCCGACGGCGTCACCATCCGCCACGACGCCAGGTTGTCGAGGGCGGTGCCCCAGAGCACCGCCTTCTTGCCGCCGGCGTTCATCGCCACGTTGCCGCCGATGCACGAGGCGTCGGCCGACGTGGGGTCGACCGCGAACACGAGCCCCGCCTCCTCGGCGGCCTCCATCACGCGCTTGGTGACCACGCCCGCGCCGCAGCGGATCACGGGGCAGGGCTCGGTCAACCCGGGCAGAACGCGGTGCTCGATCGCCGACAGGTTCTCGAGCTTCTCGGTGTTCACCACCGCCGAGAGGCGCTCGAGCGGGATCGCGCCGCCGGTGTAGCCGGTGCCGCCGCCGCGCGGGATCACGGTGAGGCCGAGCTCGATGAGCGCGGCCACGATGGCGGCGCACTCCTCCTCGGTGTCGGGGTTCACCACCACGAAGGGATACTCGACGCGCCAGTCGGTCGCGTCGGTCACGTGGGAGACGCGCGCCATGCCGTCGAACTGGACGTTGTCCTTGCGGGTGATCGCGCCCAGGCGCCGCATCACCTTGCGGCGCAGGGAACGCGTCTCCTCCAGTTGGGACTCGAAGGTATCGACCGCCCGGCGCGCGGCCCCGAGGAGCGCGCCCACCTTCGAGTCGCGGTCCTCGCCGGCCTTGTCGCTGCGCCGCTTCTCGATCTCGTTGAGGCGGTGGTGCATGGCCTCCACCAGCATGGCGCGGCGCCGCGAGCTGTCGAGGAGGTCGTCCTGGAGGTAAGGATTGCGCTGCACCACCCAGATGTCGCCCAGGACCTCGTAGAGCATCCGCGCCGAGCGCCCGGTGACGCGCTGCTCGCGCAGCTCGTCGAGGGCGTGCCAGGCGTCCTCGCCGAGGAGGCGGATGACGATCTCGCGGTCGGAGAACGAGGTGTAGTTGTACGGGATCTCGCGGAGGCGTGCGGTCATGATTCTCGTTCGATGCCGCGGATGCGCTCAAAGTTGCGGCCAAGCCGGAAATCTTACCGCAGCGCAGCAATCGGCCGGACCGTGGTGTACGCTTTCAAGTCCCATGGCCCTTCCGAACGCCCTTCGCATCGCCACGCGCGAGAGCAAGCTCGCCCTCGCCCAGACCCACCTCGTGGGCGAGCGCCTGCGCGCCCGCCATCCCGGGCTCGCGGTGACGAACGTGCCGATGACCACCAAGGGCGATCGCGTGCTCGACCGGCCGCTCGCGCAGGTCGGCGGCAAGGGCCTGTTCGTGAAGGAGCTCGAGGTCGCCCTCGACGAGGACCGCGCCGACATCGCCGTGCACTCGCTGAAGGACGTGCCGATGGTCGTTCCGGCGCAATTCGCGCTGGTCACCTTCGGCCAGCGCGAGGTGCCGCTCGATGCGTTCGTCTCCAATCGCTACGGGTCTCTCGCGGAGCTGCCCGCAGGCGCGCGCATCGGCACGTCGAGCCTGCGGCGCGAGTGCCAGCTGCGCCGCGCGTTCCCGCGGCTCGAGATCCGCGCGCTGCGCGGCAACGTGAACACGCGGCTCGCCAAGCTCGACGCCGGCGAGTACGACGCGATCATCCTCGCGGCAGCGGGCCTGCGCCGCCTGGGCTTCGGGGATCGCATCCGCGCCACGCTCGACGATGCGATCCCGGCAATCGGCCAGGGCATCCTCGCGATCGAATACCGCCGCGAGCGCGACGACCTCGCCGCGCTGCTCGCCGCCTTCGAGGAGGCCGACACCGCCGCGGCCGCGCGTGCCGAGCGCGCCGTGGGCCTGGTGGTCGAGGGCAGCTGCGACGTGCCGCTGGGCGCTTACGCCTCGGTCTCGGGGCGGCGGCTCACGCTCGATGCCTTCCTCGGCCTGCCCGACGGCACGCGCTTCGTGCGCGAACGCATCGAAGGCGATGCCGCCGAAGGCGAGGCGCTGGGCACGCGGCTCGGCGAGCGCCTGCTCGAGGCCGGCGGCCGCGAGATCCTCGCGCAGCTGGCGCAACCGGAGCGCGGAGGCCGGGTCGCGTGAGCGAGCGCCGGCTCGAGGGCCTGGGCGTCGTGATCACGCGCCCGCGTGAGCCCGGCGAGGTCCTGGCCGCCGCCCTGGCGCGCGAGGGCGCGCGCACCTTCGTCTTTCCCGCCCTCGAGATCGAGGACGTGGCGCCGTCGTCCGGCGCCGACGCGGCCTACGCCGTCCTTCCCCGGGCGGCGCTCGCGATCTTCGTGAGCGCCCACGCGGTGGAGAAGGGCCTCGCGGCGGTGCGCGCGCGCGGACCGTGGCCCACCGCCGTGCCGGTGGCCGCGGTCGGCGAGGCGACCGCGGAAGCGCTGCGGAACTCGGGGTTCGCGCAGGTGATCTCACCCCGGGAGCGCCACGACAGCGATGCGCTCCTCGCCCTGGCGCCCCTTCAGGAAGTCCGCGGGAAGGAGATCGTGATCTTCCGTGGCGAGGGCGGCCGCGAGCGCCTGAAGGAGGTGCTCGAGCAACGCGGCGCGCGCGTGAGCTACCTGGAGAGCTATCGCCGCGTGCGTCCCAGCGACGATCCCGCGGCGCTGCTCGGCGCCTGGTCGCGCGGCGAGGTCCAGGCGGTCAACGCGCTCTCCGGGGAAACGTTGGAGAATTTCGTGGCGATGGTGGGCGAGGCGGGTGCGCGGCACCTGGCAGGCTCCACCCTCGTCGTCCCGCACGAAGCGATCGCGGCGCACCGCGACGCGCGGCGCTTCGGCCGCGTGGTGGTCGCGGGCCACGGCGCCGAAGCCCTCATCGATACGCTTTCGCA
>Ga0075366_10001197_pt1 | contig 12854 bp, 17 predicted proteins | sample EndMethybrTD3031_FD_72351 | JGI IMG/M metagenome (GOLD analysis project Ga0075366, IMG submission 72351) | Populus endosphere microbial communities from Tennessee, USA - Endosphere MetaG P. TD hybrid TD303-1 | ecosystem: Host-associated > Plants > Roots > Endosphere | place: USA: Tennessee...
GGGAATTGTGATGACAACCTGAGCTGTCAACGACGAATGATTGACAAATATCATCGCGTTCAGGTCGCCCAAAGCCAGTGTTGCTGCTGCCGTGACAGTCCTACCGACGATAAATTTCTTATTGTCGAGAAGTCCGGTGTCGAATTGAGCTTTGGGCACCAAATCGTTGGATGCCGCGGCGGTCACACCCTTGACCGTGCCGGTCGCGGAGCGCTTCACGATGGTGTCGACATCCGGGGTGACAGCGACTTCCGCATACTTCACAAAGAAATCGGATGAGATACCTTCAAGCAGCTCCGAATTGGCCGCAGTTCCACTGATGGGTAGGAATTGCGATTCGAAAGCGATTGGAAGTTCTTCCCAAGTATTCACGCCGTCACCGATTTTAACAACGCCGGTGTCGGTAGTCACGCCAAGCTCGCCGGAAGCCAAAACGTACTCTGACGTCGTCCAATCGGCCTCAGTGGCTCGCCGTTGCTGCATTCTCACGCCCACTGCCATTACAGCTCACCTCCGTCGATAGTTTGAACGATCGGCTCATCCGGATCGCCTGCATCAAAGATTTGGAACACCGGCGTCAATGGGGTACCGGCGTCATACACTTCGTCCAGATATGAATCAAATAGGAATAGCAACTCTCCGGGAGTCGGAAGCGTTGAATCAACATCCTCAGTCCCATAAAGTTGATCTTCCAATTGCGCAAGAAGTTCCGCGGGGACGTCACGAGAGTCTACGATGAAATGGGCTGCTGGACGATATCCAGGAATCGCTTGTCCACGTGAAGTAATCCGCCAACTGAACAACAAAGGTTCAGTTTGTTCAACCAGAGTCTTATATCCTCGGTCGGACGGTTCAGCTTTCAAGTTGTACAACAAATGAAGTTTGTAACCTTTATTAAGACCAGTAACGTCATTACCAATCTTAGTTCTGAAGACCAGATGAAATTCTCGTCGACGCTGTTGTGTGATGCGCAAACCGTTATCGACTCGATATGTTCCGTCGCAACGCTCGAACTCAATCGGGTGATGATAAGCTTCGAGAGTTCCTTCGAATTCTTCCTGGGAAGTGCGATTGCTGATCTTCACGCCGTCCAGATACCGAGGTGTAGGTTCTCCACCGGATTGTTGTTGGTTGAAATTCACCAAACCTATCCAGGGAATTCCCGGATCAGATCCAACAAACAATACACCACGATCTATTCCGGCTTCGAAATACCGACTACCTGTTTGCGTCCAGCTGAGTCTCGCCATTGCACCCCCTATCCTCGAGTTCCGTGCTTCGCAAGACGAGCTCGATTTAATTCACTTCTTTCTCGAGCTGACATCTTTCGTTTGGGAGAATTTTTCACATTAACTGTTCGAATCAGAGTCATCAGACGGTTCAAATGCCAATGTTCAAATTCCACCGGGATGTTCAAAGAGATGATCCAATAATAGATCAACTCAGTTGTGATGATTTCCCTTGACTGTGGAGCATTTGGGTCGACAAATAGCCTTGTAGCTGTCATGTCGTCAGAGATATAGTTCTTTATTGTGTCCAAATGATCTGTGATCAGTTTCTGGAAAACTCCCGGAGGCAACTCGTCGTCCAAAATCATGAATCTCACATAGGAAAGAACCTGATTGGGTGCCTTATCTTCTTTGGCAAGGAAAGGAACTTTCCACAGCGACTCCCATTTTGACGCCGAGACTAAGGAATGCTCGAGTCGAACTCGGTGAGATCGTGTGATGACGATTTTGTTGAGGTTTTCGTCGTAAGACTCTTCCATAGAGACATTGATCTCGAGCATTCCCAGCCTCCCTTCGAATTACGAGAAGGTGATCAACCATTCGTCCTGGACCGGAGTCGGGAACTTGTAGCCCGTGAGTGGACGAGCACGGACCAGGGTGTTTGCGGTGATGGGACCGAAGTCTCCCGAAGGAACGACTTCGCCGTCGATCAGGTATTCCACACCAGTCACCGCCGGAATGGTGATCATGTCGTCCGTGTTGTCGTACGTGGGAGCGGTTGGCGTTGCCAAAGTCAAGGCGGACGCCATGATGGTGATGACATCTGCAGGCGAAGGAAGCATCGGGTCCTCCGAAACAGACCCGTAAAGATACCCCTCCAGAATGGCCAACTTGGCCGGGTCGACCTTGGTGCTGTCGATCGTCATACTGGCCGTGGGAGCATACTCCACACTCAACACCGTACCGACAGCGACCGGAGTGGTAGACACTTCCCAAGAGAACGTGATCGCCTCGGGCGAGTCATTCACGGTAGCGTAAGCCTTCTCCGATGGCGCCGCCAGAGCACCCCACACGAGGTGAATCTTGTAACCGTGCAGGTTCCCCTCGGTGTCATTGCCCTTGAGGGTCCTCCAGCTGAAACCGAAGGTCTTCCGAGGCTGCTGACCCACACTGACACCCGAGGTGGGCGAAGCCGAACCGTCGTTCTGCTCGAACTCGGGCGGGTAATAGAAAGCCTCAATCGTGCAACTGAACATCTCCACCGAGATGAGATTCAGATACACGATGTTGTCCGCGTACTGCTTGTTGGACTCGGCGCCCGAAGGTGACTCGGTGACGCCCGTCAGACCAGACCAAGCGACACCGTCAACGTACTCGCCGGTCTCATCCAGCTGATACAGGACGCCGCGATCGACACCGGTTTCATAAAAGCGCTGAGCCGTCTGGTCCCACGTCAGGGTAGCCATACGTACGTCCTTTCAGAAGTAGATGTTAAATACGTCATGGTTCAGATTGTCCGCGACGTAGAACCTTTCGTGCGAGCACATCGGTAGATTAATTAGTGACTCGAACGCTAAGTTGTCTGGAGACCTACTGATCAATATCAGTTGGTATTGTTTGGTAGTTTTGTAAGGGACGTTGTCCGCAAAAGCACTGTCTGCGCGCGCCCGCTCATATCGAATTGCAGGATATACCATTTGCAGATCCGGTGGAGGTTGGAAATACACATTGTCAACGATCGTCTCAAGGATCGATTGCAAGAGATCCCGCGGGACCATTGTATTTCCCTCCTAACGTCAAGAGAAGGCGAGGGCTCTGGACTTCCACCTGAGTAACTTCCCAGAGCCCTCCACCGAATTCCGCGTACCGAATGGCAAAGGTATTTTGGTTAGCGTATTCATCAGACACGATCGAAATGACATGATTAAGTCGAAGATCACTGTTGACCTTGTTGTCGTTCTCTGATGAACGGTAATTGCGAAGCACGTTGCCTTGGTAGAACCGATATTCCACAACGGCTTCGTGCACACCGTTCCCTGCATCGACGACCTGTCCGAATCCAACCTTCCCGTGGAACCTTGTCATTCGATCCCCTTACTATGCAGGCCGAGTGAAGACCCAGTCCGCGTCGAAGTTGTGCGGGAAGTAGTAACCAGTGTTCGGCACGGCCATAACCGACTGCGACTCGCCGGGGTCGAGAGCAGTCTGAGCACCCGCGGAGAGTGTGGTTCCGGCCGTACCCAGAGGACCGGCAGCCTGCGTCTTGTAGGTGACGCCGGTAACGGTCGGAATGGTGATAACGCCGGTTCCGGAAACGAAGGTCGGTACGGTCGGAGTGGCCAGAGTACCAGTGCCGCGAACAACGACCTGAGCCCGCTTGTGACGCTGCATCGCACCCGACACACGAGTCTCGATCAGGTACTTGTACTGGTTGTAGTCGATGTCGAAGTCGTCGAACCGAGCGATTTCGCCACCCTTGGTGGAACCAACCGCGTAATCGTTGAGGTTGACGATGATCATGAGAATTTCGCCACCCTCACGAGTGACGCCATCCATGACCGGTACTTCGACGATCTCGGAGACCAGGAGAGCCTTGGCAAGCTCATCCTTGGTGTTGTAGAGACGACGATTGAGAGTGTCCTTGGCCAGCAGCATGTCGACCATGACCGCGTTCGTCATGTACGCCTTGGGCGCCGTACCCAGGTAGTTGTTGCGACCGCGAATCACGGCCTCGATCTGATCGATCGGACTGACGTTTGCCGGAACTTCGATGACGTCCGTGTAGAACTCGTCATCGTGGGCAATTGGACGAACCTTGTCCTCGTCGATCTTGTCCGGATCGTCGATTTCACGACCGTCACCAACGAGAATCGCACGAGCGAGCTCCTCGCGCAGCATGAAGTACATCTCAGCCCACAGCCACTGCACGACATCGAAGTCCGTGATATCCGTGATGTCGTCACGGTCCAGCTTCTGCTTCTTGTAGATGGTCTTCGGGGTGGTCGTGCGAGTCGACAGCGTGAAGTACTGCTCCTTCTTCAGGTCACCCTTGACGTAACCCTTCGCCCGAGCCTCGTCATGGGTCAGGTCCGCCGACAGAGACTTGATTCGACTCCACGGCAGCTTGTGTGTTCCGCCCAGAACGCCTTCCACCCACTCGAGCTTCCGAGTGATCCACTCGGGAGTGGTGTCCATGGCCCGAGCTTCCGGGAACAGGACCTCGATGTTGGTGATGCCATAGTCCTCGGCGTGAGCCAAGAACGAGGCCTTGAACGAACCCAACTTGTGGGCGTCGTCCACCAGCGTCTGCAGCTGCGAGTGTGACAGGGTTCCGCCGCGCTTCACGTCGCCGGCGTCTTTCTTCTCATCCTGCTCGAAGACGTTGCGCGTCATCGTACCTTCCTTGTCTGCGTGTTCGACGACCTCGTCCTGATCATCGGCATCGTTCTCATCGTCGGTCTCGTCCTGCTCAGATTCGTCCGACTTGTCTTCGGTTTCTTCGCTATCCGAAGATTGCTTGGCCTCACCGAGAGCCTGCGACAACATCACCTCAAACAGAGCTCGCTGTTTCTCGTCTAGAGTGTCGTAGACATCCTGGAACGTCTCTGTGTTGCCCGAGGCGTGTTCCAGCTCAATGTCGAAGCCGGAGTACAGGACGGCTTCGTCTTCGAGCTCTTCGATATAGCGATCGGCTCCGTCACCGTGCGCCACACTGACGTAGTCAATCTTGGCGCCAGGATTTGCTCCTGACAAGACCAGACTGACTTCGTTCAGATCGCCGTGAAGAACCGTCTTCTGCTTCTCCACGAGCTTGGTGGCGTAGATAGATAGAGCTTTGATGTCCTTGTGTCGCACCAAGGCCTTGGCGGCCTTGGCGTCGTCAGTCTCGTTGAAGAAGCAGTAGGCGTACATCCCCTTGGTGCGGTGCTCCAGCTTCGCGTGCCCCAGAACGTTCAATGGGGAGTTGTGCTGATGCTGCCAGACGAGCGGAATCTGCTGCTTGTCCATGTGCCGGAACGCTTCGGGCGTGATCGTCCGTCCGTCCGTACACTTGAGACCGAACGCAGTCGCGTAACCACCAAAATCGTGGTCCACTACGGTCTCCTTTCAGTTTCTCTAGAGCGACGGAGCGCTCAGGACGGTACCGTGGATTCCAGCAGCTTGAGAGCTGGCTTGGCTGGCACCTGCGGAGGGGTATTCCCGAGTTCCGACTCGGGCATGTTGCTGTTTCGAAGCTGATCTGCCTTCTTGTCCTTGACGGGTGGTCTTCCTACAACCGCTCGCATTTCATTCGACGACATGATCTCGTTTCGAGTGAACTTATCGGCGATCTCAGCCAACTCGGTAACGGGGATCAGTGAGAATGGATCATAGAAATACATGATGCTATGACCCTGAGTTCTGGCAGTCTTGGTCAGGAAAGACCGCTTCATAGCTTCGACGATGGCATCCATAATGGGCCTAATCGTACGATTGTGGTAATTCAACATCTCGGGTTGAGCCGCAGTGCCAGCCATGACCTCTTTAGTAATACCCAACTGAGTGTACAAAAGTTCCATCAGGAACTCAACCTGTTTTAGCAGATTGTTCTCTGCTGGCCTGTTCAGTTGGACTACTTTTTCGGTTCCGTCTGTGTAGGCGATGCCGTATTGGCTGCCCTTCATCTGCAGCTCAATATCTTTTAATCGCTGATCGGCTTGTTGACGACGAAGATCCGATTTGATAGTGTAAGGCAACTGAATGATGAGATCCAATTTACCCGAGCTAGATTGTTCATCAACAACATCCAGGAGATTCAGTTTCCTGATCAATCGTTGCAATGTAGAATTTTGCTCGTTCATAACTGCGTAAAGAGGATTTTCAATGATGGCCGTGTATCGCTTCGGGACCGTCACTTCCTCTTTCATCATGGTCTGATCATTGTAGACTTGAACCCGAATATACTCCGGTGACCATTTAATGATTTTGCCAATTCGCATGGTCTGAATATCGAAACTACCAGAGACTCTTGGATCTACGGTGGTGTCGATAGGAACAAGTGCGATTACACCTTCATCAAACAACGAACTCGCTATGTCCTGGCGAAAATGACGAGCAGCCTGATCAATATTGGCCTCAACAGTCAAGCATTGATTCAAACCGCTATTGACCTCGGAATCGAATCGACCTTGATCATCCAGTTTGACATGCTTAATCTCAAGACCGGCTACATCGATGGCCATTCGAGTGAGAATCGACGCGAGGATAGTCTTTTCGGCCGTAAACCTCAACCGAGTACGATCCGGACGAGTAGTACCGTACGACGAGATGTGTTCGAACGGCTCCGGTCGTTGTAGGTTGAAGAAAACATTGAAAGCGTGCTTCAAACGACCCATAACGCTCATGTGGTACCTCCTCCCGTCACTCGAACGCCTCCTTGTTCAACTTGTAAGCTACGTAAGCGTCCATCATAGCCGCCACGTTGTCGATTTTTTCGTCGCTTCGCTTCTTCAGAAGCTTGCGGTTTCCGTTCGTATCTTCGAGTGTGATAGCGTTACCCATAGTGAAGCTCATCAGATCTTCATCGAAGATGATCAAGCGTTCTTCACTTAGTTTCTTCAATTCGCCAAGAGGGACAGACTCAGTGCGTGCACCTTGAATGACTTTCTCGATACCGTAGGGACCATTCTCTTGTTCCCATCGGGTCACAAACTCTTTTGCGTTATACGGGTCAAACCCAAACGTTCTTACGTCGTAACGCATCGCCAGAATGTGATTTTCCAGATCGTCATATACTTCCATCATGTCGAGAACAGTTCCCTCTAACACATGAAGGCTTCCCTCACGTCTGAACTGTTCATATTTATGCCGCAAAGCTCCTGGAAGTTTCATCAAAGTCAAGGACGAAATGTAACTTCGTGTCTTTACACCAAATCGACCTCGGGAAAGAGGGAATAAAAACGTGAAAGCACAAAAGTCATCGCCTTGTGACAAGTCCGCGCCCAACGAACATGGTAAATCCCAGAAATGTGCCGTGTCGTGAGGGATAGTCTCTTCGTAAGTGAAGAAGTATGTATACCCTTCCATGGGAATACCAAAACGCTTCGCCAGAATGTCGTTTCGAGCAGCTGGAGCTTTCTCAGCACGTTCCACATCTAGTTGGTACGTCTCGTATGAGACTGTGCGACCTAGATTCGGTTGAGCTTTGATCCACATATCGGGATCGGCGACCTCAGTTAGCTCATCGAGTCTGTAATGCCAGATAGAAATGTGCGGAGCGATATAATCGCCTTTAAGAATTTCTGCCAGCTCAAGTTTGATTGTGTCCCCGGAACCGTTACGAACTGTTCCTTCGGAACTCATTGCGATGATTAAGTAATCATCGAGTTTGGACGCACCTTGTTCAACGGCACCGATCACATCTTCGCGAATATCACCCGACAGCCATTCGTCTACAGTGGTCATCTTAGGACGAAGACCTTGTAGCTTGGCTATAGACATAGGTCGGATCTCAAGAAGGCTTCCTGTTAGGAAGTTCTCGATCCCTTTCTTTGTTGCAGCCAGTTTCTGACGCATATTGCGATTGCCAGTGGTGTTCTGCATAGATCCGTGAGTCAGGAACTTAAACAGAGGGCCCTTGGACCGCGTGATTGCGGTCCGAAAAGGAGCCATCACCTCTTCGGCTTGCTTCATTGTAGGCGCGGTAGTGATTTGATGCGTCGTTGATGTATCGACGTTGAGGAAGTACGCTTGGAAACACTCGCCGTACATTGATTTGGCAGCGCCACGAGCAACGATCAAATATTGTTTCTTGATGAGACGCATCTTGATGGTTCGGGTGACGTAATGTCCCTCGCCGCCGTCAACGCCAGGTTCCCACACCGATCGATCGACATAGTAGTACCAACCCAACACCTGCTCGGCCCACAACTTGAATGTGTCAAGTAGATGTAAATCAGTGCCGTCTGTTAGGGTCAACTCTCCTTCGCAGTAGAGTATAAAGCCCTTGACAGCGTCTTCGTCATACCAGAAATTAGGGTTGCGGATAAGGTCGTCGATACGATTCATCTCCGCAGAAATTTCACGGTTAACCGGAATATCGCCCCGAAGGACTGCATCTCGGAATTTACCGTAGTAATACGGAGTAGCTGTATTCGACAACGCCATCGTTCACCCTCCTTTCTAGAACGAGTTTGTATTGAAAATCAGCTTTTTATCGCCCCAACATACAGCGATGCGATTGAAATACAACCTATCGGGAAGAGTTTCACTCACGTACCGACGATCATACCTTCGATATTCGTTTGCACTGGAGCCATCGTCAACATAACTGACTGTGTCGGCGAAGGCAGATCCTGCAGGTCCAACTGTAGCGTGCGGTTTGAATTCTTTAAATTCGCTCTTATCCCAATGTTTAACTAAATTTCTTGCCAAAAGAAGTTGCGGAGTAGGATATAGAACAAGGACGTCGACTCTTTCGGATTCACCCCATTCCTCCACTCCCGTTACAGGAAGCGAAAAGGGGCCAGTAATTCGAGCCGCCGAGATGGCATCTTTAGCCATTGCGTTTAGATCGGAATCTTTCATATCCGCAACTGGAGCACCATAAGCCAGAGTCATATGAGGAAATTCTTGTTTACACCATGCTCCGTTTTCAGGCAGATAAGCGATCATTGTTCCATCGCTCATGCAGCACCGCCTGTCGCGACCTTCTTGGCTACGGTGGAGGCCAATTTCTTAGCAACGACTTGCTGAACCTCACGCTTGCCGATCTCCAACAACGTGGAAGAAATCCATCGATTGACGGCAGACTTTTCATTGACGGACAGACGCTTAAAGTTCTGTTCCATTTGCATACGGTTGATCGCGGCTTGAAGTTCTTTGTTGGATAGAACCTTGACGCCGCTTTTATCGCCCTTCGCGCGGGAGCGCGCATCTGTAGATTCCTTGGAGTCTTTAGACTCTCCGGCATCATTCTTGGACCTTCGCTTACCCCATTTCATTCCTTTCACACCGTAGTGTTTGAGGAAATCTTCCGTAGCGGACACACCTCCTCCTTTCACTTGGCGGTGATCCAGTCCGTTCCATCATGACCGGCCATGGACGCGTTATCCCATCCGGATCCGTTCCACACTTTCGCTTGACGCTGATTCCAACCAGAACCATTCCATATTTTGGGTTTACCACTTCGGCCATGAGTGACTGGAGTTGACATAACCGAAGCAATCTCCAATTGACTTAATGCCGTGTCAAAATACTGAACATCGTCAGCGGTGACATTAGATCCCGTATCGGAAATAAAACGGAATTCATCCGCATCTGTTCTCAAAGGACCTGCAAGTGCTTGCGTGGATACCAATGTCGCATCCAAATACATTCGCAAATTGCTTCCATCGTATGTGCCCGCAACGTGATGAAACAAAGAATCGGTCGGGCGAGGGGTACTACAACGGGCAAACCCACTATTGTTTCTAGCTTGAATGTTCCAGTTATTTGACAAGAACAAAATACCCCACGAACCGGAATCGATGCTTGTGACGTAAAATTGTCCTAGCCAACCTGTAACTGCCGCGGTCTCTTTAACCCAGGCACAAACTGTTCTATTCGTTGTTTTCAATGCATTCATGATGGCGGACGACACAAGGAAGTTGCCGGTTCCCGATGCTGTCAGACCACCCAGAGTATGACCTGATACTGTGCGAGTTGCGGGACTGGTAATAGGAAAATTACGTCCATTGCCCGAAGCATCGATTACATCGCCGGAAACCTCATCGAAATTCCACGCCGCTAACCGAGTCATGAGCTGGTATCGATCCAGACATCCCCGACCGAAGGCGAGGAAGGAGCAGAGCTAGAGACGGTAATGGTAGGCCCATCATAATCCGCACCGTCTGTTCCAGGAATCCCTTGTAGTCCTTGAACTCCCTGTTCACCCGCAGGACCAGTAGCCCCATCCTCTCCGTCCAAGCCAGGAATTCCCTGGATACCTTGCTCTCCTCGAAGGGAAGTAAGCCATTGTTCTACGGTTCCTACAAATCCCTGGTTGACCGCAATCTCATAGGCAGACAGGCCGTCAACACCTGGAGTTCCTTCGCCACTGAGATAGCCGAGTTGCAGCCAATGACTAACGCCATTGCCGATCTTGAGCTTCCCCGTATCAGTCTCAACACCAGGCTCTCCCGTTTGGAGAACGGGATTAACGGCCATCCATTGGGCGGCAGTGCCTCGGCGTAGTTTGAAAGTAAACGACACCGACACTCCTTAGGGGTTTCCACCATCCAGAATGGTTCCGGCTTCGATAAGACTGTCCGGATCCACCCAAGTAACACTCTCTCGCTGAACGTTGATCCTCCACTCCAATTCTTTGATCTGTTTCTCCATGGCATCGATCACGTAGCTGAGAGTTGGTGGATCAAACAGCATCCGAACTCGAAGATAAACGTATGTCTTGACGTTGTTGAGTCGTAGGTCGCTCTCGAGGAAGTCGGACCATTCCGCATTGGCGTCCTCGATCATGAATCCTTCGTCTGGCCCGATGCCCAATTGGTGCAGCGTGCTAAAGACGGAATTGATATGCATGATGATGTCTTCATCGAAGGGCGTGTAGTTCGGCGCCAGATTGAGCGCTTTCTTTGTCCCGTTCAGAATGCTGGTAATCATGTCCCTCCTTCCCCGAGAGCTACCATTTTGACGGTCGTCAGACCGGCGGTGGTTCGGTCAGCGTGGCGACGTCGATCCCGAGAACTCGAATGTCCTGGATCTGGTGAATAGTGGGATCACCGCCCGTCTGCTGTAGCCAGAACTGAAGACCCTGAAGTTCGACCGGATCCTCCACATGCCGCCGGTACATGAAGTCTCCCAACCATACCTTGTCAGAGTTGGGCTGTTGACCAAGAAGCTTCATGTCGTCCTTTCGGTCCAGCCCGGCCAGCACCCTGGCTCGGGCGATGATTTGTGGAACCTGTGAGATGCGTCTGTCTCCGGGACAAACCTTACCGCGGTATTTGGTCCAAGTTTCCCCGCCAGAGACTCGACCGGCGTAAGCATAATCTGCCCAATTCCCGTCGATGCCCTGACGGTGGTAGGCAATGCCCTTGGATCCGGGTTTACTGTCCGGACAAGCAACTAGAGGAATCCCATGTGTATGGTAATTCCACGCACAGATTTGTGCGTTAGATTCGATCTGTGCGGGAGTGAAAGGAGGAACCGCGTGCCCGTCGTTTTTGTCCCACCACCGGAATGTGCTATCGTAATCCGCATTCTCAATGGCGATGATTCGGGGATTTCCTTGGTAGTTGGCGGCAGATTGATACAACGTATCACGAGACTGATAAATCGTACCATCGCCTGCGACGGAGAATTGTGCCTGGTGTGCTGGCGCCGAACCAAAACCTATGGTATGTAGGCAGACGATGTGGTATTGAGTCATCTTACCATTGTCGTGGTACGGGCCGACCCACCGAGCGGTGGGCATTCTTGCCATGTTGCTCTCCTAGATCCTACCGCGCCCCGAGAACATCAATCGGATTGATGCCGGCGAGAGACAGACGCTTCTCGAGCTTGTCGGCCTCTCCCCATTCACCTCGCTTGACCTGCTCAGCCAGCTGGAAGGGAGAGGCCTTGTATGCTGCCGGAGCTCCTCGGGTGAGACGCTCGTTGACGGACGTGAACACCTCGGTTGCGTCATAACCGGCCTCGGTCAGTCGGTCACGGAGACCGTCGTAACTTCCCCAGGATCCGCGCAGTACTTCAGTCACGACCTCAGGTACGGACTTGTCCGGGGTCGGCGTGCGACTAGCATTCCTTGTGGTCTTCTTCGGTGGCATGACTCTCCTTACCAGAGTTTCGTATCGCCAGGTCGTCGAGGAACATATGTCTTCGCCAACAACGAAGCATCCCCGTAGTGAATCGCATTGTGTGTATCATGTGTCGTGCAGATCAAATTATCCAAGTCCAGAGCCATGCGAGTTCCATACTCGATATCGCGCTGAGTAAGAGGATTAATGTGATGCACGATCAAACGAGAATGAATTTCTCGATCTTCAATCCCGAGATCGCAAGCTCCATCTCGTATAATTGCTTGCTCTCGAGTAGAGCGCCATTCTCGAGAAGTGTAGAACCGTTGATTAACCCATCGATCAAAACCGAAGGTCTCACAGCCGACTTGTCCGTGAATCTGTAAGTATTTGAACCGCTCTAGGAACGTTTCTAACTGTATGAGCTCAGAATATGACCTATGCTTCGTACTCATCGTACTCAGGTCCTTGTTCCTCCGGAAGATTCCCACTATAAAGTTGGAATGCATGTAAAGCGTTGGAGATAAGAGCCTCCATTCTTATCTCCGACTCCAAAGCTTCGCGTTTCGCATCGAGAAGAGCAACTTCGTTGGACAAACGCTGTTGTTCAAGTCTTTCGCGAGACGAACCAAGCTTCAAGTAGTGCGTAATGACCTGAGCCGAAGCATTACCGTCTCTTAACTGTACTTCGGCGAGGTCCACAGCGGCTTCTATAAGTTGGTTCTCGCGTTCCTCAGGAGTTCTTGCGACGGGGCGAGTACTCTCAATCTCTTTTGAGGGAGTTCTCTTACGAGGTGGCACAGTATGGACCTCCTTTCAGGCTACTTGTGAGGACCCCCGGGGCAGAAAG
>Ga0075366_10001198_pt1 | contig 12853 bp, 8 predicted proteins | sample EndMethybrTD3031_FD_72351 | JGI IMG/M metagenome (GOLD analysis project Ga0075366, IMG submission 72351) | Populus endosphere microbial communities from Tennessee, USA - Endosphere MetaG P. TD hybrid TD303-1 | ecosystem: Host-associated > Plants > Roots > Endosphere | place: USA: Tennessee...
CCCCAGGTCGAGCTGCTCGATCTCGGGGCGAACTCGGTCGACTTCATTCGCCTCGCCAATCGCCTCGACGAAGAGTTCGGGTTCAGGCCCGCGGTCGACGAGTTCTTCGAGCTGCCGACGATCGCGGCCATCGCCGCCTACTACGACACGCGCGCCGAAGCCGGCGCCGTCATCGGGCGGCTCCCGGATTCCTCGGGCGGCGGCGGACGCGAAGACAGGACCGACGTCCTGCTCGATTTCCTGGAGCGCGAGGAATTCAAGCGGCGGCAGCCGGGCCGACGCCAGGATCTCGAGGAGGCCCCGGAGATTCCGCTCGCGCTCCCTGACGCGAGCGCCGCGGCGATCGAGGCGCGCAGCCGCGAGCGCCGCACGCACCGGCACTTCGCGCCGGTGCCGGTCTCGCCCGACGCGTTCGGCACGTTGCTCGCGTGCCTTCGCGAGTGGCCGGGCGCCGATGCCGCCAGGCGCTGGTATCCGTCTGCGGGCGGGCTGTATCCCGTGCAGGTGTACGTGCACGTCAAGCCGCGGCGTGTCACGGGCATGGACGCGGGCACCTACTACTACGATCCGCGCCGCCATGCGCTGCGGGCGCTCGTGCCCGACGCCGCGATCGAGCGCTCGGTTCACGCGCTCGTGAACCGCCGGACCTTCGACGAGGCGGCTTTCTCGCTGTTCCTGGTCGGTCAGCTCGAGGCCATCCAGCCGATGTACGGCGACCTGGCGCGCGACTTCGCCCTCGTCGAAGCCGGCTGCATGCTGCAGCTGCTGATGATGCACGCGCCGTCGGCGGGGCTCGCGCTGTGCGGCGTCGGCAGTCTGCAGATCGACGGCGTCCGCGCGCCGCTGCGGCTCCAGGACGGCCACGTCATGCTGCACTCGTGTCTGGGCGGCATTCCGTCGCAGGGCGGCGCCGCCGCGGCCGCGCCTCCGTCCGATCTGGATCGAATCGCCGATGTGCTGAAGCAGCTCGAAGAGACGTCGATCGATCAGATGCGCGGGATGCTCGCGGCGCGCCGGCGCCCGCCCGCGGAGTAAGGGAATGGGCGATCTGCAGGCCGCTCCCGCCCGCTACGATCCCGACCAGGTGATCGCGCTGATCGCCGATCGCGCCCGCGCCAAGCGGCAGAAGCAGCTGCTCGTCTACATCCACGTGCCCTTCTGCACGTCGAAATGTCATTTCTGCGACTGGGTCACGCGTTATCCCACCACCACGCTGACGGCGACCGGCGCTCCGCACGCGGAGTACGTGGACGCGCTCTGCGCGCAGATTCGCTGGTACGGTCCGCGCCTGCGCGAGCTCGGATATGAAGTCGGCACCGTCTATTGGGGCGGGGGAACGCCGACGCGGCTGCAGCCGGCGCAGCTCGCGGCGGTGGCCGAAGCGCTGAACGAGTCTCTCGACACGTCGCGCGTGAGGGAGCACACCGTCGAGTGCAGCCCGGAAACGCTGACAGCCGAGAAGCTCGAGGTGCTTCGCCAGGGAGGCGCGAACCGCATCAGCCTCGGCGTGCAGTCGTTCGCGCCGGACGTTCTCCGGCGCATGGGGCGGGCGCACGATCCGGAGACGGCCAGGCGCGCCATCGCGCTGGTGCGCGCCTCAGGCCCGCGCAATCTCAACATCGACCTGATCATTGGCTACGCCGATCAGGCGGTCGAGGCGTCCGTCGAGTCGGTCGAAGAAGCCATCGCCCTCGACATTCCGCACCTGTCGGTCTATCTCTTTCGCAGCTTCGACCCGACCCTCATCTCGGTGAAGCAGGTGCGCGAGGGGTTCCGATCGCTCGACGTCGAGCGCGCCGCGGAGGCGCTGGATCTGGTCCAGCGGACGCTCGCGTCCGCCGGCTACGAGCAGTACGCGATCGCGAGCTACGCGCGCGAGCCGCGGTTCCACTTCGACGGCGATCAGCACTACTACACCCACCGCGGCGACTACATCGGCTTCGGCGCCGGCGCCGAGTCGTTCCTCGGTCATCACTCGATCTTGCAGTCGGCGCCAGGCGGCACGATCGACCTGCGGGACTACTGCCGCGATCCCTTGTCGATGGGCGTGGTGCGCCCCGCGAACCGGCTCGCCGCGACGGGCGCCGCCTACATCCGGCTCCTGCAGGCGATGAGCACCCGCACCGGCATCTCCTACGACGCGTGGAGCGATCACCTCGGCATCGACGCCGGTGTCCTGCGCAACGCACCGGCGCTGTTGCGGGCGCTGCGACGGCTCGAAGCGGCCGGCGGCACGATCGTGGAGTCGCCCGACGGCGTGCGCCTGGATCCCGCGACCGCCGCCGCCGCGATCAACCGCGTGCAGATCGAAGAGCTGGCCGCTGCGCCCGTTCGCGTCTGATCTGACGACTCAGAGCTGGAGCGCGTCGGCCACCTTCTGCACCGCCACGACGATGTCCTCGACGTCCTCGTCGCTGTACAGCGGGCCGACGACGATCCCGACCGTGCGCGCGACGAGATCCTCGGCGCGCGGGCACATCCCCATGAAATAGGGAGGCCGCTCGGGTGCGGTGGTGAGTTCGGAGGCGAACGCGGAGCTGCGGACCGCGGTCAGCCCCTTCAGGACCGGTTCGGTCGCGTACACCGGCTTGCCCTCGTAGAGGCGCCCGCACGGCACGCCCTCCGCTCTCAACGCAAACATGAAGCGGGCGGCCTTGTCGCGCGTCGGCAGCCGGATCGCCACGCCCGTGGAGTCGCAGGTGCGTTCGCCCTGGAGGACCTGCAGCGGCAGATCCGCGAGGCCGGCCTCGATCGCGCGGCGGACGCGGCTCGTGTTGGCGACGATCCCGTCGAGCCGCGTCAGCTGACAGCCCAGGAGAGCGCCGGCGAATTCCGACAGGCGGAAATTCCGTCCGACGAACGGCGCGCCGGCGCGCGGCGGCCGCGCGTCCCCGAACAGCACCGGAAACTGCTGGCCATGATCGTGGAACCGCGCGGCGCGATCGTAGAGCGCCTCGTCGTCGGTCACGATCGCGCCGCCTTCGCCGCAGGTGATCATCTTGCCCGGCTGAAAGCTGAACGCCCCGATCCGTCCCAGCGTCCCCAGCCACGAGCCGTTCGCCCGCGCGCCGCACGCCTGGGCGGCGTCCTCCATCAGCGCGGCGCCCGACGCGGTGGCGGCGGCGCGCAGTGCGTCCATCTCGCACGCCACGCCGTAGAGGTGCACCGCCATGATCGCCTTGGTGCGAGGCGACAGCCGCGCGCGAACGGCGGCGGGGTCGAGCGTCATGAAGTCGTCCACGTCGCAGATGACCGGGTGCGCTCCCTGTGCGGCGACGGCGGCGACGCACGCGATGAACGTCACGGCGGGGACGATGACCTCGTCGCCGGGGCCGACGCCGAGCGCCGCCAGCGCGATCTCGAGCGCGGCGGTTCCGGAGCTGCACGCCAGCGCGAATCGGACGCCCAGGTGCTCGGCGAACGCACGCTCGAACGCCGCCACCTTCGAGCCGGTGTGGCGCAGCAGCGCCTTGCTCTCCAGCACGTCCACCAGCGCCCGCTTTTCCACGTCGTCTGCCAGCGACAGACCCTTGCCGAAATCGAGCGTCCGGCGCACGGCCGGCGTGCCGCCCCTGATCGCGAGCGTGCCCGCGCGGCGGGACCGCACGCCGGATGGCCCGGTCGGCGCCGTCATCGGCTCGGGCTGTGACAGGGGGCTGACGGAGTGGCGTCCTCGGCGAGCAGGTCCAGGATCTCGGTTCGGCCGAAGTGGCGCGCCCACCCCGCGGGCGTCGCCTCGAACTCGTCGTCCTGGACGTGCTTGTCGGACTCCGCCCCGTGCTCGAGCAGGAACGCGACCGTCTCGCGGTGACCGTTGCCCGCCGCCCAGTGCAGCGGCGTCCCGCCGAGCGTTCCCTTGTGATGGACGTTCGCGCCACGCTCCAGCAGCCAGCGCGCGACGTGCGTCTGCCCGTTGCGGGCGGCGACATAGAACGCGTCGGACACGATCGTGTCGTAGTCGTCGGGCGGCGGAGTGGGCACGTATGTGCCGTCCTCCTGCTGCATGTAACCCTTCTGCGCCGCTTCGGGACGGACCTCGCGCGGTCCGATCCAGAACGTCTGCACGGTGTCGAGCTTGCCGACGGCCGCCGCGGAGCGCATGTTCATCCGGGCGCCGCGGGACAGCAGCAGGTCGACGACGCGTGCGCTGCCGTTGTTGGCGGCCCACTCGAGCGGCGTCATGCCCCAGTGTGTCTCGGCTTCGAGCTGCGCGCCCTGGGACAGCAGGTGCACGACGAGATCGACGTTGTCGTGCTCGGCCGCCGAGTGCAGCAGCGTCTTGCCGTTCTCGTCGGTGTCGTGCACGAGCGCGGGAGCGGCGGCGACCGCCTCACGAACGGCGTCGGCCCGTCCCGCGGCGATGGACTCGAAGAGATCTTTCATGTGCTGCACGGGGCGCTCCTCTCGGAAACACCGGACACGAGCCGGCGCACGTTGAGCGTATGTTACGCCAGCCGGGAACGCGTCTCGCGAAATGTGATAGATACTACGGCTGCCCAGCCGAGCACACGCGGCGATCGCACCTGCCGGAAACACACGATTTCGAGGGAGGCGCTATGGCAGCCAGTCAGGATTTTCAGCGGATCCGGTCCCTCCTGCAACTCACCAGCACGCCCGTCGCGATGACGTTCGTCGAGCAGCAGCCGGCAGAGGTGCCGCGCGTCGCGCAGCGCGCTCCTGCGGCGTGCGGCTATTGGCCGCTCGCGGCCTCCCAGAGTTTCTACACCACTGCGGAGGACGAGCTCGGCTGTGCCGTCGGCGCGTTCACGCACGGCGTGTCGCTCACGCCTCCGCAGATGGAGGAGCTGAAGTCGATGGTCGGGACGATGCTCGACCTGCAGTATCTGCAGCCCGACGAGGTCGACCGGATTCCGCACCGCGCCAGTTTCGCCTACTGCATCTACGAACCCCTCGATTCCGCGCAGCGCGAACCCGACGTCGTGATCGTGCGCGGGAACGCGTCGCAGATGATGCTGCTCGGCGAAGCCACCCGGGCCGCGGGATCGTTCCGTGACGGCCTCAGCATGGGAAGGCCGGCGTGCGCGATGCTGCCGCAGGCGCTCGCGAGCGCGCAGGCGGTGCTCAGCCTCGGCTGCGTCGGCAACCGCGTCTACACCTGTCTGCCGGTGGACGAGATGTACATGGCGCTGCCCGGCCCGCAGCTCGCCGAGATCGCGCGGCGGCTGGAGACGATCGTCGCGGCGAACGCGACGCTCCGCCAGTTCCATCGGTCGCGGGTACCCGTGGCGGGAGGCGCGACCGCCGGCGCGTGATCGATCAGCGATCGGGTTTCAGCGACTGCAGCAGGGCGCGGGCATCCGCCGCAGCCGCTGACTCCGGATACTCGCTGATCACCAGGCCGAGCGGCCGCCTGGCGCGTGCCGGCAGACCGTCGAGTGCATAGGCCCGCCCGAGAGCCAGCAGCAGATCCGGCTTCCGGGCGCTCGACGGGAAGTCCCGCAGGCACGTTTCCAGGAGCGCGGCCGCACGCGTCCCGTCTTTCAGGTCCATCGCGTCGAGCGCGCTTTCGTACAGGACGATCTCGCGCGAGACGGGATCGGCCCGCGCCGCCCGATGCCGCCGCGCGCGCTCGAAGTGGCGCAGGCTCGCGTCGTAGAAACCGCCGGCGCGCAGTGCCCGGCCCATCGCCACCAGATCGTCGAAGCTGTTCCTGTCCTGCTGCAGCGCGCGATCGAGCCGGTTGATCTCGGCGATCGACGGCATCGCCTTGATGACGTCCACCAGCTCCCCGGCGGCGAGGATCCCGCGATGCGCCAGCAGCGGCGTGCCGTACGAGCTGGTGAAGACCAGATAGGGCAGCGCCTCCACGCCGAAGCTGCGCGCGAGATCGCGCTGCAGATCGTAGTGGACGCGCACGCCGACAATCCTCGTCCTGAACGTCTCGACGACGGCGGGGTTCGTGTACACCTGCGTGTCCATGACCTTGCACGGGGCGCACCAGTCGGCCCAGAAGTCGATGAACATCGGCAGGCCGGCTCTCTGCGCCGCCTCGCTCGCTTCCTTCAGGTCGCGGAACCACGCGATCTGCTCGGCCGCGCGTGCGTCGAGCGCGGTGCCTCCGAGCAGCGCGAGGAGCACCAGCGACGAGAGGCCCAGCCGCCGGGCCGGCGAAAGACACCCCATGCGGCCTCGTGCCTAGAACTGCACCCGCAGCCCCACCTGCGCCTGCAGCGGCGTCGTCCGCAGCGTGTTGCCCAGGAGGTAGCTGCCGTTGGCGTCCTTCACGCGCCCGAAGTTCGGATTCGTGCTGGGTACGCCGAGGTCCGGGCCGTAGGTGGTCTGGGTCGTCTCCACGTTGGCGGCGTTGAAGACGTTGAAGAGCTCGAGCATCGCCGAGACGTTCTTCTGCCCGAAGGCGGTGAAGGTCTTCTGGAACCGCAGGCTCACGTCGGAGAACCCGTAGTTGCGGTAGGTGTTCCGCCGCACGGGACTGCCGTCGAGCAGCGGCCGGTCGTTGACGATGCCGTCGCGGTTCGAGTCGACGCCGGTCCGCGGGCTGAACGGCCGGCCCGAGTTGAAGCGCATCTGCGTCGCCACCTCGAAGCCGCGCGGCAGGAACACGACGCCGTTGGCCGCGAACTGGTGGCGCTGGTCGATGTTGGACCAGTTGTACTCGTTCTCGAGATCGTACGCGTCGGTGTAGAAGGCGCTGCTGAAGCCGCCGTTCTCGTGATCGTCGTGGCTCTTGCTGAACCCCAGCGTATAGCTGGCGTCGGCGGTGACCCGGCTGCGGCGGACGTTCAGCGCCGCGGTGACGGCCTTGTAGTTCGACCGGGCCGTGGACTCGGTGACGTAGACCGGTCCGTACCGCGGATCGGGACGCAGCGCGTTGACGCTCACCGCCGGGCCCGGCGTGTAGACGCGGCGCCCGGTGCCGTCGACGAACGGCACTGGCAGGTTGATGTCGCGGACGCGGTCCATGCGCGAGACGTCGATCTGGGTGTAGTCCACCGTCGCGGTGACGTGCGACAGGAGCTGCCGCTCGAGGCCCGTCCGGAAGTGGACGGCGCGCGGCAGGCGGAAGTCGGGATCGAAGAAATACACGGCCGTGGACTGCGTCAGCCGCGACGCCGGATCCGAGAGCCGGTTCAGCTGATCGAGTGTGAAGACCGGAAGGCGATCGAGCGGCGCGCCGGCGAGGTCGATGCCCATGGCCTCGAACGCCCGCAGGATGTCGGCCGTCGTGTTGAGGTTGACGTTGCTGCTGATGTCGGGATTGCCGCCGTTGCTGGCGATGGCCTGCTCGAAGAGCGTGATGTAGGGCGGCGCGTAGAACACGCCCGCCGCGGCGCGCAGGACCGTGGTCGCGTCGCCGCGGACATCCCAGGCCAGTCCGAGACGCGGCCCGAACATTTCCTTGTCATCCGGAATGTGCGTGGCGAGCGGATACCGGTTCGCGGGCACCGACGGCGGCTGGTAGTCGGGGAAGAGCGCCATCTCGTAGCGGAAACCCGGACTGATCGTCAGCCCGCGGCCGAGGCGCCACTCGTCCTGGACGTAGACGGCGATCTGATGCTTGTAGGCGTCCACCGTGCCCGATCCGGCGAACTGCGAGTACTGAGCCGGCCGCCGCGCCAGGTAGTTGTTGAGCCCGTCGAAACGGTAGACGCCGTTGTAGCCGGGATTGAAGACGACGGAGGAGAAGACGAGATTCGCGTCCACCCCGGTCTTCATCGTGTGGCTGCCCGTGACGATCGAGAAGCCGTCCACCAGCTGATAGCGCCTGTCGGTGAACTTGTAGCCGACGTTGCCGTAACCGAGGCCGGTTGCCTGCGGCCCGTAGATGCCGATCGTCTGGAACGGTGTGCCGTCGCGGACCGTCACTTCCGGACCGGCGCCGGGATCCCACGGCCGGTACTCGTGGGCGAGCTGCACGCGCAGCTCGTTCACCCGCGTCGGGCCCAGCACCGACATCAGCTGGGCCATCCCGGTCACGTTGGTGCGGTTGCTCGTCGGCGAGGCGTTCACCACGTCCCGGTTGGTGATCGAGTCGGCGCCGAGGCCGTTGGTGTTGATGAACGAGCCGACCGAATTGCTGATCTTCCCGCGCGTGACGTCGGCACGTCCGACGAGCGTGTGGCGGTCGGAGAGCCGGTGATCGAGCCGGCTCACGACCGACTGCAGCTCGCTCACGGCGGTCAGGCGCGACTCGGGGGCGGTGGCGATCAGCGCCTGGGCGCCGGCGGTGTCGCGCAGCCCCAGCAGATCGAGCTGGCTGTAGAGCACGTCCACCGGCTTGGCGTTGTACTGCAGTTCGGAGGCGACGAAGAAGAACGTCCGATCCGTCCGCACCGGTCCGCCCAGCGATCCCCCGAACTGGTTGCCGCTGTCGATCTGCCGCCGCCCGTAGGGATCCGCTTTGGTGAGCCCGTCATGGCGGAACAGGTAGAACCCGGACCCGCGGAACTGGTTGGTGCCGGCCCTGGTGGCGAGGTTGATGATGCCGCCGGTGGAGCGGCCGAATTCGGCCGAGAACGTGCTGCGCAGCACCTGGAACTCTTCCAGCGCCTCGATGGTGAAGCTCGGCGACATTTCCACGTGGCCGCAGAAGTGCGAGCTCGTGTAGTCGCCGCCGTCCACGTTGAAGCTCGTGTAGACCCCCTTCTGCCCGGAGATCGAGAAGCCGCCGCATTCGGGCTCGATCTGCGTGGCCGGCGTCTGCAGGAAGAGGTTCTTGATGCGGCGGCCCGGCGCCGGAATGTTGCGCAGCTGCAGATCCGTGAGGACGGCCTTGGAGAAGGTCTGCGCCGGCTCGATCTCGTGGACGTCCACCGACTGCTGTACGCGCGCCAGGCCGACCTGGAAATTGGCGGCCGCGCGCGCCCCGAGCGAGACGTAGACGCGGCGAGTCTCGGGCTCCATGTTCGCCGGACGCACCGTCACTTCGTAGCTGCCGAGCGGCACCGGGCCCACGGCATAGCGGCCCAGGTTGTCGGTCACGGCGCTGCGCGAGTAGTTCGTGTCCACGCGGCGGACGATCACCTCGACTCCAGGCATCACCGCGCCCGACGTATCCACGACCTCGCCGGCGATCTGCCCGCTGTTGGCCGACGCCTGCGCCGCCAGGGGCTGCGGGCGGAAGACACTGCTGGCGAGCGCCAGCACGAGAGCCGCGAAGGACAGGTAGTGCCCCGCTGGGGATCTGCGCGTCGTCATGACCCCTCCTCTGTGACGTGGGTGACGATCCGAACCGGCGAAACCGAAACCCTAGACCGCGCCGATGCTCGTGGTCAGCCGTCCGGCCACGGGGCAGACGGCCTTCTTCGACTGGCGCAGGCTGCGATCGCACTGCGCGAGACTGCGCCGGAGCATGCGGCGGAACGACCTGAGCTCGCGCAGCCGTGCGTCCACGTCCATGAGGCGGTCGGCGATGACGCGCCGCACGTCCGCGCACCGGCTCGTGTCGGGCTGGACGAGATCCCGGATCTCGCGCAACGTCAGGCCGAGCGTGCGCGCCTGCTTGATGAAATGCAGCAGCCGTGGCGCTTCGCGGTCGTAGACGCGAAACCCTCCAGCCGTCCGCGCGGGGCGGGGAAGCAGTCCTTGCCGTTCGTAGAACCGCACCGTGTCCGGCGCGACGCCGCTCAGTGCCGCGAGTGAGCCGATCCGGTGGGCGTGCCCCGTTTTCTTCATGCGCGTCGCCGACGAGCCCTGAGGAACGCCGAAGCTGGAGTCCACTCCAGATTTCAGCCGCGCGAGCCTAGCACATCACCCATGCCCCCACAAGTCGATGTCCTGTCGAGTGCTGTGCCGTTCTCTCGCTGGTCACCCCGGCGACAGTCAGTGACGCACGATGGACTTACAGCTTCGCTCATCCGGTGCGGAGCGCGTCCTTGAACTGAAGCTGCGAGAGCCGGTGATACAGGCCGCGCCGTGCCAGCAGGTCCTGGTGCGTGCCCGATTCGCGCAGCTGCCCTTTGTGCAGCACGAGAATCTTGTCCATGTCCTGAATGGTCGAGAGCCGATGCGCGATCGCGATGGTGGTCCGGCCCTGCATGATGACTCTCAGGGCATCGCGAATCAGCCGTTCCGTTTCCGTGTCCACGCTCGAGGTGGCTTCGTCCAGCACCAGCACACGGCGATCGAAGGCGAGTGCCCTCGCGAAGGAGAGCAGTTGCTTCTCGCCGGCCGAGAGCGCGCCGCCCCGCTCGGCCACGGCGGTCGCGAAGCCGCGCGGGAGACGCGCGATGAAAGAGGAGGCGTGCACCGCGTGCGCGGCTCTCTCGACGGCCTCGTCAGTGATGCCGTCGTTGCCGAGCCTGATGTTGCTCGCGATGTCGCCGGCGAAGAGGTGCACGTCCTGCAGGACCAGGCCGAACATGGCGCGAAGCGCCGTGAGGTCCATCTCGCGGATGTCGACGCCGTCGATCGTGATGCGGCCCTCCAGCACGTCGTAGAACCGCAGCAGCAGATTGACCACCGTCGTCTTTCCGGCGCCGGTGGCGCCGACGAGGGCGACGCGCTGGCCGGGTTCGACGCGAAACGAGACGTCCCTGAGCACCGGCTCACCCTTCACGTAGGCGAACGTCACGTGCTCGAACGCGATGGCGCCCGGGCCAGTCACACCTGCGCGAGGATGGACCGAGACGACGCCAGGCGCGACGGCCGTCGTCGGAGCCGCGATCGCCACGGGTGTATCCAGCAGCGCGAAGATACGCTCCGACGCGGCCATGGCGCCCTGCAGGACGTTGAACTTCTCCGACAGATCGCTGATGGGACGAAAGAAGCGCTGCGAGTAGAGCAGGAACGCGACCAGCGAGCCAAGCGTCAGCGTGTGTTCGGCGACCCGGCCGGCGCCGACCCAGATGATGAGCGCCGCCGCCAGGGCGCTGACCACTTCGACGGCGGGATAGAAGAGAGCGTAATAGAAGATCGAGGCGACGTTGGCGTCGCGATGCCGGCGGTCGATCGCGTCGAACTCGGCGAAGTCGCGCGCTTCGCGCCGGAACAGCTGCACCGTCGCCATCCCTGCGAGGCGTTCCTGCAGGAACACGTTGATCCGTCCGATCCACGTCCGCACCGTTCGATACGACTCGCGGACGTTCACGCGAAACCAGTTGCTGATCAGCGCGATCAGCGGGAGCACCGAGAACGTGACGAGCGCCAGCCGCCAGTCCATCCACAGCAGGACCGCCATGATCCCGAGCAGTGTGCACGCGTCGCCGAACACCGCCACGACGCCCGACGTGAACAGCTCGTTGAGGGCGTCCACATCCGTGGTGACGCGAGTCATGAGCCGGCCCACGGCATTCCGGTCGTAGAACGGGACGTCGAGCCGCTGCAGATGCCGGTACATCTGCATCCTGATGTCGAACATGATGCGCTGGCCCGTCACCTGCATCGTCCAGTTCTGCACGTAGTCCAGCGCGAAGGAGCCGGCGAGCGTCATCAGGAAGACGAGCGCAAGCAGCGAAAGGCCCGGGAGATTGCCGGACGGGATGTAGCGGTCGACGGCGACCTTCGTCAGGTAGGGAGGCGCCAGGTCCAGGAGCGAGTGTCCCAGCCCGGCGGCAATCGCCAGCGCCACAAGCGCACGATACGGGCGGAGATACGCGAGCAGCCGGGACACCAGCCGCGTGTCGTGGACGCTGCCCTGGCTCTCGGCCTCGTCGATCATGACGCGGCCAGTTCCTCTTCGAGCAGCTGTTTTCGATGGAGGTCGGCGTACTGACCGTTGTGCGCGATCAGCTCGTCGTGAGTGCCGCGTTCGGCGACGAGACCCTCGGACAGGACGAGGATCTGGTCGGCGCCACGGACCGTCGATACGCGATGCGACACGATGATCGTCGTGCGGTTTCGCCGCGCCGCCGCGAGGCGGGCAAGAATCTGTTCTTCCGTGTCGGTGTCCACCGCCGACAGCGCATCGTCCAGCACGAGGATTGGGGCGTCGATCGCGAGCGCCCTGGCGATCGCCGTACGCTGCTTCTGGCCGCCCGACAGGGTGATCCCGCGTTCGCCAACGATGGTGTCGTAGCCCTTCGGGAAATCCGCGACGTCCTTGTCGAGGCACGCGGTCCGGGCCGCCTGCTCGATGCGCTCGCGCGCGTCTCGACCGCCGTCGAGCCCGAAGGCGACGTTGTCGGCCACCGAGCCGCCGAAGAGAAATGGCTCCTGCGGCACGAAGGCGATTGCCCCGCGCAGGGCCGCGAGTGGAACGTGCCGGACGTCCACGCCGTCCACGAACACCGTGCCGGCAGGCGGCTCGTGCAGCCGCGGCAGCAGATTCAGCAGCGTGGACTTGCCGGCGCCGGTCGCACCGACGATGGCGGTCGTCGTACCGGCGCGAACCGTGACCGAGACGTCCTGGAGGACGACGCGATCGCCAAAGGCAAACGTCACGCGCCGGAATTCCACGTCTCCGTTGACGTGCGCCCCGCCGGCAGTGGGAGCGCTCGCGCGACCATCCGATTCCACCCGCACGGTATTGCCGGCCGTCGCCTCGAAGACCTCGATCATCCGCGTCCACGACGCCAGGCCGCGCTGCACCATGTTGGCGACCCAGCCGAACGCGGTGATGGGCCACGACAGCATCAGGAGATAGCCGTTGAAGGCGACGAGCTCGCCGATCGTCATGCGCCCGGCGACGACATCACGGCTGCCGAGCCACAGCGCCAGGAGGGCACTCGTGCCCATCGCGAAACCGGTACTCGGGTTGAAGATTCCCTGGAGGTTGATGAGCCGCCGGTTGCGGCGCAGATATTCGGCGTTGGCCTGGCGGAAGCGCTCGATCTCGAACGGCTCCTGGCCGTAGGCGCGGACGACGCGCACGCCGGTCAGGTTCTCGTGGGTCATTGCGCTGATCTCGGACCACTGTTCCTGAAGGAGCTCGAAG
>Ga0075366_10001199_pt1 | contig 12853 bp, 10 predicted proteins | sample EndMethybrTD3031_FD_72351 | JGI IMG/M metagenome (GOLD analysis project Ga0075366, IMG submission 72351) | Populus endosphere microbial communities from Tennessee, USA - Endosphere MetaG P. TD hybrid TD303-1 | ecosystem: Host-associated > Plants > Roots > Endosphere | place: USA: Tennessee...
GGCGCGGTGCGGCTCACCCAGGCCGAGGTGCTGCGCATCGAGGTCGATGGGCGCCTGCCGGCCGGCGTCGGCGCCAAGGATCTTGTGTTGCACCTGCTCGCGCTGCCGGGAGTCCGCGCCGGCGCCGGCGTCGGCCGCGTGTTCGAGTTCGGTGGCGAGGCGGTGCGCGCGCTCGACACCGACGAGCGCGCGACGCTGACCAACATGACGGCCGAGCTGGGCGGCTCGACCGGACTCGTCGAGCCCGACGACGAGACGGTGCGTTTCCTGCGCGAGCGGCGTGGCATGTCCTTCGAGATCGAGCCGTGGATGCGCAGCGATCCAGGCGCGTGTTATGCCGACACGATCCGCGTCGACGCCGCGACCGTGTCGACGATGGTCGCCCGGCCGGGCGACCCGGGCCTGGGCTTGCCGCTGGCACATCTCGCCGAGCGGCCGCGCATCGACATCGCCTACGGCGGCTCCTGCACCGCCGGCAAGCGCGAGGACTTTGCGCAGTACCACGCGGTGCTGGCGTGGGCGGCGGAGCAGGGCCTGCGTGTCGCGCCGCATGTGACGCTGTACCTGCAATTCGGCACGGAGGACGTGCGCGAGCACTGTATTCGGCAGGGCTGGCTCACGGCGTTCGAGGCGGTCGGTGCGCAGATCCTGCAACCTGCCTGCGGCGCCTGCGCCAACTGCGGACCCGGCGCGTCGACCTCGGCCGATCAGGTCACGGTCAGTGCGATCAACCGCAACTTCCCGGGCCGCTCCGGGCCCGGGCAGGTGTGGCTTGCCAGTCCGGCGACCGTCGCTGCCAGCGCGATCGCGGGCACCTTGACGTCATTCCAGGAGCTTGTCGGTCGATAGCGGCACGATGCCCCTTCAGGCAAACGCGAAGTCGACCTCGGGCTGCAACCCGCTGACGATGCGAGCAATGCTCTTGCCCGACCCGCAGGAATGTGTCCAACCCAAGGTGCCGTGGCCCGTGTTGAGATACAGGTTGGGCAGCTTGGAGCGGCCGATGATCGGCACGTTGGACGGTGTTGCGGGACGAAGGCCGGTCCAGAACTGGGCTTGTTCGGTGTCACCGGCGCCGGGAAAGAGCTCCTCGGTGCGCCGCACGATGGCCTCGCAGCGCACCCGGTTCAGGTCACGGTCGTAGCCGTTCAGTTCGGCGGTGCCGGCGATGCGCAGGCGGTTGCCCAGACGCGAGAACACGAGCTTGTACTCATCGTCGGTCAGCGACACCTGGTGCGCCATCGAAGCATCCTTCACCGGCATCGTCACCGAGTAGCCTTTGGCCGGGTAAATCGGCAGCGAGATGCCGAGCGGCTGCGCGTACAGCGGCGACAGGCTCCCCATCGCCAGCACGTAGGCGTCGGCACGCAGGCGCTGGAAGCGTCCTTCGCTGTCGGTCGCCTCGACATGGTCGATCCGTCCGCCGGCTTCGCGCAACGCGGTCACGGTGTGACTCATCAGGAAGCGCACGCTGTCGGCCTCGCAGCGCTTCACCAACTCGCGCGCGAAGCGATTGGCGTCACCCGATTCGTCTTCGGCGGTGTAGGTGGCGCCGGCCAGTTGCGGCCGGATGTGGCGCAGTGCAGGCTCGAGCGTCACGGCCTCGTCGGCCGAGATCACGCGGCGGTCGCAGCCGAGCGCGCGCATCTGCGCAGCCGGCGCTTCGGCGCCGTCGAACTCCTTCCGGCTCGTGTAGAAGTGCAGGATGCCCTGCGTGCGTTCGTCGTAGCTGATGCCGATGTCGCGCCGCAATTGCTGCAGCATGGCGCGGCTGTAGGTGCCCAGGCGCACGATCTGCTCGATGTTGTGGCGCGTGCGCGCGGGCGTGCATTCACGCAGGAACTGCAACCCCCACAGCCACTGCCGCAAGTCGGCGCGGACGCGAAACAGCAGCGGTGCGTCTTCCTTGCCGAGCCACTTCAGCACTTTCAGCGGCGCGCCGGGGTTGGCCCAGGGCTCGGCATGGCTGACCGAGATCTGCCCGCCGTTGGCGAAGCTGGTCTCCGCGGCGGGCGAGGCCTGGCGGTCGATGACGGTCACCTCGTGACCTTGCTCGCGCAGGAAGTAGGCCGAGGTGACACCGAGCAGGCCGGCGCCGAGAACGATGACGTTCATGAGAGGAACTCCAGGAGATGGCGACGAATGACCGTGGTCATTCGATTGCCGCTCCCCCTGTCCTCGGTACCTGAGAGATTCAGCCGGGAGTTGCGCTCCAGGCCTTGCTCCTTCGGTGCGTCACGGGCGTGACGTCTCTCCAGACGGCGATGGTGGTGTGCAGTACGGGACCTGAGCGTTCATGGGAGATTGCGCCTTCGGTGGCCGGGGAACTCGCCCCGGCTCTCTCCTGCAGAGTCGTATTGTCGTCGATGATTCCGGTGCAGCCGGTCCACCCCTCAACGGTCGAAGGGGACACCCTCCGCCCTGAGGATGCGCATCATGCTGTCCAGGTGCGCCCGGGCACTTGCCGGGTCGCCGGAGCGCATCTGCTCATACGCACGCTGCGCCACCTGCGGCGCGATGGGCTTGATGGGCCTGCCGGCGCTCATCGCCTTGAGCTGCACCTCTGCGGCACGCTCGAGGTAGTAGAGGTCGTCCCAGGCTTCGGCGACGTTGGGTCCCGTGACCATGACGCCATGGTTCTTCAGAAAGACGATGTCGGCGTTGCCCATCGCCTGCGCGATGCGGTCGCCTTCGGAGTCGTCCAGCGCCAGCCCGTTGTAGCTCTCGTCGACCGCCGTCCGGCCGTAGAACTTCAGCGCCGTCTGGCCGGCCCACAAGAGCGGCGGGCCTTCGAGCATGCTCAGCGCGGTGGCGTTCGGCATGTGCGTGTGCAGCGCGACCTTGATGCGAGGCTTCAATCGATGCAGGCGGGCGTGGATGAAGAAGGCCGTCGCCTCCGGTGCCCCCTCGCCGGCCAGGACGTGTCCGTCGAAGTCGCACACCAGCAGCCGCGAGGCCGTGATCTCGCTGAAGGCGTACCCGAAGGGGTTGATGAACATCAGATCGTCGTGTCCGGGCACCACGGCCGAGAAGTGGTTGCAGACCCCTTCCTCGAACCCGAACCTGGCGGCGAGCCGGAAGCACGCAGCGAGTTCGAGTCGTACCGCCAGCGCCGCCTCCGAGTCGAGCTCGAGGGCCTGCGAGGTGCGTGAGACTTGTGGCGTCGCAAGTGTGTGTGCCATGGTGAGTTTCGTGGAGAGTCGTTACAGCCAGCCCAACTCGTCGAACAGCTGGGGCACGTGGGCGAGTGTGGGCAGGATAGCGTCGGGCGTGTAGTCGCAAAGCAGCTTGCGGCCGGTCCCGCGGTCGATCCACACGCAGCGGAAGCCGACGTCCCGCGCGGCGGCGTGGTCCAGGTGCGGACTCGCGCAGATGTGAACCACGTCATCCTTCGAGACCCCGAGTTGGGCGTGTGCATGGTCGAACAAGCCGCGGGCCGGTTTGTAGACGCCGGCTTGCTGCGCCGTGATGACCCGGTCGATCAGTCCGTCGAGCTGCGCCACGTTGGACGCGATGATGTCGTCGTCGGTGTTGGAGACGATGCAGAGCTTGAAGCCGGCGTTCTTCAGGCGGCGCAGCGATTCGACGACCTCCGGGAACGGCGGCATGGCGCCGATTCCGTCGGTGAGGATGCGGATGTCATCCGGGGCGCTCCGCAGCCCCAACTCGTCGAGCGCCAGGCGCAGGCCCTCGCCCGCGACCGTGCGGAACGACCGATGCGGGGGCGTCTGCTCCAGTGCGTGCTCGTGAGCGTCGTAGATCGCAATGAGTCGGGTGGGATCGATGTCGACGGAGCCTTTGCTGCGCAGGATGCGTTCAACGGCGGCCAGCAAACCTTCGTCCCATTGAATGAGCGTGCCGTAGCAGTCGAAGGTGAGCCATCGAGGGCGAGCGGTGTGTGTGAGCGACATGAGATATCTGGTGCGGCGCACCGTAGCGAATCAGATGTCCTCATGGTGCCCGCTTGAACGCATATTTGGAAATTAAATCTTTATGAGGAAGTCAGTTGATAATCGACTGACGGAGGCAGCATGTTGGATCTTGAACTTCTGAAGACGCTGGTGTGCGTGGTTGACGAGCGCAGCTTCTCGCGTGCGGCTGACCGAGTGCACAGGACGCAATCGACCGTGAGCCAGCAGATTCTGAAGCTCGAAGACAGGTTGGGGCAAGCGCTCCTCGTGCGGGATCGAACCGGCAAGCGTGTCGTGCCGACAGAGGGCGGCGAGCGGCTGGCGCACTACGCCAGGCGGCTGCTGGCCATGGCGCAGGAAGCGGAAGATGCGTTGGCCCGGCCAGCGTCGCCGCCGCCGGTCCGTGTTGGCGTGCCCGAGGACTTCGATGCGGTTCGGATGTCGACCATTCTGTCCGGCTTCATGGCCTCGCACCCCGACGTGCGATTGGAAACGGTGAGCGGAATGAGCACCGATCTGCGGCGCCGGCTGGACGCCGACGAGATCGACATCGCGCTCATCAAGCGCGAACCCGGGGCTGGCGAGTGCATCGCCTCGTGGCCGGAGCGCCTGGCGTGGGTCGCGGGTGCGCGGGCGTTGCGTCGGGACGAGGGCAGTGTGCCTTTGGCGCTCTTCCCGGAGGGCTGCATCTATCGGCAGCGCGCCATTCGATCGCTGGAGATGGCCGGCAGGACGTGGCGAGTGGCGTTCGGCAGTCAGAGCCTCACCGGAATCCAGGCCGCAGTGTCTTGTGGTCTCGGCGTGACGGTGTTGCCGATGAGTGCCGTCATCGAAGGTCACGCACTCCTCGGAACGCGAGACGGCTTTCCCAAACTGGCGCCGAGCGAACTCGCGCTCGTCGGCTCGAAGCGCCCATTGAGCGCACTTCAGCGTGAGATCGCGCAGCATCTCGTCGCCGAGATCGGAGTGCACACCGGGTCGTCTTCAACCCGGAAGAAGCGTACAGCCGGCAGACGACTGTAGTCGACCCGTGGAACAACCCGCGGATCCCGACAAATGGCGCAGTTTGTCGCGGCATCCGCCGTGCCTTGTCAGCTCGCCTCCGGAGCGAACATCCGCATGAACGGCTACTCGCTGATCGAGGGCAACTACTTCGAGAACGCGAAGAACCCGGTCACCTCGCGCGACAGCACGGCGATCGGCTGCGCGGCAACAACATCCAGAGCCCGGCCGACTTCGGCACCTACGGCATCACGTGGTCGGCCAGCTCATCGTCGCCGTCGCGCGATGCGACCGACTGGGTCAGCACCGCCGCGTTCCCGATCTCGATTCCGTACACCTACGCGGTGCAGGATCCCGCCTGCGTGAAGCAGAAGCTGCCAGCCGTGGCCGGCGCCGGAAAGACGCTCGCGACCTTGAGTTGCAACTGACCTGGGCAGGCCGTTCAGCGCCGCCACCCTCACCGGCGCCGGCGCTCCGCGGCCCGGTGCAGCTCGCCCGGCAGCTGCGCAAGGTAGTTGCCGCGCTTGGCAACGTAGCCGTCGGCGCCGGCGTGTCGGGCGGCCTGCAAGGTGTCGTCGTCGACAGTGCCGGTGAGGATCACCACGGCGAGCGTGAGGCGGCGACTGCGCACATGCGACAGGATCTCGAGGCCCAGCCCATCGGGAAGGTTCAGGTCGGTGAGCACGACGTCATAGGTGTTGTCGGCTTGCCCCTCGGCATGATTCAGCCGCTCGATCGCCTCGGCCACCGTCGAGACGATCTCGACCTCGATCTCCGGGGCTCGCCGGCTGAACGTGTCGCGGATCAACGCCGCGCCAGGCGCGAAGTCCTCGACGTACAGCACGCTCAACGGGGTTGCGGTCATGGCGGCTGCAAGCGTGACAGCCCGGTGCGAAGCTCGCGCCAGGATGCCTTCGCTGACGGAAGATCGCCTGCGGCCGCTTCGCTCTCGAGCTTCTGCGCGACGGCAGACAGCTCGTCATGCCCGAGCATGGTCAGCGCCGACTTGAGGTTGTGTGCAAGGCCGCGCAGTGCCGCCAGATCGCCGGCGTCGCAGCCGGACTGGCCCGCCGACACGTCGCGCGCGAACTGCGCCGCGCAGGAAGCCGCGAAGGCCAGATACAGCTGCGCGTCACCGTCGAAATTGTTCGCGATGGCGGCACGTACGCCGGGCGACGGGTCCGCAAGCTCGCGATGTCGGGTGGCCATGGCGAGCTGCCGACCTCGAGCCTCAGGACGCGGCCGCGTCGCCTTGTTCGAGCGGCCGCGCAGGCAGCCACTTCATCAGCAGCTCCGGCAGTTCGGTCACCAGCCTGGGCTTGTGGATGACCGGGAGCTGATCCAGCGCAAACGCGTAGGGCGCACGTTGCGGTTCATCGAGCGAGGTCACGACGACCAGACGGCTGTGGGCGAACTGCGCGTGCGAGCGCAGGCTCGTGATCAGCGTTGCGCCGTCGATGCCCGGCAGCAGGATGTCGACGATCAGCACCTGCGGCTGAAGCTGCCCGTACAGCGCAAGGCCTGCGATGCCGTCGTCGGCGATGTGCAGTTCGACGTCGGGAAAGCGCTGCTGCATCAACAGCGACACGAGCTTCTGGAAATGAACCGAATCGTCGATGAGCAGAACGCGCGGCCGCGCCGACCTTGCTGCAGTCGAACCGGGTCGTGTCGACGGCGATGCGCTGCGCGCGCTCGCCCGCAAGCGCTCGAGCGATGTGCGCGCAATCCGCCGGTGCCCGCCGGGCGTCTTCCAGGCTTCGAGCTCGCCGCGGTCGACCATGAGTTGCACCGAACGCACCGACATGCCCAGCAGCCGAGCGGCCTCCAGCGTCGTGCAGTCTTCGGAGAGGTCCGGAGTCTCGTCCGAACTCATTGCTCGATCTGGCAAATTCATTGCATATGCACTGCCGGAGGAATGCGGCAAGTGTACGAAATGATAGGCGTTCGTCTGCACTTGGAGGGGACTCAGGGCTGCGCCGTGATGCTGCTGGTCTGAACGGCGATCAGCAGCGACAAGCCGTGCCGGCCGGCGTACGCGATGACTCGCTGGATCAGGTCGGCGCTCAGCACATGTTCGGCGGCGAGCAGCACCATGCCTTCGCGCGAGCGCAGGTCGCGGGCGAGCACCATGCCCGGCTTCAGTTTCTCCACCGGCAGTTCGACGAACGACGGTGGCGCCTCGCGGGTCCGCAGCAGTTCCAGAAACGCGTCCACGACCGATGGGTCGAATTGCGTGTCGCGGCCGCGCTGCACGAGCATGCGCGCGTCGGCGGCCGCGAGCTCGGCGCGTGCAAGCCGGCCCGATTGAAGGTCGTCATAGGTGTCGGCCACCGCGAGGATTCGCGCGCCGATCGGGATCGCATCGCCGCCCAGCCCATCCGGGAATCCCATGCCATCGTGGCGTTCGTGGTGCGAGCGCACGATGGTGGCAACCGGCTGCATGTCTTCGAGCGCCATCAAGGCCTGCTCGCCGAGCGCCGAGTGCTGTTCGTACTGGGCCTTCTCGTCGGGCGTCATGCGCGGGACCGAGCAGGCGAGCAGGGCATCGCTCAGGCCGACATGGCCGATGTCGTGCAACAGGCCGGCGACGAACACGGCCTGGGCGTCCGCCGCGGGCAGGTTCATCTGCAGCGCGATCCGCCGCGCCAGCTCGGCCACGCGGCGCGAGTGGCCCGCCGTGGCGCCGCCGCGCAGTTCGATCAGGTTCGAGAACGCCTTGATGGAGCTCAGGTAGTTCTTGCTGAGCTTCGCGTTCGCGTTGGAGAGTTGCCCGGTGCGTTCGAGCACCTGCTGCTCGAGGCTGGCGTTGAGGCGGGTCAGCTCGTCGTTGTGCTGCGCCACCGCGCGTTCGAGTCGGGCCTTCTCGCTCAGTAGGGCCTGCCGTTCCAGCCCCTCGCGGGCCGCCATCAGCAGCTCGTCCTCGTTCCACGGTTTGCCGATGTAGCGGAAGATCTCGCCGCGATTGATCGCCGCCGTCGTCGAGCCGACGTCGGACTGGCCGGTGAGCAGGATCCGCGTGATGGCGGGCCACCGCTGGCGCACCTGCTCGAGCAGCTGCGCGCCGTCCATCGCCGGCATGCGCATGTCGGAGATGATCAGATGCACCGCTTCGGCCGCCAGCAGCTGCAACGCCTGCTGCCCGCTCTCGGCGGTCAGCACGCGGTAGCCGCTGCCGCGAAGCACACGGCGGATCGCCGACAGGATGTTCGGCTCGTCGTCCACGCACAGCACGGTCCACTGGGGCGCGGCGTCCGGCGCGGGGACCTCGCCCTCGTCGGTGCGTTCGATCGCGAGCTCCGCTGCCGTCATGGCTGAGTCGCCCCTTCGATCGGCACCGTGACGCGAAATGTCGTGCCGACATTCACTTCGCTGCTCACCTCGAGCTGCCCCTGGTGCTTCTTCACGATGCCGTACGACAGCGACAGGCCGAGCCCCGTGCCCTTGCCGACCGGCTTGGTCGTGAAGAACGGGTCGAAGATGCGGCCCAGGTTCTCCTTCGGGATGCCCTGGCCGTCGTCCGCCACCTCGATCCAGACCGTTGCAGCGGCCGGGTCGGTGCCGGTGCGGATCGTGATCGTGCCGCGTTCCGCGGTGATTGCGTGCGCCGCGTTCACGAGCAGGTTCATGAAGACCTGGTTCAGCTCCGAGGGCAGGCAGTGCACCTCGGGCAGCGCGCTGTCGTACTCCTTCACGACGTCGGCCTTGTACTTGACCTCGTTGTTGACGATGTTCAACGTCGAATCGATGCCCTGGTTCAGGTTGGCCCAGCTCCATTCCTGGTGTGCGTCGACGCGCGAGAAATCCTTCAGGTCCTGCACGATCTTGCGCACCCGGGTGATGCCCTCTTTCGACTCGGCCATCAGCGTCGGGATGTCTTCCTTCAGGAAGTCGAGCTCGACCCGTTCGCGCAGGTCCTTCAGCTTCGCGCCGATCGCCGTGCCCGCCAGTTCGTCCTCGGCGGCTTCGTAGCCGGCCAGCATCTCGAACAGGTCGCCGAGGTATTTTTCGAGCGTGCCGAAGTTCGAGAAGATGTAGCCGATCGGGTTGTTGATCTCGTGTGCCACACCCGCCGCGAGCTGGCCGATCGAGGCGAGCTTTTCCGACTGCACGAGCTTGTCCTGTGCCTCCGACAGGCGGCCGTTGGCTTCCTTCAGTGCCTCGTGCGCGAGCAGCAGCTCGCGCACCTGCTCCTGGGTCAACGTCGGCGTCGATGCGATGGTCATGTCCATGTGCTTGCAGTTGCAGTGTTCAAGGCAGCAAGGCCGCGCAGATCGCCTGCGATTGCTCCGCGGTCTTCGCCGCGATCTCGTCCCAGGAGCCGGCCGAAAGGCCCAGGCCGGTCCAGACTTCGCTGCATGCGGGCGGCATCGCCTGCGCGCTGGATTGGCCGAGCTCCAGCAGGTGCGCCAACGTGCCGGCCACGTACACGATGTGAACGAGACTGGCGGTGTCGCCGAGCTTCGGCGGTGCGTGGTGATGGCCGATCGCCTCGACGATCTCGCGCGGGAAGTGCCAGCGCTCGGCGAGCAATGCGCCCAGCGTGGCGTGGTCGATGCCGAGCAGCGCCTGTTCGGCATCGATCAGCGCAACCTCGCTCCCGCTTCGCAGCGCCAGCACCTGCGCGAAGCGCGCCGAGAAGCCGGTCGCAAGAACGAGCTGCCCGACGTCGTGAAGCAGCGCGGCGGTGAAGGCGGTTTCGCCATCGAGGCCGATCGCCGCGGCGATGAGTTTTGCGCTCACCGCGGCGCTGACCGAGTGCTGCCAGAAGCCGGGGAAGTCGAAGCCTTCGCACGCGGGAGGCTTGAAGCTGCCGGCGAGCGCGGCGGCGGTCACCAGCGTGCGCACCGTGCGCATGCCCAGCACGACCGTGGCGTCGCTCACCGACGTGACGTGGCGCGGCACGCCGTAGAACGACGAGTTCGCCAGCCGCAGTGTCTTGGCCGTCAGGGCCTGGTCATGCGAGATCTTGGCTGCGAGCGTGGTCATCTCGATGTCTTCGCGGCGCACCAGCCGCAGCAGCTCGAGAACGGCGGCAGGCAGCGCCGGCAAGTCGCGCACCGTTGCCAGCGCCAGTGCGTCAGGCGTCGGCGCTGAACCCACCGGCGAGTGCGCGGCATGCGGCGCAGCGACGGGACACATGGGGCGCATGGCGAGGGTGGGATTCGCATTCATGACTCAGTGCACTCTGTGGGTGGGGACATGCGGCGTGAGAACCATCAGCTTGCCGCGCTGGTTCAGTTCGCCGCCGATGGGACGGCAGACCGCCTGGAAGCAGCGGCCGCCGAACTGCACGCGAACGTGCTCGCCGTCGCTGATGCGCCAGATGTGCGCGAGCTCGGGCGACAAGGCCTCCGCCGCGGCGCGGCCGAGCGGCGAGTCGTCGAGAGAGAACAGCTCGTGCGCGTCGGCGTTGAGATACGCCACGACGCCTTCGACGTCGAAGCCGATCACCGGCGCCGGAATGCCTTCGAGCAGCTCGTGCGCGCTGAGCAGGCGCGCCTCGTCGCGCCGAATCTGCTCGAGCTGCGTCTCCATCAGCCGGTTCAGCCGCTTGTTGACGGCGGCGAGTTCGTCGTTGGCGGACTGCAGCCGTTCGCCGAGCTCGTGGTTGTCGTCCGCCATCTCCTTGTGGCGGAAGGCTTCGTTGACGTGCGCGCGCAGCCGCTCGTCGTCCCACGGCTTGGTCAGGAACTTGTAGACCGCACCTTCGTTGATGGCGTCGGTGATCGACTGCAGCTCGGTGTAGCCGGACAGCGTCATGCGCACCGTCTGCGGGTACAGCTCCTTCGCGCGGCGCAGGAACTCGACGCCGGTCATGCCCGGCATGCGCTGGTCGGAGAGGATCACGTCGACCTCGTGCTCGGCCAGCCGCTGCAGGCCCTGGGCGCCGCTGTTGGCCGTGATGATGTGGTAGCCGTCGCGGCGCAGCAGCCGGCGCAGCGACGCGATGATGTTCTCCTCGTCGTCCACCAGCAGCAGCGTGCGCTTGCGCGACTGGCGCACGAGCAGGTGATCGGGCAGGCGCTTGTCTTCGCGGAGCATGGCTTCGATCGCGTCGGCCGGCACCGGCCGGCTGAAGTAGAAGCCCTGGATCTCGTCGCAGCGGCTCGCGACCAGCAGCGCCAGCTGGCTTTCGTTCTCGACGCCCTCGGCCATCACCCGCATGTTCAGCCCGTGCGCCATGTTGATCAGTGCCCGCGTGATCGAGACGTCCTGGGTCGGCGCGGTCACGTCGTGCACGAACGAACGGTCAATCTTCAGCACGTCGATCGGCAGCTTGCTCAGGTAGCCCAGGTTCGAATACCCGGTGCCGAAGTCATCGAGCGCGATCTGCACGCCGATGGCCTTGAGCTGCAGCAGTGTCTGCGCGACGTGATCGACCTGCTCGATCAGCATGCTCTCGGTGAGTTCGACGCCCAGCCGGTTCGGGGGCAGGCCGGTCTCCCGCAGGATGGCCTGGATGCGCTGCACGAAGTCGGGCTGCTGGAGCTGCAGCAGCGACAGGTTGACCGATACGCGCACCGGCGCAAGCCCTTCGGCCTGCCAGCGCACGCTGTCCATGCAGGCCGTTCGCAGCACCCACTCGCCGATCGGGATGATCAGGCCGGTCCGCTCGGCCAGCGGAATGAACTCGGCGGGAGGGATGTCGCCGCGCACCGCGTCCTTCCAGCGGGCGAGCACTTCGAGCCCGGTCACGCGGCCGGTGCCCAGGTCCACCTGCGGCTGGTAGCACAGATAGAGCTCGTTGCGGTCGATCGCGCGCCGCAGGCCGGCCTCGTTGGCGAGCCGCGTTGCGGCACGTGCGTTGGCCGCCGGCGTGTAGAAGCAGATCCGGTTGTTGTCGAGTTCGCGCGCCTGTTGCACCGACGCGCAGGCGTGGTCCAGCAGCGCATCGGGGCCGTCCGCGTCGGTCGGCCACAGCGCCACGCCGATCGCGACGGTGGCGAAGATCTCGGTGCTGCCGATGTGGACCGGGCCCGACACGCCTTCGACCAGCGCGCGCGCCATGCTTTGCGCTGCGGCTTCGCCGCCATCGCCCGGCCCGTCGACCAGCAGGGCGAATTCGCCGCCGCCGAGGTGTGCGGTCATGCCGGCGCCCGGCGCGAGCTGGAGCAGGCCCTGCGCCACGGTCCGCAGCAGGTGCTCGCCGGCGGCATGACCGAGGCTTTCGTGCACCAGGCCGAACTGATCGACCTCCACCACCAGCAGGCTGATGACGCGGTCTTCGCGCTGGGCCGCGAGCGTCGCGTCGCCGAGGCGGTTCAGCAGCGCGTGGCGATTCGGCAGGCCGGTCGCCAGGTCGGCGTGTGCAAGATCGTGGATTGCCTGCTCGGCCTCGCGCCGCGAGGTGATGTCCTGCAGCGTTGCGTGCAGCCGAAGGGGCGCACCGTCGTCGCCCAGGTCGATGCGCCCGCGGTGCAACACGGTGCGTACGCTGCCGTCGCGGCGCACGATGCGATGCTGGAACTCGAACGGCTCGTCGGTCCGGACCGACTCGCGCATCATCTGCACGAGTTGGCGCTCTTCGACGGGCACGCGGGCCCAGAGCCAGTCGGCGGTTACCGGCCCGGTCGTCGGCGGCTCGCCGAGCATCTGGCAAAGGCCCGCCGAGAGCAGCGTGTCACCAGTAGCGACGTGTGTCTCGGCCGAGCCGATCAGCGCGAGTTCCTCGACCTGTGCCAACCGCTCGGCCTGCCGCTGCCGTTCAGCGCTCGACTGCTCGAGCGATTTCCCCAGGCGAGCGAAGTTGCGCCGGATGCGCGCTTCCAGGGTCGACGCGAGCAGGGTGAGGGCCAGCAGCGCGAGCGACGTCAGGGCAAGCACCCAGCCCAGCGTGCCGGCGCCCTGTCCAGCGATGCCGAGGCCCGCCGCTGCGAGGCCCGTTCCAGTCGCCAGCGAACCACCGATCCACGCCGAGGCGGGGAGGGGGTCGCAGCGGC
>Ga0075366_10001200_pt1 | contig 12843 bp, 12 predicted proteins | sample EndMethybrTD3031_FD_72351 | JGI IMG/M metagenome (GOLD analysis project Ga0075366, IMG submission 72351) | Populus endosphere microbial communities from Tennessee, USA - Endosphere MetaG P. TD hybrid TD303-1 | ecosystem: Host-associated > Plants > Roots > Endosphere | place: USA: Tennessee...
GCGGGACTCGCAGTTATCGGCGGCACTTCGCTCTACCGCCTCACGCAGTCGCCGGACACCGGCGAATTGTTCAACCGGCTTGGCCGCGCCGGCGTTCTGGTGCGGCGCTTTGCCGAGCAACCGGACTGGCTACGCTGGGGCCTGCCGGGTGACGAGCATGCCTGGCAACGACTGGCCGACGCCCTCGCGGGCCGCTGACAGCCGCTTCAGAACTCTTCCAGCAGCCGGCCGAGACCCGGAATCTTATCCATGATCTTGTTCTGGCGCAGCGCATGCCAATAGGTTGCGGTGTTGATCGCGATCACCGGCTTGCCGAGCCACATCTCGGCCGCAGCCGCGAGCCGCACCATGCTGAGATTGGTGCCGACCTGAACGATGGCATCGACATCGCGCCCGTTGCCGTTGAGCTCGATCAGCTTTTCCCGCAGCACGTCGGGCGGAACTTCGGCGATGGCCGTCCAGCTCTTGCATTGCAGATAAATGTCGCGGACCACCTTGAAGCCTGAGTCCGTGAAATAACGCGCCACCTGCTCGTTCGCGACCGGATAATACGGCGACAGGATCGCGATCCGCTTGACGCCGCCATAGGCCTTCATGGCCGCGGTGCAGGAATGCGACCCGATGCTGATCTGGACGCCGGCCGTCTTCTCGACCTTCTCCTGAAATGCATCCGCGCCCTTGGCGCCGCCGAAGAACGTCACCGCCGACATGCCCATCACCAGATAATCCGGCGAGCAGGTCATCACACTCTTGACCGCGTCGAGCGTATTCTCTCCGATCAAGTTGGTGCCGGCCATGAAGGTCTCGTTGCTCACAGCTTGGGCGTTCGGCGTGAAAATGCGGCTGTAGTGATTGGTGACGCCGGCTGGTCGCATCATCTCGAAATCCGGCTGAACGATGGTGTTGGTCGAAGGCCCCAGGACACCAAACTTGCGCCGCCAGCCCAGAACGTCTCTCATCGCAGAATCACTCCAACCTGGAAACCGTTCGACTTGAATGTGGACTGCATCTTGCTATGTCCGGGCGTGAACGGAAAGCGCAACATCAATGCCAAACGACAGTGACCGCATCATCATCGTCGGCGCCGGCCCGGTCGGGCTGACGGCGGCGCTGGCGCTCGGCCGCCGCGGTATCCCGGCGGTGGTGCTGGCCGCCGAACCCGAGCTGGTGATGGAGCTGCGCGGCTCCACGTTCCATCCGCCGACGCTCGACCTGCTCGACGAGTTCGAGGTGGTGCCGCGGATGATCGAGGTTGGGCTTAAAGCCCCGACCTGGCAATTCCGCGACCGCGAGACCGGACCGGTCGCGACCTTCGATCTCGCTTTGCTCGCAGGCGACACCAACCACCCCTATCGCGTGCAATGCGAGCAATGGAAGCTGATGCACTTTCTTGAGGCGGAGTTGAAGGCGTTGCCCGGCGCGGACATCCGCTTCGGCCATGAGGTGACCGGCGTGACGCAGGACGGCGATGGCGTGACGGTCACCGCCAATACGGCCGGTGGCCCAATCTCGCTCACCGGGCGCTACGTCATTGCGGCCGACGGCGCACGCAGCGCGGTGCGCCGCTCGCTCGGTGTCGAGTTCGACGGCTTCACCTATCCGGAGCTGTTCCTGATCGCCTCGACGGACTTCAAATTTGAAAACACGCTGACCGACATCGCCTATGTCAACTACATCGCCGATCCGAACGAATGGCTGGTGCTGCTGCGCGTGCCGGAGCTCTGGCGTGTGCTGGTGCCGGCGCCGGACAACACCAGCAAGGAGGAGATGCTGTCCGAAAGCTATCTCCAAGCGGTGCTCAACCGCGTGGTGCCGCGCGCCGAGCCCTACCGGATCGCGCATCGTTCGCTCTATCCGGTGCACCAGCGGGTCGCGAAGAACTTCCGGCACGGCCGCGTCGTGCTGGCGGGCGACGCCGCCCACATCAACAATCCGCTCGGCGGCATGGGCATGAACGGCGGCATCCAGGACGCGTTCAATCTTGCCGACAAGTTCAAGGAGATTTTCGCCGGCGCCGACGACCGATTACTCGACCGCTACGACCGCCAGCGCCGCACCGTCGCGGTCGAGGCGGTGCAGCAGCAGACCCACCGCAACCAGCAGATCATCAGCGAGCGCGATCCGGCGACCCGGCAAAAGGCGCTGGATGCCATGCGCAAGACCGCAGCAGACAAGACCTCGGCCCGCGAGTACATGCTGCGCTCATCGATGATCGCGAGCATGCGAAGAGCCGCAGAAATTGCGTGAATTGGATCGCATGAAGCTCGCGCGAGTATCATTTTAGGAACCCTCTTGAGCAACGAACCGTCGAGCACCCCACCCCCGGCATCGACTTCATTCGCAGCCTTCACGTATCCGGCCTATCGGGCCCAGTTCGCGACCTTTGTGCTGGCCATGATGGCCGACAACATCGAGCACGTGATCAGCTATTGGATGGTGTTTCAGAAATTCCATTCGCCGGCGCTGGCGGGCTTTGCGGTGCTGTCGCACTGGCTACCGTTTCTGTTGTTTTCCGTGAGCGTCGGCGGCCTGGCCGACCGTTTCGATCCGCGCCGCATCATCCAATGCGGCATGCTGCTGTTCGTGATCGCGTCGGTCGGCTGGGGATATTTCTTCATCACCGATACGCTTGAAATATGGAGCGCGATGCTGCTGCTGGTGATCCATGGCTGCGCCGGCGTGCTGTGGCAGACCCCGAACCAGTTGCTGCTGTACGACATCGTCGGCCAGGCTCACCTGCCGAGCGGCGTGCGGCTCAACGCCACCGCGCGCTATCTCGGTGTGCTGGTCGGCCCCGCGGTCGGCGGCGCCATCATGCTATCGCTCGGGCCGTCCAAGGGCATCATGCTGAACACGCTGTTCTACCTGCCGATGCTGGTTTGGCTGATATGGGCACCGACGCGCCAAGGCAGCGCGGCGCCACGGCGACTCGCGGTTCGCGGGTTCGCCGATATCGTGCAGACCATCCGCGCCATCGCGGGCTACCCGATCCTGACCTCGATGACGCTGCTCGCCGGCCTGACGTCGTTTCTGGTCGGCAACGCCTATCATGCGCAGATGCCGGGATACGCCGGCGATCTCGACCACGGCGATCCGGGCGTCGCCTACAGTGCGCTTCTCGCAGCCGACGCCGCGGGAGCATTGCTCGCGGGTGTTGCACTTGAAACCTGGGGCCGGCTCAAGCCGACGCCGGGAATGGCCATCCTGCTCTCGGCGCTATGGACCCTGTCTCTGCTCGCATTTGCCTGCGTGCAAATCTATCCGGTCGCGATTGTGCTGCTGTTCGCCGCGGGATTCTTCGAGCTGTCGTTCAACACCATGGCTCAGACCCTGGTTCAGCTCAGCGCGCCCACCGATATTCGCGGGCGAGTCGTCGGCCTGTTCAATATGGCCAGCGCCGGAATGCGGGCGTTCAGCGGCATCACCGTCGGACTACTGGGATCAGTGATCGGCATCCACTGGTCGCTCGGCATCTCCGCGGCCGTACTGTTGATGCTGCTGTTTTTCCTATATCGCCTCAGTCAGGGGCGCCGACAGACTTGACCCGTCGGCTGCTGGACGGAGGATTTACTCCTTCGCCTGATACTTCGTCTCCCCGCTCCAATAGCCCGGAAAGCCCACGACGCCTTGCAGGTCGGTGAACGAGATCGCCGGCGGCTGCACGGTCTTTGAGCCGGGCTTCAACGCATCGAGCGTCGCCTGCATGGCCGAGATCGCTGATGATAAGAGCATCACCGGATAAAGCGCGAGCTTGTAGCCGACCTCCTGCAGCTTCGCCGGCGGCAGGACCGGTGTCTTGCCGCCCGGCACCATGTTGGCCATGCACGGCTTCTTCATCGCCGAACAGAAGCGGCGCATCTCGTCCTCGGTCTCGGGCGCTTCGAAAAAGATGATATCGGCGCCCTCGGCCTCGAAATCCTTGCAGCGGGCAAGCGCCTCGTCGAAGCCATGCACCGCGCGGGCGTCGGTGCGCGCCATGATCAGGATATCGGCATCGGCGCGGGCATCGACCGCGGCACGGATCTTCATGCGCGCCTCCTCGCGCGAGATCACCTGCTTTCCGCGGGTGTGGCCGCACTTCTTCGGGCTGACCTGATCTTCGATCATCACGCAGGCGGCGCCGGCTCGGGCGTACTCGGTCACGGTGCGCTGCACGTTGAGCGCGTTGCCATAGCCGGTGTCGCCATCGCCGATGACCGGCACCTTGCCTGCGGCCGCGCAGCAGTTGCGCAACGTATCGAGCATCTCGGTGAACGAGATCAGACCGGTGTCCGGCAGGCCGAGCCGCGCCGCCGAAACCGCAAAGCCACTCATGAACGTGACCTTGAAGCCCGCGGCCGCGACGAGCTTCGCCGAGAGCCCATCATAACATCCCGGCATGACCTCGACGTTCGGTTGCGCCAGCAGTTCGCGGAGTCGTTGAGCAGGTGTCACGGCATGTCCTCGATGTGAATGCAAAACCGCCAGGACGCTGAGCGTCCCGGCGGTTTCCGTCAAGACGGTCTTTGGACGTGCTCTTACTGCGGCGGCTCAATGCCTGCCGCCTTGATCGCGGCCGCATAGGCGTCGCGCTCCTTCGTAAACGCCGCCTGGCTCTGCTCGAGCGACAGCCCGCCCGGCACGATGCCAAGCTTGGTCAGGCGCTCGGAAATCGCTGGTGATTTTGCGAAGGTGGTAATTTCACTCCGCAACGCAGAAACCACAGGCTCCGGCGTCGCAGCCGGCGCGAGAAATCCGTTCCATGACGAAAACTGGAAACCCGGGATGGTCTCGGCCACCGTCGGGATATCCGGCGCGGCGAGAATGCGCTCAGGGGTGCCGACCGCGATCAGCCTGATCTTGTCGCTGTTGATATGCGGCAAGAGCGACGACGAGTTGCCGAAATAGAGGTCCACCTGGCCGGATATCAGATCGGCGATCGCCTGCGGCTCGCTCTTCTGCGGCACCATCACCAGATCGATCCCGGCGCGGGCGAACAGCAGCACCGGAGCCAGATGGCTGATGTTCTGGGTGCCGGCCACCGTGAAGTTGAGCTTGCCGGGATTGGCCTTGGCGTAGGCGATGAACTCGGGGAGATTTTTGACCGGCAGTTCGCGCTTGATCGCGATCATCTGGGTGCCGGTGCCCATGTTGGTGATCGGCACAAGCTGCTTCGCCGGATCGAAATTGAGCTTCTGCAATTGCGGAGTGAGCACCACCGTCGATGCCGCCGAGAACATCAGCGTGTAGCCGTCCGGCGCGGCTGCTGACACTTGGCCGGTGCCAAGCGCGCCGCCGGCGCTGGGACGGTTCTCGATAACAAAGGTTTGACCGAATTTGGCGGTGAGATGCTGCGCGCCGAGCCGCGCCATCGTGTCGGTGTTACCGCCGGCGCCAAACGGCACAATGACGGTCACCGACCGGGTCGGCCAGTCCTGGGCCCTTGCTGTGCTGTCCAATCCCGCCAGAACGGCGACGGTGGACAACAACGCAGCGAAGCGAAGAAGTCGAAGCATGTCATTCCCCAATCTCTCAGGAGGCCATGTCCGCGCAGCAGCATAAGTCCGCATCGGCATTCATGCCCCATTTTACATCGCGTTCCAGCAAGCAACTCCCGCGCCAGAAAAGGCTCAACAGCGCATTGCCATTTTTACCATAACCGCATGATATCAAAGGCGATTTGCGAGACCAGTAGCGGAACCAGTCAACAGTGGTTATACTGTTTCTTTAGTGGGTGGCTGAGGCGTTCGGTCGCGTCGCGCCCGCTAAATAGTAACAACCCGATCTGTCGGCCCGTCGTCCTGGCGGGCCGTCGAGCTTTTTGGACCCGACCACGATGACCGCCCCGAACCGACCGGACCATATCCGCCTCACCTCGCATCCTGACCCGGAGGCGAAGACGCGCTTCCCGATCCACTGGGACGCACCAACCGCCCGCGAGCGCGGCCCGGTGATTGGCACCGTGTCCAAGCTCGGCCAGCGCAACGTCATCGGCAGCCATGGCGGCTCCTATGCGGTGTATCGGGCGCTTGCGGTGTCATCCGGCACGCTCGACCCGATCCGGCGGCCGGACCTGACCAACACCCATCCGGCGGCGACGATCGGCCCGTTCCCGCAGTGGACCGACCCGGAGAAAATCGCTTCGCTCGATCCGTGGGGACACCTGGTCGCCGACGTGTTCCAGCAGGAGATCGCTGAAGGCCTCGACATCCGCCCCAGCATCGCCATCACCCGCGCGCGGCTCGACCTGATCGAGATGCGCGACGCGCTGGCCGCCGGGCGGCTCAAGGCCGACGGCCACGCCGTTCACGCAAACGGCTCGATCTCGGTGGTCAAGATCGCGATTGATCCGGTGTGGTACCTGCCGGGCATTGCCAAGCGCTTCGGCACGACCGAAACGGCGCTGCGGCGGGACCTGTTCGAGCAGACCGCCGGCATGTTCCCCGAGTTGGTGACGCGGCCGGATCTGCGCGTGTTCCTGCCGCCGATCGGCGGCACCACGGTCTATCTGTTCGGCGACATGAGCCGGCTCACCGATCCGCGCACCAAATTCACCTGCCGCGTGCACGACGAATGCAACGGCTCGGACGTGTTCGGCTCCGACATCTGCACCTGCCGGCCGTATCTCATCCACGGCATCGAGGAATGCGCCCGCGCGGCGCAACAGGGCGAGTTCGGCATCATCGTCTACAACCGCAAGGAAGGCCGCGCGCTCGGCGAGGTCACCAAGTTCCTGGTCTACAACGCCCGCAAGCGCCAGGAGGGCGGCGATGCTGCCGCGACCTACTTCGAGCGCACCGAATGCGTCGCCGGTGTCCAGGACGCGCGCTTCCAGCAGTTGATGCCCGACGCGCTGCACTGGCTCGGCATCCGCCGCATCGACCGCTTCGTGTCGATGAGCGACATGAAGCACGACGCGCTGGTCAGCCAAGGCATCGACATTGTCGAGCGCGTTCCGATTCCGGACGAACTCGTTCCGCCTGATGCTCATGTCGAAATCGAAGCCAAAAAGGCCGCCGGCTATTTCACGCCGGAGCCGCAGCAACCAGGCGCACTGGAGAATACATCCGGCCGGCCGCTCGAAAAGTATTGATCGTGTCGGACGAGTCTGCTGCGAAGTCTTTGCTCAGTGCCGCCGCCGTTCGCGAGCGCGCGCACCAGATGCTGGCGCTCGGTGAGCGCCTGCCAAACTTTCGGGTCGATCTCGATCGCCTCGAAGACACGGCCCGGCTGGTGATCGACACCACGCGGACCGCCTATCCCACTCTCGATGTGCCATTTCATTCGCGCTGGCGGCATTTCGACATCGACGGGTTCGACTATTGGAACGAGATCGACCAGGCGATGGCATGGCCATCTGCCGCGGAGCGTTCACGCACCGCATTCGATCTTGTCATCGTGAGCGTGCTGCTCGATGCTGGCGCCGGACCGAACTGGCGCTTCCGCTATGAGGTGAGCGGCGAATATGTGAGCCGCTCCGAAGGCCTCGCGCTTGCGAGCCTGGTGATGTTCCGCAATTGCGAATTCTCAAAATGGCCGAGCTATCCGCTGCGGGTCGATGGCTCGATGCTGGCCGACTTGACCGAGGCGAAGCTCGTTCAGGGCTTTCAGGTTACCGAGCAGAATCCGCTGGCGGGCGTGGCTGGACGCGCCGACCTGTTGCGGCGGCTCGGTCGAACCATCGTGGCGGCGCCACAAATCTTTGGCCTTAAGGACTCCCCGCGTCCGGGCGGGCTGTTCGACCATCTGGCCGCGCTCGCGCAGAACGGCCGGATCGCGGCTCCCACCATCCTGCAAGAAGTGCTGGCGCATCTCGGGCCGATCTGGCCGTCGCGGCTGACGCTCGGCGGCGTCGCACTCGGCGACTGCTGGAAGCACTCCGCGTTGAAAACCGACGATGCGACCAACGGCCTTGTGCCGCTGCACAAGCTGTCGCAATGGCTGTCCTACTCGCTGATCGAGCCGCTGCAATGGGCCGGCATCGAAGTGACCGACATCGACGGCCTTACGGGCCTCGCCGAATACCGCAACGGCGGACTGTTCATCGACACCGGCGTGCTGGCACTGCGCGATCCGGGCGCGGCACAGCGCCAGCATACGGTCGATTCCGAACTGGTGGTGGAATGGCGCACGCTGACGGTGGCGCTGCTCGATCGCCTCGCCGATACGATAAGGACGAAGCTCAACATGGATCGCCAGTCATTGCCGCTTGCGCGCATCTTGCAGGGCGGCACATGGACGGCCGGACGCAATGTCGCAAAGCAGCTGCGGACCGATGGCGGGCCGCCGCTGAAGATCGTCAGCGACGGAACGGTTTTTTGAATCGAGGGATATGATGAAGGGCCTGACCGTAGTCGATCATCCGCTGGTGCAGCACAAGCTGACGCTGATCCGGCAAACCGAAACGTCGACCAAGTCGTTCCGCGAGCTCTGCCGCGAGCTTGGCATCCTGCTCTGCTACGAGCTGACGCGCGACCTGCCGCTCGACTGGATCGAGATCGAGACGCCGATGACCAAAATGAAGGCGCCGGTGATCGCCGGCAAGAAGCTGGTCTTCGCGCCGATCCTGCGCGCCGGGCTCGCTTTGGTCGAAGGCATGCTCGACCTCGTGCCCGCGGCGCGTGTCGCGCATATCGGACTCTATCGTGACGCCGACACCAAGGTTGCGGTCGAGTATTATCTCAAAACACCGGCCGACCTTGCCGCACGTGAAGTCATCGTCGTGGCCCCGGTGCTGGCCACCGCAAACACCATGGTCGCCGCGATCGACCGGCTCAAGGAGCGCGGCGCAAAAGATATCCGCGCCGCGTGCCTGATCGCGGCGCCCGAGGGCGTCGAGCGGCTGCTCGGCATCCACCCGGATGTGCGATTGTGGACGGGCGCGGTTGATGAACGGCTGGACGAGGACGCCTACATCATTCCGGGCCTCGGCGACGCTGGAAACCGCGCCTACGGCACCGAATAGCGCTTTAGTCGGGTTTGCACCCCGTCACCTCGACCGTCTACCATGAGCCAAAGCCATAAGGCTCAAGACGACAGCGGGAGGCGACAATGACGGGTGCCATTTCAAGAATTTGCGTTGCCGCAGCATTGCTGGCGGCGCCGTTCGGTACGAGCCTGGCGCTTGCCGACGTCAAGATCGGTGCGGTGCTGTCGGTCACGGGACCGGCGTCGTTCCTCGGCGACCCCGAAAAGAAAACGCTGGAGATGTACGCCGCCGACCTCAACGCCAAGGGCGGCATCAACGGCCAGCCGATCAAGCTGGTGATCTACGACGACGGCGGCGACCCCAACCAGGCGCGCACTTTCGCGATCCGGCTGATCGAGGAGGACAAGGTCGATGCGTTGCTCGCCGGCTCCACCACCGCGACCACCATGCCGATCATCGCGCTCGCCGAGGAAAACCAGATTCCGCTGATCAATTTCGCCGGCGCCGTGCAGGCCGCATTCCCGGCCAAGAAGTGGAACTTCAAGACACCGCACACCGATCTGATGGCCTGCGAGAAGATTTTCGAAGATTTGAAGAAGCGCAATCTCACCAAGGTGGCGCTGATCTCCGGGGCGGATGCATTCGGCAAGTCGATGCGCGACCAGTGCATGACCGTGACCGGCAAGTACGGCATCGAGGTGCTGCACGAGGAAACCTATCAGCCGCGCGACAGCGACATGACTCCGCAGCTCACCAACATCAAGAGCAAAGCCGGCGTGCAGGCCGTCATCAATCCTGGCTTCGGCCAAGGCCCGGCGATCGTCACGCGCAATTACAAGCAGCTCGGCATCAGTGTTCCGCTCTATCATGGCCACGGCATCGCGACGAAGCAGTTCATTGAGCTCGCGACGCCGGCCGCCGCCGAAGGTGCGCGGCTGCCGGCCGCGGCGCTGCTGGTCGCCGAGAAGCTTCCGGACAGCGATCCGCAAAAGAAGGTCGTGGTGTCTTACAAGCAGACCTACGAGAGCAAGACCGGCCAGCCGGTGTCCGGATTCGGCGGCCATATGTATGACGGCCTGATGATCCTGGTCGAAGCGATGCAGCGGGCCAAGAGCTTCGACAAGGCCAAGGTGCGCGACGAGATCGAAAAGACCAAGGGCTTCATCGGCACCGGCGGCGTCGTCAACATGACGCCGACCGATCACCTGGGGCTCGATCTGACGGCATTCCGCCTGTTGGAGATCCGAAACGGCGATTGGACGCTGGCACAGTAACGGTTACCCTCCCGTTTCGGGGTGGGTAACAATGCCGGAATTCCTCCAGTTCCTGTTTTCCGGACTCACGGTCGGCGCGATCTATGCGCTGATCGCCGTGGGCTTCACGCTGATTTACAGCTCGTCCGACGTCATCAACTTCGCCCAGGGCGAATTCGTGATGATCGGCGGGATGGGGACATTCTTCCTCGGCGCCGCCGGTGTGCCGCTGCCGCTTGCGGCGCTCTTGGCCATCGCGGCCGCGACCGCCGTGGGCCTGCTGCTGCACCGTCTCGCCATCGACCCGGCCAAAGATGCCTCCGCGGTCACGCTCATCATCATCACCATCGGGGCGTCGATCCTGCTGCGCGGCGTGGCAGGCATAGGCTTCGATAAGAACTTCCACAGCCTGCCGCCGTTCATCGGCGCCGAGCCATGGAACATCGGTGGCGCGGCCGTCCTGCCGCAAAGCGTGCTGGTGCTGCTCGGCACCGGCGTCATCGTGCTGCTGCTCTGGCTGTTCATGAGCCGCACGCTGATGGGCAAGGCGATGATTGCGACGGCGGCCAACCGGCTCGCGGCGCGGCTGGTCGGCATCGACACCTCGCGCGTGGTGGCGCTGGCCTTCGCCATTTCGGCCGCGATCGGCGCGATCGGTGGCATCCTGGTGACACCGATTGCGCTGACCAGCTACGACGCCGGAACGCTGCTCGCGCTCAAAGGCTTCGCCGCTGCGATGCTGGGCGGCATCGGCAGTCCCATCGGCGCGGTCGCGGGCGGGCTTCTGGTCGGGCTTCTGGAAGCGTTCGGCGCGGGCTACGTGTCCTCTGCCTATAAGGACGCCATCGCGTTCCTGGTCATCCTGGGCGTGCTGTTCGCCATGCCGCAGGGCCTGTTCGGACGCGGCGCGATCGAACGGGTGTGATGGGCAACGCGCTCACCAAGCTGATCGAGAACCGCTACGCCGCGATCCTGACCATCGCCGCCATCGTGCTGGTTCTGCCGTTCATCGTGCCGTCGACGTTCTATCTGCGCATCGCCACGCTGACCTTTATTTTTGCGCTGGCGGTTCTCGGCTTGAACCTGCTGATGGGCTTTGCCGGCCAGGTCAGCCTCGGACATGCCGGCTTCTTCGGCGTCGGCGCCTATGCGGTCGCGATCGGGCCGACGCATCTCGGCGTGCCGTCCTGGGCCGCGCTGCCGGCCGGCGCCGTGATCGCGGCACTGATCGCGTTCATTGTCGGGCGGCCGATCCTCAAGCTCAAAGGTCACTATCTCGCCGTCGCCACGCTCGGCATGGGACTTCTGATCGGCATGGTGTTCACCAACGAGGCGCGCTGGACCGGCGGACCCGACGGCATGCCGGTGGCGCGGTTGGTGCTGTTCGGCTGGATCGCGCGCGGTCCGCAGACCTGGTACTGGATTTCCGGCGTGACGCTCGCGCTCGGCGCGTTGCTTGCGACGAACCTGATCGCGAGCCCAACCGGCCGCGCGTTCCGCGCCATCCATGACAGCGAGGTGGCCGCAACCGTGCTTGGCGTCGATGTCGCACGCTACAAGCTGATCGTGTTCATCCTGTCCGCCGTCTATGCCGCCGTCGCTGGCGCTTATCTGGCGCTGTTCGACGGGCTGGTGACGCCGGGCACCGCGGGATTCCTGCGCTCCATCGAGTTCGTCACCATGGCGGTGCTTGGCGGGCTGGGCTCTGTGTTCGGCAGTGTCGTCGGCGCTGCGGTGCTGACGGTTCTGCCCCAGGTGCTCACCGTATTCCACGACTACGAGACCATCGCGCTCGGTGCCATCATGATCGCCTTCATGATCTTCCTCCGCAGCGGCGTCGTTCCAAGCCTCGCCGCGCTGATCGGGCGGCGCACGCCATGAACTCCGTGACGACCAGTCCACTGGCGGCCGACCGTCTCACCATCGCGTTCGGCGGGATCAAAGCCGTGAACGATGTGTCGTTCACAGTCAGGCCCGGCGAGATTTTCGCGATCATCGGCCCAAACGGCGCCGGGAAGACCACCTTGTTCAATCTTCTGTCCGGCATCTACGCACCGCGCGATGGCCGCGTGCTGCTCGGCGGCGAGGACGTCACCGGTGAAGCGCCGCACCAGCTGGCGCGGCGCGGGCTGTCGCGCACGTTCCAGAACCTGCAGATTTTCCTGCGCATGAGCGCCGCCGAGAACGTCATGGTCGGCCGCCATCTGCACGAGAAGCGCAACGTGTTCGCGCATCTTCTGGCACTGCCCAGCGTGTGTCGGCAGAACAAAGAGACGCGGGCGCGGGCCGAGGCATTGCTGGAGCGCGTCGGCCTCGGAAATCTTTCGTCGCGCCCGGCCAGCGCCCTGCCCTACGGCGCGCTCAAGCGCCTGGAGATCGCGCGCGCACTTGCGACCGAGCCCAAGGTGCTGCTGCTCGACGAGCCTGCGGCGGGCTGCAACGCGGTCGAAACCCGAGAGCTTGAAGCCATCATCCGCGGCATCGCGCGTGACGGCATCGCAGTGGTGCTGGTCGAGCACGACATGCGGCTGGTGATGGACCTGTCGGACCGCATCCATGTGCTGGCGAACGGCCGCACGCTGGCCGAAGGCACGGCCGCCGAGGTGCGCGCCAATCCGGCGGTGATCGAAGCCTATCTCGGTGTCGCCGGTGTACAGGAGGCCGCCCGTGCTGGCGATTGAG
>Ga0075366_10001201_pt1 | contig 12839 bp, 12 predicted proteins | sample EndMethybrTD3031_FD_72351 | JGI IMG/M metagenome (GOLD analysis project Ga0075366, IMG submission 72351) | Populus endosphere microbial communities from Tennessee, USA - Endosphere MetaG P. TD hybrid TD303-1 | ecosystem: Host-associated > Plants > Roots > Endosphere | place: USA: Tennessee...
GTCGCGATCTCGATGAAGGCCGCGGTCACCGCGCTGCAGGGCAAGGTGCTGCCGCAGATGATCTCGGTGCCGATCCCGACCGCGACCCATCCGGACTTCAAGGCCGGCGACAACTACTTCCCGGACCTGACCGACAACTTCTTCACCACCAACGAGTTCCCCGCCTGCGGCGTGACGCTGAAGGCGACGGAAATCATGAGCAAGGACGAGAAAAACAACTGATCGAGAGTCGGTCTTGCAACCGATCCTCGAGCTGATCGACGTCTCCAAGCGCTACGGCGGGGTGCGCGCTCTCGAGCGCGCGCGCTTCGCCTGCGCGCCGGGGCGCATCCACGCGCTGCTGGGCGAGAACGGCGCCGGCAAGTCGACGCTGATCAAGATGATGGCCGGCGTCGTGCAGCCCGACGAAGGCCGCATCGTGCTCGAGGGCCGCGAGCGCCGCTTCGTGCACCCGCAGGAGGCGGTCGGCGCCGGCATCGCGTGCATCTTTCAGGAGCTGTCGCTGATGCCCGACCTGAGCGTCGCCGACAACATCTGCATCACCAACCCGCCGCGCCGCTTCGGCCTCGTCGACCGCGCGGCGCAGCGGCGCATCGCCGAGGCGGCGCTCAAGCGTGCCGGCGCGGAAGACATCCATCCGCTCGCGCCGGTCGGCAGCCTGTCGCTGTCGCGCCGCCAGATGGTCGAGATCGCGAAGGCGCTCGCGCGCGAGCCCAAGATCCTGATCCTCGACGAGGCCACCTCGGCGCTCACCGCGGCCGACGTGCAGCGGGTGTTCACGCTGCTCAAGCGGCTGCGCGACGAGGGCCTCGCGATCGTCTACATCTCGCACCGGATGAACGAGATCGCCGAGCTCGCCGACGACTGCTCGGTGTTCCGCAACGGCCGCCACGTCGCGACGTTCGCGGCCGGCACGCACAGCGACGCCCAGACCGTCGAGATGATGATCGGGCGCGACATCGAGCATGCGTTCCCGCCCAAGCCCGCGGCGCAGGAAGCGAGTGCCGCGGCGGCGCCGGCGCTCGACGTGCGCGGCCTGTCGTGGAACGGGCGCCTGCACGACATCGACCTCGACGTGCGCCCCGGCGAGATCGTCGGCCTCGGCGGGCTCGACGGCCAGGGCCAGCGCGAGTTCTTCCTCGCGCTGTTCGGCGTGCTGCGCGGCGTGCAGGGCGAGGTGCGCCTGGACGGCAAGCCGGTCCAGGTGCGCAGCCCACGCGCCGCGAAGCGCCGCGAGATCGGCATCGCGCTCGTGCCCGAGGACCGCAAGACCGACGGGTTGATGCTGCCGATGTCGGTGCGCGACAACCTCGGCTTCGCCGCGCTCGAGCGCATGAGCCGCGCCGGCGTGATCGACGGCGACGCCGAGGCGAAGGCGGTCGACGCGATGATCGCCAAGCTCTCGATCAAGGCGCCCGACCCGGCCGACGCGGTCGGCACGCTGTCGGGCGGCAACCAGCAGAAGGTCGTGATCGCGAAGTGGCTGATGAACGCGCCGCGCGTGATCCTGCTCAGCGACCCGACACGCGGCATCGACGTCGGCACCAAGCAGGAGATCTATGTGCTGCTGCGCAAGCTCGCCGACGACGGCGCCGCGGTGCTGCTGTACTCGACCGACTACGCCGAGCTGATCGGCTGCTGCGACCGCGTCGCGGTGTTCTTCGACGGCCGCATCGTGCGCTGGCTCGCCGGCGACGCGCTGACCGAACACGCGCTGGTGTCGAGCGCGCTCAACCTGGGCAACGGGGAAGCGAGGGCCGCATGAATGCCGAGTGGCGTTACCACTTGAGCGAGCACAAAGGTGCCTACGCCGCGGCGGCGATGTTCGTGCTCGTCTTCGCGCTCTACATCGGCAAGCACCAGACCGGCTGGACCGTGCCGGTGCTGACGACCGCGGCCAACAAGGGCGTGCTGCTCGCGATCGTCGCGATGGCGCAGACCCTGCCGGTGCTGACCGCCGGCATCGACCTGTCGGTCGGCATGGTGTTCGTGCTCGCGAACTGCCTCGCGTCGCACCTGGTCGTCGGCTCGGCGCTGCAGGCCGGCTTCGGCGTCGTGGTCGTGCTCGCGGTCGGCGCGTTGTGCGGGCTGATCAACGGGCTGATCATCGTCGTCGGCCGGCTGCAGCCGATCATCACGACGCTCGCGACCGGCACGGTCTACTTCGGCCTCGCGCTCGGGCTGCGGCCGGTGCCGGGCGGCGACGTGCACGCCGGTCTCGCCGACGCGCTGACCGGCGCGCTGCCGGGCGTCGGCATCCCGGCGATGCTGATCGTGCTGCTCGCCGTGGTCGTCGTGGTCTGGCTGCCGTACCGGCGCTCGGCGCTCGGCCGCGCCGCGCTCGCGATCGGCTCGTCGGAGCCGGCCGCCTACATGTCGGGCGTCGCGATCGGCAAGACGAAGATCGTCACCTACACGCTCGCCGGGCTGCTCGCGGCGATCGGCGGCGTGCTGCTGACCTTCGTCACGTATTCGGGCGAGGCGTCGTCGGCGATCGGCGGTGTCTACACGCTGAACTCGATCGCCGCGGTCGTGATCGGCGGCACCTCGCTGGCCGGCGGCGCGGGCAGCGCGATCGGTTCGGTGTTCGGCGCGATGCTGCTGCGCACGATCGGCGACCTGCTGTTCGTGTTCGACATGGAGCCGCTGTGGCAGCCGCTGTTCCAGGGCGTGATCCTGCTGACCGCGGTGAGCCTGGGCGCGCTGCAGCTGCTCAAGGTCAGCAACCGGCTCGATCTCTTCCGGTAGGCCGCGATGACCGAGCTCGCCCTGCGTCTGAGGAAATCCGGCCACCTGCCGGTCGTCGCGGCGGCTGGCTGCACCGTCTTGCTGCTGCTCGTCGGCAGTCTCTATTCGCGCAACTTCCTGTCGGCCGACTACCTGCTGCTGCAGCTTCAGATCGCGTCCTTCCTCGGCGTCGTCGCGACCGGCGCAATGATCGTGATCCTGCTCGGCGGCATCGACCTCTCGGTGCCCTGGCTCGTCACCGTCGGCGGCGTGATGTCGGCGGCGGCTGCAGGCTGGTGGGGCGCCACCGGCGCGGCGATCGCGATTCCGTTCGGCATCGCCTGCGGCGCGCTGTTCGGGTTCGTCAACGGCGTCGGCGTGGCCTACCTGCGCGTGCCGTCGATGATCTTCACGCTCGGCATCAACGCGGTCGCGCAAGGGCTGATCGTCGTCCAGACCGGCGGCTTCGCGCCGCAGGACCGCTCGACGCCGACGATGCACCTGATCGCGACCGGCCGCTCGCTGCTCGGCATTCCGAACGCGCTGCTGGTCTGGGCGGTGATCGGCGCAGCGACCATGTTCATGCTCCACCGCACCGTGCTCGGACGCGCGATCTACGCCGTCGGCAACCGCGAGCGCGCCGCGTATCTCTCCGGTGTCGACACACGCCGCGTCACCCTGTTGTGCTTCGTGATCGCCGGCGCCTGCTCGGCGGCCGCCGGTGTGCTGCTGACCGGCTACTCGACCAAGGCGTACCAGGCGATGGGTGACGCCTACCTGCTGCCGGCGATCGCTGCGGTCGTGCTTGGCGGCACCAACATCCTCGGCGGCCGGGGTTCGTACCTCGGCACCGTCGTCGGGGTGATCCTGATCACGCTGCTGCAGTCGATCCTGTCGGTGATGCAGATTCCCGAGATGGGCCGGCAGGTGATCTACGGCGTCGTGATCATCACGATGCTGCTCGTGTACGGCCGCGGTCGGCGGCATGCGGATTGAACGAGAGGAGAAGAAGATGGCGATCGAACTGACGACGAGCTTCGAGGTGATCGACGCGCGCTTTCGCAAGCTCGCGTTCGGCAACGTGCACGTCGAGACGCTGTGGACCAGCTGCCGCTGGGCCGAAGGGCCGGCGTGGTTCGCGGCCGGGCGCTATCTGGTCTGGTCCGACATCCCGAACGACCGCATGCTGCGCTGGGACGAAACCGACGGCTCGGTGTCGGTGTTCCGCCAGCCGGCGATGAACACCAACGGCCACACCGTCGACCTGGAGGGCCGGCTCGTCTCGTGCGAGCACCGCGGCCGTTGCGTCTCGCGCACCGAGCACGACGGCTCGCGTACCGTGCTCGCGTCGCACCACGAAGGCAAGCGCTTCAACTCGCCGAACGACGTGGTCGTCAAGTCCGACGGCAGCATCTGGTTCACCGACCCGAGCTACGGCATCGACAGCGACTACGAAGGCGACGCATCGCCCAACGAGCAGGGCGCGCAGCGGGTCTACCGCATCGACCCGGCGACGAGCGCGGTCAGCGTCGTCGCGAGCGACTTCGTGCAGCCCAACGGCATCGCGTTCTCGCCCGACGAGTCGCTGCTCTACATCGTCGACACCGGCGCGACGCACCGCGAGGACGGCCCGCACCACGTGCGCAAGTTCCGCGTCAACACGAACGGCACGCTCGCCGGCGGCGAGGTGTTCGCGGTCTGCCCGAACGGCCTGTACGACGGGTTGCGTGTCGACGTGCACGGCAACCTGTGGCTCTCGGCCGGCGACGGCGTGCACTGCCACGCGAGCGACGGCGCGCTGCTCGGCAAGGTGCTGATCCCCGAGACGGTCGCGAACCTGTGCTTCGGCGGTGCGAAGAGGAACCGCATGTTCATCTGCGGGACGTCCTCGCTCTATTCGGTGTACCTGAACACGCGCGGCGCGGGGCGCTAGCCAGCCCCCGTCCGCTCAGCTGCTCCGGCGGCACATGCGAACCAAAGTGCATCGGTCCGACGACGACGAGTTCCATCGCGAGTCACCTTCGAGATCCCTCTGCAAGGCCATGTGAGGGCTGACAAGGGAGATGGACCATCAAGCCTTGCTGGACGAAGAACTGGGTGGGGGCGAAGTCGGTCAGATACGTGACTGTGGCGCGTTGCTGAGCAGCGAACTCCAGCGCGAACTGTTCGGCCTGCCGCATCTCGCCGCGCTCTCCGTGACTCTCCTTGTCGGCGTTGTCCAGATAGAGCACGCCGCCCGTGCGCAGGCGCTTGCAGGAATGTCGCAGACAGTCCAGGCGGAAGGCCCCGTCGACCATGATCAGGTCGAAGTCCTCGTCCTCGTCGTCCATCGCGTGAACGTAGCCATCACGCGTGGTGGCGTACTCGCAGCGGACATTGGAATAGCCACGTGACTTGAGCATGTCCTTGACCCTTGCGTGCCAGGGCTCGAAGCCCTCGACCGAACACACCATCGCCGCATGCTGCGCGTACCAGATCGTGGACATGCCGGATCCGAACTCGAGAACGCGGCTGGTCTTGTTCAGGAAACCTGACAGGTAGTCGATGGCGTCGTAGCTGATCCAGGGCTTGCTCGGCCGGTAGTCGAGTGCGACTCGCAGTACCGCTGACACCAGTGCGGGCGGGGCATGCAGGGTGGCCCGGCGCCAGCCTACGAAGTTGCCCTTTTCATCATGGAAGCGGGTACGCCGCAAATGGTTGCGGCCGATGAGATAGTTGATCACGACTGCTACCTTCCTCAGAGGTGGCTCCGGTTGAACTCAGTGTTCACCGTTTGAGCTGCCTGTTCAGATCACCCGCGGCGTCGCGAAGTAGAACTCGTCCGGCGTCTTCTTGTCCAGAGAAGAATGGGCTCGGTCGGTGTTGTAGGGCGGTGGATTCGGCGCGATCTTCGCTTGGGTGTTGCGTGTCGCGTGTCGCCCGCCGTTCCCGCATTCACCTGCGCCGCCCGCGGCGCGCGGCGGTTGACGCCACCATGACTCTGGCGGACAGTCCGGCCCGGCGCAGCATCGCGCCGGCCACCCACCGACGTCTCATGGCGAAGCTCACGATCAAGCTGACGAAGACCCCGATCAAGTCCGAGTTCAAGAACGCCTTCGACAAGAAGACGTTCAAGGTCAAGATCCCGGACGCCCAGATGAAGGACGCGACCGACACGCTGAAGAAGCCGGCCGACCTGAAGGACGGCAGCAAGCTGAAGCTGACGCTCAAGGAGGTCAAGCCGGCCAAGGATCACCTGTTCGGCCTCTTCGACAACGCGGACTTCGAGTCGACGATCGAGGATCTGGGCACGCACGACTTCGAGGTCAAGTTCAAGGACGCGACCGTCAAGGCGACGCTGCAGCTCCTGTCGGAGAGCGGCGCCGAAACGCGTGTCGTCGTGTCGACCGCGCCGCGCAAGCTCGGCGCGAACCCGAAGAGCGTGAAGATCGAGGACGCCGGCAACGCGGCCGGCAGCGGCTGCCCATACCCGGACGACCTGAAGGATCTGCTGACCAAGATGGCCAAGACCGGCTCCTATGTCTGGAGCGGGAAGACCGGCACCGGCAACGGCTGGACCCCGCAGTTCGACGGCCACTACACGCACGAGGAACCGGCGGTGGCCGGCTGGAAGAGCTACGTCGACGAGCCGTCGATGAAGACCAAGACCACCTGGCGGCTGCTGTTCAAGCTCGGCTTCGTCGACAAGACCGAGCAGGTCGTCGTCAAGATCGTCACGGTCCAGCAGGAGCACAAGAAGTAGGCGCCTGAAAGCGCCTAGCCACAGGCCCTAAGCCCCGGTCACGCGCCAGATCACGTCGCCGACGTCGTCGGCGACCAGCAGCGACTTGCGATCGGGCCCGACCACGACGCCGACCGGCCGCCCGTACGACACGCTTTCGTCCGGCGCGAGGAAGCCCGTGAGGATGTCGCGCGGCGGGCCGGCCGGGCGGCCGCCCGCGAACGGCACGAACACGACCCGGTAGCCGCTCAGCGTGCTGCGGTTCCACGAGCCGTGCTGACCGATCGCCATGCCGTCCGGGAAGCCGGGCAGCGTGCCGGCCGGCATCCAGGTGAGGCCGAGCGATGCGGTGTGGCCGCCGAGCGCGTAGTCCGGCACCATCGCGCGCGCGACGAGTGCCGCGTCCTGCGGCACGCGGTCGTCGACGGTGGGGCCCCAGTAGCAGTACGGCCAGCCGTAGAAGCCGCCGTCCTGCACCGAGGTCAGGTAGTCGGGCGGGGTCTCGTCGCCGAGGCCGTCGCGCTCGTTGACCACCGTCCAGAGGCGCCCGGTCACCGGCTCCCACGCCAGGCCCACCGGGTTGCGCAGGCCGCCCGCGAAGATGCGGTGGCGGCCGGTCGCGAGGTCGAGCTCGTAGATGCACGCGCGGCCTTCCTCGACCTCCATGCCCGCTTCGGCGATGTTGCTCAGCGAGCCGACACCCGCGTAGAGCCGGCGCCCGTCCGCGCTCGCGAGCAGGCTGCGTGTCCAGTGCCCGTAGGGCTTGAATTCGACCAGCGCGCGCCCCGCCGCGCTGATGCGCGTCTGCCCGGCCGTGTACGGGAACGCGACGATGCCGTCGGTGTTGCCGACGTAGAAGCTGTCGCCCACCAGCGCCATCCCGAACGGCTGGCGCAGGCCCTCGAGGAAGGGCTCGCGCGTCTCCGCGACGCCGTCGCCGTCCGCATCGCGCAGCAGCGTGATGCGGTTCGGGCTCGGCCCGATCGCCGCGGCGCGCTTCATCGTGCTGTGCATCGCGACCTCGAACAGCGACTGCGCCGGCCGCGGGCTGAACAGCGCCTCGGCGACGGTGACGTCGCCGTTGGGCAGCACGTGAATCCAGCGCGGGTGCTTCAGGTTCGCGGCGAAGGCGTTGACCTTGAGCCCGGCGGCCGCAACCGGCGTCTGGCCAGGGGACCAGCCCTGGGCGGTCGGCATCTTCAGCGTCGGGATGCGGCCTTGCGGGCGGGCGGCGGGGATCGTCGGCGTCGCGCCGATCGCCTGCTCGCGCACGTCGCCGTGCAGGCGGCGGCGCCAACGGATGGCGGTGGCGCCGACGAGGGCGACTCCTTGTGCGATGGCGCTGGACAAACTCATGGCTTCCTCTTCCGTGGGTCGGCGGATGTTACGCAGGAATTCGAGGGTTGCCGTGCCCGCTCGCAGAGGTTCTCGGCCTTGTCGGCCGGCCGGGGCGCAGTGCCTCCATTCCTACGTTCAACCCGCCTGCCGTCCGGTCGCCGCGGCCGCGGTCTTGGAGGACAGTTGATTTACGTCGCGCCCTGCGATGTGAACTCTTCATAGGAGACTGTCATGGCCACACCCATCACTTCCAACGACGTCATCTCGTCCGAACGCGTCGAAGGAACGAAGGTCTACAACAACGCCGGCGAGAAGCTCGGCTCGATCGACGATCTGATGATCGACAAGCGCTCCGGCCAGGTCCGCTACGCGGTGCTGGAATTCGGCGGCTTTCTCGGCATGGGCACGGAGCGCTATCCGTTGCCGTGGAGCATGCTGAAGTACGACACCACCAAGGACGGTTACGTCGTGCCGCTGGACAAGGATCGGCTCGAAGGCGCGCCGCGCTATCTGGAGAACGATCCGCCGGACTACACGGACGAGTACGGCCGCCGCGTCAACAAGTACTGGGGGAGCGGCGAGCTGTAAGCCCTGATCGGTCCACCCGCCAGCGGGTGACCGACCTCTGCCTCCGCGCCATCGACGAGACGGCGCGGATTTTTTTCGTCCGGCGTCAGATCGCGTGGGCGCGATCGTTGGCGGTGGGCGTGAACGGGTCGAGCCAGGCCGGCGCGCCGGCACGCACGCAGGCCGCGATGGTGGCGTAGCCGGGGCCGTCGCTGACCACCGGCAGCAGCTCGACGCCGGCAGGCGGGCTCACCGGCCAGCTCGCCATGTAGTCCAGGGCTTCCTGGCGCGACGGGAAGGTCACCGCGGCCGGCTGGCCCACCGCGTCGACCTTCGACCAGTAGCCGCGGCCCATCGCGCTGCCGAGGTAGACGCCGTAGTGCGGGTGCACGATCAGGAAATCCGTCTTGTGGTCTGCGTTGCCGTGTGTCATGGAAGCTGCCCGAATGCCGACCGCGAGAGGCTAGCGCAGGCTCGCCGCACGTGATCACACGCTGTCCGGCACGGCGCGGCATCCGTCACGCCGGAGCCGCCGCTGTTCCGAACCGGCGCACTCGTCGGCGGTCGACGCGCTCCGTGGCGACGCTCTGTCCACCGCCCCGCGAAGCGCTCAGAATCCATTCGTCCGCAGCGCGGCGGACAGGCCCGCGTCGCGATCGACCGGGCACACCTACAAAGGAGACGAGCATGAGCGACACCTACGTCCTGGTCCACGGCGCCTGGCACACCGGCGCGGAGCTCGAGAACACCGCGGTGCAGATCCGCAAGCTCGGTCACACCGTGCACTGCCCCACGCTGGCCGGCAACCGGCCGGGCGACGACCGCAGCCGCATCGGCCTCGCGGACGCGGCCGAATCGCTGTGCGTTTTCCTGCGCGAGCACGACCTGCACGACGTGCGCCTGGTCGGACACAGCTACGGCGGCATGGTGATCTCGCAGGCGGTGCAGACCGAGGCGGCGCGCATCAAGCGCCTCGTCTACGTCAACGCCTTCGTGCCGCTGCCGGGCGAATCGCTCAACGACATGGTCCCGCCGCACTTCGTCGCGCTGTTCGACCAGGTCGCCGAGGCGAACCGCGGCGCGGTGACGCTGCCGTTCCCGATCTGGCGCGAGGTCTTCATCAACGACGGCGACCTCGCGACCGCGACCGCCGCCTACGAGCACCTGAACCCGCATCCGTACAAGACCTTCACCGACAAGGCGCAGCTCAAGCAGCCGCTCGCGGCGCTCGAGATCGGCAAGTCCTACGTCAACTGCATGCAGGACGTCGCGCTGCCGGCGAGCCTGCCGTGGCATCCGCGGCTGTCGGAACGACTCGGCCTGTTCCGGCTGGTCGAATGCATGGGCAGCCACGAGATCTGGTTCACCGACCCGCCGACGATCGCGCGGGCGATCGTGGCGGCGGGACGGGACTGAGCATCAGCGCAGCGCCACCGTCCGCTGCGTCCAGCGCGGGTCCTGCCAGCGCCGGAACGCGGCGAGCGACTCGGGCCGGTCGGCGCGCTTCTCGGTCACGAGCGTATCGATGCGCACGAGCTCGAAGCTGCGCCGGAAGCGCCCGTCGATCTTCGCGTCGCGCGCGGCGAGCAGGTGGGTGCCGCCCGGCACCCAGCCGGCGAACTCGATCACGCCGAGCTCGGGCGTGCCGGTCGCGGCCGGCAGCACGTCGACGACCCAGCCTGTGCCTGCGCGGCGGAACACCCACAGCTCGCGCCAGCTCGGCAGCGGCTGCACCGCGAGCGCGAGTGCGTTGCCGGCCGGGCTCACGCTCGCCGAGCCCGCCCACACGATGCCCCAGGTGCAGCGGCGCAGCAGCGGCTCGGCCGCGCCGTGTTTTGCGTCGACGAGCGCGACGCAGGTCTCGCCCGGCCGGCCCGGCGTCGTGAGCACGCCCAGCTTGGCTGCATTCGGCGCCGTGCCGGCGTCGGCCGCCCAGCGCGATGCGGCGGTGCGCACGGCCGCGTCCGCGTAGGTCGCTTCGTCGCTGTCGATCAGCTCGTGGCGGTCGACCGCAGCGAGCGCATCGAGCGCACGCTGCGCGGCCGCTCCTGCCTGGCCGCCCTGGCGCTGGCGCGCGTAGGCGATGCCGGCCCAGACGCCGGCGCGGCGCATCTGCACGCGGTTCTTCACGAGCGGCGGCAGGCCCGTGGTCTCGATGCGCTCGAGCAGCTCGGCGCGCGCCTCGTCGAGGCGCTCGCGCTCCTGCGGGTGCATCGCCGCATCGATGCAGTCGTGGCGCGTCAGCCCGAGCGCGGCGCGGGCGCGCTGCTCGGGTGTCGCCGGCATCGCGAGCACCCGCCGCCACGCGTCGCCTTCGTAGCAGAGCTGCAGGTGGCCATCGCGCTCGATGCCGTTCATCACGACGCCGTAGGCCGCGACGACCTCGAGCTGCGCGGCGAGCGCTGCCTCGCCGGTCTTGCCCTGGCGCGCCGACGCGCGGCGTGCGAGCCGGTCGGCGAGGCTGCCGAGCGCATCGAAGGGCTCGGCGTCGATCGCGTCCGCCGGCGCCGCCCGCAGGTAGGCGGCGGCGTAGGCGATGGCCAGCGCCTCGGCACCTTGTGTATCGCGCAGGAAGCGCAGCACCGCGAGCAGCTGCGGCGCCTCGGCCTTGTCCAGCACGACGCGCTTGACCTGCGCGGCGCGCACGAAGCCGGCACGTTCGCGCCGGTGGTCGTAGACCTGCAGCCAGTCGAGCCGCTCGCCGCGCACCTCGAGCGCATCACCCGGCCACAGCTGGGCCTGCTGCGGCGCCGACTCGCGTGGCCCGGCGCGGAGCGCGGTCGCGTCCTGCGCGACGATCGCGATCGTCTCGGCCGCAATCGACGTGGCCGGTGCGAGCGCGACCAGCAGCGCAGCGATCCAAGCGCGCGCGCTCACGGGGTGGCCCTCGCGACCGGCTGGCCGACCTTCGGCCCGGTGCCGATCAGGTTCGCGCCGACGAAGCCGCCGTCGGCCGGCGGCGCGGCGATGATGACCTGCACCTTGTCCGAGAGCTTGTCGGCCATCGTCTTCTGGATCAGCAGCGGGTGCTTGGAGATCAGCGCGCCGTCGCGCTCCATCTGCTCGCTCGCAAGCCGCCCGAGGCGGTCGGCCCGGTAGGCCTCGGCGTCGGCGAGCTTCTGGCGCGAATCGGCCTCGCCGGCGGCCTCGATGCGGCGCGCCTGCGCGTTGCCTTCGGCGGACTTGATGCGCGCAAGCTTCTCGGCCTCGGCCTCCAGGCGCCGCTGCTCGATCTGCTTCTGCTTGAACGGCAACACGTGTTTCATCGCCTCGGACTGCGCCCGCGCGGCGATCACCTGCTCGTTGGCCGCGGCCTCGGCGGCCTTCTCGCGGCGCACCTTCTCGGCCTCGGCGTCGAGCGCGCTTTCCTTCACGCGCTTGTCCTTCAGCTCGAGCGTGTAGCGCATCTTCTCGCTCGCCAGCTCCTCGGCGAGCAGGCGTTCCATGCCGGCGCGGTAGTCCGCCGGCAGGTCCACCTTGCCGATCTGTACGGCGCGCAGCACGATGCCGTCGGCCGCGAGGCGCGGCTTCAGCTCGGTCTCGATCGCCTGCTGGATCTCGGCGCGCCGCGTCGAGAAGATCTCGCGCACCGTGTAGCGCGCGAACACCTTGTAGATCACGCCCTGGACCGCCGGTTCGACGACCTCGCCGCCGACGTCGTCGGGCAGCGTGCGCGCGATCCGTGCGGCCTGAGCCGGATCGACCGCGTAGCGCACCGCGAGATCGACGCCCAATGACAGGCCCTCGACAGATTGGAACGGCGCGGGGCCGTTCGCCTGCGCGCTCTGCGCCGGGCGGAACACCTGATCGCGCATCGACAGGCGGCGCAGCGCGTGCACGCCGGGCAGCACCCAGACCGTGCCTTCGCGAAACTCGTCGACGCCGCCGGTCCAGGCGTTGCTGCGCACGCCGAGCTCGCCGCGCTCGACGGTCTGCACCGGCGGATGCGACCACAGCGCCCAGGCCGTCGCGCCGGCCAGCGCGAGCACCATCAGCGCACCGCGGGCGCGCGTCACGGTGGGGACGAAGCCAGCGCGGATCGCCTGCGCGATCGCGGTCAGCCGCTCGGACATGATGGGTTTCCTTCCTCGGAGAGTGGTTTTGTGCGCCGGTGTGTCATCGCACCGGCGCTGCCACTCTCAGCGAGCCGGGTGAAGCCCGTTCGAAGCGGGTGTGAAGCCGTTGCGGGATTTACGGACGCGCCCGCCGCGCGCGCAGCGCACACTGCGGCCCCTCCCCGAACCGACAGCAAGGAGACAACCCATGGCAGGCAAGGCGCTACACAAGTCGCTCTACGCCCAGGTGATCGTCGCGATCGTCATCGGCGTCGTGCTCGGCCACTTCTTCCCCGCCACCGGCGAGGCGCTGAAGCCGCTCGGCGACGGCTTCATCAAGCTGATCAAGATGATCATCGCGCCGATCATCTTCTGCACCGTCGTGGTCGGCATCGCCGGCATGGAGGACATGAAGAAGGTCGGCAAGACCG
>Ga0075366_10001202_pt1 | contig 12838 bp, 12 predicted proteins | sample EndMethybrTD3031_FD_72351 | JGI IMG/M metagenome (GOLD analysis project Ga0075366, IMG submission 72351) | Populus endosphere microbial communities from Tennessee, USA - Endosphere MetaG P. TD hybrid TD303-1 | ecosystem: Host-associated > Plants > Roots > Endosphere | place: USA: Tennessee...
ACATATTTCTCATAATCCCTCATGATCGCTTCAAAAAAAAGATGGGCCAGTACTTCGGCGCCTTTGTGATTTGGATGCACATAATCTTTATTCGCCAGGGAAGGTTTGCGGTTGGCCCAGTCAACAATAGAATTGGTGCCTCCCATGGTTTCAAAAAGATTATAAAAACTACTATTAGTTTCAAACGCAAGCGCTGCTTGTACTTTAATCAGTGAATCAATACCAATAGCAGATTTGTATTGAGTGCCATAGCGAAAAGCCCTGTCGGCCGTGCTGATGAGCAGGAACTCCGTTTCTTTAAAACAGTTCCTGAATTTTTTTACTACAGGCAGCATGCTTTTTGCATACCAGCTAAAGTTCTTATCGTTTGGCCTGAATAAAAGATTGACGCCATACTGGAATACGATGAGGTCATAAGGATTGCTTTCTTCAATTGATTCTAAAAAAGAAGAATCGACTTTCCCCCATTCAATGCCGGTGATGCCACGAAAAGAAAAATTATCTACAATAACACCTGAGGCCGACTCAAAGGAAATACCGTACACGGGTAACTGATCATTGGCAACGGCTACTCTGATGCCCGTATTTTTATCAGTGCTTAAAGGAATGCGGTTAAAAACCTTCTCAGCATGAAGTACAACAGGTTTGTTATTTACGGTAATGCTTACGGGTTTTGGTACAGAACCGCATATTATACTTTTTTCAATAATAGCTGTACTATCTGTTATAGTCTGGTCAGTCATTTGCACGGAAGCGCTGGTGGTATGAAATAAATGACCGGAGAAAAACAGGCGGTTACTGGTGCCCGATTTGAAATTTACATCTTCCCATCCATCAGAATAATTATCTGTTACGGTTTGCCTGAACTGTGAAACCTGGGAAGTAATGGGTACAAAGCCTACTCCATCGCCGCCAAAAGCCTTTTGCAATAGTTCACGCAGCGTTTGGGTAAGCAGGTCGCCTTCAATCATACTATCCCCGAAATAGGCAATGCGTACCTTTCTCTTTTTCCCTTTTTTAAGGTCATAGAGTTTTTGCAAAAAACCTTCCAGTGAAGGGTCGGTAGTATCTGTATTAAAATCAGTAATAAAGTGGCCAGTGCGGTATAGCAGGAAGTCTTCATGCGCTTTCTTCTCTATGGTGATACCAGAACTATTGCCAGACGTGTCGGCCAGGGTAGTCGAATCCTTTTCAAGAATATCGGCAATCAGGTTTATATTGTTTAGCGAGGAGCTACTTTTAATATGGAAGATTTCTGTGAGAAATGAAACAAGCAGCAGGATAGCGGTGCTGGAGATTACAAAAACAAGGACACGACGATGACTGTTCATAAAGGCTTGACTGCAGGGGAGAGTTTATTTTTTCTTATGATGTCCAGCAGTCGTTGTTTCCATATTTCGGGTATCTCAGAGTATCCGGCTTTGCTGATAGCATCGGCCCAAAGCTTATAATCCATATTTCCCTTCAGCTTTTTATAAAATTTCTTCTTGGCCATAAGTTTACAAAAAGCGAAATACGAAGCTCTTGAATCGGGATATTGCTTGTACCGTGTCTTGATACCTTTTGTTTTTAATAAATCGTTTTTGCCTACTATTCCAAAATGGTTGTTAAGCAACTTACAGTTACGACTGGTACCCGAGGCCGATTCCATGATAGCGACCCCAAGGATAACTGAAGCTGGTACGCCATATTCTTCCCAAAGTGAATCCGCCAGCGGACGGAATTTTTTTATATACTTCGCCTGGCCCAGTCCGGTCTGCCACAGGAAAAGTAAAGAGAATACCAGTAATAGTTTTGCGGCCAATGGAGCAAAAAATGCCCTTTGGTGTTTTTCAAAAATGCTTGGATTTGGCAAACTTTCAGGTTTAGGCTTAAATATACTAAAACAGTTTACTTTTTTATAATCCTTTACTTTGCAAAAAAGTTAAAGGATATGCCGACAAGACTTGTAGTGGATAATACCAGCCAGCTCCAGGAATTGAGTGAGCCGGGTGGTACAGGCAACCGGGCTTTACGAATAGCCGCGAAGGTCATTTCATATATTTTTCACCCTGTTTTTGTACCCCTTTATATCGTATTATTCCTATTATATGTGCATCCCTCTGTTTTCGCAGGTTTTTCAGGCTGGCAAAAAACAAAGGTTCTTTTTCCCGCTGTGGGCATGTATGCTTTTTTCCCGATCATTACTATACTATTATTAAAGGCTTTAAACTTTATAGATTCTATCTACCTCAAAACACAGAAGGATCGGATCATCCCCTATATAGCCTGCAACCTGTGGTATTTCTGGATCTGGTATGTCTGGAAAAATATGCCTGATAATCCGCCTAAAGAAATGGTGGTCCTGTCACTGGCGATTTTCCTCGCTTCTGTCCTCGGCTTGCTGGCAAATATTTCTACGAAGATCAGTATGCATGCTATTGCTATGGGAGTAATGTTGTCATTTATGATCATGCTGGCTCTTACACAGGCAGTTAGTTTTGGTATTTATATCTCCATCGCTTTTTTAATTGCCGGTCTTGTTTGTACGGCCCGCTTTCTTGTTTCAGACCATTCGCCAAAGCAAATTTACCTGGGTTTACTTGCAGGTTGTCTGGGGTTGTTGATTGCTATTTTGTTCACCTAAAATCACGGGAGTTCATATCCCTGAAAAAAAATAATACAAAAAATATTAGTTTTTAATACTAAATCCTTTAGTTTTGACATCCGGTTGCTAAACTGGTTAATAAAATTATTCGAACGGCATTACGTAAATCCTAATTTTGAAACATGGCAAAAACAGAAAAAACAACAGACATAGCAAATGGTAACAGCGAAAAGCTGAAAGCATTAAAGCTAACAATGGACAAAATCGAAAAGGATTATGGGAAGGGCAGTGTGATGATGATGAATGAAAAGGGAGAAGCACTTCAGGATGTTATATCTACCGGTTCTATCGGGCTGGATGTAGCATTAGGTATTGGCGGATTGCCAAGAGGTCGTGTAATTGAAATATACGGACCAGAGTCTTCCGGTAAAACAACACTCGCAACTCATGTAATCGCCGAAGCCCAGAAAAAAGGGGGCATGTGTGCTATCATTGATGCTGAGCATGCTTTCGACAGTTCCTATGCCCAGAAGCTGGGTGTAGATGTTGACAATCTTTTAATCTCGCAGCCTGATTATGGTGAGCAGGCGCTTGAAATAGCTGACCGGTTGATCTTGTCAGGTGCTTTGGATGTGGTGGTGATTGACTCTGTAGCGGCACTTGTACCAAAAAGCGAACTGGAAGGAGAAATGGGAGACAGTAAAATGGGTCTTCATGCCAGGTTGATGAGCCAGGCGCTCCGTAAACTGACAGCTACTATTTCCAAGACAAATACGATCTGCATATTTATTAACCAGTTGAGGGAGAAAATCGGTGTCATGTTTGGTAACCCCGAAACAACCACAGGTGGTAATGCGCTGAAATTCTATGCTTCTGTCCGCCTGGATATCCGCCGTAGCACACAGATCAAGGATGGTGATGAAGCGGTAGGCAACCGTGTAAAGGTAAAGGTCGTCAAGAATAAGGTGGCTCCACCATTCAGGGCTGCAGAGTTCGATGTCATTTTCGGAGAAGGTATCTCCAAAAACGGCGAGATCATTGACATGGGGGTAGAATTGGGCATTGTACAGAAGAGTGGCAGCTGGTTTAGCTACAATAGCGACAAGCTCGGTCAGGGTCGCGACGCGGTAAAACAATTACTGGTCGACAACCCTGAGCTGGCAAAAGAAATTGAAGTAAAGATCAGGGAGAAAATAAAAGAAATGCAGACCGCATAAGTCTCATTTAATATATGTAAAACAATGGGTTAGTAAGTTAGCCGTCACGCCTAGCGTGACGGCTTTTTTAATCCGTACCCTTTATTTAACATTGTAGAAGGATATATCAATGTTTAAACATCGTATATTTGTCCTGTCGTTGAACTAAACCTAAGGTTCATTGTTACACTAACCACATATGTCAGAACAAACTACAAAGAAAAGGCCCTGGTTGAAAAGAATACTGTTATCACTGCTCGTACTGGCAGTTATAATAGGGGGTGTTTACTGGTATGTAGCCACTGAAAAGTTTTCTGATACTACTGAAAGAAAGGCTGCTTATACTGTCAACGCATTAGATTTTATTAAAGAATTTTTGGCCAATGATAGTGCAGCAAATGCAAAGTATAGGGAGAAAATTGTAACTATTAACGGGACAATTTCTGCGCTCGAATCTCCTGATACTGCAACAGTAAACGTAAAATTTATAGATCCTCCGACAGGTTCTTATATCATTTTCGCTTTCCAGGATACACATTTGTCAGAAGGAAAGGGCCTGAAAGTGGGAGATGTCGTTTCGATAAAAGGATCTTGTAGCGGAGGGGTATACAGTGATATATTAGAAGTTACCAAAATTGATTTCAAAAGAGCCGCATTAAATAAATAATAACTATTATAACCAACACAAAAACAAAAAAAATGAAAAAAGTATTTCTTCTCTTATCCTTTGCAGCACTAACAGGAACTGTATTTGCTCAAAAGAAAACTACTACCTCTGCTACCGTTGCATTTGATGCAAGTACGTCTATTGACAACCTTCCCAAAGCAGAAAACAAAACAGTCATCGCCGCTATTAATACAACCACCGGAAGCATTGCTTTCGAGGCAACAGTTAAGAACTTTGCGTTTACCAATCCGACGATCCAGGAACATTTCAATGGCGCTAATTGGTTAAATTCTGATAAGTTCCCTTCATTTACTTACAAAGGAACCATTACAAATCTTTCCGCAGTAGATTTTACCAAGGAAGGAACTTATAAAGCAGCAACAGAAGGAACTATTACTGTAAAAGGTGTTGAACAAAAAGTAGCAACTCCGGCAACAATTGTTGTAAAAGGAAGTAGTGTAGTAGCAACTGCAGATTTTTCTATTAAACTCGCAGATTTTGGTATAACTGGCGCCCCTATAGATGGTGGTAAAATAGCCAAAGAACCAAAGATTTCAGTAAATGCTGTATTGAATTAAAATAATCTATTTTTATAGAATTAAATGCCTTGCCTTTTGGTAAGGCATTTTTCTTTTAATTCATTTATTATGACCACAAGAATATTGCATAACCGTAAGAATATTGCCCTCGTAGCTCATGACAACAAGAAAAAAGAGCTGATAGAATGGGCGGTATACAACAAGGCAGCGCTGGCCAGGCATTCTCTCTATGCTACAGGCACCACCGGCACTATGCTTGAGAAAGCGCTTGAACAATCCATTGTAAAGTATCTAAGCGGTCCACTCGGTGGTGATCAGCAAATAGGCGCCAGTATTGCAGAGGGCAAACTGGATATGCTCATTTTTTTCTGGGACCCGATGGAATCACAGCCGCATGACCCTGATGTGAAAGCACTGCTCCGCGTAGCAGCTACCTGGAATATACCTGTTGCCTGTAACAGCGCCACAGCAGATTTTATGCTCACTTCCCCATATATGCACGAGCAATACGAGGCTGCATTGCCTGACTATACTTCTTACACTGGTAGAAAATTGTGATGGCCGGCATACCATAAAATAGTATCTCTTTTCTGTAAGGGAACGAATATCTACTGCTACTATTTAGTAAATTGCATATCCCTTATGGCTTTCAAACTTTATTCACCCTTTCCTCCTGCCGGCGACCAGCCGGATGCCATTCGTCAACTGACGGAAGGGATTGTTAATGGAGAGAAATACCAGACATTGCTAGGGGTAACAGGTAGTGGTAAAACATATACCGTTGCCAATGTGATACAGCAAGTACAACGGCCTACACTCGTATTAACGCATAACAAAACCCTGGTGGCGCAACTGTATGGAGAGTTCAAACAATTCTTTCCAGAAAACGCAGTTGAGTACTTTGTTTCTTACTATGATTACTATCAACCGGAAGCCTATATGCCGGTAAGTGATGTATATATTGAAAAAGACCTGGCTATTAATGATGAATTAGATAAACTCCGTTTGCGGGCTACCACCAGTTTATTAAGTGGTCGTCGTGATATCATAGTGGTAGCGAGTGTAAGCTGCATTTATGGTATGGGTAATCCAACTGATTATGAAAACGGGATCATCCGCATTAATAAAGGACAAACTATTTCGAGACAGGGATTTCTTCATTCACTGGTAAATTCATTATATAATCGTACAACCATAGAATTCAACAGGGGAACATTCCGCGTAAAAGGTGATACTGTAGACATCAACCTCCCCTATGTTGATTATGGATACCGTGTTACTTTCTTTGGTGATGAGATCGAAGAGATAGAAAGCATGGATGTGGTGACGGGTAAGCGGATCGCAAAGATGGAGAACGCAGCCATTTTCCCTGCCAATTTATACGTAGCTCCCAAAGACATCATGCAGCAGGTGATCTACGAGATACAGGATGAGATGATGGCGCAGGTAGAGTATTTTAAAACTACCGGCAAACTAATTGAAGCACAACGACTGAAAGAAAGAGTAGAGTATGATCTTGAAATGATACGTGAGTTGGGTTATTGCAATGGTATTGAAAACTATTCAAGATTTTTTGATCGTCGCAGACCGGGTACAAGACCTTTTTGCCTGCTAGACTATTTTCCGAAAGACTTTTTAATGGTGATAGATGAAAGTCATCAGACCATTCCACAGGTAAGCGGTATGTATGGAGGAGACAGAAGCCGTAAACTCATTCTTGTAGATTATGGTTTTCGTTTGCCTTCTGCACTTGATAATCGTCCCTTGAATTTCCATGAGTTTGAATCCCTGATCAATCAAACCATTTATGTTTCTGCAACACCGGATGATTTTGAATTGGAAAAAACAGGAGGCTTTGTTGTTGAACAGGTGGTTCGCCCGACAGGATTACTAGACCCGCCTATTGAAATACGTCCCAGCGTAAACCAGATTGATGACCTGCTGGATGAAATTGACAGGCGTATTAAAAAAGGAGATCGCGTATTGGTCACTACACTTACCAAACGCATGGCGGAGGAAATGGATAAATACCTTCATCGTATTAATATAAAATCCAAATACATCCATAGCGAAGTGCATACGCTGGACAGGGTGGAAATACTAAGGCAACTGAGGCTTGGGGAAATTGATGTACTGGTAGGTGTAAACTTATTACGTGAAGGATTGGATCTGCCTGAAGTTTCATTGGTAGCTATCCTCGATGCAGATAAAGAAGGTTTCTTGCGCAATGAAAAATCGCTTACGCAAACAGCAGGACGAGCTGCGAGAAATGTAGATGGTCTTGTGATATTTTATGCGGATAAGATGACAGAGAGTATGCAAAAAACAATTGATGAAACACTTCGACGTCGTGAGAAACAGATAGCTTTTAATATTGAACATGGCATTACTCCGAAAACGATTATAAAATCAACCAAAGAAGTCTTTGCCCAAACTTCTGTATTGGATATAAAAGGATATGATCCTGCCAATCCTTATTCTATTGCGCCTGATGAAGATCTGATCACAGTGGCTGCGGAAGAGCAGGCAGAGTATAAGACTATTCCGCAAGTAGAAAAGGCAGTGGGTAAGATCAAAAAGGAAATGGAAAAAGCAGCACGCGACCTAGATTTCATGGAGGCAGCAAGACTAAGAGATGAAATGTTCCTCCTGCAGAAGCAATTAGAACAGATGAAGCAACAGTAGCTCGTAGTTTTACCTTTATTAAAAAAGTAGATTTCCGGGATTTCAGCAATTATAATCACTAAGAGTTTGTATCTCTGGCATCCTTATCTATCTTAGACCTCAGAACGAAGTACCAATATTTTAAACCGTATTAATCCAATAACCCATGAAACGTCGTCTCCGCCGTATCGCAAATTTCTTTGCATTCAACCTTTTATTCTTCGCTTTATATCTCAATTTTATTCACCAGGACAAAGCTGGTGCAGTTATCTCTGATCAAACAGTACAAGCAACAGCTGCTGTTACAGGTACAGTACCCGTAACCCAGCCTGAAAAATATTTACATAAAACAGCCGCTACGCCAGAAACTGGTGCTAATAGCGCTGACAAAGCTGCAAACCTTTCCGTCAACTAAGCAAGCAAAGCAGAGTTTTAGATAACACAAGCCCCTGGTTTTTACCGGGGCTTTAGTGTTTTTAGGCCTGTCTTGCAAGCAATTAGCTCCCTCTTTAACCACGAAAAGCGGAGAAAATTGGGGTCGAAGTTCGGGTAGGGCTTATCTTAGAGGCATGGAAAAGAAAGTCTTTTTACTTGATGCCTATGCGCTTGTATTTCGTGCATATTATGCGCTCATACGTAACCCCCGTCTTACTTCTAAAGGAAAAAATACCAATGCACAGTTTGGTTTTACCAATGCACTGGTAGAACTGATCAACAAAAGGAAACCATCCCATATGGCTGTTTGTTTTGATACCTCTGCTCCCACAGAGAGGCACACAGATTTTGCTGACTATAAGGCCAATCGTCAGGAAACGCCTGAAGATATCAGTGCTGCTGTACCCGATATCATAAAAATTATTGAAGGGTTTAATATTCCAGTTATTGCAGTAGATGGATACGAGGCAGATGATGTGATTGGTACGTTAAGTAAAAAAGCAGAAAAAGCAGGCTATGAAGTGTATATGGTTACACCCGATAAAGATTATGGCCAGCTTGTCTCTGAAAAAATAAAAATCTACAAACCCGCTTACCAGGGAAATGATGCTGAGATAATGGGACCAGCAGAAGTATGCGCTAAATGGAATATCAAAGAGGTGAGCCAGGTAGTGGATATGCTGGGAATGATGGGTGATGCAGTGGATAATATCCCTGGTATTGCAGGTGTGGGTGAAAAAACAGCCGCTAAATTTCTTGCAGAATACGGAACACTGGAGAATACCCTGGCAAACGTTGATAAAATAAAAGGAGCCATGGGTGAAAAAGTAAAAGCCGGAAAAGAAATGGCGATACTATCCAAAAAATTGGCCACCATTATCACCAACGTGCCAGTAGAATTTCATGAAGGCGATTTTTTATTAAAAGAATGGAATAAGGAAAAGCTGAAAGAAATTTTTGCCGAGCTCGAATTTAAAACGCTTGGCAAAAGATTGCTGGGTGATGATTTCTCCATTGCTACTACTTCTTCAAAGGGTGTAGTTGAAAAAGAAATTCCGCAGGGTGTACAGACTGATCTCTTCGGAAACATTGTTGAAGAGCCAAAGGCAGAAACCAAAGCACCTAAAGCAGACATCGATGATGAAACAGGATCTTCAGATGCATTGATGGCTGATAAGAACATAAACAATACGCCTCATAAGTATGAAGCTATAACGGATGAGAAGTCAATTAAAAAACTGGTAACAGAATTGAAGAAGCACAGCGAGATCTGCTTTGATACCGAAACCACAGGTATAGATGCGAATGACGCTGAACTAGTCGGTTTAAGTTTTTCAATAAAACCCGGGGAGGCCTATTACATACCCTGCCCCGCAGATCAAAAGAAAACAAAGGAGATACTTTCTTATTTCGAACCCTTGTTTGGAGATAAGAAAAAGACCTGGGTCGGACAGAACCTGAAATATGATATGCTCGTACTGAAATGGTACGATATCGAAATAGCAGGTAATATTTTCGACACTATGCTTGCCCATTACGTCATTGAACCCGATGGCAAGAGGGGTATGGATTTACTGAGCGCAAAATATCTTGGCTATGAACCTGTCCATATCGAAGAGCTTATTGGTAAAAAAGGAAAAGCACAGGGTAATATGAGGGATGTGGAAATTGATAAAATAAAAGATTATGCAGCAGAAGATGCTGATATAACCCTGCAGTTACGTGATGTTTTTCTTCCGTTACTGAAAAGTAAAGAAGTGGAGAAAGTCTTTACACAGGTAGAAAACCCGTTGGTAAAAGTGCTGGCCGATATGGAATATGAAGGGATAAAAGTTGATGTTGACTTTTTAGGTGATTATTCCAAGGAACTGGAAAAGGATGCAAAGAAAGCCGAAGAGAGCGTTTATAAACAGGCAGGTGTTCGTTTCAATCTTGCTTCACCCAAACAATTGGGAGAAGTATTGTTTGACAAATTAAAACTTGATCCGTCTGCTAAAAAAACAAAGACGGGGCAATACCAAACCGGTGAAGATGTATTGCTGAAACTGGCAGCCAAGGGAAACCAGATAGTAGATGATATCCTCACCTTTCGTGAACTCACCAAGCTAAAATCTACATATGTTGATGCGCTGCCACAACTAATTAACCGGAAGACAGGAAGAGTACATACCACTTATGGACAGGCAGTAGCTGTGACAGGCCGTTTGCAAAGTAATAATCCCAACCTGCAAAACATACCTGTACGAACAGAGAGAGGTAAAGAAGTAAGAAAAGCTTTCATACCCAGGGATAGCAAACATATTTTATTGTCAGCTGACTATTCACAGATAGAATTAAGAATTGTAGCAGCTATCAGCGGAGATAAGAATATGTGTGCAGCTTTTAAGAATGGAACAGATATTCATACAGCTACTGCTGCAAGAGTGTATAATGTAGCAGAAAAAGATGTGACAAAAGAAATGCGTTATAAAGCCAAGAGTGTCAACTTCGGTATCATATACGGACAGGGTGCTTTTGGGTTGGCTGATAACCTGGGCATTTCAAGAACAGAAGCTAAGGAAATCATCGATAACTATAAAAAAGAGTTTCCAGGTATTCAACGCTACATGGATGACACCATCAACTTTGCAAGAGAGCATGGGTATGTAGAGACATTGATGGGAAGAAAAAGATGGCTGAGAGATATTAATTCGGCCAATTTCACCGTACGCGGATTTGCAGAACGAAATGCGATCAACTCACCTATACAGGGTACAGCCGCTGATATGATCAAACTGGCCATGCAAAAAGTGCATGCTGCCATGAAGAAAGAAAAAATGCAAAGCAAAATGTTGCTGCAGGTGCACGATGAACTGGTATTTGATGCATTGAAGTCAGAAGTAAAAGAATTGAAGCCACTAATACTGGAAAACATGCAGTCTGCTATGCCTTTAAAGCATGGAGTTCCGGTAATTGCGGAATGCGGAGAGGGAAAAAACTGGCTGGAGGCACATTAAAGATCATTTTCATCCGCCTCATTTCCTGTTTCATCCTTTGGGAACCTTTTTAATTGGCAGGTTCTTTGTTTTTGTATACCTTAAATATCCCAAAACCTAAAACTATCAACATGAAACACAAAATTCTAGTGATTTGCTGTGCGACAATTTGTTTATTCAGTTGTAACAGTGAAACCAAAGATGCAAAGACAGACACTCCTTCTACAGACACAACATCTAAAATGGCTTCGGAAGAAAAGAAAGAAAAAGCCTGGATTCCTATCGATTCTGCTATGATGGATAAAGGATGGAAAGAATCAATGGCTCTGGGTGAGCCTCATAAAATGATGGCTAAAAGTGCTGGTACATGGAAAGGGGAAGTTACCATGTGGATGGCTCCCGGTGCTCCTCCTATGAAATCAACGTCAACGACTGTGAATACTGTACTTTACGGAGGGCTTTACCAGCAATCAAAACATACTGGCAACATGATGGGCGCACCTTTCGAGGGAATGAGTATTATGGGGTATGATAATACTAAGAAAGAGTATTTTTCAACCTGGATAGACAATATGGGTTCAGGAATTCTTGTTTCTACAGGTAACTGGGACGATGCTACTAAAACGCTTAATCTTTCAGGAACAATAAAGAATCCTGCCAACGGACTTGATTGTACAATGAGAGAGGTTTTCAAGATGGTAGATGATAACAACCAGGTACTTGAAATGTATGGTCCTGATCCCCAAACAGGAAAAGAGTTCAAGACAATGGAGATAAAATATACGAGGAAGAAATAGGCTTCAAATACTTTAAATAAAAGACCCCCCGTTTGCAAACGGGGGTCTTTTATTTAGTAAAACACGGACTACTATATTCCTAATTGCTTTTTTATCTTAGGCGGAAGTTTCGCCGCTACTATATCATACGCCTTCCTTAGATATTTTTCCCACTCCCTTTTACTCATACGATTGATATTGTCAGTATAAATCCATTTGTATTTTGCCAGGTAAGGCGCAGGCTTCATTCCCTCTCTTTCCGATAACTCTACAAAATCTTCATCGCTGACCTTGAACGAAGCGGTAACCGGTGAATTATCAGGACTGGTGATAATAAATATCTTACCGCCTACACAATAACAAAGATGGGTTTCCCATTTTATCTCCTCAGTTACATGAGGAAACTTTTTACATATACCCTGTATGTTTTCAATGCTCATGCGCAGGTATTAAAAATTTAGTATCCGGAAAAACTCAGCCCAGGGACCCGTTGCCTCTTTATACTGTTTGGCCATTACCCTGGTTATTTGTGCTATATGAGTAAGATCATGAACTACCCAGGTCGATAACAACTGGCGCAAGGTTACTTCACCAAATGAAGGATGAAGCCCTTTCTTGTTAAGATCTTCTTCGGTTAGCTTTAATGATTTTAACCATTGCAATTTCTCTTTGCGCACCGCTTCAAATTCAGCGAGTAACTGGTTCAACGTTTTCCCCTTACTTTCTTCAAACATGGCAAACCGGTCATATGGTACAAATGTTTTGGACACACCATCTTCAAGAATCATGGCTATTCTACCAGGCCAATCTGTTTTTTCGCCATGTATTAAATGACCTACTACATCGTAGGGAGAAAAAGTGTCTGGTCCTTCGTTACTCATACTCCATTCATCACTGACCCCGGTAAGCAATGATTGCAACACAGCAGGAGTCCTTTCTAATATTTCGTATGATTTGTCAAGTGTAAATTCCATAATTCGTGTTTCCTTTCGAAATTAA
>Ga0075366_10001203_pt1 | contig 12835 bp, 11 predicted proteins | sample EndMethybrTD3031_FD_72351 | JGI IMG/M metagenome (GOLD analysis project Ga0075366, IMG submission 72351) | Populus endosphere microbial communities from Tennessee, USA - Endosphere MetaG P. TD hybrid TD303-1 | ecosystem: Host-associated > Plants > Roots > Endosphere | place: USA: Tennessee...
GAAAAAGTAAACGGCGGCGCGAGGCGCCGCCGTTTTGATCTTTTGGAGTGTATCGATTAGCTGAACAGGCGGAGAACGGCCTGACTGGCTTGAGAGGCGAGCGACAAGGCGGTGGTCGAAAGCTGCTGCCGGGTCTGCAACGCCAGAAGGTTTGCACCCTCTTCGTTCGAGTCGGCGAGTGTCAGGTTGTCGGCGCCGGTCTGCAGCGTGTTGATCATCGCCTTGGTGAAGTCCTGGCGGATCTGCACGGTCGACAGGTTCGAGCCGAAGGCCTGGGCCTGGGAGCGCAGCGTGGTCAGTGCGTTGGTCAGGTCGGTCGAAGCCGCCGTGATGTCGGCCGTGCCCCCCCAGTTGTTGTTGGCGTTGTTGATCGCCAGACCGTTCGAAGAGAAGTCGACCGCCGCGATGGTGACGCTCGAAGTGCCGCTTTCGTTCAGCGTGACCGTGAGGTCCGTGCTGTTGATGCTGTCGAGCAGGTTGATGCCGTTGAAGCCCGAGTCACCGGCAAGCTGATCGATCTGACCCATGATGTCGCCGAACTGCACCGACAGGCTTGACCGGATCCCGACGTCGGAGGTCTGCATCGCCTGAGAAACAAGCGCTTGAGCGGACTGCACCAGCTTGGTGATCGAGGTGATGCCGTTGTTCGCGGCCTGAATGGTGTTGAACGCGGTCGACATCGAGTCGAGCAGGTTGCCCAGGTCGCCCGCTCGGTTCTGCAGGCCGGCAGCGGTGAAGAAGTTGACCGGATTGTCGAGCGCGGTATTGACGCGCTTGCCGGTGGCAAGCTTGGTCTGCGTCTGCGTGATTAAGTCGGAAGTCTTCTGCAATTGCAGCAGGTTTGCCCGCACGCCTGCGGAAAGTACGATATCACCAGCCATAGAACTGTCCTTTCTGGAATTGTTCGCACACAGCGTTACTCGGATCCCATTCGGATCGTGGGTGCGTTTTAACCTTAACCAAGTAATACATGGCTAATAAACATGGTTAACGATTTCCGATCTTGTCATCAAAAGATGAGGTCGGCGGTCCAAGGGCTTTACGAAAATTAGGAATTCAAAGTTGCTGTGCTTGAATTCATTGAGCAAACGCCGTCACCGGATAACGCCCATCCGTATGATCGAAAATTCGAGTCATAATTTTTTCACGCTAAAAATTTAGCGCGGCGTTGGCGTGCTGCTTAAGCGGCCGGTTTTGGAAGCGATGCAAGCCGACAATGCAAGCCGACAGGCGCTGCTGCCAGCTTCTGTCGCGGGTTTTTGATGCCGCTCACAAACGCGGCGAGCAAAGGTAGCTGCTGAAATTCTTAGCCTGCGGCGGCGACGCTTTGTACGCCGGCTTGTTGCGCGCTGGCCTGCGCCGCTTCGGACGAGCGACGCAGCATGCCGATAAACGGCTTCAATTCTTCCGGCAAGTCCATGCGCGATGCAACGATCTCGGTGAGAGAGCCGTCGCGCTTCGCCGCATTGATCAGCTTGACGAAGCCGATGTGCGAGACGCGGGCGTTATCGTTCACCACAAACTTTCGCATCACTTCGATATCGCCGCGGTTGATAAGCGCGTCGGTGACGCTTTCTCCGATCCCATCACGCCCGGCGATCAGCATGAGCTGAACGGACGTCGCCGTGGCGGCAACCTCGGCGAGGTCTTCATCGGTGAGCACCATGCATTGTTCGAGCACGGCACTGGAGATTTTCATGTCGGTATTCGACGCAAGCTTGCGCATCACGGCGGACGGAGCCTTGGCACACGGCAGGAGACGCTTGCTGAGCTCAATCAGTTCATCGCGTTCGGCATGGTCGACGACGGCGGAGAGCGCCTCGCCGAACACTGCGATCTGTTCTTTTGAATAGACCTCGACGCCCTCCAGGAACAGGTCGGTCATGTCCCGCAAGATGGCGGTGCGCCGCGAGGGCTGCACGCCATCGAGAACGTCTTTGATTTCCGTAACCAAAGAGTCCGCTGAACTCATAACGCTACGCTCGTTTCGAAGTGCCGTGCCTTTGCCTGCAATCGGAAACGTGAGGCTGCGCCAAGAATGCCGCGCAAGTCCCGCGCCACGCCCCTTGCACCGGGAGCGCCAGTTCAGCGTGATTGTGCAGGTGAAATACCTTCCCGACGGTTACCGAGGATTGTGAAAGCCGCCGCATCGCGGTCCGATATCCAGGCGGCGGCAGGAGCAGACGTGTATATTTTACGCTCTGGCAAGTATAGCTGCGGAAAAACCCGGCAACCGAGCTGTTGGATACAACAAATGTTGCCCGCCCAGAGATCAACGCAGACATTAACGCGACATTAATAAATCTAAACTAGGTCATTAACCTAGTTCGTGGCGAACAGCGTGGACGCCGGATCGCGGTTTTCCCGCCATCGCCGGAATCTCCGCGGGAGGCGCCACGGACGTCCTGCGGCACAAGAGGCGCCCCCTTCATGACCAATCCTTCCGTTTCGAACGCGGCCCGTGTCGCGCATCCGGCCCAGGCGACCTTCGGCCAGGATGGCGCGGCCGCTGCCAGCGACAATCTCGTCCAGTTCATCAGTTTCGCCATCGGCGACGACCAATACGGCGTCGACATCATGGCGGTACGCGAAATCAAGGAATGGACCGAGATCACGCACCTGCCGAAGCAGCCCGAATATGTCCGTGGCGTGCTGAATCTGCGCGGCGTCATCGTGCCGATCATCGACCTGCGTTGCCGCTTCGGTCAGGGCCGGACGGAAGCAACCCCGCTGCACGTCATCATCATCGTGCAAATCGAACATCAGCTTGTCGGTCTGCTTGCCGATCGGGTTTCGGACATCATCTCGATCGACACCGCGAAGATCAAATCCGTGCCCAAGGTCGCACAGAGTGCCCGCCTCGACTTCCTGTCCGGCATCGTGACCGTCGAAAATTCCATGATCGCGCTGATCGAGCTGTCCAATCTGATTTCGCAGCCTGTCGTTGCCGAAGCCAAACCCGCCACTCACTAAAGCCAACCAGCCACTCGCTGATGACTACCGGTTCTTAGTTCGCACAATCTGCGCAGGCCGCCCGGCCGATGCGTTAAAGGGGCACCTTCCGATGGCATTCAAGACCATGCTTAATCTCCGCATCGGCGCAAAGCTCGCCGTCATGCAAGGCGTCGGCGTGCTGCTGGTGCTCGGCTTGGTCGCGAATGCACTTTACGGAAGTTCGACGGTCAAGACCGCCAGCGAATCGGCGAACACGCAGCAGGCATTGGCGCTGGACTTCAGCGAGGCCCGGTCCGCGATCCGGATCATGGCCATCCGCGTGCGCGACATCCGACTCGCCCAGGAATCCGTCGATATCGAGGCGGCGGTCAAAGGCCTCGAACAACAGCAGGCTTTGGCGAACAATCTGATCCAGAAGAATATTCCCAAGGTGCTGGTGCCAGAAAATCGCGAACGTCTCGAAAAGGCGGCGACGTTGCTTAACGACTATGCGACCGTGGCCAAGCAGGTTGCCGCGATCCGGTCGAAGGTCATGGGTCTCGATGTTGGCTCGGTCCGTCTGGTCACGGCCGACGAGGAGGCTTCGCGCATCGCCCGCGAGAAAATCACGCCGTTGGCTGGGCAGTTGAACGACTCCATCGACAAGGCGGCGGAAAGTGCCAAGGAAACCGCCGTTCAGGAAGACGCCTATGCTGCCGTCGCATCCGCTTCTGCGGAACGCATCGGGCTGGTGATCGGCGGGATTGTCGTGCTGGTCATGCTGGGTTCGGCGGTGTTTGGTGCTCTGTCGATCGCTCGTCCGTTGAAGAAAATGGCCGCGGTGCTGGTCGAGCTGACTCACGACCGCGTCGTCGATGTGCCGTTCACGGCGCGTCAGGACGAGATCGGCGACATCGCCAGGGCGACCGACATTTTCAAGGATTCGATCGCCGAGAAGGTGGCGAACTTCCGCATCAAGACTGCGCTCGACAACATCGCGTCGAACGTGATGATGACCGACGAGACCTACACCATCACCTATATGAACAAGGCCATGGTCAGCATGGCGCAGGACGCCGAGGCCGACCTGCGCAAGGGCCTGCCGCAGTTCGATGCCGGCAAGCTGCTCGGCGCCAACATGGACCTGTTCCACAAGGACCCGTCGCACGAGCGGGGCATCCTCGACAAGCTGACGACCAGCCGCGAAGAGCACATCGCCATCGGTCCCCTCAAATTCCAGCGGATCACCACGCCGGTCATCGACAAGAACGGCGTGCGGCTTGGCTTCCTGGTCGACTGGAAGGACGAGACCGCCGAGAAGGCGATCGAGACCGAGGTTTCGGAAATCGTCGCGGCGGCGGTTGCCGGCGACTTCAGCAACCGGATCGAGGTCGAGGGCAAGAAGGGCTTCATGCTCAACTTGAGCAACTCGGTCAACTCGTTGTTCGAGACCACCGCGACGGTGTTGAACGATCTCGTGGCCATGCTGGGTTCGCTGGCGGCGGGCGACCTGACCAAGCGCATCGACGCCGACTATCACGGCACCTTCGGGCAACTGAAGGACGACGCTAACGCCATGGCGGAGAAGCTCACCACCATCGTCTCGCAGATCAAGGCGGGCACGAACGAGGTGGCCGGCGCCGCAGCCGAGATCTCAGGCGGCACGACCGACTTGTCGCAGCGCACCGAGGAGCAGGCGGCAAGCCTCGAACAGACCTCCGCTTCGATGGAGCAGATTTCCGCGACCGTGAAGAAGAATGCCGAGAACGCCCAGCAGGCCAATCAATCGGCCGGCAGCACCCGTGATGTCGCCAATCGCGGCGGCGAGGTGGTGGCGCAGGCCGTCAATGCGATGTCGCGGATCGAGGAATCGTCGCGCAAGATTTCCGACATCATCAGCGTCATCGACGAGATCGCGCGCCAGACCAACCTGCTCGCGCTCAACGCCGCAGTCGAGGCCGCACGTGCCGGCGACGCCGGCCGCGGGTTTGCCGTGGTGGCTTCCGAGGTGCGCAGCCTGGCGCAGCGTTCGTCGCAGGCTGCCAAGGACATCAAGGATCTCATCAACAACAGCACCACCCAGGTCAAGGACGGTGTCGACCTGGTCAATCGCGCCGGCGAGCAGCTCAAGGAGATCGTGAAATCGATCAACGGCGTGGCCGCCATTGTCTCCGACATCGCCAATGCCAGCGCCGAGCAGGCGAACGGCATCGACCAGGTCAACAAGGCGCTGAACCAGATGGACGAGGTCACCCAGCAGAACTCGGCGCTGGTCGAGGAGAATGCCGCCGCGGCGAAAACGCTGGAGCAGCAGGCCACGACCATGAGCGAGCGAGTGGCGTTCTTCAGGCTCGACGAGTCCGCAAGCGCGGCCCCGCGCCATATTCAGGCACCGGCGGCGCCGGCTAAGCCGGCTCCGGCGCAGCGTGCGCCGAAGGCGGCGACCGCGCCGCAAAGGCCCAACGGTCGGGGTCCGGTCGGCCGGTTGCAATCCGCACTCGCAACCGCGCTCAAGGACGATCCGGACTGGAAGGAATTCTGAGAGTGAGGTGGCGGCGCTCATCCTCAGGATGCAGCGCTGCAGTGTCGCCTCGAGCATCAGCGTCGCGATGCTTTGTTGTGAACAGGCCTGCGTCGGCCGCCGGGCTCCCGATCGATTGCATCGGAGCGCGGGCGGCCGGTTCGCGGTTCTGGACGTAGCGATTCGGCATTCGACGCAGGGCATCGTTTTGGTTTTGCTAAAGGCATAAGAAGATGGGAATAGCCCAACCTAAGCAAGACGCTCTGGACGCAGGCCTGGAGGCCGCGTCCTTTGATCGCGAATTTCAATTTTCCGATACGGATTTTCGAAGCCTTGTCGCGCTTGCGCGCGAACGGACTGGAATTTCGCTGTCGGACAGCAAGCGCAACCTGATCTACAGCCGGCTGTCGCGGCGGCTTCGCGCGCTCGACTTGACGTCGTTTCGCGCCTACCGCGAGTATCTGCAGTCATCCGACGGCGAGCAGGAGATCGAGAGCTTCATCAACTCGATCTCGACCAACCTCACGAAGTTCTTCCGCGAGTCGCATCACTTCGATCACTTGCGCGACCGGGTGGCCCTGCCGTTTGCACAGGCCTCGTCGGGCAAGCCCGGGCAGCGGCTGCGCATCTGGTCGGCCGGCTGCTCGACCGGCGAGGAGCCTTATACGATTGCGGCCGTGCTTCGCCGCGCCATTCTCGACGTCGAGCGCCAGGACGTGCGCATTCTCGCCACCGACATCGACACCGAAGTCTTGTCGAAGGGCGCCAACGGCGAGTATCCGGCGGCGTCGATCGAGGACATACCGGAAAACTACCGCAGCCTGTTTCAACCGAAGACCAGCCGCGGGACATCCGCCGCCGTGGCCATGAGCGATGAGCTGAAGTCGCTCATCAGCTTCCGGCACCTGAATTTGATGGAACCCTGGCCGATGCGCGGCCTGTTCGACGTGATTTTCTGCCGGAACGTAATGATCTATTTCGACGGGCCGACCAAGACGACCCTCATCGATCGATTTGTCGAGCAGCTGAAGCCCGGCGGTTGGCTTTATATCGGCCATTCGGAATCGCTTTTGGGCACGCACCCAAACCTGAGTCACGCGGGACGTACGATCTATCGGAGAAATTCGTGACGGTCGCTGCCGCGGTTGCACAGTCCGCCAATAGGAGCGGCGGTTCGCTGGATACCGGGACGACGGGCGGACGGCGGTTCTTCGACTCTTCAGCGGCAGCGTGGTTGGTGAAGGTTTATCCGGGCGAATACCAAGTTACGTCCAAGCCCGATGAGACCTTGGTGACGGTGCTGGGGTCCTGCGTTTCGGCGTGCATTCGCGATCCGGTGACCGGTTTCGGCGGAATGAATCATTTCATGCTCGCGGAAGATCAAGATGGGAAGTGGGGCACCGAGGTGATGTCCGCCCGCTACGGAAACTACGCGATGGAAAAGCTGATCAACGAACTCATCAAAGCCGGCTGTCCGCGCGACCGCATGGAGATCAAGGTGTTCGGCGGCGGCAATGTCATCGAAAGCCGCCAGGCCGTCGGCACCAAGAACGCTGAATTCGTTCTGCGTTATCTCAACAACGAGGGCCTCAAGTGCACGGCGAAGGACCTTGGCGGCGATTTTCCGCGACGCATTCAATACACCCCGGCGACCGGCCGGGTCGTACGCCGTCTGCTCGGCAGAACCGACGCAAATCCGATTGCGCAGGATGAATCCGCATATCTGAACAGCCTGAAGACTCAGCAGACGCAGTCGCGCGCTGGCGAAATCACATTATTCGGGGACAAGTAATGGCCAAAATCCGAGTTCTTATCGTCGACGACTCGTCTCTTATCCGGCAATTGCTGTCGATGCTGTTGTCGTCCGACCCGGAGATCGAGGTGGTCGGTGCGGCGCCGGATCCTTACGTCGCCCGCGACATGATCAAGTCGTTGAAGCCGGATGTCGTCACGCTGGACGTCGAGATGCCGCGGATGGACGGCCTGTCGTTCCTGCGCAAGATCATGGAGCTGCATCCGCTGCCCGTGGTGATGGTTTCGACGCTGACGCAGGCCAATGCGGACGTCACGATCCAGGCGCTGGAAATCGGCGCCGTCGACTTCGTGGCAAAGCCGACGTCGCAGCTCGACCAGGGCATGGAGGTGCTCGCAAGAGATCTTCAAACCAAGATCAAGGAGGCTGCGCGAACGCGCGTCTATGCACGGCCCGACACCGCGCCGCCGCAACGCCCGGCCGTCGCTCCCAAATCCATCGGCCTGACCGACAAGATCGTGTTTGTCGGCGCGTCGACCGGCGGTGTCGAAGCGCTGCTGAAACTGTTGCTGGGTTTTCCGGAGGATTGCCCGCCGATCCTGATCACGCAGCATATGCCGGAACGTTTTACGGCTTCGTTCGCGGCCCGTCTCAACAGCATTTGTGCGATGAAGGTCGTCGAAGCGTCGAATGACGATGTGGTGCAGCAGGGCCATGTCTACATCGCCCCGGGTTCGCATCATCTCGAGATCGCCCGCAAGGCCAATCGCTACGTGTGCCAGCTGAATCTGGAGCCGCCGGTGTCCGGACACAGGCCGTCCGTCGATGTGCTGTTCGGATCCGCGGCCCGGGTTGTCGGTCGCAAGGCTGTCGGCGCCATCCTCACCGGCATGGGCAAGGATGGCGCGCAAGGCTTGTTCGAGATGCGGGAGGCCGGAGCTGCGACGCTCGGCCAGGACGAAAAGTCGTCGCTGATCTACGGCATGCCGCGCGCGGCGTTCGAGCGGGGCGCCGTGATGCGCCAGGTGCCGCTCGACAAGATGGCGGCTTCGATTCTTTCGGCCTGCACCGATGGTGCCGGCAAAACCGACGCGGCCGACGCCGGCCGTAAAACCGTATCGCGTGGATCTGCAGGCTGACCTAAGCATTAGGACGATTGAACCATGAAGCAAGATCGAACAATTAAGCTCCAGCCTGTTTTGGATTTGGCCGCAGGCCAGACTCTGCTGGACGAACTGAAAACGAAGCTTGCTGCGGACGGCCCGCTTTGCCTCGACGCTTCCGGCGTCGAGGTCATGGCTTTGCCGGGCGTTCAGATCGTGCTCGCGGCGATCAGGGCCAAGTCGAAGGTGTCGGTGGTCGCGCCATCGCCGGCTTTCATCGCCGCTTTCACCGACCACGGCATTTCGTGGGACAGCGAAGCCGCGGCATCCGGCGCCGATCAGCCGCCGGAAATCGAGGCAGCACCGGTTGCCGAAGCTCCTGCCGCAGCCGCCGTGCCGTTGATCATGAAGCGGATCCTGACGATAGATGATTCCAAAACCATGCGAGACATGCTGATGCTGACGCTGTCGAGCAACGGCTTCGAGGTTCTGCAGGCCGTCGATGGTCTGGATGGGCTCGACGTGCTCGGCCGCGAAACGGTCGACGTGGTCATCACCGACATCAACATGCCGAAGCTCGACGGCTACGGCGTCATTCAGCACATGCGGGAGCGTCCGGAATACGACGACCTGCCGATCCTCGTGCTGACCACGGAAAGCGACCAGGAAAAGAAAGAGCGGGCCCGCAAGCTGGGCGCGACGGGTTTCATTATCAAACCGTTCAATCCGACCGGTCTTGTCGACGTGCTTCGAAAAGTTGCGGCGTAATCCAAGGCTAGCGGCTGAAACAATCAGGAATCACTCATGTCCGGGTTCGAACAACTCAAGATCACGTTCTTCGAAGAGTGCAATGAACTCCTCCAGAGCCTGGAAAGCGGCCTTGCGGACATCCGCGAGGGCACCGGCGATGAGGACACGGTTCACGCGATCTTCCGCGCGGTCCATTCAATCAAGGGCGGCGCCGGTGTCTTCGGTTTCGCCGAATTGATCGAGTTCGCGCATGTGTTCGAGACGGTGATGGACGAGGTTCGCAAAGGCAACCTCGCGACGACCTCAGACGTCGTCGATGTCCTGCTGCGAGCCAACGATACGCTGGCCGATCTGGTCGAGATGGCGCGCAAGGGCGAGGCCGTCGCAAAAGGTTACGGCAATGATGCCCGGCACGCCCTGGAGATGCTCCTGACGGGTGGCGACGAGCAGGGAAAGCAAGCGGCGCCGGCCCCCGCCAAAGAGGAAACCGAGGAATTCAGCTTCGTTCCGATCAAGGCTGACGACTTCGACGACAAGCCGCAGGTCGAGCAGGTCCGGACCTTTTCGATCGTGTTCCGGCCAAAGCCCGATGTTCTCAAGAAGTCCATCGATCCAGGCTTCTTGCTCAATGTTCTGCGCTCGATGGGCAAACTGGACATCGTCGCCGATACGGCCGGGATTCCGCCGCTATCGACGCTTGAGCATGACAGCTTTCACATCGGCTGGTCGGGCAGCCTGGAAACCACGTCGACGCGGGAGGAGATCGAGTCGATCTTTGCTCCCGTCGCTGCCGATTGCGAATTCATGCTGACCGATCTGACGCCGGCGACAGTAACGGCCGCACCGGCCGTTGAAGCGGCTCCGCCACCGCCCGCCGTGGAGGTCGCAGCGCCTGCGGCCGCAACGCCTGCTCCAGCACCCGTCGTTGCTGACGAGCCGGTCGCCGCGGCGCCCGCCGCTGCATCGCGTCCGCAAGAGGCGGCCCAGCCGTTCCTGCCGGCGCAGGAAGCGTCGGGCAACGGTAAAGAGCCACGCGGCGGCGCAAAACAGCCTTCGTCCGTCACCATCCGGGTTGAACTGGAAAAGATCGACCGGGTCGTGAACATGGTCGGCGAACTGGTGATCGCGCAGGCGATGCTGCAACAGGTTATCGATGAGCTGCCCGAGCACACCGGCGCCAAGATATCGAACATCCTGTCCGACCTGGTCCGGCACACCCGCGGCCTGAAGGACAGCGTGATGGCAATCCGCGCCCAGCCGGTCAGCTCGGTGTTCCAGCGGATGCCGCGTCTGGTTCGCGAACTATCTGCGAAGACCGGGAAAAAAGTTCAGATCGAGATGGTCGGCGAGACCACCGAGGTCGACAAGACCATCATCGAGCGGCTCAGCGATCCGCTCACCCATATCATCCGGAATTCGATCGATCATGGCATTGAGACGCCGGCCGACCGCGTCGCCAAAGGCAAGCGCGAGGAGGGGACGATCCGGATGTCCGCGGACCAGCGCGGTGGCCGTATTGTCATCGAAATCGGTGACGATGGCGGCGGCATCAATTGCGAGCGCGTGCTGAAGAAGGCGCGGGAAAAGGGGCTGGTCGATCCGAATGCGGTGTTGACGGACGACGAGATTTGCAACCTGATCTTCCTGCCGGGGTTCTCCACCGCAGAGACGGTTTCCGATATTTCGGGCCGGGGTGTGGGCATGGACGTCGTACGGCGCAACATTCAGGACCTGGGCGGCCGCACGACCATCAAGTCGGAGTTCGGCCAGGGCACGATCATCCAGCTCGCGCTGCCGCTGACACTCGCCGTCATGGACGGCCTCGTGGTCGAGGTTGCGCATCAGACCTATGTTCTGCCGATCCCGAACATCGTGGAATGTCTGCGGCCGGGCCAGGACGAAATCCATCGCGTCATCGGCGCGGCCGGCGCGCTCAATCTGCGCGGCGACATCGTGCCGTTGATCCATCTGGCTGACGTCCTTTGCGTCGATCAGGCCGCCGATGATCGGAAGAACGGCGTCGTCATCATCACCGAATCAAGCGATGGCACACGAATGGGCCTGATCGTTGACGAGCTGTTGGGTCACCAGCAGGTCGTGATCAAGAGCATCGAGGAGAATTGCGGAACCGTGCAGGGTATCGCCGGAGCGACAATCCTCGGCGACGGTCATGTGGCCTTCATTCTGGACGTCGAAATGCTTTCGAGCATGACGTCGGCAGACAACCGGAATCTTCCCCCAGCGGCGGTCGCTGACGCAGCAATGAATGCAGCCCGTCTCAACTGACGCGATTGCAACGGAACGCAACAATAAGGTCAGCTCAGACCAGGAGTCCATCACATGCCACTTGCAATGACTTTCAAAGTTCTTGTCGTCGACGACCAGCTCACGATGCGGGAAGTCACCCGTCTGGCGTTGCAGGAAATGGGCGTCCGGCAAATCATCGACGCGGAAAATGGCGACGATGCATTCAAGAAGGCGACGACGCAGCCGCTGGACATGATTATTTCCGACTACAACATGCCGGGGATGGATGGGCTGGGCCTGCTTCGCGCGGTGCGCGGTCATCCGGCGGTTCGCAAGCTGCCGTTTATCCTTGTGACGGGACGCGGCGACAACGCGCTGGTCGTCTCGGCCGCCCAAGCCGGGGTGAACAATTACATCGTGAAGCCTTTTACGGCGGAAATGCTTCGCGAGAAGGTCGAAGCGGTGGTCGGCAAATTGTCGTGAGGACCGCCACCGTGCTGGAGCGTAAACGGCCCGTTTAGGTAAAGAAAATCTATACGGGTGGACGACAGATAAAATCTGCACGATTTTATACGTCGCGGATTTACCACGACGTCTCATTACCCCCGGCTTTCTCCGCCAGTTTTAAGACTATTCAAACCGCAACATCCTAGTTTTGCGGTCGCGCCGGGGGTGTGTCGGCGCCCAAAAAATAACAGTGGCGTCAACGGTGGGACACAATGATCGCGACACAGAACGTTTCGCATTTTGGCGAAGTCGATGGCTTGGCTCTGGAAGGGCAGGGTCAGTTTTCGGGCGTCGGCCGGCTGCTCAGCGCAGTCTCCACGGTGCTCCATGAAACTCTCGACCGCTTTGAAAACGCCAGCGGCCAGGTCACGCAGACCGTGCTGACGCGCGGCAACCCGGCGGACCACGAGCTCATCCAGGCGCTGCAGAACTTCGACCGGATCCATCAGGAGTTTTCGGCGATCAAGCATATGATTACGCATTGCGCCACCGCGTCCGCGGAAGGCCATCTGACCGACGACGAGAAGTGGGGTCAGGATGCGGTCGCTGGCATCACGCTGACGGATGTCAAGCAGCGGCTGCTTGCTTGCCTCGGCGAGTCGATGCTGGCTCAGCCTGCCGCTGAACCGATGCCCGAAGAGGCGGAGGCGGTGTTCTAAGTCTCCGGCGTCCCCTTCTAAGGGCGGCGGCCGGCGATCCTGAAGTTCAGGACTTTGTTTAAGAGCCAGGCGGTTTGGCGCTGCGCCATCCCGCCTGGCTTTTTATTTGGCTTTGAGTTTCGGCGATTCCAGAACTCGCCGCAGACCGTCGGTGAGCTCCGGCACGTCCTCGGGCTTCATCCGCCGGAACTTGTCCTTGCGGCCCAGCACCAGAGCGTCGAGGTGGCAAACCATGACGTCGCGCCGATAGTCGGCGCCCTGCCTGATCGCGTCGAACATCAGGCACAGGTTGTTCGCAACATAAGACACGAAGTCGTAGCCCATGGTCGCCGAGACATCGGCCAGACGCTGGCTGTGGGTA
>Ga0075366_10001204_pt1 | contig 12834 bp, 8 predicted proteins | sample EndMethybrTD3031_FD_72351 | JGI IMG/M metagenome (GOLD analysis project Ga0075366, IMG submission 72351) | Populus endosphere microbial communities from Tennessee, USA - Endosphere MetaG P. TD hybrid TD303-1 | ecosystem: Host-associated > Plants > Roots > Endosphere | place: USA: Tennessee...
GGGGTGAAGTGCTCACGCTGCGCCCCCAATGACGCCGAACCGAGGGGAATCGCGCGCCTCTTGCATCCAGCAATGAATGCCCGCTTCCCGGCGTGTGAGCTGATGCCGCCAATGTCTGCTCAGGGTCGATAGTGCCAGTTCGCGCAGGCGCGCGGCGGACGTTCAACCCCACCCCGATCCACTGGCGGCTCAGCGCTTCGACGAGCGTCCGTCGGCGCCGCGTCGCTTGACCGATCGTTCGGCTACCTCCAGAACCTCGCAGCGTCCGTATTGAGGCAGCAAGCGGCCGCTCGAGGGCTCGAAGCGACCGACCGCAACCGCTGCGCAGCAGGCAACCCCTGCTGAGAGCTGAGGGCGAGTTTTCTCAGCCAGGCGTCGAGGCTCCGAGGGACCGAGGAGAGTCGATCGTCGCGCGGGCATCGATGCAAAAAGACTTGGCTTCAGAGGGCAACTCTGGGTGCGCCGGAATTGCGCCAAAGATCGGCCTGGCCAATGCCTGAGCGGGTTCCCGACTCCGAGCCGCGACACCAGAATCCCTTTCTGGTTGGCACCGCAGTGGTGAAGGCCGCAGCCTCCAGACGGGCTTGCCAGGAGTCGAATGCCTCAGGGGGCGACGGTAGGCAGGTGCTGGCGAATCGCGGGCCGCGCGAAGGAGTCGAGCCAGAGTCAGTCGCTGTAGTCGCCCAGCATCTCGCGCAATCGCGCGCGCCGGCGTTCCAGGTCGTCGATCTGCGCCTCGATGAGGGCCAGCCGCTCGCGTTGCGCCGACAAGGTCTGCTCGCAGGGCGTGGCGCCTTCGATCAGCAGCATGCAGCCGGGGAAGGTCCGGATCTCGTCAAGACTCAGACCGGTGGCCAGGAGCCGTTGGATCTGGCGCACCTGCACGGCTGCGCTGGACTCGAACTTCCTGTAGCCGTTTTCTGCGCGCGAAGAATTCAACAGCTTCAGGGCGTCGTAATGCCGAATCGCCCGCGCGCTGATGCCGGTGAGGCGGGACAGTGCGCCGATGGTGAGTAATCCAACAGGCTTCATGGGGATTCGAGAACGACGGCTTGACCTTGACACGGATGTGAGGCTCGACAGTCGGCGCCCCTTTGTCTCATCAGGAGCAACTCCATGACCCTCTTGCCGTTCGGCATGCTATCTCGTGCGCTCGTGGCCTGCCTGCTTGCCCTCGCAGCGACTGCGATCAACCTCGCGTGGGCCGAGCCCCCCTCCAGGCACTACACGGCCGTCTCTTCGGATGGCGTGACCTTGTCGATCCAGGAGGCGGGCGACCCCAGCGGAACGCCTGTGATCTTCGTGCACGGCCTGTTGGGCAGCCACCTCAGCTGGCAGGCGCAGGTCGACAGCCCGGTACTGCAACGCTACCGCCTGATCACCTATGACCTGCGGGGCCATGGGCAGTCCGGCCGCCCCTCGGCGCCGCAGATGTACACCGAAGGGCTGCGGTGGGCGGACGACCTGGACGCGGTCATCCGCAAGTCGAAGTCCGGTCGGCCCATGCTGGTTGGATGGTCGCTGGGCGCTGCCGTCATTTCCAACTACCTTGCGAAGTACGGCGATGCGGACATCGCTGGCGTGGTCTACGTGGGCGGCGTCATCGAGCTGGACGCGGCGCAGATCCAGCCGCATCCCGAGGTTTATCGAGACATGAGCTCCTTGGACCTGCGCACTCGGCTCGATGCAGAACGCGCCTTTCTCACGCTGTGTTTCCATCGCCCGCCCGTGGATGAAGTCGTCCAACGCCTGCTGGCCAATGCTGCGCTGGCATCGTTCGACATGCAGCGTGTCGTGCACCGCATGACGGTCGATGCTGCGAAGGGGCTCCAGGGCGTTCGGAAGCCCATGCTCCAGATCTATGGCGAGTTGGACGCCCTGGTGCGGGCCGACGCCAGCGCCGGGCGTGCCCAGCAACTCAATCCATCGATCCGGACGCTCTTCTATCCCGACACGGGACACGCGCCATTTCTTGAATCGCCCCAGCGGTTCAACGATGACCTGGCAGGGTTCATCGCGAAGGCTCATCCCGTCGACCACTGAGTGGGTCGACGCCCTTGAGCGTGGCGCCGGCAGCATCCAACGCTTCGCCCACCATCAGGCGTTGGCTCACTGAAGCTGACAGGCTGTGGGGTGCAAGCTCCTGCTCAGAACCGATAGGCGGCCGACAACGCCGCGTTGCGCCCCTGCGCCGGCGTGACCCAACGCGAAACGTGCAGGTGGCTCGACACGTGGTAGTTCGTGTCGAACAGGTTGCGCAGCGCCAGCTGAACTTCGACCGACTGGCCGTTGCCGACCTTCGCGAGCCAGCTCTGGACCAGGTCGACGCGCGCGTAGCCGGGCAGCACGACGGCGTCGGCCTCGTCGGCGAAGCGCTGGCTCTGCGCGTAGACACCGGCACCTGTCTTCCACGCCTCGTTCCAGTGGTACTGGCCCCACAGTGTCAGCGCATGCTTCGCTACGTTGGGCACCCGGTTCGAACCATAAACGGCGTTCTGCCGGTAGACCGCGTCGGTGTACGCGTAGGTCGTTGCCACGTCGATCCGGTCTGTGACCGCACCCGTCAGCGACACCTCCAGCCCTCGCGAACGTGCCGAGCCGTCGACGGTGAAGTCGAAATTGTTGGTCGGCGTGCTCTGGTCGGCCGAGATCATGTTCGACTGGTCGAGCTGGTAGATCGCCGCGTCCGACACCAAAGCGCCTTCGCGCCACGACGACTTCCAGCCGAGCTCGGTCTGCGCTGAACGCCGCCAGGGCAGCGACTGATTCGTCGACGACGAGACCTGGTTCGGCGAGGTGCCGGTCGACACGTTGGCGTAGACCGTGTCGCTCGCCGACAGCTTGCGCAGCACCGCGAACTTCGGCGACCAGCGAGCTTCTTCGACCGGCAACACACCTGCAATTCCATAGACGAACTTCTGGTGATCGAAGCGCAGCCCCGCGACGACAGACCAGGCTCCGATGTCGATCTTGTCCTGCACCGAAGCGCCTACCGCTTCGAGGTTCTGCGTCGTCAGTACAGCGGTCAGCAATGCGCCGACCGCGGGCGCCGTGACGCGTCCATACACCGGGTCGTAGACGTTGATGCTCGGGCTGGTCGACGACGGCACCGACAGGTTTGGTTGATTCAGCGTCTCCTTGTAGTAGTCGATGCTGGCGTAGAGCTGGTGTGACAAGTCGCCTGTCGACTGCAGGCTCGTCAGCGAGGCAATCGCCGAGTCGATCTTGCGTGTCGTGCCGGGCTCCCAGCTCGACACGCGTGCCCAGGTGCCGATCGGCTGGCCGGCGATCGGGTTGCCGAACAGCAGGTTCTTGATTGAGGTCGAGCTGGCTTCGAGGCGCGTCAGGTCCAGTCCCAGGCGCATGTCGCCGGTGACGGCCACGTCGCCGTGCAGGTCGACGATGCGGTTGTTCGTGGTCGAATCGCCGAAGGGTTCGCCGAGCTGGCGATCGCGTGGCACGTCGACGGGGCGATTGCCCAGCGACGGAATGCCGTAGTCGGGCCGATAGGTCTGGTTCGTCGCCTCGAAGCCGGCACGCAAGTGGTAGCGGTGGCCGGAAGATTTTGCGATGCCGAGCTGGATGCCATCGAGCTTGTCCGCGACGTGCCGCCACTCGCTCGCGTCCGACTTCGTAGCCACCATGCGTGCGGCCAATTCATCGTCTGTCGACAGAACGCGGTTGAGGTCGATCGACAGTTCTCGCGCTTTGGCGCTGCCGACGCCGAGGTAGACCGAGCCGAAGTTCGACAGCCGAGGCTGGCGCGTCACGATGTTGACGGTGCCGCCCGGCTCGCTGCGTACCGCGATCGCCGCGCCAGGGCCGCGCAGCACGTCGATCGATTCGACAAAAGCCGGCACGTACGGATAGTTTGACAGCCGCACACCGTCGCGCAGCACACGATTCGAGCCGGTGCCGCTATCGGCGACGGCTCCGCGCAAGATGAAAAACTGCGCATGCGAGCCGTTGAAGCCAGAGTCGGCTTGTGCACCGGGCACGTTGCGCAGTGCGTCCTGCAGCGTCGTTCCGGCCTGATCGCGCACGCGTTCAGCGGGCACGCGGTTGGTCGAGAACGGCGTGTCGAGCAGCGAATCCGCCATGCCCGTGGCCAGGTCGGGTGCACGAAGCAGCGACTTCTGGGCTCGGCCAGTGACGATGACTGGCGCGAGCGTTGTCTCTGGGAGCGCCTGCTGGGCGAACGAGGGCCGCACCGCGATGGGGAGACTGCAGATGACGAGGAAGAGGGGGTAATGTTTCATCTTCTTGAAGCGGTGATGGTCGGTCAAACGGATGCGCACCAAGCCAGCAATGCGGCGCTGAGCGTGTAGCGCGCATTCGATGAAAGTCATGGCGAACTCCTGGGGCCACGCACCATGGCGTGGCCGATGAGCAAAGGAACATCGCAACGCGTCAATGCGCGCCGCGACGTTTTTCGAGGATCAGGAGAGAGCGGGTGGAGCGCGTGGCTGCGCTATGGCCCATGCGAACAGTGTTCGCGGCGCCTGGAGCATCAGTTCCGGCGCGGCCGCCAGACCGAGCAGGACCAATGGGGGCAAGGACAGCGATGCCGGCGGCAAGCCGAGCGCGGTCACATGCAAGGAACAATAGGGACAGTGCTGGAGAGGGTGCTTGGCAGGCCCCTTTGGAGCCGAGTCGTCGGTGGTGCCATCGACGGCGACAAGCTTGCTGCCCAGCACCGTGCAGACTTCGATCCATGCGCCCGGCTCGCCACGTTGAAGCGCCTGCGCGATCGAGGGCGCAAGTGTTGCCAGCAGAGCCGCGAGACACGCGATCCATGCGACGACTGTTCTTTGGGTCCGAGTGACGAACATTGCTTGGTGGTAAATCGTGCTCTCGAGCGACGGTTCTGATCGGCTCCGCATAGACAGACGGATGTGGGCAGTTTCGTATTCCTTGAAGTGGAATTCCTGTTGGAGATGGCAATGGCTGATCAGATCGATCTCAGACGCTCGACCCGGGTACCCGCGGGATCGGCGACAGCCAAGGCGATCGACTACAGCCTGGGGCGATGGGCAGCGCTCACGCGCTACCTGGACGACGGCACGCTGCCGGCGGACAACAACTGGGTGGAGAATCGCATCCGGCCCATCGCGCTCGGGCGCAACAACTGGTTGTTCGCCGGAAGCCTGCGTGCGGGCAAGCGGGCTGCGGCCGTGATGACTTGATCCAGTCGGCCCGGCTCAATGGGCTCGATCCCTGGGCCTGCCTGAAGGACGTGCTCGAGCGACTGCCCACGCACCCAGCGCATCGCGCCGCAGACCTGTTGCCTCATCGCTGGTCGGCGACCGCATCAGTCTGATCAACGGTCAAGACGGGATCACCGGACGCATACCAGCGTCCACTCGCAGCCAGGAACTCCGCCGCCGAGTTCTCGGATGCGCCAAGTCCGTGCCGCTGGGACTATGCATCGCGTCAGGTATTTCTACGGGCGATCGTGCGGCGCGCTAGCGACCCTTGCATGCGCGAGAAGGATCCATGGAATCCAAGCGGGATCGAACTCGGCACTTCCGCACTGACGACGAGACTCATGGTCTTCGCATCGATCACCGCAACGACATCATTTCCTTGAGAACGGGATCTTCAGGGTTCCCTGGCGCTTGTGAGCGTCAAGGACGATATGCGTCGTGAAGCTCCTTACATTGGGATCGTGAAGCAGGCAATCATTGCAGAAGGCTTCGTACGCGACGAGGTCCGAAACGACGACGATGAGGACATAGTCGATGGCACCCGCAACACCGTAGCACTGCTGGACTTCGCCACGCGTGTCCAGCTTCTGGCGGAAGGCCAGTGTGGCACGAGCGGACTCATCGACGAGGTCGACCTGCACGATGGCGGTGACGCCGAGGCCGAGCTGTGCGCAGTCGAGCGCGGCGGTCTCGGTCAGGATGACGCCGGTCTCTCGAAGTCGCTTCAAGCGTCGTTGCACGGCAGCAGCGGACAGCCCGATCTGGACGCCGATCTGTTCACAGGGCAGGCGTGTGTCGCGTTGGTAGATGTCTAGGATCTGGCGGTCGAAGCCATCAGGAGTCATGTGGTCGGGCGGCCGCATCGAGCAAGCGCGATTTGCGGCGTGACGTTAAAAAGAGGGTTGGATTCGCGGCCGGCCGCCTGGCCCCGCTGCTCATACTTCAAACATGAGCATTATCGACATCACTCATCGACTTTCGCTACGAAACATTGAGCGTGCCGCGACGGTGATCGCCCCGGTGTTTCTAAACAGCCCGCAGTTCGAATGCGAACCGCTGAACGCGGCGCTTGGTGCCACCTTGCTGCTGAAGGTTGAGACGCTGAACCCCTTGCGTTCCTTCAAGGGGCGTGGTGCCGACTTCTTCATGCATGAGAACCTCCCGACTCTCGGCGGGCAAACGCTGGTCTGCGCGACGGCCGGAAACTGGGGTCAGGCCATGGCGTACGTGTGCCGGGCCCGTGGATGGCCCCTGGTTGTCTACACGGCGACGACTGCTAACACGTTCAAGACTGAGCGAATGCGGGCGATGGGGGCAGAAGTTCGTCTGCACAGCGATGACTTTGACACCGCCAAGGAAGAGGCGAAGCGCTTCTGCGAATCTGCGGGCGGCAAGTTCGTTGAGGACGGCCGGGAGGCCAGCATCGCCGAGGGCGCGGGGACGATTGCGCCCGAGCTGCTGGCACGTCACCAATTCGACACAGTGCTTCTCCCACTGGGAAATGGCGCCTTGCTCACGGGCGTCGCTCGTTGGATCAAAGCCCATGCTTCTGGAGTGCGGATCGTTGGCATCTGCGCTGAGGGGGCGGATGCGATGGCAGCATCTTGGACAGAGCATCGGATGATCGAACGCGCCAGGGTGAACACCATCGCAGACGGCATCGCGGTGAGGCGGCCGGTCGCCGAAGCGCTGGCAGACATGGACGGCTTGGTCGACGACGTTTTACTTGTGAGTGAGGGAGCCATCAAGCGCGCAATGCGCCTGGCATTCCATGAAGCCGGGTTGGTCGTCGAGCCTGCAGGTGCCGTGGGCATCGCGGCTGTGATTGAACATCCGTCCCTTCGATCCCAGCGATTGGCGACCGTGCTGTGCGGAAGCAACCTCACACTGGAGCAGATGGCCCGCTGGCTATCTTGAGGCCTGCAGGTTGGCGGCTGCTCGATGTTCGCTCAGGCGGTCGCTGAGCGATTCTTGGCTGCAAGCGTCGCGGGCTTCGGCCCCCCGGGGGGCGGGGCGTACAGTAGACGGCTACCGGCCCAATCGCGCATCCTGCGCAAGATGTCTGCACCCAGCGAGATCTGCGAATGACCGAAGAACTGATCCGCATCCAGGTTCTCTGTGTCGACGACCACCCGATCGTGCGGCAGGGCATCGAGACGCTGCTGTCCGTGGAGCCGGACATGGCCCTGGTGGCCGACGCGGCGAACGGCCGCGAGGCGATCCAGCAGTTCCGGGCGCACCGTCCCGACGTCACGCTCATGGATCTGCAGATGCCCGGGATGAGCGGGCTCGATACGATCGGCGCGATCCGGGCCGAGTTTCCCGACGCTCGGATCATCGTGCTCACCACCTATGCCGACGACGCTCAGGCGCAGCGCGCCTTGCAGGCCGGCGCTCGCGGCTACCTGCTGAAGAGCGCCTTGCACAAGGAACTGCTCGACGCCATCCGCGCCGTGCACGCCGGCCGCAAGGTGCTTCCCTCGGAAGTGTCGTTCGAGCTGGCCGAGCAGATCACTGACGAGGGCCTCACGCCGGCAGAGATCAGCGTCCTGCGATTCATCGCGCAGGGCAACGCCTACAAGGAGATCTCTCGAGCACTCAGGCTCAGCGAAGAGACGGTTGAAGGCCAGGTGCAAAGCATCCTGTCGAAGCTGGACACCCAGGATCGTTCGCAGGCCGCGATGACCGAACTCCATCGGGGCATGGTCCAGACCGAGCGTGATGCCCGGCATGCCGCCGAGGCGGCCAACCGCGCGAAGAGCGAGTTCCTCGCCAACATGAGCCACGAGTTGCGCACGCCGCTGAATGCCGTGCTCGGCTACGCGCAGTTGCTGGCCATGGACGGTGGCCTGAGCGCGCGGCAGGCGCGCGGCGTGGACGTCATTCATCAGAGTGGGGAGCACCTTCTGGCGCTTGTCGACGACATCCTCGATCTGGCACGTATCGAGGCGGGCCGCACGGAGCTGAACCTGGAGTCGGTGAATTTGGCGAACGCCCTGCAGACGGTGGTGAACCTGATGCAGGTCAAGGCCCACGGGAAGCGCCTGGCTTTCGTGTTCGATGCCGGGGCAGGCTTGCCGCAGGCGGTTCTGGCCGACGAGCGCCGGCTGCGACAGGTGCTGCTGAACCTGACAGGCAACGCGATCAAGTTCACCGACCAAGGCACGGTCACGTTGCGCGCCAGTGCCGAGCCGAAAGGCGCGGCGCAGGTGCTGCTGCGGCTGGACGTCGAGGACACCGGCGTCGGCATGCGCCCCGACGATCTCGAACGCATCTTCGAGCCCTTCGAGCAGGCGGGCGATGTGCAGAGCCGCAGCGGCGGCACCGGGCTGGGCCTCGCGATCACCCGCGCGCTGGTGAACGACATGGGCGGTCAGGTGCAGGTGAGCAGCGAATTCGGTCACGGCTCCCGCTTTCGGGTGGAGCTGCCGTTGCCGGTGGCGCAGCCGGCGGAGTCAGCGCCCCGCAAGGTGCATGGCGTGGCACGCTACCAGGGGCCGCCGCGGCGCGCGCTGGTGGTCGACGACGTGGCGGAGAACCGAGCGCTGCTGTGCGACTTCCTCACCAACGCCGGCTTCGAAGTGGCGCAGGCCAGCGACGGCAGCGAATTGCTGGCGGCCGCGAGGAGCTTCCGGCCGGACCTGATCCTGATGGACAGCGTGATGCCGTTGGTGGGCGGCGTGGAGGCCACGCGCCGCCTGCGACGGGATGCCGATCTGAACGCGGTGCCCGTGATCGCGATTTCGGCCTCGGCCACCGCAGAGCAGCGTGCCGCCTGTCTGCAGGCCGGCGTCAACGTGTTCCTGACCAAGCCCGTGTCCCTGGAGGTGCTGCAGGCTCACATCGCAGAGCAGCTCGGTCTGCCTCGGACAGACCCGACCGCAGGCGCTGACTGAGCAGTGGCGTGAATCTGATCTGAGCAGGCGCAAGCCTCGGAGGTCATATGAAGAGTTGGAGCCGTGACGCCGTTGCGCTGTTCTCCGCTCTTGCCACGCTTGCGATTTGCGGGTTCGCTCGAGCGCAAGAGATCCGCGTCGTCGACGTTTCTCTCGTCGCGGGCGCACCGATCCAGTTTCACCCGCTGGCGTCACCCTCCGCGCCTCCTGGGGTGCGACGGATCGCGCAGGACCGGTACGGGTTTCTCTGGATGAGCGCCGCGGACGGATTGCGGCGCTACGACGGCTACGAATTCATGAAGGTTCCGGATGGCCAGAGCGCGAACAGCGTCGGCTTCCTCATCGGCAACTCGCTGGCGAGCGATCGCGCGGGTCGGCTGTGGATCGGCGCCGACGACTCGCTCAATCGATACGACCCTGCGACCGGCAGCTTCACGCAATACCGGTCGCCCAACGACGACTGCGGCACCGTCGCGATCGCTCACGACATCATCGAGGATCAGGACGGGGTGATCTGGCTCGCGACGGACGACGGCGTGACGGCCCTCGATCCGGCCACGTCGAAGACGACCTGCCATCGACCGCGCTACACGCCCGCGGTCGGCGAGACGCGCGTCATCGCGATGGCTGCCGTGCAAGACGGCACCCTGTGGGTCACCAGCAGCGAGGGGCTCTACACGCTTGATCGGCGCTCGGGCAAGGTGACCCGGCACATCAAGCTCGAGACGGGGTCCGGACGCAGGTTCGTCTCCACCGGCTTTCCATCGAGGCCGTTTCAGGACAGCAGTGGAACGCTGTGGTTCGGTCTGTCCTCCGGAGGTGATCTGGCCTCGGTCAACGTCGCCAACGGCGAGGTCACGATCTATGCGTTTCGCAACGGCGAGCAGACGCCGAACGCATCCTCCGGCGTCGTGTCGATCCAGGAGGGTCCCGACCGGGCGCTCTGGCTCGGCACCAACAAGCTCGGCCTCGTGAAGCTGACGTCGGAACGCACGCACGCGATCTGGTACCAGAGCAACCCCGACGATCCCGACGGCTTGCGCGACGACCTCGTCGTCGGCCTGTTCAAGGATCGCAACGGGAGCTTCTGGTCGACGACGAAGGCGGGGGCCGTCTACCGCTTCGACACCGAGCGTCCGCGCTTCCGGTCATACCGACACCAGCAAGCGATCCCGCAAAGCCTGGGCAAAGGCGCGGTGACCGCGGCGTACGCGGAAGATCCCGACACGCTGTGGATCGGCACCGAGAGCGGCTTGAACCGCGTCGACCGCACGACGGGTCAGGTCTCGCAGGTCGACCGGCCGGCTTTCGCGCGAGGGGTCAGCGCGATCGCGAAGGACCGCTCCGGCAATCTGTGGTTCGGCACGAGCAGCAACGGTCTCATTCGCTTCGATCCCGGTTCGGGCCGGACCACGACGTACGCCCACGATGCATCCAATCCGCGGTCGCTGAACCACAACCGAGTCACAGCGTTGCGGGTCGATCGCGGCGGCAGCCTGTGGGTCGCGACGGATTTCGGCCTGAGCCGCTGGGAGCCCGCGACGGAGCAGTTCTCGACCTTCAGCCCGCAACCGAAAAGCCTGGTCCAGTACCGCTCGATCGCGGAGGACGCGAGCGGTGTGCTGTGGCTGGCGACGTCGTCACGCGGCGTGCACCGTTTCGATCCGCGCGAAGGCAGCTTCAAGGTCTTCGCTGCCGAGCTCCGTGCCGCGCAGCCGCCCGGCCACAACCGCGTCAATTCGGTCCACGTCGACCGCGCAGGCACGGTGTGGGCCGCGACCTTCCGCGGGCTGGGCAAGCTCGATCCTCGCGACGCGACATTCAAGGCGTACGACTCGCGCTCGGGGCTTCCCGCGGACACGGTGCTCGGCATCCTGGAAGAAGACGATGGACGCCTGTGGGTCAGCACCCCGAACGGGCTGTCGCGGTTCGATCCGCACGCCGAGACCTTCACGAACTATCACGCGTCGGATGGTCTGTTGAGCGATCGGTTCGCTGCGCCCGTGGTCGCCGCCCAAAGCTCCAGCGGGGAGATGTTCTTCGGCTCGCAGAAGGGGCTGGTGGCGTTCTTCCCCGGGCAGGTCGTCGAGCGCAAGCTCGCGCTGCCGGTGTTCTTGACCGACTTTCGCTTGTTCGGCGAGCCGGTGCTGCCAGGAAGCGCACCGCTGAAGCAGCCCATCTGGTCCGCTGCTTCGCTGGAGCTTGAATCGCGCAGCATCGTGTCGTTCGACTTCGCCGCGTTGAACTATGCCGATCCGGAGCGCACGCGCTATCGGTACCGGCTCGAAGGGTTGGAGACGAGATGGAACGAGACGGACAGCGCCCGGCGCAGTGCGACGTACACGATGCTGCCGACGGGCGACTACACGTTTCTGGTCCAGGCGCGCGGCGCCCGCGGAGACTGGAACGAAAGCGAGCTCGCACTCAAGATCCGCGTTCCGCCGCCGTGGTATGCGACGTGGTCTTTCCGGATCCTTGTCGCCGCAATGCTGCTCACGACGCTCTGGCTCGCGTACCGCTTGCGCGTTCGCCAGTTGCACCGCCGATTCGCAATCGCACTCTATGCGCGGCTCGGCGAGCGTGCACGCATCGCGCGCGAGCTGCACGACACGCTGCTGCAGACCTATCAGGCGTCGCTGCTCTGGTTCCGTACGGCCCTCAACGCCCTGCCGGAGCGGCCGCTCGAAGCGAAACAGCGGCTCGAGCTCGCTCTCGATCGTGCAGAGTCGGCGATCGTCGAAGGGCGCCAAGCCGTGCAGGGCCTGCGCACCTCGACCGTCGAGGTCAATGACCTCGCCGAGGCGATCGCTGCGATCGGCGCCGACTTGACCAATGCCCATCCGGCGGCCAACGCGCCTGTCGCCAACGTCGCGGTCGACGGAGCGACGCGCAACTTGAACCCGCTCGTGCGCGAGGAGGCGTGGCGCATCGCCGGCGAGGCGCTGCGCAACAGCTTCCGACACGCCGAGGCACGGCACATCACCGTCACGCTGCATTACGGCGTGCGGCAGTTCCGGCTGACGATCGTCGACGACGGCAAAGGCATCGACGCGGTGACGATCGCGGGCCAGCAGCCCGCCAGCCACTTCGGGTTGCCGGGCATGCGCGAGCGCGCCGGCATCATCGGTGGGCAGCTGGACGTCCGCAGTGCGATCGGGCGCGGCACCGAGGTGGAGCTCCGGGTGCCCGGACGAACCGCCTACGATGCGGCCGCGCACACTTGGCACTGGTGGGATGCAATCCGGCGCAAGCGCCCACCCGCGGAGAATGCCGACCGGTAGGGCATCAGCACCTGAGGCACGGATCAGTTCGTGCCGAGCGCGGGTTGCTGCTGAACGCGAAGCAGAGATCGAAGATGATCGCGTGGGCGAACTGCCTCCTGTCAGACGGGCGCGGCCGGCTGCTTGAATGCATTTGGCCACAGCGGCCCGCTTGCCGCTTCGACGGCCCGGGAAATCTCCCCGCCCACCACCAACTCCCTGAGCGCTTCGATGTCCTCGCAGACCCAGCGGTCGCTGCCCAGCGACGCGGGTACGTGAGCCCGCACGGCTTGCCAGGCTGCTCTGCTTCCGGCACCAACGGGAAAGGCCGCCAGATCCCTCTCGGCCAGGTCCAACGCCTGTGTTGCCAGCAGCATTTCCACCGCAACCACCGTCTGCGCGTTCTGAACGACAGTGCGTGAGCGCCGGGCCGCAAAGCATGAATTGCTGATGTGATCTTCGGTGTTGCCC
>Ga0075366_10001206_pt1 | contig 12823 bp, 14 predicted proteins | sample EndMethybrTD3031_FD_72351 | JGI IMG/M metagenome (GOLD analysis project Ga0075366, IMG submission 72351) | Populus endosphere microbial communities from Tennessee, USA - Endosphere MetaG P. TD hybrid TD303-1 | ecosystem: Host-associated > Plants > Roots > Endosphere | place: USA: Tennessee...
TGGGTGAGTTGGCGATAGTTCATGTTTGCAACCCCTTCTTGCCGGATGGGAGGCGCGAACAGTGTCGCCACTCCCCACCTCTTTGGGAGAAGGTGTTGCACTTACTTTGCCAAACCGCGACCGGTAAGCGGGCTGCATGGCGAACCGCGAGTTCGTAGAACACATTTGGGTTGTGGAACGACAGATCAACAATGACCAAGCGAGCTCGCAAAAGATAGTCAAACACCTGACGAGTGATCGTGCCTGGCTTGTCGATCTGATCAGCTCGGACAACGGTTAGCCCGAAACCTTCAAGAGCCGGTTCCACGATGGAGCCCAGCATCAGATCCGAATGCTTTCGTTGGTCAGAACCCACCGATCCGATAGGGGTGACGTAGAAGCAAGCGGTCTCGTACCGCGCTTGTTCGGATGTCACCAACGCTCCCGCCGTCTCGACGGCCACCAAAATCCCAGCGCCTTGACTCACAGCCGGCCGCAGTTGCTGAGCAACACTCGCCTGGGGAAGTGAATCGAGGTAGTGGTCGACTGTGATGATTCGCTCAGCACCTGCGAGGGTTTGCAGCAGCCCTACATCGCGAAGGTTTACGGTGAATGTTTCGACTGCTTCGTCGGCGAGATCAGTACCGACTCCTTGTGCCTTCACGACGTCGATCAACGCAGCTTTAGGTGGGAGTTTGCCCCCGACGAAATCCTCGTATAGCTTCTTGAATACGGCGATGTTGTCCACCGCTAAGAGTATCCGGGCCTTCGCTTGCTCGCGTTGAGGCTGGTCAGGGTCTACGACTTTGACGCCTTCGGCCGTGAGCTCCAGTACCTCTGCTTGGTAGCCACCCTTTGTCAAGCCGTACTTGCCTGAGTTCGTGATCAACTGTCGCGAGGGGCCGCTATCGGGTGACTTGCCAATGTGATCGAACAGAGAAATCTTTCGAACGGGTCGGCCCGCACCGAATTCGTATATCTGCTTAGCAAACTGAACTGCCTCTTCGAATGGGCAGGCGGGGAAAGGACGCGACGCTCGCGCGGCCTTCTTCTCAACCGCCGCCGTGACTCGAGCGTTGTGCTCTGCGACCGCATCCTGCTTGGGCAGGTTCCACGCCTTCGGTGAGGTTTTCTTTCGTGGAGGTCGAGAGTCCTTGCGGGGTGAATCCTCCGATTTGTCGTTTGCAGATCGGCCCGTTTCCTTCGCTGTCATATCGGTGGCTCCTCCAAAGAGAGAACAATGCCCCACACCTCGGATCGCAGCATAGAACATTCCTGCCGATGGGCATTCCGCCCAAGAGCTGAGGCGCGCAGCTCGGGCTGGATCGAAACCTGATGTACCAACCAATCTGACTTTCGTGAACCTCAGCATTTGGCCGGCCGACGACTCTCGCGATTCGGTAGCCGTAGCACATAGTCAGTCTCCGGCAGAAGGCAGGCCGGCGAGAAATTTAGGGGCGTAGGCCGCCTCAGCCCTCCGTAACGAACTTCAAGATCATTTCGACTTCTTCGACCCGCGTATCGAACCACTCGGTCCCAGACGCTTGTTCTCGCCGAAGCCCGCGGGCCTTTAGGACCTGCTGAATCGCAGACTCAACCGCGCTGACCCGTTTCACTTTCCAGTGGCCAAGTACTTTTGGTCGATCGAACGCTGCGCTCGTCCGACACTGACCAAAGACGCGTGTCTCAACGTCACCGAATGTCATGCCAACTTTGACGGGAAACCGACCTGCCTCGCGCTCCAGCGAGTGGAACGTGAACGCGTAGATTGACCCGTCGAAATCACCCGCCTCACCCTCTTCCCCTCCCGGCATTCTTGAAAGAGCGGCTTCCGCCTCCTCAGCATCATTGGCGGCGTCGGTGATATCGTCCACCGACGGAAGCCGAAAGATCCCGCCACCCACGCGGATCAGCTGCTGAGTGTTCTTCGCGACGAACGGCACGTACCACTTGATGGTCGCAGCGATCGAGATGTCCTCGCCTGAATCTCGACGAGCATATTTCGTGTCTTGTTGGTCCTGAGAAAGGTGTCTGTTCATCACCCGCTTCACGATCTCCACGAGTCTGAAAGGTTGCCCTGAGATGACCTCCGGCGAGGCAAGGACCTCGGGAAGCACTTCGTAGCGAGCGAAGTGGTAGCACCACGAGTTGGTCGCAGCAAATGGAGTGTTGGACATAACGAGCGGAATAATGGGGCAACCCGTCAATCATGCAATACCTTGCGCAAGGGACTCTGGTGGGAAGTTGTCGGGTCACAAGTGGCATCTCTCGTTCGCCTCAGTTGCGGTTGCCGATCCGCGATCGAGCGAACTGCGCAAACGGCTCACGGTCTGACCGTCGCCCATAGATCTCAAGCCGGTCGATCACGGTCTTCAAGGCGAATGGCTGCGTTAGTCTAGGGCGGCCGTCTATTGCATCGCACGTCCGTCTCCTCGCCCAGCGTTACTCCGAGCTCGAACTGCACCAGGGATTCGGTCGCCTTCCAGCGACATGACGACGCAGCAGGCTCAGGTTCGAGCCTCTTGCTGGACGTGTTGAGCGCGCTGAAAACGTGGAAGGGTCCAGAGGCAGACGCCGGACGTGAAGATGGCCGCCAGCATCAGGGTGACGAGCGCGACGTACCTGGCTTCGATCCGAGCCGACACTTCTTCTCGGGACTGCTTGGTCCATAGCACGTCGGAGTTCAGTACGGCATCGAGATCCTTGCTGGCAAAGCTGTCGATCGACATCGCGCCCAGCCGACGGCGCCCCTCGACATGCACTTCACCATGTAGATAGCGTTGGTCGCTCTCTGCAGGCGGCGGGGGAACCTGGAAGACATGGCTGCGAAGATCCGATGCGTAGAAGACGTAGGTCGCCATTGAGCACAGAACCAGAAGGAGGCTGAGCGCTGCTGCAGAGATCGGAAGCGTGCGTCCCCTGATTGACGTGAACAGGACCGAGAGCGCCAGCAGAAAGACCAATCCGCACAGGGACAGCCACCCGAGGGTGGCGGACTTGTACGCCACGGGTGGCACCAGTGACGCGAAGACTGAGTTGAACAGTCCGAACACGGCGCCCACCGCGACACCGGCCGACGTGATGAGTGTGACGAAGCCGGCGAAGGCGCCGGCCTTGTTTGGCGGCTCCGGCCGCGCTGCCGGTGGTGGGGCCTTCGCGGTTGCCATCACTTCTTCGGTAGCCACACCACGTCCCCCGGTGATGTCAGCTTGATTTCAACACCAACCTTCCCGAGCGTCTTGTCGTTGAGCGTCGAGTATTTGTCGCCGAGCTTCTTTTGGCGGATCAGTGCAACCATCTCGTCGTACTTCCGCTTGGGTCCGACCCAGACTCGGGCATCCGTTCCGTCGACGTCGCTTTCGCTCGGCGATGTTTCGTTGAAGAACGAGTAGCGGATCAGGCGATCTCGAATGTAGGAAGCGTCGTAGGCGTCGGGGTCGTCGAAGAAGGGAGCTGGCAGCGCGTAGACCGTCAGCCCTTTGACGTGCTCGCCCGCTTCGTTCATCACGGTGATCTTGACCTTGCGCGTCAGCTTCTGACCCTTAGACACCGGTGCGAGCAAGGCGCCGAGTTGCTTCATGATCGACAGCTGCTCTGGGGGAGCAGAGCCGCTGGCCTCAATCGCACGATCGATTTGCTCGGCCTTCCGATTGGCGTAGTCCAGCCGGTCGGCCGCCAAGCCGTATTCGAGGCCGGTCAGGCTCGAGCTGTTTTGCCGAAACGCCTTGCTCGCCTCTTCGACTTGCGTCAGCGCCGCGAGGTACGAGCTCTGATCGGCCTGCGTCGGAAATGCCGAAACCTTGTACCCAGCCGCCAGTGCCTTGTAACGGGCCGTCTTCGTTTCCGCGTACTGCCCGTAAGCTTCGCTAGGGTCGGCGACGTCGAACTTCAGCAACGCGTTCTGACTCTTAAACGTCTTCAGCGTGGCGTCGTCGAAACCGATCAGGTTGAATTTGGTCCCTGCCTTGACAACGCCGTCCGTCTCCAAGTCGGGGTTCAGTTGGGTGAACATCTTGCGCGAGCGTTCGTCGTAGGCGATCCCGTTGGCCTTGAGGACTTGTTCGATCGACTTGTCCGACGTCGCGACATCACTCTTGAGCAGCATCGAGGGCGGAACAGCGGATGCCCACTGCGTCACGCCGCTGGGCTTTTGCACCTTCAACCCCTCGGGAACGGCAAAACCCTGCGCGAAGGCGGTTGGTGTCGCCGTAACGGCCACGCCGATGGCCAGTGCGAGAGCTGAACTTGTCGTGGTCCGAGCGCCCATACGATCCTCCAAGGACAAGAGCTGCAGCGCCTGCCCAAGCGCTGACCTGCGCAGTCTCGCCTCGGGAAGTTCGCCCGTGCATCCGCATTTCGTACGAACCGCAGAATCCGAGAACGTGTTATGCAGCTTGGCGAGCGTTCGCGGACGCAGCGAGCGCGCAGAAATTCCAAGAACTCGTCGACGCTCGCCCTTCCAGCACGAACGTGTCTCGCATCCGCGGCATTGAGCACCATGAAAGCCAGCATTGGCGAAGCCGCCCGCGGCGGCCGAGCGCCGCCCCTCGTCACGGCCGGTTCGCAGCCAACCGGTTGATGTCGAGCCCTTCCAACGACAGCTCGATCACGACGAAGTCCTGCGTCAGCATCGGCACCGAGAATCGCAGCAACCGCGTGCCTTCTATCTGGTCCATGGGGATATCGAGCAGACAGGTGCTGCCCATCACTTCCTGCACCCGGCTCAGATCGCCGCCTCTCTCGCCGCTTCGCCTGGTGAAGACGTAGCGCGGCCGCCGGACCTTGCAGTCCGGTGTGCCCGCCACCGTCAGCGCCACGCGCAAGGCGCCGGTTGCACCGTAGGGTTGCCGGCTGATGGCGCAGGCCGTGCGCTCCGCGTTGCACCACACGGGCGGCGGCTTCCCGAGGTCCAGCGGGTCGGAGCGCTCCACCCACTGCTGCGCCTGGGCGCCACCCGAGAGCGCGGCGGCAACAATCGAAACGGCCAGACGACGGATCATGGCGTGCACCTTTTGGTCAGGTGGTGGCTAGGCGTGAATCATCGCGCAGGCCCGATCGGTACCAAGTACCCACATGTTGCAGAGCCGGCGGCGAGGTATCGCTTTGCAGGAACCGCAATGCGCTGGGGCTCGTTGGTTCGACGATCCTCCGGACGCGCGCAGGCTCACGCAGCCGCGGCTTCGACGACGGAGAACGCTCCGGTGTCGAGCACGCGCTCGAGCCGCAAGCCCGATGCTTCGAGAAGCGCAGCGAACTCCTCGCGCGTTCGCTCGCGGCCGCCCGGAACGACGAGCATGTTCAGGTCGGAGAACTTCGCGTCGCGTCCTTCGTTGGCCGGGGCAAGCACGCGCTCGACGATCAGCACCCTGCTGTCTTTCGCGAGGGCATGCCTCACCACCGTGAGAATCCGAATGCATGCATCGTCGTCCCAATCGTGGATGACGATGCGAAGCAGATAGGCATCAGCACCCTCCGGTACCGACTCGAAGAAGTTGCCGCCCACGGTGCGGCAGCGGCTGGCCACGCCCGCGCGCTCGAGCAACGAGGCGGCGCGCGACACGACGTGTGGCTGGTCGAACAACACGCCCTGGGCGTCGGGGTGCGCGGCCAGCACCGCCGCAAGCAGGGCGCCGTTGCCGCCGCCGACATCGACGATCGTGCGGAACCGCCCGAAGTCGTACGCGGCGAGCAGGGCGGCATTCGAGCGGCGCGAAGACGAGGTCATCGCGCGGTCGAAAGCAGCACTCTCGGCGGGTCGGATCGAGCGGTATGTCCAAACGTCTGTGCCGTGGACATGTCGGAAGGCGTTCTCGCCAGTGCGTACGCTGTGCATCAGCCCATGCCAAGCCTGCCAGTAGTAGGGGCGGCCGACGAGAGCGGCCCAATCGGCAATCGAGTCGGGGACGTACGAGCGCAGTGGCTGGCCGAGTGGTGTGAGCTCGAAGCGCCGGCCGTCGAACTCATGCAGGACCTCCACGCTCGCAAGTGCGCGCAGCAGACGGTACAGCGTGGGCGGATGCGTGCCCGTGGCTGCAGCCAGCTCGTCGCTCGTGCGGCTTGCGTCGGCGAGCAGATCGGCGATGCCAAGCGTTACGGCGACGTGAATCGCTTGAGATAACTGAAAGCCCTCAACCATGCGGCGAATCGTGGTCGCCGGATCCGGGTCCTTCTGTGTCACGGTAGCCCCTCTCGCGTGCGTCAGTGGAACATTGTGGCCGTACAGGCGCGGCTACGACGCATGACAAGCAGAACCGTTAGTTCGTCAGCGTACAGACACGCCACCGCGAAACGCGGAACGTGTGGTTGCGCGGTGTCTGTTCGGCTTCGAACAGACGATCGGTTCTCGCGAAGTCGGCGCCCCGCGCCGTGCCAGCTTCCAGAGGAGATCGTGATGAACGAATCATCGATTCCCGCGACGCGCCACGACCACTACGAGTTGCGCTTCACCAATCTGTACAACCGAGGTCGCGGCTATGCGTTTCCATGCGACGCCAATGGGCACGTAGCCGTCCTCGACCTGTCCGACCGAGGAGTCGCGAACTACATGCTCGCTCAAGCGGATGTGGGATCGCAGTTGTCTTGCCCGTTTGTCACGCGAACTGTTTGACCCGGTGCACCCCGCGCGATGGCACGAGGTTCGCCGCACCGAGATTTGTTCGCCTTCCCTTTTCGGGAGCTTGTCATGATTCACCCAACACTCTGGCCGAGCCCTGCTACGGAAATCTCGAGTCGGCCAACTACCCCTTCGTCCGGCGGCTACGTGCGGCCGAGTGATCCCGCCTCCTTCGAGCCCCTCAGCGTCGACACCGACGACTGGGTCGTTCTCTTCCGGGCGGTGATTGCGAGGCTTGAACGAATCGCCGCCCTGCCACTTGACGGAACGCCGGCGCGCGGTGCTCCGGCCACAGCAATCGATCTTCGCGACGGAGTCCGCGACTGCGCGGGAGCGCTCCGTCAACTTCACACGATGTTCGTGCACGATACGGGTCAGCAACGTCGGCACCTGATCGAGCACGTTCGGCCAATCACTGAGCGGTAAGAGCTGGGGCTACGGGCCCAGTGGTGCGTTGGGGTTGGTGGTGGTCGTCATCCTCGTGCTCTTGGTGATGGGCCGCCTCTGACACGTTTGCCATGCTCCCAGAACGGGCTGGGTCGATGCGAAAGACGGCGCAAAACCGGAACGACGCCACTGGAGAGTCACTCATGCAAGACAGCCGCCCGGCCGAGGCTGATCCCATTCGCGCCGCGGCCACGCCCGAGCCCGAGCGCGTGCGCATGCCGATCGACGTGCGCAGTACGTCGTTGGTAGATGGAAAGCATGTTCGTTTGGAATCCCCTTCCAAGATGAAGATCAGACAGTGGAAGAGCGCTAGGCCGCGCGGCGTCCGGTGATCAGCTGGAACACCACCGCGACGACGGCGAAGACCAGCAGCAGGTGCAGCAGGCCACCCGCGGTGAACGAGGTCACAAAGCCGAGAAGCCAAAGAATCAGAAGTACGACAGCAATGGTGTAGAGCATGATGATCTCCAGTTGGGTCGGGTCGCCTCGAGCCGCAGAATGTGCGCGCTGACCAAGTTACCGATTCCTCGAGCTCACGTCTGTCTGGTAGCGCACACGGCGGCCGAAGCGGCCAAACCGCTCTCGACTTCGGCGCGGCTATGTGCGCTGGCAGACAGTCGGTCCCAGGCAGTGCGCGCACACTGCGTTGTGGACACCATCGAAAACAGTCTGATCGCCATGCTCTCGCGCCGAGATCGCGCCTCGTTGCGCGACATCTCCGCATCAGTGGATTTGGAGCTCGGCACTGTGCTGTATGAGCCCGGCGAGCCCACACGCCATGTGTACTTTCCGATCGATTGCTTCATCTCGCTCGTGGCGGCGGCCGAGGGCGCGCCAGCGCTCGAGGTGGGCATGGTCGGTCGCGAGGGCATGCTGGGCGCGCAACTCGTTCTCGGAGTTGGCGCCATGCCCCTGCATGCGCTGGTGCAGGGCGCGGGCACGGCACGACGCCTCGCTGCGGCGCCATTTCGGCGCGCGCTTTCAGCGAGCAGTTCCCTCCAACAGGCGCTGAACCGCTACGTCTACGTGCTGATGGCGCAGCTTGCGACGTCGGCCGTCTGCACACGCTTTCACAACGTCGAAGCGCGCCTTGCCCGCTGGTTGCTGATGACCCAGGACCGAGCGCATTCCGACAGTTTCCACCTCACCCACGAGTTCCTGGCCCACATGCTGGGGGTGCGCCGCGTCGGCATCACCGGCGCCGCGAGCGATCTGCAGCGCACCGGCCTGATCCGCTATCACCGAGGCGCAATCACTGTGCTGGATCGTCCCGGCTTGGAGGCGGCAGCCTGCAGTTGCTATGCGGCGGACCGACAAGCCTACGACGGGACGCTCGCGTGATCCCGTGCACGAAGTATGCAGACCGCTCATGCGCTTCAGCCTCGTTGCAAGCCCCCATCGAATCGATGGACCGACGCTGAAAGGCCTGAAGGAGACAGCAGGCGGCGGTACTCGCGCTGGACCACCTCGTAGCACTCGCAGACTCGCTGCTCCAGACCCGGACGATCCAGCACGGCGATGCGGCCGCGGGTGTATCGAATCAATCCCGCCTGCTGCAACTTGTGCGCGACTTCAGTGACACCCTCGCGGCGCACGCCAAGCATGTTGGCGATCAACTGCTGTGTCATCAAGATCTCGTTGCCGGACAGACGGTCCAGGCTCATCAGCAGCCAGCGGCACAGTTGCTGATCAAGCGAATGGTGTCTGTTGCAGACCGCGGTTTGTGCCATTTGCGTGATGAGTGCCTGCGTGTATCGAAGGAACAAGTGCAGGATCGGCCCCTGGACGAACTCGTCCTTGATCATCTGCGCCTTCATGCGATGGGCCCGTCCGGCGCGTTGAACCACCGCCCGGCTCGGTGTCGACTCGCCCCCCATGAAGAGCGAAATTCCCACGAGCCCCTCGCTGCCGACGACGGCAATCTCCGCTGAGGCACCTTGCTCCGTCACGTACAGCAGCGAGACGATCGCCGTGGTCGGGAAGTACACATGGCTCAGTGGACCTCCCGATTCGTAGATCACGGTGCCGAGCCGCAGGTCGACGGCTTCGAGATGCGGCTGCCAGCGCAGCCACTCTGCCTCGGACAACGAGGCGATCAGGCGATTCATTCGGGGATTTGCGTCTGCAAACATCGGCGTAGGGGGTCAGGGGGAAGACTGCGAGACTCATGTCGCAGCGGGCTCCCGGATGAACACAGGCGTCGAGTTCCGCAATGAACCGACTCGCGCTTCTGAGAATCGGGCCGCAGTCACTTTCTCATGTCCGATCGGCGCCAACAAGATGTCAGGTCTTACAGGTTGACCCGACTCTCGGCTGCTCTTGGGCGCTGTAACCGGCGCAATGTGCGCTACCGCACGGAAGGCATCGAGAGCGGCACCCTACAGTTCCTCAACGGCTCGAACAAGGCCTGTCGTGTTGGGGGTCCACCATGCAAACCGAGATTGAATGGCGCCCGCAATGCGGCGGACGTTCCGGCCCGAAGGGGGCCACGATGACTTGGTCAGATCAGGCTGTGCGAATCGCTTTGCCAATTGCCGCCCCTGGAGGCAGCCCGAACGGTCTTGGCTGATGGCGCGCTACTTGCCGCGTTGCGAATTGCGACGCGCGAGGGGGCGACAGGACTCCCGGCCCGCCGATCCGACAGTGCTTGATGTCTCGCCCGTGGCGCACCGCGCCTGATTGCCGAATGGCGCGCGTCCGCTACGCCCCCCTGGTTTCCGGGGTGCCTGTCACTCCCCACCCATCGACAGAATCACATCCGATGAAGGCCTCGACGTCCCACGCCTGGATCGGCGGCTTCGCGGTTCGACTGATGCAGCTGAAGCCGGGGCTTCACGCCGGGCCGGCAATACACCTCGCGGTTCAGAACCACGAGTTGGGCCGCTGGATGCAGCCTCAGACAGCAGCTGAGGAGTACGTGACGCGCCAGGCCCACGCGATCGATCGCATCATTGCCTCGTCGCGACCTTCCGCATGACAAGCCCGGCGCTGGCGATACGGTCGAACCCGTCCCACCACCGGCGCCCGCACGGATGTGCTCGCCAGCTCGCGCATCGCTATGTGCGTCACCGAACGGAGACGAGCGACGGAAGCCGCGAAGCTCGGCCCTTTGGATCGAACGCCCGAGGTGCCACGATGAGTTCTGTCCAGCATACGAACAGGGCACCGACCCGGTGGATGAACATGGTCCGGGCACAGCTCGACGTTCTCTGGGCGAGCGCCGCGGGAGTCACTCGCCCGGCAAGTCGCGCCCAACCTGCGCCCGATAACCCTTTTCCGGATCGTCCGCGAATCCTCGTGGTCGATGACTGCCCCGTCAACCAGCTGCTGGTCGCGGCACTGCTGTGGCGCTGGGGGATCACGCCCTTGGTGGCTGCGGATGGCGCCGAGGCGGTTGCCCTGGCGTGCGGTCAAGACTTCGATCTCATTCTGATGGACCTGCAGATGCCGGTGTTGGACGGATTGATGGCCACGAGGCAACTTCGACGCTTCGAGCGAGAGCATTCTCGTCCGCGCGCGTCCGTGGTGGCTTACACGTCCACCCTGTTGGGGGCCAACGAGCCGCTGCTGCGCGCTTGTGGCATCGACGCTTCGCTAGAGAAGCCTTGCGATACCCAATCGCTCGAGGAGTGCCTGGTGCGTTGGTGTGGACACGAGCTCCGGGTGCTGGCCTATCCGCCCGCGCGTTGAAGCACCGAAGAAATGGAAACGACACGGATTCTCATCGTCGAACCGGAAAGCAGCGTTGCCGCGGACCTGGGGCGGCGCCTGAAGAAGATGGGGCATACCGTCATTGAAACGGCAACGCGCGCTGAACAGGCGCTTGACGCCGCGCAGGGAACGCGGCCGGATCTCGTCTTCATCGACACATCGCTACCAGGCCCGTTGACCGCAGTCGAGACCGCCCGGCGGATGCGAGAGGCACGTCACGTGCCCGTCGTCTACCTCGCGTCCGATGCGCAAGCGGCCTCACTGCACGACGCCACGGCGACCGAGCCTTTCGGCTGCGTTCTGACGACGTTCAACGACCGGGAACTGCACGCCGCGATCGAGTTCGCACTCTATCGGCATCGCATCGACGCAAAGCTTCTCAAGGAGGAACGCTGGCTGTCGACGACGCTGGCGAGCATCGGCGACGCTGTCATTGCCACCGATCGTCATGGATGCGTCGCACTCATCAACGTTGTCGCGCAACGGCTTACGGGATGGACGGAGAAAGAGGCCATCGGGCGCCCGTTCAACGACGTTTTCCGCGTCATCCGCGCAGACGATCGATTGCCGATACTCGACTTGATCGAGCGCGCCTTGAGGCCGGGTGTGAGCACCCGGGTGAACGAGAACTTCCTTCTGCAACCCCGCGCCGGTGTCGAACTGCCTATCGATGACAGCATCGCCCCGATCCGCGACAAGGCCAAGCGGGTGACCGGGGTGGTCGTCTTGTTCCGTGACGGGACCGAGCGCAAGCTTGCCGAGCAGGCCAACGCGGCAGCGAACGAGCAACTCGAGCATCGCATCCAGGAACGAACGGAACAACTGGCAGCCGCCAACCACGCGCTCACCGCGTTGTCGGGCTCGGTGTCGCATGACTTGCGCGCCCCGCTGCGTGCGGTCAGTGGCTACAGCGCGCTGCTGTCTGAACGCTATGCCGGCGCGCTCGACATAGAGGGCAGACGCTTTCTCGAGATCATTCAAACCAAGAGTGAGCAGATGGCCCGGATGATCGATGACTTCATCCGCTTGTGGCGCCTGCGCCAGACCTCACTGCGGTTTGCGCCGTTGAACCTCGATGCAATGCTGCGCGAGGTCGTGACTGTGCTGGCGGAAGAGGACGCCGGCGCCAACGACATCGTGATCGACCCACTTCCGGGGTTCGATGGTGACGAAGGCCTTATCCGGCAGGTGTGGGTGAATTTGCTCGGCAACGCACTGAAGTTCACCTCCAAGCGAGTGCATCGGCGCATTCGGGTCAGTGCAGAAGAGTCGGACGGCATGGTGCATTTCCGGGTCGTCGACAACGGCGCGGGCTTCGACATGGCCCATGCAGGGCGGCTGTTCGCGCCATTCCAGCGTTTGCACTTCGAGCGCGATTTCGAGGGCCACGGCATTGGTCTGGCAACTGTGGCTGCGGTCGTCGAACAGCACGGCGGGCATTTGCGGGCTGAAGGCAAGGTCAATGAGGGCGCGACTTTTCGCTTCTCCGTGCCCCGGGAGCACAAACAGGCGTGAAGAGTCGATGCGTGCCCTGACGCACCGCTATGTACGGTGCCGAACCGAGTTATCGGCCCATTGTGGGCACACTTCCTCATAGCTCGGAGGTGTTTCGCCGGCTGAGTTGACTCCTGAGACACGCACATGATGCACACCTTCTTGGCCAACAATCGCGATGAGTTGATCGCGCGGTGCAAGGCCAAGGTGGCTCAGCGGCCGCACCGAAAGGCCACTGACGCGCAGCTGAAGAACGGCGTGCCGCTGTTCCTCGAGCAATTGCGCAGAACGCTGCAAGCCGAGGAAGCAGGCGAAGACGCCGAGAGCTTGGAGATATCGGGCGGATCGGGCGGCGATTCGCTGTCGTTGTCCGAGGTCGGGGTCAGCGCCGCGGCTCATGGCAAACAACTCCTGGAGCTGGGCTTTTCCATCAACCAGGTTGTGCACGACTACGGCGATCTGTGCCAGGCGATCACCGAATTGGCATTCGATCGCGACGCACCCTTTGCGATCCCCGAGTTTCGGACATTGAACCGCTGCCTGGACAACGCGATCGCCGATGCGGTCACGAAGTTCAGT
>Ga0075366_10001208_pt1 | contig 12818 bp, 14 predicted proteins | sample EndMethybrTD3031_FD_72351 | JGI IMG/M metagenome (GOLD analysis project Ga0075366, IMG submission 72351) | Populus endosphere microbial communities from Tennessee, USA - Endosphere MetaG P. TD hybrid TD303-1 | ecosystem: Host-associated > Plants > Roots > Endosphere | place: USA: Tennessee...
GGTGCGGGCGTCCAGGTACAGGACGTCAACCGCCTGCTGAATCAGTACGAGCAGATGCGCGACATGATGAAGAAGATGAAGGGCGGCGGCATGATGAAGATGATGAAGCGCCTGGGCGGAATGAAGGGTTTCCCCGGAACAGGCGCACGTTAAGCGGCGAATCGTTGCATCCGTCATTGCGCCACTGCATCCCGTCTGTTCAACTCCGGCCCATCCTTGACTGCGGATACTCGATCCACCGATGAATCCTTTGTTGATCGCGCTGGCCCTTCTCCTGGTCGTATTGCTTGCCTGGTGGTGGCTGCGTCAGCGAGGCGGCAGCAAGAAACCCGCCGAGGAAGAGGCTGACCGGCTCGACACGATTGCCGCCTGGCCGCCACAGGCCACGCGCGTGCTGACCTCGCAGGAGCGAACGCTGCATTCGACGCTGGTGCGTGCATTGCCCGACCACGTGGTGCTCTCGCAGGTGCCGCTCTCTCGCTTCATCAAGGTTCCGAAGCGTCACTCTTACGCAGAGTGGCTGCGCCGCCTCGGCTACCAGTCCGTCGACTTCGTCGTCTGCGATATGACGTCACACGTGGTTGCCGTGATCGAGCTGCAGCCGACCGCGAACGACGTGAACGAGCGCGCCCGCAAGCGGCTCAAGCGCATCCAGCGCACGCTGAAGGCCGCCGAGATTCCGCTGCTGGTGTGGTCCGAGACGAATCTGCCGACTGCCGACGCTGCGCGTGCAGCCATCCTGCCGCCGCCCCCCACGCCAGCGCAGACCGATGCGGCTCGTCACACCCCGGCAGCGCCTGCGGTACGCGGCACGTCGACCGTACCGACTCTGTCGTCGGCAGCGCGTCCTGGCTCAGTGCGCAGCCCGTTCGAAGACACCGACCGCGATTCGACGCAGGACGAGCACATCGAGGCACCGCCGTCGACCTGGTTCGACGATCTCGACTCCGGCCCGACGCCGCTGCAGCAGCCGCCTGCCAAGCAGAAGCACTGAGTCGCTCGGCCGCTCAGTCGAGCAGCGCCTGCGCGAACTCGCGGGCGCTGAAGGTCTGCAGATCTTCGAGTTTCTCGCCGACGCCGATGAAGTAGACCGGAATCGCCGCGCCGCCGTTGCGAACCCGTTCGCGGCCCCACAAGGCAATCGCCGCCAACACGCCACCTTTGGCCGTGCCATCGAGCTTGGTGACGATCAAGCCGGTGAGCTGAAGCGCGGCATCGAACTGCTGCGCCTGCGCAAGCGCGTTCTGCCCGGTGTTGCCGTCGACGACGAGCAGCACCTCGTGCGGAGCGCCGTCTTGCGCCTTGCCGATCACGCGCCGGATCTTCTTCAGCTCTTCCATCAGATGCGCCTGCGTGGTCAGGCGGCCGGCGGTGTCGGCGATCACGACGTCACAGCCGCGCGCCTTGCCGGCGACGACCGCATCGAAGGTGACGGCAGCAGGGTCTCCGTCTTGCTGGCTGACGATCTCGACCCGGCCCGCGGCACTCGAGCCCCGATCGGCCCAGACGGCAAGCTGCTCACGCGCCGCAGCGCGAAAGGTGTCGGCAGCAGCCAGCAGCACTTTCTGGCGCGAGTCGGCGAGGTGACGCGTCAGCTTGCCGATCGTCGTGGTCTTGCCGGCGCCGTTCACGCCGACGACCATCATCACGGTCGGCGAGTGTTCACCGACCCGCAGCGGGCGCTCGAGCGGCGCAAGCAATTCGGCAATTGCATCGGCAAGCAACGCCTTCACGGCGATCGGTTCGGTGGCCTTGTTTTCCTTCACGCGGCGCTTCAGGTCGCCCAGCAGGAATTCCGTCGCCTTGACGCCGGCGTCGGCCATCAGCAGCGCAGCCTCGAGCTCCTCGTAGAGCGCGTCGTCGATCCGCGCACCGGTGAACACCTGCGTGATGCTCGATCCGGTCTTGCGCAACCCGCCGCGCAGGCGCTCGACCCAGCTGCGCCGCTCCACCGGGGTTGCGGCGGGCGGCACCGCCACAACCGGCGGCGCACTCACCGCGCTCGGCGCGGCAGCAGGCGGTGCAACGTCCGCGGGCGGTTTTTTCTTGAAGAAGCTGAACATTGAAGGGAGGACCGGCCGCACCGAATGGCGGGGCAAAGGGAATCGCGAAGACCAGCCGCGCAAGGTTATAATTATGGGCTCAGGCGCTTTAGCTCAGTCGGTTAGAGCGACGGAATCATAATCCGCAGGTCCGGGGTTCGAATCCCTGAAGCGCCACCAGACCCGAAGGCCCGCCAAGCTCACAGCTCGCGGGCCTTTTCCATGTCAGGCCTGCTACTTCGTCAGCGCGAGCTTCACCCCGAAGCCGATCAGGAACACTCCCGCGACACGCTGCAGCGCGCTCGTCGCCTTCGGATTGGCCCGCAGTCGCTCCGCCAGATGATGGGTCAGCAAGGTGACGGCTAGGCCGTAGAGGAAGGTCAGCGCGGCGATCGTGGCGGCCATCACCCCGAAGGTCGCAAGGCCCTGATGGCGGGTCGGATCGACGAACTGCGGGAAGAACGCCATGTAGAACACGATCGCCTTCGGGTTCAGCAAGGTGATCAGCAAGGCCTGCTGAAAGTAGTGATGAGGCTTGATGTCGAGCACAGGCGCATCGCCCGCCTTCGTCAGCAACATCCGCAATCCGAGCCATGCGAGGTAGGCCGCACCGAGCCACTGCACCGCACGAAACGCGGGCGGGTAAGCCGAGAGCAGTGCGGCGACGCCGGCCACCGCGAGCCACATCAACACTTGATCGCCGGCGATCACGCCGAAGGTTGCCGCCAGCCCGCCGCGCACGCCGCCCTTGCCCGTGGAGGTGATCAGCGCCAGGTTGCCGGGCCCTGGAATCAGCAGGAACACGATCACCGCGATCACGAAGGCGCCATAGTCCGCAATGCCAAACATTCGTCGATCTCCGCTCGTTCGTCCGTGGGTTGCGCATCTGCTCGGCGCACGAGATGGCATGCTACGCCCGTCAAGCCGCCCCACGGGGCGCACGGTAAACTTGCGCCTCTCGCAGCGGCTACGCGCCGCTTCCTCAACAGCCACTGGATGAACACCATGTACCGCTGTGTGCTGGCTGCGTTGACCGCAGCCGCCTTCGTGATGCCCGCCGCTGCCCAGGTGCAACGCGTCTTCCCGCAGAACGCGATGCGCGGTGCGCTCGTGATGGGCGCGCCGCCTGAGGTAACGCTCAACGGACAGCCCGCCCGGCTCGCGCCCGGCGCACGCATTCGCAACCAGAACAACATGCTCGAGATGTCGGGCGCGTTGGTCGGGCAGCGGCTGCTCGTCAACTACACGCTGGAGAACGGCGCACTCGTGAAGGACGTGTGGATCCTGCGTCCCGAAGAAGCCGCTGTGCGGCCATGGCCGACGACGCCCGAAGAGCTTCAGACCTGGAGTTTCGATCCGGCGGCGCAGGTCTGGACCAAGCCATGAGCGCGCCATCCACGAACGGCGCCAAGAAGGTTTTCATCAAGACCTTCGGCTGCCAGATGAACGAGTACGACTCGGACAAGATGGTCGACGTGCTGCACGCTGCCGACGGATACGAGAAGACCTCCGATGTCGAAGAGGCCGACCTGATCCTCTTCAATACCTGCTCGGTGCGGGAGAAGGCGCAGGAGAAGGTGTTCAGCGATCTCGGCCGCGTGAAGCACCTGAAGGACAAGGGCGTGCTGATCGGCGTCGGTGGTTGTGTCGCCAGCCAGGAAGGCGAAGCCATCATCGAGCGCGCGCCTTATGTCGACGTCGTGTTCGGCCCGCAGACCCTGCACCGGCTGCCCGAGTTGCTGGCCCAGCGGGAGCGCCAGCACCGGCCGCAGGTCGACATCAGTTTCCCCGAGATCGAGAAGTTCGATCACCTGCCCCCTGCCCGTGTCGACGGCGCAAGCGCGTTCGTCTCGATCATGGAGGGCTGCTCGAAGTACTGCAGCTACTGCGTGGTGCCCTACACGCGTGGCGAGGAGGTCTCGCGGCCGTTCGACGACGTTCTCACCGAAGTGGCCGGACTCTCGGCGCAAGGCGTGAAGGAAATCACGCTGCTCGGCCAGAACGTCAACGCCTACCGCGGCGCGATGGGTCGCACGGCGGAGATCGCCGATTTCGCGCTGTTGATCGAACATGTCGCGCGGATTCCCGGCATCGAACGCATCCGCTACACGACCAGCCACCCCAATGAGTTCACTCAGCGCCTGATCGACGTCTATGCGCGCGTACCGCAACTGGTGGATCACCTCCACCTGCCGGTACAGCACGGCAGCGACCGCATCCTGATGGCGATGAAGCGCGGCTACACGGCGATGGAATACAAGAGCACGGTGCGAAAGCTGCGCGCAGTTCGGCCCGGCATCTCGATGTCGAGCGACTTCATCGTCGGATTCCCCGGCGAGACCGAAGCCGACGTCGCGCAGATGATGAAGCTGATCGAGGACGTGGGCTTCGACGACAGCTTCAGCTTCGTCTTCAGCCCGCGCCCCGGCACGCCTGCAGCCGCGTTGCACGACGACACTCCGCACGACGTGAAGCTCAAGCGCCTGTACCGGCTGCAAGCGCTGGTCACCGAGCAGGCGCGGCGGATCGCCGAGTCACGCCTGGGCACCGTGCAGCGGGTGCTGGTCGAAGGCCCCTCACGCAAGGACGCGAGCGAGTTGAGCGGACGCACGCAATGCAATCGCATGGTCAGCTTCCAGGGCGGGCCGAGCTCCGCACGGCTGGTCGGGCAGATGATCGACGTGAAGATCACCCATGTGAACGCCCATTCGTTGCGCGGCGAGGTGGTGGTGCAGGATGAAGAACATGCACTGCCCGCCTGAGCGGCGAGGCATCAGCGAGGAGACGCGGCGGGTCAGCGGCGGCGCATTCCGAAGCCGACCCACCACAGGCTGAGCGCGCAAGCGACCAGCATTGCGCCGTAAGTCGCCATCTTGCCGTCGCTGCCGAAGTAGATGAGGCCGAAAGTCAGCACCAGTGCAGAACAGGCGGTGGCCCAGACCGCCAGCCGGTGCCAGCTGACGCCCTGCAAACCTCGCCGCCAGAGCAGCTTGGCCATCAGCGGGGTCAGCAGGCCGACCCCGAACGCAGGGGCAAAGAAATTGAGCAGGTGCCAGAACACGTCGACGGGTCCCACGCGGTCTTGTCCTTTGCAACTGTCGAGCAGCGCGCGAATTTTATAATCAAGTCATGAGCGTCTTCGCCCTCGGCCTGAACCACACGACCGCGCCCCTCGACCTGCGCGGCCGTTTCGCGTTCACGCCGGAGCAGCTGGCCCCCACGCTGCGGCAGTTTCGCGAGCGCCTGCAGCGCTCGAGCGAGGTGGCGATCGTCTCGACCTGCAACCGTACCGAGCTGTACGTCGGCGCCGCGCCCGCGCTCGTCAGCCCGGCGGTCGACTGGCTGGCAAGCGTGGGCGGCGTGTCGAGCCAGATCCTGCGCGATCATGCCTACGTGCTCGAGGGTGGTGCTGCGGCGCGACACGCATTCCGGGTTGCGAGCGGGCTCGACTCGATGGTGCTCGGCGAGCCGCAGATCCTCGGCCAGCTGAAGCAGGCCGTGCGCGAGGCCGAAACCGCCGGCACGCTCGGCGGCACCCTGCACCAGATGTTCCAGCGCTCGTTCGCGGTGGCCAAGGAGGTTCGCACTTCCACCGAGATCGGCGCCCATTCGATCAGCATGGCCGCGGCGGCCGTTCGGCTTGCGTCGCAGCTGTTCGAAGACCTGCGCGACACGAAGGTGCTGTTCGTCGGCGCCGGCGAGATGATCGAACTCGTCGCCACCCACTTTGCTGCACGCCACCCGAAGGCGATGGCGGTGGCGAACCGCACGCTCGAACGCGGCGAGAAGCTCGCCGGACGCTTTGGCGCCGAAGCGATGCGCCTCGCCGACCTGCCGGGCCGGCTTGCCGAATTCGATGCGGTGGTCTCGTGCACGGCCAGTTCGCTGCCGATCATCGGGCTCGGGGCGGTCGAGCGCGCGTTGAAGCAGCGCAAGCACCGGCCGATGTTCATGGTCGATCTCGCCGTGCCGCGCGATATCGAACCCGAAGTTGCCCGGCTGTCGGACGTCTACCTGTATACGGTCGACGATCTCTCGACGCTGGTTCAGTCAGCCGGCGAGCGGCGTCAGGCTGCCGTCGAGCAGGCCGAGGCGATCATCGAAACCGGCGTGCAGAGCTTCGTGCACTGGCTCGACCAGCGTGGCACCGTGCCGTTGATCCAGGCATTGCACGTGCAGGCCGACGAATGGCGCGCAACCGAGATCGCGCGTGCGCGCAAGATGCTCGCGAAGGGCGAAGACGTCGACGCGGTGCTCGAGGCATTGTCGAAGGCACTGACCCAGAAGATGCTGCACGGCACGCTGGCCGAGCTGCACGCGGCCGACGCCGAACATCGCGCCGCGCTGGCGCAGACTGTCTCGCGCCTGTTTCTGCGCCAAGACAGCCGTTTGCCGCCCGACGAGCGGCGTTAGCGACGCTGCTGCCAGTCGTCGGCGGTGCGCCCGGTACGTCGGCGCCACCCTCGCCCCTCAGCGATCCCCACGCGTCCTTGTCCGCCATGAAACCCACGCTTCGCCAACAATTCGAACGCCTCGCACTCCGCCTGGGAGAACTCGACGCGACCCTCGGCGACCCGGGCGTCGCCAGCGACATGAAGCGCTTTCGCGAACTCACGCGAGAGCACGCTGAAGTGTCGTCGCTCGTCGAGCGTTTCCGCCGATTCGAGCAGCGCGAGCGTGACCTGGCGTCGGCACGCGAGATGGCCGAGCAGGCAGGCGACGACGTCGAGATGCGCGAGATGGCACAGGAGGAGGCCGACGCCGCCCAAGGCGACGTCGCGCGCCTCGACCTCGAGCTGCAGACCGCGCTGCTCCCTCGCGACCCCGACGACTCGCGCAACGCGTTCATCGAAATCCGCGCCGGAACGGGCGGTGACGAGTCGGCTCTCTTCGCGGCCGATCTCGCGCGCATGTACTTGCGCCATTGCGAGCGCCGAGGCTGGCGCAGCGAGCTGATGTCCGAGAGCGTGAGCGACCTCGGCGGCTACAAGGAAGTGGTGTTCCGCATCGAAGGCGACGACGTCTACGCACGACTGAAGTTCGAGTCCGGCGGACATCGCGTGCAGCGCGTGCCGGTCACCGAGACGCAGGGCCGCATCCATACGAGCGCGTGCACGGTGGCTGTGTTGCCTGAGCCCGACGAAGCCGAAGAAGTGCAGCTGAACCCGGCCGACCTGCGCATCGACACGTTCCGGGCGAGCGGCGCGGGTGGCCAGCACGTCAACAAGACCGACAGCGCAATCCGCATCACGCATCTGCCGACCGGCATCGTCGCCGAGTGCCAGGACGACCGCTCGCAACATCGCAACAAGGCGAAGGCGATGGCGGTGCTGGTGGCGCGCCTGCGCGACAAGGAACACAGTGAGCGCGCAGCGAAGGAAGCAGCCACGCGCAAAGGTTTGATCGGCAGCGGCGACCGCAGCGACCGCATCCGAACCTACAACTTTCCTCAGGGGCGCCTCACCGATCATCGGATCAACCTGACGCTCTACAAACTGCAGTTCATCCTCGACGGCGACCTCGACGAGGTCACGGCTGCGCTGCAGGCTGCGCAGGCTGCCGAGCAGCTCGCCGCGCTCGAAAGCGGCACGGCGTGAACGCCCCGCGCGTCGCCGACCTCCTCGCCGACGCGCGCGCAGCGGGGGTCGACCGGCTCGACGCGCAGCTGCTGCTGGGCCGCTTGCTCGGCCAGACGCGCACCTGGCTGCTCGCACACGACGACGCGACTCTCGAGCCGGCGAAGCTCTCCGCATGGCGCGGGCAGCTCGCCCGACGCGCGGCCGGTGAACCGCTCGCATACCTGCTCGGAGAGAAGGAGTTCCACGGGCTGCTGCTCCAGGTCGATGCGAACGTGCTGGTGCCGCGGCCGGAGACTGAGATCCTGGTCGACTGGGCGCTCGAACTATTGGGCGGACCGCTGCGCGGGAAGTCGCCGCCACGTGTTGTCGATCTGGGTACCGGCAGCGGCGCGATCGCGATCGCGATCAAGCATGCCTGTCCCGACGCGCTGGTGAGCGCGACCGATGCGAGTGCCGCGGCACTCGAGGTGGCGAAGGCAAATGCGCATCGGCATGGCTTGAGCATCTCTTTCGCGGCCGGCTCGTGGTGGGAGGCACTGCCAGGCGCCCGGCTCGACCTCGTGCTCAGCAACCCGCCTTACATCGACGGCGCGGACCCTCATCTGGCCGCGCTGCAACACGAGCCGCTCGGTGCGCTGACCCCCGGGCCCGACGGCCTGACCGCGCTCGCCCAGATCATCGGCGGCGCGCCCGGCCGCCTCGCGCCGGGCGCCTGGCTGCTCGTGGAGCACGGCTACGACCAGGCCGATGCGGTTCAATCGTTGCTTCGTGCCCACGGCTTCGGCGCGATCGCAACGCGCACGGACCTCGGGGGTCTTTCTCGCTGCACCGGCGGACGCCACGGGTGAAGCAGCCACAAACTACCGGAATTGGGGGGTTTGTCGCGCCACGAATCGCTACACGAATCGAAACGCCGGGCGTACGATGAAGTTGAACAGGCGTTGATCGCGCCGGACCTCCGGCAAGCGAGCGCCGAGCCGCCGAAAGGAGCTGCCATGCGTCACTCGACAGGTGTGCTTGCTGGAGCCGGATTCGCCCTGCTGCTGAGCGCAGCCGGCAGCGTGGCAGCCGATGGCGGCCAGGGTCTGACGATCAAGCGTGACGCAACGCCGTGGTCGACCTGGCAAGGCCGGGTGTCAGTCGGCAGCAGTTCGACGTTCTGGCGCTCGAGCCTGCTCGATGTGGATGCCACGCGCCCGTCCAGCGTGAGCCTGATGGGCGACTACTACTTCTCGCGCTCGCCGCTCGGCTTCGGCTCGCAAGGTGGCTTCCGCGCAACCAGCGGCCTCATCCTCGGCCCGCGCTCGCAGGCGTGGAGCGGGCAGCCCGGGCTGGGCGCCGGCAGTGCATTCAGCGTCGGCAGCCGGCTGTTCGGCGGCAACGGCGGTGCCGTTCCGTATCTGCGCGACCCCTCGACAGAGACGGCGACCCTGCCGTATCTGGGAGTTGGCTACACCGGCCTGTCGGCCCGCGGCGGCTGGAGCGTGAGCGCCGACCTCGGCCTGGTGGCGCAAAGCCCGGGCAACGCGGTCCGCCTCGGGCGGCTGTTCGGCTCCGGCCAGAACCTCGACGACATCGTGCGCGATCTGCGCATGACGCCGATGTTCCAGCTCGGTGTGTCTTACGCTTTCTGAGCAGCAAACGCGACGACTCGCGAGGGACTTGCACGGCGGGCAGGGAAGCGGGCCCGGCTTTCCCGTATAAACGCTACTGGTTTCAAATTTGCCCGGGGCACCCCACCATGAGCGACGTTCAACAACGCATCGACCAGTTGGTCAAGAACAACCGAGTCGTGCTTTTCATGAAAGGCACGGCGCAGTTTCCGATGTGCGGCTTCTCGGGCCGCGCAATCCAGGTCCTGAAGGCCTGCGGCGTGAGCGACCTGACGACGGTCAACGTACTCGAAGACGAAGGCATTCGTCAGGGCATCAAGGAGTACGCCAACTGGCCGACGATTCCGCAGCTCTACGTGAACGGCGAGTTCGTCGGTGGCTCGGACATCATGATGGAGATGTACCAGGCCGGCGAACTGCAGCAAGCGCTCGGCGAGAAGGTCTGACCCTGTGGCTTCGCCGGCCGAGCGCGTCGTTGTCGGCGTGACCGGCGCCACGGGGGCGATCTACGCACAACGGCTGCTGCAGCGTCTGAGGGCTGTCGGGCGCGAGACGCATGTGGTGCTCACGCCGGCCGGCGTGCTCAACGTGCACCATGAGCTCGGCCTTGATCGGCGTGCATTCGAAGCGCTTGCCGACGTGGCCTACAACCCCGCCGACATCGGCGCCGCGATAGCGAGTGGCTCGTTCGCGACTTCGGCAATGCTGATTGCGCCGTGCTCGATGAAGACGCTCGCATCGGTTGCTCACGGCCTGTCAGACAACCTGCTCACTCGGGCTGCAGACGTCGCCCTGAAGGAGCGTCGGCGCCTGGTGCTGATGGTGCGCGAGACGCCTTTCAATCTTGCGCACCTGCGCAACATGACGGCGGTCACCGAGATGGGTGGCATCGTGTTTGCGCCGCTTCCGGCGTTCTACCACCGGCCCACGAGCATCGACGAACTGGTTGACGACACCGTCGAGCGAGTGCTGTCGTTGATCGGCATCGCCGAGGCCGCACCGAAGACCTGGCGCGGGCTGTAGCGGCACGAGGCGCAGCCGACTCAGTCGGCCTTGTATTCCCAGCTCTTGCGTGCGGCGAACACGGCGTTCGGGTACTCGGGCCTGCCGCGACTGCCGTTGTAGCGGCCGAGCGCCATGTACATGTCGCCCCGCTCGATGTTCAGATAGTGGCGCAGGATCACGCAACCGAAGCGCAGGTTGGTCTGCATGTGGAACAGGCGGCTTGGATCACCGTCGCCGATCAACCGGGCCCAGAAGGGCATGACCTGCGTGTAGCCGCGCGCGCCGACCACGCTGATCGCGTAGCGGCGAAATCCGCTTTCGACTTGAACGAGGCCGAGCATCAGTGCCGGGTCGAGTCCGGCGCGCTTGCTCTCGTACCAGAGGGCCTGCAGGAAATCGACCCGCGCCGTGTTGTCCGCGAACCGCTTGCGTAGCCGCTGGCTTATCTCGCCGAGCCAGCGCAAATAGGTGAGGCGCAACTCGATGGTGTCGAACACTGGCTTGGGCGGCGCGCCGTCGCTGATCGCAGCGCTCAGGGCCGAGCGCACGGAATCGGCAAGCGGCTCCTCGACCTGAGCGCCGGCCACGGCGAGCCGCGGCCAAACGGTGATACCAAGCACCCCCGCCGCAACGACGCGGCGTCGGCCTGCGTTCATGCGCCCAGCTTGGACTTCAGGCTCGGCAGCACTTCGGCCAGCGTGAGGGTGCTGGCCTGCGCGTCGCGCCGGCCCTGATATTCGACGTTGCCTTCTTTCAGGCCGCGATCCGAGATCACGACTCGATGCGGCACGCCGATCAGTTCCCAGTCAGCGAACATCGCGCCGGGACGTTCGCCGCGGTCGTCGAGCAGCACGTCGATGCCGGCGGCCTGCAGGTCGGCGTGCAACTTGTCGGCCGCAGCCTGAACGACGTCGGAGCGGTCATAGCCGATCGGGCAGATCACGACTGCGAACGGCGCGATCGATGCCGGCCAGATGATGCCGCGCTCGTCGTTGTTCTGCTCGATGGCGGCGCCGAGGATCCGCGTCACGCCGATGCCGTAGCAGCCCATCTGCATGAGCTGCGGCTTGCCGCCTTCGTCGAGGTAGGTTGCCTTCATTGCAACGCTGTACTTCGTGCCGAGCAGGAACACGTGGCCCACTTCGATCCCGCGTTGAATCGCGAGCACGCCCTTGCCGTCTGGAGACGGATCGCCCTCGACGACGTTGCGAATGTCGGCCACCACGTCGGGCTCGGGGAGGTCACGGCCCCAGTTCGCACCGGTGTAGTGAAAATCGGATTCGTTCGCGCCGCAGATGAAGTCGCTCATTGCCGCGACCGTACGATCGGCAACGATCTTGACGGGCTGCTTCAACCCGATCGGGCCGAGATAGCCGGGCTTGCAGCCGAAGTGCGCATCGATCTCCGCCACGGTCGCGAAGCGGAAGCCGTCTTTGAGGCCGGGCACCTTGCTCGCCTTCACTTCGTTGAGCGCGTGATCGCCGCGCACGAGCAAGAGCCAGACGGTGGTCTTGACCACATCACCCTTGGCGCTCTTCTCGTCCGTGGCAAGCACGAGCGACTTCACCGTCGTCTGCAGCGGCACGCCGAGCAGCGCAGCAACGTCTTCGCAGGTGCTCTTGCCGGGGGTCGGAGTCTTCGTCAGCGCCTTGGCGGCGGCTGCGCGCGGCGCGGAAGGCGCCAGCGCCTCAGCGAGCTCGATGTTCGCGGCGTAGTCGGAGGTCGGGCAGTAGACGATCGCGTCTTCGCCGGTGTCGGCGATCACCTGGAACTCGTGCGAACTGTCGCCCCCGATCGCACCCGTGTCGGCTGCAACCGCCCGGAAGGTCAGCCCCATCCGCTCGAAGATCCGGACGTACGCGTCGTACATCGCCTGATAGCTCTTGCGCGCTGATTCAAGATCGCGATCGAAGGTGTAGGCGTCCTTCATCGTGAACTCACGCCCACGCATCACACCGAAACGCGGACGTCGCTCGTCGCGGAACTTGGTCTGGATGTGATAGAAATTCTTCGGCAATGCGCGGTAGCTGCGCAGCTCCTGCCTGGCGATGTCGGTGATGACTTCCTCGCTGGTCGGCTGGATCACGAAGTCGCGCTCGTGCCGGTCCTTGACGCGCATCAGCTCGGGGCCCATCGACTCGAAGCGCCCCGTCTCCTGCCAAAGCTCGGCAGGCTGCACGACCGGCATCAAGAGCTCGATGCCGCCGGCACGGTTCATCTCCTCGCGGACGATGTTCTCGACCTTGCGTATCACGCGCAAGCCCATCGGCATGTAGCTGTAGATGCCGGCGCCGAGTCGCTTGATGAAGCCGGCGCGCATCATCAGCTTGTGGCTCACGACCTCGGCGTCGGCGGGGGCTTCCTTCAGTGTGGAAACAAAGAACTGGGTGGCTTTCATGCGGCTTCTTGGGGCGTCGCGGGGCTGCTGCGAACGCGTGACGGGCGATGCGGGAAAGACAGGCTTGCTTCCCGTCACGCCGGTGTAATAATGAATTCAACGAATGAATTGGGGTTGATTATGCTCGACCGTGAAGGGTTCAGACCCAACGTCGGCATCATCCTGCTCAACCAGAAGAACC
>Ga0075366_10001210_pt1 | contig 12816 bp, 21 predicted proteins | sample EndMethybrTD3031_FD_72351 | JGI IMG/M metagenome (GOLD analysis project Ga0075366, IMG submission 72351) | Populus endosphere microbial communities from Tennessee, USA - Endosphere MetaG P. TD hybrid TD303-1 | ecosystem: Host-associated > Plants > Roots > Endosphere | place: USA: Tennessee...
CAGTGGGAGGCCATCCGATCGACGGTGCTGCGTGAGGAGCCGTTCTGCCGGCTCTGTCTCGCAGCCGGCCGGCACGTCGCAGCGGAGCAGGTGGATCACATCCGGCCGTTGCGCAACGGCGGCACCCACGAACGCAGCAACCTGCGGGCCTTGTGCGTGACCTGTCACGGCCAACGCAACGCCCGCGAACACCTGGGCAGGACGCGATGATCGAGCGGTTCGAGGAGGACACGCCGCACCGGCAGGACGTGCGCGATCGGCTGCTCGATCTAGAGCGGCGCGAGCGCATCGAGGAGGTCCGCGCCCGGCGTCGGCATCACCGGCCGGATGCCGCGCTGGTCTGGCTGGTGCTCGTGGTGCTCGCCGTGATCGTCGTCACGTGTGCGAGGCGGCCATGACGGTGCCGACGCTGCGGGATCTGGTGCTGCTCCCGACCGCGCAGGATCGGCGGCTCGATCGCGGCGTGGACGTGTGGCTCGTGTCCATCGTCGGCGGCACGCGCGGCCTCGGCCTGGTGGAGCCGGCCACGTTCATGCGCTACGGGATCGTGCGCTGTGCCGTGATCGTGGTGGACGCAGACGGCGCGCAGCAGCTGCACTGGGTGAATCCGCGCAACGTCTACGTGCGCCGGCCATGAGGAGGACCGCGACGATGATCGACGGGGGCAAGCTGCTGACGGCAGCACAAGTCGGACGCCGGCTGAACATCCGGCCGGGGCACGTCCTGCGGCTGATCCGTCGGCGTGATCTGGCTGCAGTTCAGATCGGACGCCAGTGGCGGATCGAGCCGCAGGCCATCGAGGCGTATATCACAGCGCATCGCCAGGCCACGAACCTCGAGGAGGCCGCGCCGGTAGACGATCGGCAGCTGGCGCTGTTCACGCCGCCGCTGCAGGACCTGCAGACCACGCTGGCCGGCGTCGATGCGTTGCGGCTCACGATGGACCGGCTGCGCGAGCGGGATGCCGTCGCCATCGATCCTGATGCCGGTGCAGACGTGGCGGAGGACCAGGCGTCGTGACGTACCGCGAAGCGGAAGCGGCGGCCGATCGGCAGTGGCCGGGCGTGTTCCTGGTGGAGCGGATGCCGGGCCGGCGTTGGCGCGTGACGCTGGGGTATGACGGCGGGCCCGTCCACGTGATGGACGCGGCCGGCCGGCCGATCTGTCACGGCACCTGCATCACGCTCGCCGCCGAGCAGGAGGCCGGCCGGCCGTGACCATCGAGGCCCGCGTGACGGTCGTGGTGGCGTCGTTCGGCCGTGGCCATTGCCGGCAGTGCCGGGGCGCGATCGTCTGGTATCGCACGCCACGCGGCACGTCGATGCCGTTCACCGGCCGCCCGATCGTGCGCGACATCAAGCGCGACCTGTCGCTGCCGGGTGCGCCGCAGGTCGGGACGGTGCCGCGTGCGGACCTGCACTGGTTCACGTGTCCGGGTGTCCATCCGACCAGGCCGCTACGCCGGAGGCCGCCGTGATCTGCCACATCTGCCACGTGAGCACGCAGCGTGATCAGGTGCTGCCGGTGGCGCCGCGCTTCAAGATGCCCGGCTCCGTGATCGTCTACAGCCACTGCCCGACGTGCCGGGCGCAGTTCATCGAGATGGAACAACAGAAGGCAGGAGCACATGACGCACCGACTGGTCCGCCTCCGTCCCCGCATCAGCCTTCCCTCCCCTTCGTCGGCGGCCCGGATTGCAGAGGCCGTGCAGATGGCCGGCCTGCTGGCGTTCAGCCACGACCGGCAGGCCGCGCCGGCAGACCTGATCGCGGCGCACGTCTACGCGCTCGCGCTGGCCATCGCCGCCGTTGACGACGTGACCGATCCGGGCGGGCATCAGCACACGCTGGCCGGTGCCGTCGAAGGCCTCACGGCCTCCGTGGCACGTGCGCGTCTGCAGCTGCAGGACGATCCGGCCGTGTCGGCGGACTGACGGTGCGCACCATGCGCGCACGGTTCTACGGGAGAACACGTAGGCCCTTGTTTTTGGCGCTGCAGACCTTGCCTCGTCCCGTTCAATTCGGTAGATCCCTAGTTCGCCTGTTTCCGCCTAGGGGCGATCCCTGGCCGGCGACGTGGCCCAGCTGCTGCGGTTCCCCTTCTGCACGCGGCGGGGCTGTTGACCTGGTGGCACGCAGGCGTGTCAGAAGTTCGACTGTTCCCTTGGGTGCTTGGCGGAAGGACCAGCCGGCCACGGCCGGCCTGGTCCTCCCGCCTGGCTGTCGCCGCGCTCCAACCTGGACCGACCAGGCGGGCCGTGGCGCGGCCGGAGGTTCGCGCCGGCTGACGGTGCCGGCCTCCGTCCGATCGTCGCCGTCGCGTCAACGTCGCCGGCCGCGCAGGCCGTGTGAGGTCCGCGCGGCATGGGTGGGGGGGCCGATCACCACGCCGGCCCCCCGCCTACGGACCTCGGGGAGCGTTCGAGCGCGCGTGGTCGAAAAATGAATCGCAGCGGCCTCGCCGCATGCCTGGCGGACATCGCACCAGGCACGCGACGGCCGGAGGACGTGACCCATGGCCGGCAACAGACGATCAGGACGGCGACGGCTGCCCACGGCCGTGAAGCGGGCGCGCGGCTCGCGCATCCGGCACGACGCGCCGGCAGAACCCGCTGCCACGCCTGGCATCCCGCCCCGGCCTCCGCATCTCGACCAGGACGATCTGGCGGGCCGTGCCTACGACACGATCGCGGCGCGGCTGCTCACGCAGCACGTGCTGACAGAGGCGCACGGCGAACTGGTCGCGCTGATGGCGGACGCCTGGGCGCAGTACGTCCGCCTGCAGGAGGCCTTCGCGGTCCTCGGCCGGCAGGCCATCCTGGTGCAGGAATGGCAGGACCAGAAGGGCCGTGTGCGTCGGCGCGTCGTCGAGAACCCGCTGTGCCGGCAGATGCGGCAGCAGGCGCTGCTGCTGAACACGCTGATGGGTGAGTTCGGGCAGACGCCGGCCTCTGCGCCGAAGGTCCACGCGCAGGCCGGTGCCGTTGATCCGCTGGAGTCGTTCCTAACATCTGGCGCGAACGTGGTGCCGTTCACCACACGCCCGCGCAAACAGGAGCAGGCGTGATGCCGCGCTACGGGGAACAGTGGTCGTGGTCGGAGGACGAACTGCAGCAGGTGATCGCGTTCCTGCACAAGCACTGCCCGCATGGGCGCGTGCGCCTGGCGCACCTGGTGCGGGCCTCGATGGCTGTGATCGGGCGGAGCACATCCGTGCGCCGGCTGCGTGAACGGCTGATGGCGCTGGGCGTCCTGGCGCTGGTCGGCGGCCATCGCGGGCCGGTCACGTCCTACCAGCTGCATGCCGTTGCGCCGATCCGGCCCGCTGCCGTGGCCGCGCAGCGTCGGCGTGACGACGACGACGACGACGACGGCAGCACCGACGACGGCAGCAGCAGCAGCGAGCCGGGCGCGGCCGCGCCATGACCGGCGCGCACTGCCTGGTCTGTAAGGACCGGGGACCGGACCTCGTGATCGATCCGGTGGCGGATCCACGCGGGCGCGCGCCGGAGCCGTTCGACTCGTTCATGGCGATGGTCGAGTTCCGTTGTGGCACCTGCGGCCGGCTCTGGACCTGGCGCGCATCCTACGCACAGGGCCGGTGGCGCTACGTCGCCGTGCTGCCGGCACCGTCACGGCCGGGGTTCGCGTCGTGATGACACCTGATCAGCGGCGCTGGTTCGTCCTCGGCCTGGTCACGGCCGTGCTGCTCGATGTGCTGCTCGGGCTGCTGCGATGACGACCGCGCTGGCTGATCCCGCCACGGCCTACGCCCGATCGGTGATGGCCGGCCGGATCAAGACCGGTGCGCTGCATAAGGCCGCGTGTGCGCGCCACCTGCGCGACCTGGCGCGGCGACCGATCACCGGCCTGCGCTGGCTGCCGGAGCGTGCGGCGCACGTCCTCACGTTCGCGTCCCTGCTCCGTCACTGGAAAGGTGAATGGCGCGGCCGGCCGTTGACGCTGGAGCCGTGGCAGGCCTTCGTCCTCGGCTCGATCTTCGGCTGGACCAGGCCGGACGGCATGCGCCGGTTCCGTGTCGCCTACATCGAGATCCCGCGCAAGAACGGCAAGAGCACGCTGGGCGGGATCGTCGCGCTCTATCTGGCCTTCGTGGACGGCGAGCCGGGCGCAGAGGTCTACTGCGCGGCGACGAAGCGCGAGCAGGCCCGCATCGTGTTCGAGACCTGCCGGCAGATGGTCCGCCTGGCGCCGGCGCTGTCCCGCCGCATCGAGGTCCGCGAGCACGCGCTGGTGCAGCCGGCCACGGCCTGCACGCTGCAGCCGGTCTCGGCGGATGCCTCCACGATGGACGGCCTGAACGTCCACGGTGCGGTGATCGATGAACTGCACGCGCACCGGACCAGTGCCGTGGTGGACGTGCTCGAAACGGCCACCGCCGCGCGCCGGCAGCCGCTGCAGTGCGAACTGACGACGGCCGGCATCGGGCAGGCCTCCGTGTGCTGGCGGCATCACGACTACAGCGCGCGCCTGCTCGATGCCAGCGCGCAGGCCATCACGGACGATGCGTGGTTCGGGTTCATTGCCGGAGCCGATCCCGGTGATGCCTTCGATGATCCGGCCGTGTGGCAGAAGGCGAATCCGAACTACGGCATCAGCGTGAAGCGTGAATACCTCGAAGAGAAGGCGCGCAAGGCCTCGCAGTTCGCGTCCGCGCAGAACGTGTTCATGCAGAAGCACCTGGACCTGTGGACGGAACAGGCCGAGCGATGGATCGACATGCGCGAATGGGACCAGTGCAGCGGCGCGATCCGATCGGCCCCCGGCACCAGGCCGGCCTATGGGGGCCTCGACCTGGCGCAGACGCGGGACTTCGCGGCCTTCGCCGTGGCCGTGATCGCGGAGGACGGCGCGATCGAGTTCCTGTTGCGGTTCTGGATGCCGGAGGCCCGCGTGCGTGACCGCGCGGCGATGTCCGCGCAGGCCCGCGAACAGCTGCAGGCCTGGATCGATGCCGGCCACGTCCGCGTGACGCCCGGCAACGTGACGGACTTCGCCGTGATTCGGCAGGAGGTCCTCCAGCTGGCAGAGACCTGGCGGCTGGTTGAGGTCGGCTTCGATCCGTGGAACGCCCTGCAGCTGTCGCTGGAGCTCGAACAGGCCGGCCTGCAGATGGCCGTCTGCCGGCAGGGGTTCGCGTCGATGGCCAACCCGATGGCGGAGTTCTCCTCACGCATCCGCGAAGGCCGCATCCGGCACGGCGCGCAGCCGGTGCTCCGGTGGATGGCCGGCAACATGGTGGCGCTCACGGACATCAACGGCAACCAGCGACCGGATCGCAAGCGCGCGGTAGACAAGATCGACGGCATCGTGGCCGCCCTGATGGCGCTCGATCGCGCCTTGCGGCATCAGACGGCCTCCGCCTACGATGACCACGACCTCGTTGTGGTGTCCACCGATCCCCGCGTTGACGACTGGTGAAGGGGGACCACATGGCAGCAGCAACAGAGACCACCCGGATCGTCGTCACCGTCGAAGCGCGCTTCGTGGTGGACGTGGCCACCGGCAGCGTAGACATCGCGTGCCGGGCCGTGCGCGCGAACTGGGAAGTGGAGTACGCGCGACACGCGAAGGCCTTGCACGGCATCCCCGCGCAGCTGCAGCGTGGTCACATCCTGCAGGTGCGCCCGTTCGACGTGATCGATGCGGAGGACGGGCGATGACCTACCACGAAGCGGAGGAGCGCGCCGGCCGGCTCTGGTCGGACGTGGCGAAGGTGGCGCGCGTGCGCTACGACCCGGAACGGTGGGAGGTCCTGATCGATGCCGTTCACGGCCGGAGTCCGCGCGGCGTGCATCACATGGACCAGCACGGCCATCCGACCTGTCACCGCGACTGCATCGCGCGTGAGGCCGCGATCGGCATGGAGTCCGCATGATGACCAACAGTCCCGAGCCGCCGATCGATCGGTTCTACTGCCCGAAGTGCCGGCTGATCTTGGAGCCGTCACAAGTGATCCGGTGGGCGCACACGATCTACGAACTGCGCGGCGCGGTCGCCTGGCCGGTGACGCATGCCGTGGTGCCCTTCGTGGCGGAGCCGGTGCAGGCGTGACGGGGTGGCTGGTCCTCGTCGCCGTCCTGGCGGCCGTCCTGGCCGGCCTGGCCGTCTACCTGATCGATCGGCAGCTGCCGGCACGCGGCCGGCGCGTCGTCGTCAACCTGACCGACGGCACGGCCTTGCGCGGCATCCTGACCAGCACGCCCGGTCCCTGGCTGCTGCTCCACGACGCCGAACTGCTGCGCACTGATACCGGCCCGCCCGTCCGTGTCGATGGCTCGATTTACTTGGAACGTCCGCGCGTCCTGTTCGTGCAGGTGCTGCCATGACCACCACCACCCCCCGACGCACGATCGCCCCGGCTCGCGCCGGCACGGCCCGAGGCTATCGGATTCGGGACTTCTGCGAGCGCGAGGGCATCAGCCGGTCCACGTGCTGGAACTGGGCACGCAAGGGCGTGGTGCAGGTGTCACGGCTCGGGCCGGCCGTGGGCGTCCGTGTGGTCTACGCCGATCCGATCCATGACGACGGCAGCGAGGAGGCCTGACGGATGGCCACGCGATCCCGATCCGCAAAGGCGACTCCGGCGAAGCGCGGCCGGCACCAGGCCTCCGGCCCGGCGCTGCCGACGCCGGAGGTCGTAGACATCACCACGTTGCGGCCGCATCCCCGGAACTACCGGACGCGCACGCAGGACCAGCTGCAGCACCTGCAGCAGTCCATCACGGCGCACGGCCTCTATCGCAACATCGTCGTGGCGAAGGACGGCACGATCCTGGCCGGCCACGGCGTGGTCGAGGCCGCGCAGCAGCTGCACATGACGCAGGTGCCGGTGATCCGGCTGGACCTGGAGCCGCACGATCCGCGCGCCATCAAGGTCCTGATCGGGGACAACCAGATCGCGCAGCTGGCGGAGGTCAACGATCGGCTGCTGACGGACATGCTGCAGGAGGTCCACACGTCGAACCTGGTGGACCTGCTCGGGACCGGCTACAACGAGGAGCAGCTGGCGCTGCTGCTGATGGTCACGCGGCCGGCCTCGGAGGTCGCGGACCATGACGCGGCAGCGGAGTGGGTGGGCCTGCCGGCCTTCGATAACACGCTGCCGGTCGTCGCGCTCGTCTACTGCAAAACGGAGGCAGACCGCGATGCGTTCTTCGAGGCCATCGGGGCCGGGCCGGAACACATCACGCGGCAGAACAAAGGGGCCTCGATCCGGTGGCCCCTGGAGCGCAAGCGCGTGAAGGCCACGAAGGTGTTCATGGAGCAGGAGCCGGAGCCGGCCACCGGCACGCGCACGCGCAAGCGGAAGGACCACGCCGATGCGGGAGCACCGATACCCGATCTACATTCCGAGCCGGGGCCGAGCAACGCTCTGCATCACAGCGCGCCGGCTCGATCGCGAAGGCACGCCGTTCCATCTGGTAGTCGAGCCGCAGGAGGCCGAAGCGTATCGAAACGTCTACGGCAGTGATCGCGTCCTGGTGCTGCCGTTCCGTGATCAGGGATCGGTGACGCCGGCCCGGAACTGGATCAAGCAGCACGCGACGGAGGCCGGCCACGCCCGGCACTGGCAGCTGGACGACAACATCTACTTCGCGCAGCGGCTGTATCGCGGCCATCGCTATCACTGCCGCTTCGCCGTGGCGCTGGCCGTCTGCGAGGACTTCACCGATCGCTACGACAACATCGGCGTGTCGGGCCTGAACTACGCGATGTTCGCGGTCCCGGCGAATACCTACGCCCCCTATTACCTGAACGTCCACGTCTACAGCTGCACGCTGATCCTGAACGCGCTGCCGTATCTGTGGCGACCGCAGTACAACGAGGACACCGACTACTGCCTGCAGGTCCTGGCCGGGGGCCTCTGCACCGTGCTGATCAACGCCTTCGTCGTCAAGAAAGTGCAGACGATGACGGTGCGCGGCGGGAACATGCCGATCTATCAGGGCGATGGCCGGCTGCGCATGGCCCGCAGTCTCGAACGCGACTGGCCGGGCGTGGTCCGTGTGGAACGCCGGTTCCAACGCCCGCAGCATGTGATCGCGAACGGCTGGCAGAAGTTCGACACGCCGTTGCGCAAGCGCGCGGACCTGCAGCTGCCGGCCGGGCCCGATGAGTACGGCCTGGTGCTGCAGGCGCACGCGGCCGGCTCGCATGGTCCCGAGGTCCGTGGACCGTTCGTGACCGGCGAGCCGGATCAGCATGTGCGCACCGCCAGGCCGGCCCCGATCGCGGCGCAGCAGCAGCGCCACCTGCAGCCGGCCGCGCGCAAGCGGAAGGGCAAGGCCTGACATGCCGCGCGAGGGCGACGTGCTGATCGTGCTGATCGGCTGGACGTTGATCAGCCTGGTGGCCTGGTCGCTCGCGTGCGCATACTTCTGCTGATGTGAGACCTGGCCCGCTGCTGCTCCACCAGCAGCGCGGCGAGGACGACCAGGACCGGCCCGCGTGCTTCCCCGTGCGCGCGGCCGGTCCTGCCATCGTTCCCCCGGCCGGCCTGGTTCGCACGTTCCGCTGCCTGTTCAATCCGGTGCAGTCCGGTCCAAGGCGGACCAGGCCGTGGCACCTGCTGTTGCGCGTGCCGGCCGCGTGGCTCGACAGTGCGAGCACACATGCCGGTCGTCTTTTCTTCCGGTGCCATGCAGGCCGTGCGCGCCACGGCCTCCGGCCTCCTGCCACCGTCTGGCGTGACCGGCGTGGCCGTGCTGCCGTCCGATCCGATCTGGCTGCAAACGGACTACGCGGCCATCTATCGCAGCCACCCGTTCATCCGCACGTGCGTGGACTTTCTGGCCCGCAACATCGCGCAGCTGGGCCTGCACCTGTATCGCCGGCAGGCGGACGGGGGCCGTGTCCGTGAGCGCACGCACGCCGTGGCGCGGCTGCTCGATCACCCGAACGACTGGACGCCGCGCTACGACCACATGTGCGCGACGATCGCGGACCTCGGCATCTACGGTTGCGCCTTCTGGTACAAGGGCGGGCCGCGTGGCGCACGCACCGGCCTGGTCCGCATCCCGCCGTTCGAGATGCAGGCCATCGAGCCGTCCGCGATCGGACCGGCGCGCTACGAATGGATCGTCAACGGCCGCCGCCTGGTGCTGCTGCCGGAGGACGTGATCCGCTTCCGCTGGTTCGATCCCGATCCGACACGCAACGGCCTGCCGCCGATCGAGTCGCTACGCCGGATCGTGCAGGAGGACCGCGCCGCTGCCGCGCATCGCACCACGCTGTGGCAGACGGGCGCACGGATCGGGGGCGTGGTGGAGCGGCCGAAAGAGGCCGGCATCTGGAGTCCCGAGGCGCGCGATCGGTTCCGCACGCAGTGGCAGGAACGCTACAGCGGCCCGGCCTCCATCGGGCAGGTGCCGGTCCTCGAAGATGGGATGCAGTTCAAGGCCGTGACGATGAGCCTGGCGGACACGCAGGCCGCCGACATGCGCGCCGCGAACCTCGATGACATCTGCCGCGTGTATCAGATCCCCGCCCCGATGGTCGGCCTGCTGCAGCACGCGACCTACAGCAACGTGAAGGAACAGCACAAGCACCTGTATCAGGACTGCATCGGCCCGATCTGCGTGCAGCTGGAGGACACGATCACGTTGAACCTGCTCGATGAGTTCGCAGACCTCGACACGGCTGCCGATTACATCGAGTTCAACCTGGCGGAAAAGCTCAAGGGGTCCTTCGAGGAGCAGGCGCGTGCCGTGCAGATCCTCGTCGGCGGGCCGGTAATGACGCCGAACGAAGGCCGCGCCCGGCTGAACCTGCCCACGGTGCCGGGCGGCGATGACCTGATGCAGCCGCTGAACATGACCGTGAGCGCGCCGACGCCGACGATCGACGACGCCGATCACGCGCCGCGCGGCGTGGCCGATCCGGCACCGGACGATCCGGCCGTCGTGCATTGACGCGCCTGGAGAACCACGCCATGCCTCCTGCAGACCTCATCGTGACGATCGACGGCAACGCCATCACGCGCGCCGTCCTGGCCGGCCTGGCCGATCGGCAGGTCACGGCCTCGGCCTCGGAGCCGTCGGCGTCCGTGCCGGCCTGGCTGCGCGGCGCGATATGGGCGTGCGATCCGTCTGCCATCGAAGGCCTGGCCGCGCAGGCCGAGGCCGGCACCGGCCTGGAGCGTGCCGGCATCACCGCCAGCACGGACCTCCTGGCACCAGGCGGGAACGTGGCCGTGATCGGCGTGCATGGGTTCGTGACGCGCCGGCCGTCGTTCTGGTCCTCGCTGTTCGGCGGCTGCAGCCTGGTGGAGTTCGAGCAGCAGCTGCGCGCCGCCGTCAACGATCCGCAGGTGTCCGCCATCGTGCTGGACTGCGACTCGCCGGGCGGCAGCGTGACCGGCGTGCATGAGGCCTTCGAGGCCGTCCGCGCCGCCAACGCCGTGAAACCGATCACGGCCACCATCAGCGGCCTGTGCGCGAGCGCGGCCTACTGGCTCGCCGCTGGTGCGTCTCGCATCGCCATCAGTCCGTCCGCAGAGGCCGGCTCGATCGGCGTGTTCGGCGTGCATGCCGATCGATCGGCGTTCTTCGCGGCCGAAGGCGTGACGTTCAGCGTGTTCGCCGCGCCGGCTGCCAAGGCGGAGCAGCTGGACGTGCAGCCGTTGACGGACCAGGCCCGCGCCGCCATGCGCCAGCGCGTGGAAGGCCACTATGCCCGCTTCGTGGCGGACGTGGCCACCGGGCGCGGCACCACGCCGGAGGCCGTGCGCGCCGGCTATGGGAACGGCCGCGTGGTCGGCAGTGTCGATGCGCTGGCCTGCGGCCTGGTCGATGCCATCGAAACGCCAGCCACCACGATCGGCCGTGTGGTCGAGCAGCTATCGGATCGATCGCGGCGTCTCGAGTTGGCGCGCTTCCGTAGCGAAGCGGCCGTCTGATCCCGTTCAACCCTCACACCCGCCGACAGAAGGACACAGCGTCATGGCCGCACATCTGAGGATTCGCAACGAACTGCAGGCAGCGATCGATCTGGCCTCCACGCTGATGGCGAAGGCAGAGGAGGACAAGCGGGAACTGACCGCCGAGGAGCGCGGACAGGTCGATGCGCAGCTGGCGAAGGCCCGTGACCTCCGGGCGCAGCTGCAGCGCGCCACGGACGTGCAGTCGCTGGCGGACGAACTCAAGCAGCTGGTGGCGAGTGCGGAGCCGGCCGGAGGCGCGGCAGCGGCCGGTGCCGCGCTGGTGAAGCGCACCGGATCACTCGGCGCGCAGTTCACGGCCAGCGAGGCCTTCGAGTTCATCCGGGCCGGCCACGCACGCGGTGGCCACTGGACCACGCCATCCGTCGATCTGCTCGCGGCCACGTTGACGGAGGACGTGGCCAGCGGCGGCAAGCTGCTGGTGCCGCAGTACGTGAGCGGGATCCAGACGCCGGCCTACATGCCGCCGACCGTGATGGACCTGCTGGCGCAGGGCAGCACCGACGCGGCCTCGATCGTCTACATGGTCGAAAAGACCGCGACCAACGCCGCCGCCCCGGTCGCAGAGGGTGGCCTCAAACCGGAGTCAGCGCTGACCTTCGACAGTGTGACGGACGCCGTCAAGAAGATCGCGACGTGGCTGCCGGTCTCCGAAGAAATGCTGGCGGACGTGGCGCAGATCGAGTCCTACATCAACAATCGGCTGCAGCAGTTCGTGCTGCTCGCGCTGGAAAACCAGATCATCAACGGCGACGGCATCGGCCCGAACCTGCTGGGGATCGTCAACCGGCCGGGCCTCGCGCCGGACGTGGTGCGTGGAACCACGGAACTGAACGCGATGGCCATCTATCGCCAGATCGTGGAGATCATGGCGACCTCGTTCCTGATGCCGGATGGCGTCGTGCTCTCGCCGCGAGCGTGGGCCTCGACCGTCACGGCGCAGAACGCGCAGGGCGTGTTCTACGGGCCGGGCATGTTCAGCGGCCTGCCGTCGCCGTCGCTGTGGGGGCTGCCGGTGGCCATCAGCAACCAGCTGGAGGCGCAGACCGATGGCCTGGTCGGAGCGTTCAAGCAGGCCGCGCAGCTGTGGAAGCGCAGCGCCATCACGGTGCAGGCCTCGAACAGCCACGCCGACTACTTCGTGCGCAACCTGGTGGCCATCCGCGCCGAGCAGCGTGCCGCGCTGGCCGTCTACCGGCCGGCTGCCTTCGGCCTGGTGACGGGCCTGGACGTGCTCGCCGCGCCGGTCGTCGGAGCCGGTGCCGGTGCGCTGACGGGCGGCGGCGGACAGGCGCAGCTGCCGGGCGCGGGCGCGGGGCGCGACCAGGCCACGCAGCTGCCGGCGAACGGCGGACGTGAGGAGGCCGGGCGCGGCCGGCGTTGACCATGACGGCACCAGTGCGCGACGTTCCGCCCTGGCTCGCCGCTGTGCTGCCGGGCCTCCGTGGCGACAGGCTGACGACACCTGCCGTTGCGGAGGTCCCGCCCGCGCTGCTCGCGGCCACCATCACCACGCCGGCCACGCCGATCCCGACCGGCGTGGTGGCGCAGCTGTTCGGTGCCGGCCCGAAGTTCCGCAGGACGCTGCCGGATCTGATGGCGTCCATCCCGATGTCGGGCGGCCTGCTGCAGGTGCCGACCGTAGTGCCTGGCGCGAACGGGGCCACGTCGCACGCGGAGGGGTTCCCGAAAACGGAGGCCGATCTGACCTTCGCTGGCGGGACCTCGCGGGCCGCCTCCGTGGCCACGTGGATCGGCATCACGGACGAACTATTGGAGGACGTGCCGGGCCTCAACGCCTGGCTGCAGCTGTTCCTCGGGCAGCTGGTGAAGCAGGCCGAGGAGCGCGCGATC
>Ga0075366_10001211_pt1 | contig 12815 bp, 14 predicted proteins | sample EndMethybrTD3031_FD_72351 | JGI IMG/M metagenome (GOLD analysis project Ga0075366, IMG submission 72351) | Populus endosphere microbial communities from Tennessee, USA - Endosphere MetaG P. TD hybrid TD303-1 | ecosystem: Host-associated > Plants > Roots > Endosphere | place: USA: Tennessee...
TTGCATGACTCAATCATACAGCATAGGCGGGATTCATCACGGCAGTTTATTTTCCGGAGGTTACAAAAGGGTTTGTCCGCCGGTTTTTGTAAGCATGGAATAGGCATGCAGATAAGAGTATGCCGCAAACCGCATACGCCGTTATGGCTACCAGGCGACTACCGTTTGCCTCGCCCATCTGTTGTACGCCGATAGCGCCGATACCCCATGTGCTGGCAAGAAGCAGCTCGCGTACGTTGCGTTTAATAAGCAGTACTGCCAGTGCGATCATTAGTGCAACAAGAATTGCAGCAGCTGCCATGGGTGTAATAATAATCTCCAGCGATCTTAACCAGCTGGCAATATTTACAATACTCGCCACCGTTACCCAACCAGTATATACAAGCAGCGGCCACCAAACACATATGATGGTAGGGCGAGGCGCATCATATATGGCAGCCTTCAGCCTCACCAATAACATATAAAGTGAAGCCGTCAGAAGCAGTAAAATAAGTACCGAAAGCATGATAAATTCTTGCACAAAGACATATGTCCACAGGCCGTTACAAATGCTCGAAATGATAAAGAACGGACCAATTTTTCGAGGCAAGTCATTTTTTGATTTCGGCTTGAAGATATCCCTTGCCTGGTACACAACAAAAATCACTAAAAGCAGATAGATTAGCGACCAGATCGAAAATGCGTAGGTTGCGGGCGTCAGCAAGGTAGCGTACTTATCCGATATCTGATTAATTGCCGGAAGACCTAATTGCTGGGATCCGACGAGAAAGTTCGCAACTAACGCGAACAGCAAGGAAAGCCCGTTGCCTATTTGCCATACCCGTTTCATGCTACTAGTATAGCCCATGGGGGCAAAGGGTTCTAACTGGAAACTGGAAATTGGCGTTTTTGTAGAGTTCCGTTTACGAGTCTGGGCCTTCGGTCAGCGGCGCGAGTGCTATGGCTCTGCGTATGAAGGCAGCATTTCTTGTCAGGCTATCGTATTCGGAACTGTGGTAGTGAGCAGGCTCAAAAGCTACGACGAACGTATTATCGGGTCGCCGGGCCTTGTCCTGTATGTCCGCCGCTAAAGCCTGAATTTCCGTAGGCGAGCCATTGAGCGTGTTGCCGGGCAGATGCAGCAGTACGGCCGTGTCCTGCTGATCAGTTCCTATATGCACCAGGTTGCGGTACGTTATGTCCGTGAGCCAGACGGTGGTTCCGCGGACGGCTACATCGGAAAGGAACGAATAGAAAGTGTTTGGAGGATGGCCGGGATCATTCCGGTGCTCTAGCGGAGTCTGCTTGGCTGCGCCGTTACCGTACGTCCGGGTCAATCGCCAGCCCTGCAGAAAAGTCACCTGGCGCAGGCCGACCGGATCGCTGATCGCAAGATGAGATACGGTTACATGCTCAGGCGCGTGCAAGGCCTTGGCTAGTTCCGTGCCGAGCGGCCCCACACCGGAGTGTACTCGCATAACTACTCTGTTAATCTCCTGGGCCTGGAGCGCATCAGCTATCGTATCTGCACATTCGCTGGCATATTCAGGAAAATTATCGACCGTCAATTTGCGGCGTGCTGTCAGTAACCCGGGAAAGCGGACCTTTGGCCCAAGATCCTGCCAGGCCACCACCTTCGCGCCGAACTCATTCGCCAGGGCTTGCGCCCGGACTCCTGTGTCCCCACCTAGAATCTCCCCTGTCACATCGATGCGGCTACCAACCGGCGTCCCCAGCAGTATGGCCGTATCTTCCGGAAGCGGCTGGTTCTGGCCGGTAAAACCGGGCGTCGGCTGCGCCGTGTAGCACTCAAGTTTATGCGTCATGGGATCACTTTAGCCGTTTGTAATGTAAAAATCCAGCAGCATATACTCATCTAACGCGCCGAGCGGTTCTTAATCATAAAAGCTATTTTGCTAAAATAGAATGAAACTAACTATTTACCAAAGGGATATCTACATGGCGACTATCAATCCTTACATTAATTTCAATGGAAATGCCGAAGAGGCCTTCAATTTTTACAAATCTGTGTTCGGCGGAGAGTTTGCTAGCGTTGTACGCTTCAAAGATATAGAAAGTCCTGAGTTCCCTGTAGCAGAAAACGAAGCAGATAAAATCATGCGTATTACTTTGCCTATTGGCGGAAGTACTTTAATAGCCAACGACGTTCCTGAAAGTATGGGCCCGGTAAATGAGAATGAAAACAGGTCTAAAATATCGGTCTACGCGGAAAGCCGCGCAGAAGCCGAGAAGATATTTACTGGCCTTTCAGCAGGCGGAGCTGTTGAGATGCCTCTTGGCGATAGCCCGTGGCATACCTATTTTGGGATGTTTAGAGACCAATTCGGTATTGAATGGACGGTGGAATTTGACCCGGAGGCGTCTTTTCTTTTGACTGCCTATTAGTTCAGCTTGCCGGTCTCGAACCTTTAACAGTGACGGAACGCTACAAAATGAGACACGAGCAACGGTAAGTTTAAGGCCACCATTGATTTATAATCGATGTTAGTTTTTTATATTTTTTATATAAGTAAATAGAGATTCAGTGTGATAGCTTTCGATACCGAATTTATTGAGTATTTCAATAAGAAAATCCATATCTTCCTGGAGGTCGATATATTCCATGAAGATAGTGGATTTTCGCTTGAGTCTACGCTGTCGGGCCTTTTCCCAAAGCATTTGATTCGTGAACAAAAAGAAAAGTGTAAGTCAGTCATGGAAAACCTGTTTGATTGGACCGGCGACGAATACTTGCATACGATGACAGCGTTTCACGAAGTCGGCCTATACCATTTCTTGGGCTACATTAGAGACCTCAGAGAAGATACGCCGGAGTTTGACTCAATTTATTACGACAACGAGGAAGACCGGAAAGATCTTCAAGACTTGTGTGACAAACTGAACCTAAATGAAATGTTTGAAGGTTCGATAAAAAATGCACATGAACTGGGTGAGTTTTTGCATGACATCACCACGATGCAAGGATTGTGCTTTGAAGACGCTGATTTCGACATGCTTCCGATGCTCAGCAATCACCGAAGCATCGGTGATTATTCTCTTGAAGAGGCTTTGGGCGTCGATTTTGACTATTATAGGGAGATACTGCCAAACGATATTCGACTACGACTTGAACAAAAACGCGGCTCTTCATTGCTACAGAACGTGATATTGGCGCTTGAGATCATCGAGAACCTAGTTGCTTACAGGGGTTCGTACAAGGAGTTTTGGGCTCAGGGTGAACCCCGTAGTGAATCTGAGGTCCAACGTTTGCTGGACTCGTATCTCTCTATGCACTTTAAGCATGATGAATATATAGATAGGTCTAGGGAAGTTGATACCGGGAACGGGAAGATAGATTTTAAATTTTACAAAGCTCCGACAGAAAAAGTTTTAATGGAAGTCAAGCTGGCTAGTAGCTCATATTTAGAGAACGGTTTAACAAAGCAGCTTGCCTCCTATATGGATTCAGAGGGGTGCAACGAGGCGATATACCTAATCATTTGTTATTCGGAAAAAGAGCTAACAAAAGCGAAGAAACTTTACGAAAAGATTAAAGATCACAATCTTGGCGACAATCGGATAGCGATAGTCTATGCGCTCGATGTATCCAGACGAGCGGTGCCTTCAAAAATGCGCTAGATGACGATTTCTTATGTTTTGCCTATCGAGGGTACTCGCTCACTTTGTTGTATTGTGCGCGCCCTACTCATCCCAATCTTCCAGGGGGCGCTTTTTATAGGGTGTTCCTTCATGCTCCTTAAGTATCTTTGCGGCTAGACGGCCTTTGAATTCCCACTCACTTAGGTACGTGTCGAGGTAACCTTTCTCTAGATTTATGGCAATGTAATACGAATCAGTTCCGTACATACCTCTTAAAAAACCGCTCGTATATACAGCCATGAAGTCATTGTTAAGCGTAATTTGTTTTCTTGCCTTCTCTGGCTGAGCAAACAGGCGCGGTACTACCATCTTGCCATTTAGGTCAACTTTCTTACCTTTCTTTGTAAGGCCGACGTAGGTAGTGTTTTGCTTTACCTCCTCCATTACGCCTTCCATCATTGACTGAACCAACACTGACGCTGGCTTAAGGGGTGGATGATCACTTAAGAAATCGTTTGCCATCCTTCCGAACCATTTTTGCTTTGTTCTGTGCGCGGAAAAAATAGACTCAAGAAATTTCTTTATGTGTGGGTCTTTTTCGTCCCAGCCATTGAAGAAGTGTTGAAAATAGTACTCCTCCAACATTAGAGCTTTGCCAATCTCTTCGGATGCAATTAGCGCTAGATGATACGCCGTCGCGTACGAGTCATTCTTATAAGCCTGAACAGAATCTAAATGAAAGCGGATGCCATTTTCAAATGCATATCCAGCGAGTTGGTTAAATTTCTCGACATTAGCCACTTCTTTACTATCTTGGCTCCCCCTAGTGGATGTACTTCGCAACTTTGAATTCAGTAAAAGGGATTATGATACTTTTGGCTCAAAAGCCAACTCGACAGCCTGGTCATGCGCCCTATAGAGAGCATGTGGATCCATCCAGTCCGTCTCACGGCCGTCTTCTGGGCGCACACCAATTGAACTTATAAAGCCATCATTATAGTCAGCCATCTCTACAAAAAGTTCACCCTCACCAAGAATAATAACTTCACCAATCTCTGGCGTTGTTGGCTTAATTTTACGATCTGCATCACCTATATGATATGACTTACGTGTTGCTAGAACTCTCACAAGCAGTCGGCCTATCGTTCCAACCGGTGCATCTCTAAAAGTTGCATGTTCAGCAGTAGGGTCTTTTTCTGCTTGATGGATGCTGCCTTTGCCTGGAGATGCTTCTGCCCGCGGTATAAGTCTTTCTAATACTTCGCGTTCGTGCTCTACAGGATGGCGCCCTGCTGTCTGAATGTTCACTACGCCATAACGATCTGTCTGGCGTTCATATTTAGGCCAATCAAGTCTGCCTTCGGCTAATATTTGTTGGGCGCCAAATTTATGCATAAAAATAAAATACCACAAAAAGTGGTATTTGACAATGCTTGGCTCCGGGGACTGGATTCGAACCAGCGACCTAGTGGTTAACAGCCACCCGCTCTACCGCTGAGCTACCCCGGAATATTTATTTATGAGGAAACCTCAAAAACCTAGGGTAATTATACCAATTTTGTAACAGAGATCAACTAGTCCGGGGCGGAGTTCATTTTGTTTTCTACACACGCAGTTTATAATGACGAGGTTTAGGTAGAACAAAAGACGGACATTACAAGGTAATAAGAGAGCGAGGACTACGGCGCGGATGAGGCATGGCCCGGACCACGGCAAAGGTGAATTCGACAGAAACCAGCCCTCTTACGAATTACTTTTGTTCCGGGCAAAACGGCTCATAGAAGATTACACCTGTCCCTTTACCGGCTTGCCCACTCCGGACAAAGAGCTTTCAAGGGTAGACCGGCGGGCGCCCCTTGGCCAGTTCAAGCGAAGTATCTGGGCAGTATCGGCAGCGGGCACAGCTATGCGGATTATCCAGGAGTACCAGATGAAGTATCCTGGCCCATCGTATACAAAAGATAGCCCGCTCGAAATCTTTAACGATACGTGCAGGGTGGATCTGTACACCGAGGGCAGCCCCCTGCCCGAATCGGTAGTGGACATAGGCGCCATCGTCAGCGATGACCCGCAGGGTCCTACATTCCGTCATTATGATGTCGGGTATCGTTACCGGGGAGTTGTGGCCGTCGGCTGGGGAGGAGAGCCTTCTCATACAAGCAAGCTGATTTCACCCGAACCAATTGCGGAACAAACACTGAACGCCCTGGATAATGAGCTTTTTGCCTGGTTCGTGCCGATTGACCTGACTAAGTTCTCGCTGTATCCTCCTGTGGAAAACACTTCGGACGGAGGGACGCCCCTAGTGTTCGCTTCTTCCTGGGGAGATAATCGCATCCCCATATTCCCCTACAAAACGTCAGAGGAGCAATCTGTAAAAAGAGACCCCTTCTACCAAAAATTCACGCTGCATAACTTTGCGCCTGATGAAGTATATTCCTTAGACGCCACGCACGCGCTGGAAGGGCTGGTTAGCCGCGAGGCTGCCTCTATGCATAGCCTGCTTATGGAAAATGGCGCAATTGATGTCTACAAGCTGTACCCAAGATAACGGACAAGGCGGCACTGTCATTAACCTCTTTGCTTGATTGCTGCCTGCATCGCCCGGCTCTCATCGCGTTTTTTGAGTGTCTGGCGTTTGTCGTATAGCTTTTTACCTTTGCCGATGGCGATGCGCACTTTAATGTACCTGCCGCCCGTCAGGATCTCCAGGGGTACGATGCTTCGCCCCTGTTTTTTCGACTCAATAAGATGATCGAGCTCGCGCCGTTTGACCAGCAGTTTACGCGTCCGCGATTGCTCATTTTCAGGAATCTGGACGCCGCGCGTACCCACGATAGTCGCGTTCAGCAGCCACAGCTCTCCATCCTTCATCGTGACGTACGCGCCGCGCAAGTGTCCGTGGCCCATCCGCAGCGCCTTGGTTTCGCGGCCGGTAAGGCTTAGGCCCGCAACTAAACTATCGCCGAGCTCGTAGTCGTGCCGAGCGCGCCGGTTCGTAATCTGCCTGGTTTGCGGCTGCTTTTTTTTCTTCATCGCTCCCACTAGTATGCCTTAAGAGGTGGCGGGTATCAAAATATTTTAGATAGCCTCGCCTCCTCTGCTGGAATTACCTTCCGCATTCAGCGGTTTTCGCGAAATGCCTGCTTGGCGACATTCCAAAGGCTTGGATCGTTTTGCTTAACCATACGGAAGTACCAGTATTCGCCGCTCCACAGGTATACTTCGCGCATTCCGGTCGCCCTGCCGAACTCTACGCGGTCCCGGAATCGTTCGGCGTCAAATGATTTATTTCCTTCGGTGACATCAATTTCGGAAACATGCTTGTTATTCGGCGCCCAGGACTCGGCTTGCAGTTCGTGGATGACCATATCGCGGCCGGTCATCAGTTTTTGCCAGCCTGCCACGAAACCGTAAAACCAGGCCGGAAACGGATATTCCAGATAGCGTTTCGTGGCGTTTGCGTCCCAGGTACGCTTATAAATAGAAATGCCGAATTCGTCAGGTTGCGGCTCGCCAACCGGCCAGCCAAGCGCATTATTGCTGCGGTTGATTATTACCTTATGCTCGCTATCCAGCCGTTTAACCAGATTGAATTCGTTGATGAGCCGGCGGCGCTCCAACGCGCCTGGGATTTCCTCACACAGGCCAAATCCCCGTAGGAAAAACTCATTTTCCACCTGATAACTATCGAGCGAAGGAGAAGTTTTGTACCGGTTAACGACCTCTACCATAAACGCTTCCAGGCGCAGCTGCCACTCATTAACCGGCATGCCTCTTGCCCATTCCGGCATGTGGCATTCGGGCCAGCGGGGTTGGCGTAGGCCCAGGCTCAAGGTTACTTTCGCTCCCGCTGCTTCAGCTTTTTTGAATTGCCAGTCTAACAGGCTGAAGTCGTAGTCGCCATCGGTCGGTTCCAGTTGGTCCCAGTAACTCACCAGGCGGAAATGGCGCACACCAACATCATTGATCAGTGCATCCATGGTTTCCTCGGGATTCAGCCCAAGCGACTCGGCATAAGCTGGAATAAAAGAGGCGCCCAGGACAAACGGCTTGCTGCTGTTTTGTGCGATGTACCAGCGCGCAATGCCATACATGCCGCCCAGACAGAGCAGCAAAACACTGGTAAAAATCAGCACAAACTTATTAAAGAAGCTTCTCTGCCAGTAATTCTTAAAACATTTCTTTAAGCTGCTACGCAGTTTCTTGTAGTATAGTGTTAGACGATTTCGCATATGAATAAAATAAACCTGAACCGCCAACAACCAACTGTTAGCATCGTAATTCCAGTATACAACGAGGAGGCGCATCTTGCCGCTTGTTTAGAGGCGATCGCCCGCCAAACGGTGGCCCCGCACGAGGTGGTTGTGGTAGACAATAATTCCACTGACCAGTCTGTGGCGATTGCCCGTCGCTATCCTTTTGTGCGAGTGGTGCACGAGCCGAGGCAAGGGCTGGTATACGCCCGCACGGCCGGGTTTGATGCCGCCCGCGGTGAGATTATAGGGCGTATTGATGCCGATTCGCGCCTGTCATCTAACTGGGTTTCGTACATCCAGCAGACCTTCGCCGATAACCTTCAAAAGGTCGATGCCGTCTCGGGCCCGCCGGGTTTTTACGATTTGGCCTGCGCCAAGCCGGTGGGAGCCGTCATTGGGTTTTTCCACGGCATAATGGCTTTCCTGCTTGACCGCCACAACGAATTGTTCCTGTATGGCTCGAATATGGCCATCCGAAGACAGGCTTGGGATTATATCCGTGATTCACTCTGCGCGGACCGGCACCTGCACGAAGATATGGATATGGCCGCCCACTTTGCCCACGGTAGTTTTGTATTAAAGTTTGACAGTCAGCTCCGGGCAAAAATCTCTGCCAGACGCGCCGACAGTACCACGAGATCTTTTTACCGCTATGTAACTGCCAACCGGCGCACCTACGGCGTCCACGGCCTGCGCAGCCGTTTTTATATGATTCCGCTTGAACTGCTTGCGATGGGCGTACACGTGCTGCTTAAACTGTTATTTCGCGGCTATGATGAAAAAACCGGTTCCTTTTCGTGGCGACAGGCGTTACGGCCGACGTACAGACAACGCGTCAGTCCTGTTTCGGAAACATCTTAGCTTCTTAGTGACCATGCCTCAATAACTCAAGAACGGTTCTGGACTGAGCGAAGCGAGGGAAGCTTAGTGAGTGGGTTATTGAGGCATGGTCACCTAAAGCTTTGTCGTGAGTACAGTATAGCTGCGCGGATGCAGGCCGATGTGCACCGTGCTCCACGAGGGGATTTTTTGCGGAGGTTCGCCATCGAAGTGAATGTAGGCTGGAGTGGATGTTCGGAAATGGAGCGGCGTTTCCCGATTTTCGCCCGTAGCATTGCCAAACAAAAGCTGCACGGCGGTGTATGTCGCCCTGAGGCGTCCAGGGGTCACTGGAGTCACCCGAAATTCCTCGTCCCAATGTCTTACATCGAAACGTGCATATTTGGCCATCCACTCGCCCTTGTTGATCGAGAGCTCGCTTAAGGTATGCTCTGCTCCCTGCTGGTCAATAATAGTAAAGGTGTGCTTCCCCAGGAGTGTGCCGGCTACTATCTCCAGGTCACGGCGCAAACTATTCTTCTTTTTGTATTCATCAGTATTGACTCTCCCGGAGCCCAAGGCGCTGTGCCCAAAACCAATGTATGACCCAGCAATCCCCTTGGATTTATCGCCGGTGAGTGTCACAACGCTGCCCTCAAGCGCATAAGCGGTTACCGCCCGTAACCCTGTGCCGAAGATTAATGCCGGGTCGTCCAGCCTCCCATGCAGCGATTTGCCGATATCGCAAGCATTTGAGGCGGCCTCTTCATCTTTATTGTTTTTGTCTTTTTTCCCGCGCTGATTGAGCGAGGTCACGGAGACTTGTCCGTTCAGCTCCTCCATCCCCTCCAGCAAAAGGGCGCCTATAGTATCCCGCCAGGTGCCTTCGCCGCCCCTGACTGCTATCGCGGTGCCCGGTTGGAGCTTGGCGTCGAATAGCTCGGCATTTGCCTCGCTGCCGCCTTTTACGGTCTGCAAAAGGTTAACGGGGGCATCCTGTGTGTCTTGCAGCCTCTCCCGAATTTCTTCCGCGTGGTGCTCTGCTCCTTTGCGGTGGTTATAGATAACAGTTATACTTTCGTATGATGCAGGAGCTGCTTCTACCATAGGCTAAAAATCTATCCCCTTATTTGCTAAAAATTTATCGTCAAAATGATGTTTAATCTTTGTCATATCGGTGGCGATGTCCACGAGCGGCAGGAGGTCTTTCGGAAAGTTCCTTCCGGTAAAACAGAGGCTGGTGCGCGGCGAGCGCTTCTCGATCAGGGCTTTGAGCTGTGCTTTGGTCAGAAGGCCGTCGTGTACGGCATTATTGATCTCGTCGCAGATTACTAAGTCGTATTCGCCACTGGTAGCTACGCGTAAAGCTTCTTCGTATGTTTCGGCTGCGGCTTGCTTATGCTGCTCTTCCGATACAAACTCAGCGCTCAAGGAACCCGCATTATAAAATCCTTTCCCACCTTTGTAAAAATGCAATTGATCCTCGAAAACCGGCAAGATATCACGAATGAACACATGCTCACCCACACCCCAATACTTAATAAACTGGATAAACGCCACATTCCAGCGATTGCCGAGCGCCCTGACCATCAGTCCAATGCCTGCGCTGGTCTTGCCCTTGCTCTCGCCGGTGTAAACAATAACTACCGACTCTTTAGTTTTGTAATCCTCAAAAGCCATACCTATCTATTATGCAACATTATGCCCGGTAATTGTTGGAAATTATTTCAGTTGTATAATTACTTTTTCATATGACGCCTGGGACAGTATAAAAGTTAATTACTTTGTAATATTTGCAGCGTATATTTATAGATTGGACTATTTAATTGATTTTAAAGCAAGAATAGTGTGTAATATAGTTAAGTAGTGCGGAGGCCTTTTGGTGGATGCCACCGAGAATACGCCCAGTCAAGTCCCAATTCCCTCTGACGATATCCTGCAAAAAGTCGTCGATGCCCGCGCCCAGGGTGCACTTATACATGATTTTCAGGATCCGGAAGAATATCCTGGTGTTATCCCCTGGCTCGCGAGCCACGGCATCCAAACGACTGGCGAACGCCGCGACCCTGGTAGTATATGGGAATATTGGAGCAAAGAGCAACGTGGACAACGTGCTACCGCCCGCCAAATCGGCAATTTAATGCTGAATGCACAGACAGATCTTGAGGCTGCCGATCATCCTAAAATTAGTGAAGCCATGAAGGAAGAGCGGCTCGGTACCCTTCTGATGGGCTTGCTTCTTAAAACCGATCTGTTGCGCGTCGACGGCCTGCATGTGGTTGATCTGAAACGCGACAAACGCGGTCAGACAGTTGATGGCACCGTCACGGCAGAGTCAGTCACCTTCGGTGTAGAGACCATCGAGGAACAGGCGCTTCTAAGTGCATTTCTTCAGGCGTGGTGCCGCAAAGGCGCCCTTCCCAGGAAGCCTGCCAAAGCCAAAAAACCAAAGAAATCAAAAAAACAGGAAGAGCCAGACAAGCTTCATATTATTCTCCCTGGTTTCGACAAAGAAACCGGAAAACCGACCGTCAGTGTGAGTAATATGAACGAATACACCGTCCGTGTCGTGGAAGACATTATGGTTCGGACTGTAGCGGCGGAGGAAGAAGCGCGCTACGGCGCGCGCCTACCCGAGCAGCGCCTCCCGGCTTCGATGTGGAAAAAAGGGTGGAAGATGGGCGGACAGACTTTTCATCCTGAAACGATCCATCCCAAGGTGGATGAGCGCATCGAGGCCGTCAATACACAGTACAAAGGATGGCGAAAATGGATGCCGCACATTACATATAGGAAGGGCCTACAGAAGGACGTCATCCCCCGATCTCCGGTTAGTATGCTTGAAGGCCGGCCAGAGGCTCTCGGCACCAGCGTTTCAGGCGCTTTCGAGCAGCTTAGAAAGGTTATGAACTCCATTGGTGGGCCACTTCGCGGCAGTAACCAGTTTAACCAGCCTCAACATCCCAATAAGAAGAAGCGCCTGCTCGTTGAAGTGGATTCCGATATACGACGCGACGCGACCGGTTTTGACCAGCCTGGCCCCGCGATCCCACGCGCTTTGAAAGCTCGGGAAAGAGCCGGGCAAAAGACGCGCGACATCCTTGCCGAGAAAAAGTCACGTCCGGTTGAGGCCGTCGTTAAGGGGGCAGCCACAGTTCTAGGTATTGGGGCGGAAGTTGGCCTTGAAGCTGGAGGAAAACTACTTCCGATGGTAAAGGACAGAGGCGTGCGCATTAAAGACGAGCTGCAAGCCAGACGACAGCAAAAACAAGATGCCCTTGAGGGCGGAAAAAAGATAGATAAGCTTGTTGCCGAGACACGGCAATTGCCCCCTGCACTGTAAGCTGCCTGGATTATACGACTTTTTTGTCTTTTAGCACTGCGTCAATTTGGCTGCGGTCAAAACCAATGATGATTTTGCCGTCAATATCAAGGACGGGGATGCCGGTCTGACCTGATTTTTCTATCGCTTCCTGCATATATTCGCGACTTTCCTCGACATTTTTTTCGGTAAACTTTACACCGAGTTTGTTGAGATAGTCTATGGTAGCGTGACAAAAGGCACACCAATCAGCGCTATATATGGTTACTTTTGTGTCATTCATATACATACTATAGCATCCTTCGGATAGCTTTTTGGTTGTGTGTTCGTATAATCTCTGTTAGTTTGTAGACCATGGCAGACATACATACACCCAACTTCTACCCCGATACCGCTTTCATCAACTCCTACATTACTGAACCGAACGAAGTGGATCTGGCAAGAGCCGTATACGTCGCAGACTTTTTTTCTGATGGCAGCCCCTTGCTTCAGCGGACTTTCAGTACTATAGCTTCGCATGAGCTGGTAAGCCCGCACGATGAGCGCCAAGAGCAGCTGAACCGCGCAGCAGACCGGATTAGCGATCTGATGGGGACATCATTCGCCGAGATTCTGGCAAAAGGCGACCAGCCTTCCGATTCCCCCACCTATGAGGCAAGTGCGGTAGAAGCAAAAGGCGAAACCTTAACCCGTATCTGGAATATGATGCGGGAAAGCCCTTTCATGCGGAAGGTCGCCGAAGCCCGGGAAAACGGCCGGGATTTGACTGAAAAGGAGTTACAAGTTGGCCCCAGGAACACCACGCACGCCGACGATGCCCTACTTTATTATGACTA
>Ga0075366_10001213_pt1 | contig 12805 bp, 9 predicted proteins | sample EndMethybrTD3031_FD_72351 | JGI IMG/M metagenome (GOLD analysis project Ga0075366, IMG submission 72351) | Populus endosphere microbial communities from Tennessee, USA - Endosphere MetaG P. TD hybrid TD303-1 | ecosystem: Host-associated > Plants > Roots > Endosphere | place: USA: Tennessee...
GCCTTCGGCGCTCCCCCTCAAGGGGGGCGAGTCGGACGAGGAACAGTCCCTGCGGACTGTTCCTCGCCTACGAGCGCCAGCGGCGTCCTCGCCGCTGGCGCCGCCGGCGGACCGGCAAAGCCGGATCCGCGGCGGCCGCTGGATACCTATGGGGCCATGCGCCGTGGGCGCCGCTTCGGCGCCATGAAGACCTGAGTCTTTGGCCAGTTCAGGTTTCCCAGGGCGCAACCGCGTCGGCCGCCAGTCCGTAGCGCACGATCGCCTCGGCCGGCACGCGCCGGGCTAGCGTGCCGGCGCGCGCGAGCGCGTGCAGCGCGGCGAGCACGACGTGCTGGCGGTCGACCTCGAAGAAGCGGCGCAGCGCGCTGCGGGTGTCGCTGCGGCCGAAGCCGTCGGTGCCGAGTGCGCTGAACGGCGCGGCGAGGTAGGGTGCGATCGACAGCGGCCAGGCGCGCACGTAGTCGCTCGCCGCGACGATCGGCAAGGGGCCGGCCAGCGAGCGACCGACGTGGCTGGTGCGCGGCGCGGCGTCCGGGTGCAGGCGGTTCCAGCGCTCGACCGCTCGCGCCTCGCGCGCGAGCTCGCTGTAGCTGGTCGCGCTCCAAACCTCGGTGTCGACGCCCCAGTCGGCGCGCAGCAGATCGGCCGCTGCGATCACCTCGCGCAGGATCGCGCCTGAGCCAAGCAGCCGCAGCTGCGCGTCACCACGCGCCGGCGCGTAGCGGTACAGCCCACGCACGACGTCGGCCGCGACACCCTCGGGCAGCGAAGGCTGCGCCTGGTTCTCGTTGCCTAGCGTGACGTAGTAGAAGACGTCGCGCTGCTGCTCGAGCATCTCGCGCATGCCGTGATCGAGGATGACCGCGAACTCGCCTGCGAACGCCGGGTCGTAGCTGCGGCAGTTCGGCACCGTCGCGGCGATCACGAGGCTCGCGCCGTCCTGGTGCTGCAGGCCTTCGCCGCCGAGCGTCGTGCGGCCCGCGGTCGCGCCGAGCAGGAAGCCGCGCGAGCGCTGGTCGGCGGCGGCCCAGATCAGGTCGCCGACACGCTGGAAGCCGAACATCGAGTAGTAGATGTAGAACGGCAGCATCGCGGTGCCGTGCACCGAGTAGCTCGTCGCCGCGGCGACCCACGAGCTCAAGGCGCCTGCCTCGCTGATGCCCTCTTCGAGGATCTGACCGTCGGTCGCCTCGCGGTAGCTCAGCACCGAGCCGATGTCCTCGGGCTCGTACTTCTGGCCGACGTTCGAGTAGATGCCGACCTGCTTGAACAGGTTCGCCATCCCGAAGGTGCGTGCCTCGTCGGCGACGATGGGGACGATCCTCGCGCCCAGCTCGGGCTGCTTGAGCAGCCCGCCCAGCATTCTCACGAACGCCATCGTCGTGCTCATCTCCTTGCCGTCGGCGCGCAGCGCGAACTCGGCCCAGCGCGCGAGCTCGGGCACGGCGACCGGCGCGCAGTCGCTGCGGCGCGCCGGGATGAAGCCGCCGAGCGCGGCGCGGCGCGCGTGCAGGTAGCGCATCTCGGGTGCATCGTCGGCTGGCTTGAAGAATTCGAGGTTCTTCGCCTGCTCGTCGCCCAGCGGCAGCTGGAAGCGGTTGCGGAACGCGATCAGATCCTCGCCAGCGAGTTTCTTCTGCTGATGCGTCGTCATGCGGCCCTGGCCGGCCTCGCCCATGCCGTAGCCCTTCTTGGTCTGCGCGAGCACGACGGTCGGCCGCCCGCGCGTGCGCAGCGCCTCGGCGTAGGCGGCGTGGATCTTGACGAGGTCGTGGCCGCCGCGCTTGAGCCGGTCGATCTGCTCGTCGGTCAGCCCCTGCGCGAGTGCGGCGAGCTCCGGGTCCTGGCCGAAGAAGTGCTCGCGGTTGTAGCGGCCGTCCTTCGCCGCGAAGGTCTGGAACTGGCCGTCGACGGTGGCCGCGAACGCGCGCAGCAGCGCGCCGTGTGTGTCGCGTGCGAACAGGCCGTCCCAGTCCGAGCCCCAGACGAGCTTGATCACGTGCCAGCCCGCGCCCGAGAACAGCGCCTCGAGCTCATCGACGATGCGGCCGTTGCCACGCACCGGGCCATCCAGTCGTTGCAGGTTGCAGTTGACGACCCAGATCAGGTTGTCGAGCCCTTCGCGCGCGGCGAGCGTCAGCGCGCTCATGCTCTCGGGCTCGTCCATCTCGCCGTCGCCGAACACACCCCACACCGTGCGGCCCTCGGTGGCTTGCACCCCGCGGTGCTGCAGGTAGCGCATGAAGCGCGCCTGGTAGATCGAGCTGATCGGACCGATCCCCATCGAGCCGGTCGGGAACTGCCAGAAGTCCGGCATCAGCCACGGATGTGGATAGCTGCTCAGGCCTTGCGCACGATGCGCCTTCGCACTCAGCTCCTGGCGGTAGTGCGCGAGCGCGCTCGCGTCGAGCCGGCCTTCGAGGAAGGCGCGTGCGTAGACGCCCGGCGCCGAGTGCGGCTGATAGAAGACGAGGTCGCCACCGAACGACGCGGTGCGCGCGCGGAAGAAGTGGTTGAAGCCGACCTCGAACAGATCGGCCGCACTCGCGTAGCTCGCGATGTGGCCGCCGAGCTCGGCCGAGCCGCCCGACTCGGCCTGGTTCGCGCGCACCACCATCGCGAGCGCGTTCCAGCGCATGATCGACGCGAGCCGCTCCTCGATCGCGAGGTCGCCGGGGAACGGCGGCTGCTGCTCGACCGGGATGCTGTTCGCGTACGGTGTGCCACGCGGCGGCTCCCAGCCGACACGCGGGTGACGCGCCAGCGCGGCGAGCTGGTCGAGCAGGAAACGCGCACGCTCCGGCCCGGCGTGTTCGAGCACCGCGGCGAACGCGGCGCGCCACTCTGCTGTTTCCTGCGGGTCGGAGTCGCCGGTCTGGAAACGCAAGCCGCTCGAGTCGTCCTTCATCCGCGCATCATGCGCCGAATCGGGTCACCACCTCGCCGGCGAGCGGTGCGCCGGTGACCAGCCCGCCGGCGTCGGCCACCTGCGCGCCGTTGACCCAGACGCCGTGCACGCCGAGTGCGTCGGTGTGCAGGCGCGGCGCACCGCCGGGCAGGTCGAAGACGCGTCGGCTCGCCGCGCGGCCGACGGTTGCGGGGTCGAAGAGCAGCAAGTCCGCCGCGAAGCCCTCGCGCAGCAGGCCGCGGCCGGGCAGGCCGAAGATCTGCGCCGGCTGGCTCGTCAGCTTGCGCACCGCCTCGGCGAGCGGCATCGCGCCGCGCTCGCGCACCCAGTGGCCGAGCAGGTGAAGCCCGAAGCCGGCGTCGTTGAAGAAGGTCAGGTGCGCGCCGGCGTCGCTGAGCGAGACGAGGCTGTGCGGATGCGTCAGCAGCTTCGCGACGGCGGCCTCGTCGCTGTTGAGCAGTTGCGCGGTGAAGATCGTCGTCAGGTCCTCGTCGAGTGCGAGGTCGAGCATCACGTCGAGCGGATCCTTGCCTTGCCGGTGCGCGAGCTCGGCGAGGCTGCGCTGCTCGAGCTCGCGATGGCTCGGCTGCATGACCTCGACGACGTGGACCTTGTCCCACTCGCCGTTGAAGAGGCGGAACGTCGCCGGCGCCGCCAGTTCGTCGCGCACGCGCTTGCGGAACAGCGGGTCGGCCAGCACCGCGGCGAGCGCCGCGCCCTGCTTGCCGAGCGCCGGCTGCCAGCTCGCCAGACCCTCGACCGGGTAGGGCGACGCGAGCGTGTACTCCATCGTCAGCGGGCAGCACGAGACCTGGCCGATCAGCGTGCGGCCGCGTGTGTTCGCAGCGGTGATCGCATCCAGGTCCGCGAACACCGCGCCGGGGTTGGTGCCGTTGTGCAGCAGCGCCGCGACCATCAACGGCCGACCGCTGCGCGCCGCCATCTCCTCGAGCAGCGCGACCGGCATCTGTGCGCCCTTGGTGACCATGTAGACGCCGCGCCCGCCTTCGCCCATCGCCTCGATCAGTGCGAGGTGCTCGGCGTCGGCCGCGAGCCGCGAGGGCATCGGCAGCCCGCCGTCGCCGTTGTGCGCCGGGCTGGTGCTGCTCGCGAGGCCCACCGCGCCGGCAGCCATCGCCTCGCGCACGAGCGTGGCCATCTGCGCGATCTCGGCCGGCGTCGCCTCGCGCCGGTTCGCGTCCGCGCCCATCACCCAGGTGCGCAGCGACGAGTGACCGACGTAGGCGGCGAGGTTGACCGCGCAGCCGGCGCGCTTCAACTGGGCGAGGTAGTCGACGAAGGTCTCGAATTCCCAGCGGATGCCTCGCTGCAGCACCTCGAACGACATGCCCTCGACCTGCGTGAGGTTGCGCATCGTGCGCTCGCGGTCGGCCGGCCGGCATGGTGCGATCGTGAAGCCGCAGTTGCCGATCACCGCGGTCGTGACGCCGAGCGCCGGCGAGGGCCGCACGAACGGATCCCAGGTGACCTGCGCGTCGAAGTGGGTGTGGCTGTCGACGATGCCGGGCATCAGCGCGAGCCCGCCGGCGTCGACGACGTGGGTCGCATCGACCGGCAGCGACGCTGCGATCGCGCGGATGCGGCCGCCGCGCACCGCGAGATCGGCGACGGCCGGCTCGGCGCCGCTGCCGTCGAAGAGCCGTGCGCCGCGGATCAGCAGATCGTCCATGGCGTGGCCCTCAGGCGGCTTTCAGCGTGGGCGACGCGAACATCGTTTCCATCGCCTTGCGCGTGAGGTACGCGTGGGTCGACGTGTCCATCGCGACGTCGGCCCAGGTCAGACTCTGGCCCTTCGCGACCGGCCGCGTCACCTTCACCTGGTGTGCGAGGCCGAGCGGCAGCCCGCCGATGTGCAGCGAGGTCGCAGCCGGCAGCAGCTTGCCCCAGACCGTGTAGCCGCCTTCGCCGTCGAGCAGCTCGCCGGGCTGCAGGTCGCGCTTCGCGGTCGCGACGACATCGGCGGACCACGTGGTCGCGACGCCGGTCGGCTCGCCGCGCAGCGCGACGCTCGCGACCGACACGCCGACTTCGAGGCCGATCAGGTGCCAGCGCTTGTAGAGCGTGAAGTAGCGCCCGCTCGGGTCGGTGTGGGCGTTGTATTCCTCGAAGCAGTTCTTGATGTACTCGGTCTCGGCTTCCACGGTGACCCACACGCCCATGCGGATATCGTACGGGATCTTGCGGCCATCGGCCTCGAGCGACGAGATCACCTCGACCATGCCCTTGCGCTCGAGCACACCGCCTTCGCTCTTCGGCCGCGTGACGAACGGGATGTCCTCGACGCTCGCCGGCGGGTACAGCAGCCCGTTGCTCGGCACGCCGAGGCCGGTCGCGTTCGACACCGCGGTCGATTCGATCGAGGGCTTCGAGCCGTCGAGGAAGCTGTTGAACATCTTCGGGTTCAGCCCGCCGCGTTCGGCCTGTTCGGGCGTCAGCCCGTAGTGGCCCCAGACCGTTTCGGGCGTCGACTCGCAGAAGTGCGGCAGCCACTTGTGGCCGCGGCCCGCGGCGACGACCGGGAAGCCGCAGGTGCGCGCCCAGTCGACGAGATCGCAGATCAGCGCCGGCTGGTCGCCGAACGCAAGCGAGTACACGACACCCGCCTCGGCGGCGCGACGCGCGAGCAGCGGGCCGCAGAACGCATCGGCCTCGACGGTGACGTTGACGACGTGCTTGTGCTGCGCGAACGCTTCGAGGCAGTGGTCGACCGCGGCGATCGGGTTGCCGGTGCACTCGACGATCACGTCGATCGCCGGATGGCGAACGAGCGCGCGCCAGTCGTCGCCGATGTGGGTCGCGCCGCTCTTCAGCGCAGCGTCGAGCGACGCGGCCTGCGTGCGCTCGAGCTGCCAGCCGACGCGTGCGAGGTTGGCCCGTGCGCCATCGGGCGAGAGGTCGGCAATGCCGACCAGATGAACACCCGGCGTGCGCGGGATCTGTGCGAGGTACATCGAGCCGAACTTGCCCGCGCCGATCAGGCCGATGCGCACCGGCCTGCCCTCGGCGGCGCGCTGCTGGAGCTTGGTGTGCAGGCTCATCTCAGGCCGCCTGCTCGATCTCGCCGATCGGCTCGTTCGACGTCGCCAGTGCGCTCGCCGGCATGCCGTTCTTCCACGGCAGCTCGACCGGGTAGTCCTTCCGCAGGCAGTCGTCGGGCAGGCAGTCGATCGGCGTGAAGTCGCGGTGCGCGATGTACTCGGGGCGCTTGAAGCGGCGCACGTGGTTGCTGACCGCGCACAAGCTCAGATAGACGCTGACGCGGTTCCACGGCGAGAGGTTGCTGCTCGACGCGTGCACCAGGCAGGAGTGGAACAGGATCATCGAACCGGCCGGGCCCTTGGGCGCGACGATGCCGCCGTGCTTGCCGCCGGAGCGCGCGACCAGCTTGGCGATCAGGTCGTGGTCGACCGTCCACAGCGGGTAGCTGGTCGTCGTGACGTCGTGCTTCGCGTCGATGACGCCCTTCCGATGGCTGCCGGGAATGAACATCAGCGGGCCGTTGAACTCGTTGACATCGTCGAGGAAGATCGCCACGTTCATCGCACGTTCGGTGGGCATCAGGTCGTCGTTGCGCCAGGTGCCGTAGTCCTGGTGCCATTGCCAGACATCGCCTTCGAAGGCCATCTTGCCGTTGATCTTGAACTGGTGCATGTAGACCGCTTCGTCGAACAGGTCTTGCACCGGCTGCACCATGCGCGGGTGGCGCGCGAGCCGCGCGAACGGCTCGCTGTACAGGTGCGCGGCAAAGTTCGTGCGCACCGCGTCCGAGTCTTTCTCGCGCACGTTGAACGCCTCGCGGCGCGCGTAGAGCGCGGGCACGGCGTCGGTCAGCACGCGGATCTCGTCGGAGGTGAACAGGCCGGGGAAGAACAGGTAACCCTCGCTGTCGAACTGGGCCTGTTGCTCGCGGGTCAGTTTCATGCGGTTTCTCCTGTGAGAGCTTGCGCGCCGAGCTGGCGCGCGATGTGTTCGGCGGCACGGTGGCCGTGCGCGGCCATCTGGCGCTCGGCTTCGGCGACGCGCCCGGCGCCGATCGCCGCGGCGATCGCCTCGTGTTCGTCCCAGACCGTCTCGCGCAGCGCCGAGCGCTGCAGCACCGCGCCCATCGCGCGGCGGATGTGCTGCCAGTGCAGCAATGCGCTCTGCTCGATCAGCGGGTTGTTCGACGCGGCGTAGATCGCCTGGTGGAACGCGATGTCGGCCTCGATCATCGCCTGCACCTGGCGCCCGCGCGCCGCCTTGCGGCCGCGCTCGAGCAGCTTGGGGTCGATCTGCGCGCGGCGCTGTGCGGCCAGGCGCGCCGCCAGCACGTCGAGCGCACCGCGCACCTGGTAGACGCTCGTGATCCAGGCCGCGTCGAGCGGCGCGACCTGCACGCCGCGGCCGGGCGCGTCGAGCACCAGGCCGTCCTTCTTCAGCAGGCGCAGCGCCTGCAGCACCGGCTGGCGCGAGACCGCGAGGCGGCGCGCGATGTCCTCCTGCGTCAGCCGCTCGCCGGGCGCGAGCGTGCCGGCGCTGATCGCGTCGAGCAGGGCGCGGTGCACCTGCTCGACGAGGTCGGGGGCGCTTTCGAGCTTGACGAGCTGGGCCGACGGCATCGTGATGCGGACTGAACTCTGTATACAGAGTACGCCGGCAGGGCGCCTGTGCCATCAGGGTTTGTGCGGGCTTTGCGCTTAACATCCGCCCGCGATGGCCGACGACACCGAACCGCAGCGCCCCGGCGCCGGGTTGCCCGGCACGCCGGCAGTCGGGCCGCCGCCTCCCGCGCTGCATTCGCTCGGCGCGATCCGCTGGGACCAGGCGCCGCTGCCGCCGCTCGATCCGCTGCTCGCCGGCGCGCTGCTCGACAACATCACCGCGCGCATCGGCATCATCGGGCGCGACCGGCGCTACCTCTACGCGAACCGCGAGATGCTCGAGTTCCTCGGCATGAGCGCCGAGCAGGTGATCGGCCGGCACGTCGCCGAGGTGCTCGGCGCCGAGCTCGACAAACGCTACGCGCCGCTCGCGCAGCGCCTGTTCGCCGGCGAGGCGCTGCGCATCGAGGGCTGGGCCGAGTACCCCGGCCGTGGCCTGCGCTACCTGCAGGAGACGTTCGTGCCGTTCGCGCCCGATGGCCGCGAGGTCGTCGCGGTGGCGGTCTACGGGCGCGACCACACCGAGCTGAAGCTGCGCGAGCAGCAGCTCGCCGCACAGCTCGAGGCGCTGCAGGCGAGCGAGGCGCTCAAGTCGGCGATCGTCGACCATGCGCTTGCGGCGATCGTCGCGACCGACGCGCAGGGCCGCATCGTCGAGTTCAATCCGTCCGCCGAGTTGATGTTCGGCCGCGCGCGCGACACGGTGCTCGGCCGGCCGGTCAGCGAAGTGCTGATGGCCGAGCGCTTCCGCGCCGCGCACGAGGCCGGCCTGCTGCGCCTGGCGCGCGGCGAGGCGCCGCGCGTGCTCGGCAAGCGGCTCGAGCTGCACGCGGTGCGCGCCGACGGCAGCGAGTTCCCGATCGAGATGGTGCTGTGGCGCAGCGAGCTGCGCGGCACGACCTACTACACCGCGTCGATCGCCGACATGACCGAGCTGCGCAGCGCCGCGCAGCAGATCCAGCGCCAGCGCGAGGCGCTGCGCCAGAGCGAGAAGCTCGGCACGATGGGCAGCCTGCTCGCCGGTGTCGCGCACGAGCTGAACAACCCGCTCGCGATCGTGATGGGCCGCGCCAGCCTGGTCGAAGAGAAGTGCGAGGACCCGGCGCTGCGCGACGACATCCAGCGCATCCGCGAGGCGGCCGAACGTTGCGGGCGCATCGTGCGCACCTTCCTGAACATGGCGCGCAGCCGGCCCTCGCAGCGTGGGCCGGTGTCGATCAATGAGCTCGTGCGCGCTGCCGCCGAGATGCTGCAGTACGGCTACCGCGCGCACGGCATCGAGCTCGGACTCGAGCTCGCGGCCGACGCACCGCCGGTGAATGCCGATGCCGACCAGATCGGCCAGGTCGTGCTGAATCTGCTCGTCAATGCGCAGCACGCGCTCGCCGGTGCGGCAGGCGAGCGGCGCGTCGTGCTGCGGACCGGTGTCGAGGCACCGCGCGCCTACCGCGAGCCGCGCGTCTGGCTGCGTGTGGTCGACAGCGGCCCCGGTGTGCCGGCCGAGCTGCATGAGCGCATCTTCGAGCCCTTCTTCACGACCAAGGCGGAAGGCATCGGCACCGGTCTCGGGCTCGCGGTGTCGCGTTCGTTCGCACGCGAGCACGGCGGCGACCTGGTGCTCGAGGCGCCGCGCGCGGCCCGCGGCGCGGTGTTTCGGCTCAGCCTGCCGATCAGCGGCCAGGCCGGCGCGGCGCCGGTGCCGGTCGTGATGCCGGCCGCCGAGCCGGCGCCGCTCGCACGCGTGCTGGTCGTCGACGACGAGGCCGAGCTCGCCGACCTGATGCGCGACATGCTCGAAAGCGCCGGCTACGACGTCGCGGTCGCCGAGTCGGGCGCGGTCGCGCTCGAACTGCTCGCGACCGTGCACTTCGATGCGCTCGTCTCCGACCTGCGCATGCCCGACATGGACGGCGCGACGCTGTGGCGCGAGGTGACCCAGCGCCATCCCACTCTCGCGCGGCGTGTGCTGTTCGTGACCGGCGACACCCTCTCGCCGGCGGCGCGCGAGTTCCTGCGCGAGGCGGCCGCCAGCGCGCTCGACAAGCCGTTCTCGAAGGCCGAGCTGCTCGCGCGCGTGGCCGCGCTGCTCGGTTGAACTGCGCGGCGAACGGCGCGGCTGACAAACGATTACAACCGGCGAAACAAACGAAACACGGCGGACCCACGACGAAACAGCGCGGAGACGTACGGTCGACAGACTCGCGTTTTGGTTGCGTCTCGACGAGGAGGGTCTGCTCGATGAACGCACACGTGAGTTTTTCCGCGGCGCGCAGCGCGTCGTTTGCCACGGCCGGATTCCGGCGGCCGCCCGCGCCGGGCGTGCGCCGCCCCACGCCGCACCAGGAGATCCGCTTCTGCACCGCCCACGACGGCGTGCAGCTCGCCTATGCGACCACGGGCCGCGGCGCGCCGCTGGTGAAGGCGTCGAACTGGCTCAGCCACCTCGAGTTCGACGCCGACGACAAGGTCTGGGGCCATCTGATGGAAGAGCTCTCGCGCCGCCACACGCTGCTGCGCTACGACCAGCGCGGCTGCGGGCTGTCGGACTGGAACGTGCCGCGCATCAGCTTCGACGACTGGGTCGACGACCTCGAGCGTGTCGTCGACGCAGCCGGCCTCGATCGTTTTCCGCTGCTCGGCATCTCGCAGGGCGCGCCGATCGCGATCGCCTACGCGGTGCGCCATCCGCAGCGGGTCAGCCAGCTGATCCTGCACGGCGGCTATGCACGCGGCCGGCTCAAGCGCAACCCGACACCCCAGCAGCGCGACGAGGCGGTCACGATGACCAAGCTCGCCGAGCTCGGCTGGGGCCAGGAGAACCCGGCGTTCCGCCAGTTCTTCACGACCCAGTTCATCCCCGGCGGCACCCGCGAGCAGCACGACTGGTTCAACGAGCTGCAGCGTGTGTCGACCTCGCCGACGAATGCGGCGCGCATGATGGCCGTGTTCAACGACATCGACATCGTCGCGCTGCTGCGCGAGGTGAGCTGCCCGACGCTGATCCTGCATGCGGCCGACGACGTGCGGGTGCCTTTCGACGAGGGTCGCCTGATCGCGAGCCAGATTCCCGATGCGCGTTTCGTGCCGCTGGCGAGCGCGAACCACCTGCTGCTCGAGAACGAGCCGGCCTGGCAGCGCTGGGTGCAGGAGGTGCGCGACTTCCTGCCCGAGCTGCCCAGCGGCGGCGCGGCCTTCGAGGGTCTGACGCCGCGCGAGCGCCAGCTCGTCGACCTGATGGCGCAGGGCCGCGACAACCTGCAGATCGCGGCTTTCTTCAGCTTGTCCGAGAAGACCGTGCGCAACCACATCACGAGCATCTACGCGAAGCTCGAGGTCGAGAACCGCGGCCAGATGATCGTGCTGGCCCGCGACGCGGGGTTCGGCCGCACGGTGTCCTGAGCGCTGCGGACGCGGGACGCGGCTCCCACTTCGAGACGGCCTTCGAGCGCTGACCGGGACGCTTGCCTCACGACGGCAGGCGGCCCGGTCGGAACAATGAATCCACTCGAATCACGACCACCCGCGCCGCGGGACTGCCATGTTGACTTCCGCCGACCCCATCGACCCAACCTGCGACACGCGCCGCATCTCGCCGGCACGCTCTGCGCGGCGTCTGCCGAGCCTCGCCGCCGTGCTGGCCTGGCTCGACCGCTGCGCGCGGCGTGTGCTCGCGCACTCGGGTGACTCGCTCGAGCATTACCTCCAAGGCACGGTCGACCATGCCGACCTCGAATTCCGCATGCGTGTGTGGCACGACGCCCGCTCGCGCGGCCGCGGCCCGATCGGGCGGCACTGAAGGTGCGCAGCCCGCGCTGCGCTCTCAGTTGGTGAACGGGTCTCGCCCCCCCGCGGCGCGGCCGAGCAGCGCTTCCTTGAGCTGGGCGTCGGCCGGCGAATTGCCGAGCCAGATGCGCAGCAGCGCGTTGAAGAACTCGGGCTCCTTGATCGGGTCGTTCTGCGCCTTGCCGTTGATGAGGATCGTCGTGCCGGCGCCGGGCACGTAGTCGACGAAGAAGCTGTCGCCCGCGGCCAGCTTCTTGCGCGCCGCGAACATCTCGCCGAGGCGGATCGTGCCGGCGATCGACTTCGCAAAGTCCTCGCGCGTCGAGTTGTCCTGCATGCCGCGCGTGAACAGCTTGCCGAGCTCGTTCGCGTCGATCTCGCGCAGCATCACGATGTGCATACGCTTGGCGCCCGGCGCGGCGATCACGGCCTCGGGCGTCGCGGCCTTGGCGCCGAGGTAGAGCCCGGCGGTGTAGACCTTGAAGATCGCCTTGTAGCGGATACCCGCGCCGTTGAGCTGCAGGCGGCTGCCGGCGAGCGGGACTTCCCTGTCGTACTTGACGCCGGAGACCTCGGTGGTCTGGGCGTGCGCGGCGGGCACGCCCGCGGCAGTCAGCAGGACGGCACAAACGAACAACAGGCGACGGATCACGAACGAGGCTCCCACGGCGACAAAGCGGCGGCGCAGTGTCTCAAAGGCGCTGCATCGGTGTCCATTGGGTTTGTCACGGAAGCACGGCGCGCGTCGAGGGACTGCTACACTTTTGCCCATGTTTTCGACGCGCAAGCACGGCATGAGGTCGCACGACCGGGGAGCATGGCCCTGGCGTCGCTCGATCCGCCCCGCCCGGGCCTGACCGGGCGCGCCTGCTTGCCGCCGAGCGTCGTTCCCTGACGCGTCGGTCGGCTCCCTCAGCATCGAACCGCCGGGCGGCCGCGCCGCCTGCCGGACCGGAGAGCCAATCGCCATGATCACCGAACTCGAATTCAAGAGCCTCGCCGCTCAAGGGTTCAACCGCATTCCGCTGCTGACCGAGGCCTTCGCCGACCTCGAGACGCCGCTGTCGCTCTACCTCAAGCTCGCCTACGCCTCGGGCGGCGGGAAGCACAGCTTCTTGCTCGAATCCGTCGTCGGCGGCGAGCGCTTCGGGCGCTATTCGTTCATCGGCCTGCCCGCTCGCACGCTGCTGCGCGCGAGCGGTTTCCGCACCGAGGTCGTCACCGACGGCCAGGTCGTCGAGACCCACGAGGGCAACCCGCTCGACTTCATCGACGCCTACCAGCAGCGCTTCAAGGTCGCGCTGCGTCCCGGCCTGCCGCGCTTCTGCGGCGGCCTGGCGGGTTACTTCGGCTACGACGCGGTGCGCTACATCGAGCCCAAGCTCGCGGCCACCTGGAAGGACGGCGGCCTGGACACGCCGGACATCCTGCTGCTGCAGTGCGAGGAACTGGC
>Ga0075366_10001214_pt1 | contig 12801 bp, 18 predicted proteins | sample EndMethybrTD3031_FD_72351 | JGI IMG/M metagenome (GOLD analysis project Ga0075366, IMG submission 72351) | Populus endosphere microbial communities from Tennessee, USA - Endosphere MetaG P. TD hybrid TD303-1 | ecosystem: Host-associated > Plants > Roots > Endosphere | place: USA: Tennessee...
CGCGTACTGCGAGTCGGTGCGCGACTACGTGTCGCGCGACTTGCTGCAGGGCATTCTGGACGACACCGAGGAACACATCGATTTCCTCGAAACCCAGATCGACCTGCTCGGCAAGGTGGGGTTGGAGAACTATCTGCAGGCGCAGATGGGCAACGCGAGTTGAAGTAGTCGAAGTAGTCGACGCAGGTAGCGAAGGACTGGACCGTCATGATCGTTTGTGTGTGCCGTAGGGTCTCCGACCAGCAAATCCGCCAGGCTGCGGCCGACGGTGCGCACAGCCTCGAATGCCTGCAGTTCGATCTTGGCGTGGCCACCCAGTGCGGGCGATGTGCCGACTGCGCGTCGCGCGTGCTCTGCGATGCCCGCGAAGCACGGCACAGCGAAGCGCACACGATTGCGTTCAGCCGCCCGCTCCAGGCTCAGATGGCGTGACGCCACTGCGCCGGGGCCCGTCGGGGCCTGCGCGCGCTGCCTACAATCCACGCTTCAGTGTCTGACGGCTGCGCCACGCGCAGCCATTGCCCCATGCTCGACATCAATCTGCTGCGCAAGGATCTGGCGCAGGTCATCGCTCGCTTGGAGCGGCGCGAGGCGCCGCAGCCGTTCCTCGACGTCGAACGCTTCACCGCGCTCGAAGCTGAACGCAAGACCATCCAGACACGCACCGAAGAGCTGCAGGCGCGCCGCAACAGCCTCTCCAAGCAGATCGGCCAGCTGAAGTCCAAGGGCGAAGACACTTCGGCCGTGATGAACGAGGTGGGTGGCATCGGCGGCGAGCTGAAGACCTCGGCCGAGCGCCTCGATGCGATCCAGGCCGAACTCTCGGCGCTGCTGATGGCGGTGCCGAACCTGCCGATGGACGATGTGCCGCTCGGCCCCGACGAAACCGCGAACGTGGAAGTGCGCCGCTGGGGTACCCCGAAGACCTTCGACTTCGCGCTGCGCGACCACGTGGACGTCGGCACGCCGCTCGGCCTTGATTTCGATACCGGCGCCAAGCTTTCAGGCTCGCGCTTCACCTTCATGCGCGGCCAGATGGCGCGGCTGCACCGTGCGCTCGCCCAGTTCATGCTCGACGTGCAGACGAGCGAGCACGGCTACACCGAGTGCTATTCGCCTTACATCGTGAACCGCGAGATCCTGGAGGGCACCGGGCAGCTGCCGAAGTTCAAGGAAGACATGTTCTGGGTCTTCCGCGGCCGCGAGGCGGGCGACGAGGAGCAACGCGAGCAGTACCTCATCTCCACCTCGGAGATCTCGCTGACCAACACCGTGCGCGAACAAGTGCTCGCGGCCAGCGAACTGCCGATAAAGCTGACCGCGCACAGCCCATGCTTTCGCAGCGAAGCCGGGAGCGCCGGGCGCGACACACGCGGCATGATCCGCCAGCATCAGTTCGACAAGGTCGAGATGGTGCAGATCGTGCAACCGGAGCACAGCGCAGCCGCACTCGAAGAGATGGTGGGTCACGCCGAGGCCATCCTGCGCAAGCTCGGGCTGCCCTATCGCGTGGTGCTGCTGTGCAGCGGCGACATGGGCTTCGGCTCGACCAAGACCTACGACCTCGAGGTCTGGGTGCCGGCGCAGGGCATGTACCGCGAGATCAGCTCCTGCTCGAACATGGACGCCTTCCAGGCCCGCCGCATGCAGGCGCGCTACAAGAACGCGCAAGGCAAGAACGAGTTCGTGCACACGCTCAATGGCTCCGGCCTCGCGGTGGGGCGCACGCTCGTTGCGGTACTCGAGAACTTCCAGAACGCCGATGGCTCGGTCACCGTGCCCGAGGTGCTGCGTCCGTACATGGGTGGCCTCGCGGCATTGCGCCCCTGAGCCGAATGACGAACCCCGAACTGGCCGGCGCGCTGCTCGAATCGTACGACCGCGGCGTGTTGATGGGTGCGCTGCCGAGCCAGGCAACTCCCGGCTTCTCGATGGCCGACGCATACGCAGTCGCGGAGCTGAACCGGCAGCGCCGCACCGCGCGCGGCGAGCGTGCGCTGGGCTACAAGATCGGCTTCACCAACCGCAGCATCTGGGACCGCTACGGCGTGCATGCGCCGATCTGGGGCCCGGTGTGGGACAGCACGGTGCAGGTTCTCGACGGCGCACAGGGCCAGACCTCGCTGCATCGCCTGGTGCAGCCGCGCCTCGAGCCCGAAGTGATGTTCGGCTTTCGCGTTGCTCCCGAGAGCGGCATGAACGAGGCGCAACTGGCCGGATGCATCGAGTGGGTCGCGCACGGGTTCGAGATCGTGCACACGCACTTTGCCGACTGGCGGTTCGCTGCCGCCGACACCGTCGCCGATTTCGCGCTGCACGGGCGCCTCTTCGTCGGGCCGCGTGTGCCGATCACGGAGTTTGCCGATCCGCGCGCCGATCTCGCCGCACTGAAGGTGCGGCTGCTGTGCGGCGATCGGGTGATCGACGAAGGGGAGGGCGCAGTGGTGCTCGACGGGCCGCTCACCGCGCTGCGCGTGTGGCTCGATGCAATGAGCGCGCAGCCGCATGGCTGGCAAGTGCATCCGGGCGACATCGTCTCGACAGGCACCCTGACCGACGCGTGGCCGCTGCAGCACGGCCAGACCTGGCGCACCGAACTCAGCGACTCGCGGCTCCCGGGGCTTTGCCTGCGCATCGAGACCTGAGAGGTCCGCGAACGTGGTTTAGAATCTGCGGCTCGGCGACGACGACCCGCCAGAAGAATTCCATCGGAGAGGTGGCAGAGTGGTCGAATGTACCTGACTCGAAATCAGGCGTACGGTAACCCCGTACCGAGGGTTCGAATCCCTCCCTCTCCGCCAGACAGTGTGAAGAAACGGGCCCCAGCGGGCCCGTTTCGCTTTCTCTACCGGCTTTGGCATGGGTGTCATTCCACAGATGACAAGTCGGCATGGATGGCGAGCTTCGACGAACGGGTAACGAACAAGAACCCGACGCCACGCGTGCAGATGCTGAATGGCTTCAACAAAGGGTGGATCGACTTCGAGGGAGACGCATCCAGTACACGCAAAGGCGCTGTGTCCCTGGACGCTCAAGCGCGGTTCACGTAGATCTCGGCAGCCGCTTCAGGCTCCAGATCGCAAGCCTCTTCGAACTGGCTGTCGGCGATCATCGCGGCCGAGATCGAATCGATCATCGGCTGCAGCAGCATGGCGCGGTAGGCGAAACGCTGGACCCACTGCTCTTTCGGCTGGGTCGGCGTCAGCGGCGAACTGGCTTCGGTCAGCATGCGATCTCCACGAGTGGGCCACCGCGAGTGTCGCTGGTGTATCCATTCGTGTATGTAGGAGATCGCCGCAACCGTATGAGCATCAGGGGCAAAGCTCCATGCGGCGGGTCACCCCACGAATGATCTCGTCGCTGAACCAGAAGAAGTACGTGGTGACTGTGACGACGCCACTGTCCTTGGTGCGCGTTCTGTGCTCCACCGGGACCACCCAGCCGACGTAGCCCCCGCTGTTGCCGCCCATCGGGCACGAGCCGCGCTGCGGTGCACCGATGACCAGCTCGCGCGGCGGATCGGAAGCCTTGGCGCGGGCATCCAGGTAGTTCGTGATCGACGACTCGTGGTTGCGCGGCGGCTGGCTGCGCACGACCCGGTCTTCCGGCGAGGGCTGCTGCCGGCTGGCGCAGGCTGTCAGGAGACAGGCGATCATCAAGATGGCGGCGGTGGTCTTGTTCATTCGGTGGTTGAGTGGCTCCTGTCGACGCGGTTGTCGCATGTCGCGAAGCGCTTGCCAATCCCCGGACGCGGGCCGTTTCGAATCTTGCCAATGTGGCATCGGTCACGCGCACCGGCCGATCTGTCGCTTCGATCCCGCGCTTGCGGGATGCGGCGTGCTGAACGCCCAAGAAAAAATGTCACCCATGCAAAAGCAGGTCTTCAAGGAATCGCAGCTGTACAGCTGGGACGCAGAGCCCGTCGACGAGCGTCCATCCGAGTTCATGCACTCGACGGGCTATGCCACATTGTCGGGCTATCACTCCAATTTCGACGCGACCCGTCGTGCCCCGCCCCGTCGCAGCCACGCAGGATTGATCGGGATGCTCGTGTTCGCGCTGATCGTCGTGGCGGTCGGCGGCTGGGCGATCGTCAAGCTCGCCCCGATGCTTCGTCACTGAGCCGGGCCGCCTTCCTGGGCGCTTTTGGGCGCTTGCCAGCCGCTTCACACATCTTTACCTGGCAGCCAAGCCGGGTTCACCGCCGCCGCCGACGATGCGTTCCATGCGTGGCTGCTGTGCCACCAAAGGAGCGATGAAATGAACAAGGCAAAGGCGTTGCCCTGGGCTAGATCGGCTGCTGTGCGCTGGCTGATGGCGGGCACCGTGATCGTGACCTGCGCAACCGTGGCGCTATCTGCGGATGCACAAGAGCGCGGGCCTGGCCCGATGCATGGTCCCGGCCCCGGCGCGATGATGATGTTCGGCGGCTCGCCCGAACACGTGGCCATGCATGTCGATCGCATGCTCGACGGCCTGAACGCCACCGATGCGCAGCGCACCCAGATCAAGCAGATCGCGCAGGCTGCCGCCACTGATCTGAAGGCCCAGCATGAGGCCGGCAAGGCGCTGCGCGAGCGCGGGCTGCAGATCTTTGCGGCGCCGACGGTGGACGCCAACGCGGCCGAATCGGTGCGCCAGCAGATCGAGGCGCAGCATGACCAGGCAAGCCGCCGCACGCTGCAGGCGATGCTCGACGTCAGCCGGGTGCTCACGCCGGACCAGCGGGCGAAGATCGCCGAGCGCGTCAAGCAGCACCAGGCCGTGATGCAAGACCGCATGCAGCGCATGCACCGCGAACACGGTCAACGCGGCGCCGCGGCGTCGAAGCCGCAATGAAGGGCGACAAGGCATGGCTGGCGCCGGTCAGCGGACTCGCGGCGATGGCGTTGCACGGTGGCGCAGCGTCTTCGGGAGCAGCGCACAATGCGCAGCTGATGAACCCCCGTCTTCTGCTGGTCGACGACGATGCGCGCCTCGCATCGATGGTTGGCGACTACCTTCGTCATGCAGGCTTCGAGGTCGAGACCGCAGGTTCGCTCGCCGCCGCGCGCGAGCGGCTGGGCGCTGAAACCTACGACACGCTGGTGCTCGACCTGATGCTGCCCGACGGCGATGGCCTCGACCTGTGCCGCGAGATCCGCTCCGAGGGGCGCACCCGGCACCTGCCGCTGCTGATGCTCACTGCGCGCGGGGAGCCGATGGACCGCATCGTCGGCCTCGAGCTCGGCGCGGACGATTACCTGCCCAAGCCGTTCGAGCCGCGCGAGTTGCTGGCCCGCGTGAAGGCGCTGCTGCGCCGCGCCCAGCCGCAACCTGCCGGAGACGACGTGCTGCGCTTCGGGCGCCTCGAGGTCGACCTCGGCGCGCGCGTGGCCCGGCTGGACGGCAAGGTCTGCGACCTGACCGGCCACCAGTTCGACCTGCTGGTCGTGCTGGCGCAAAGCCCCGGCCGCGTGCTCTCGCGCGACCAGATCATGGACTCGCTGAAAGGCCACCCGCTCGAGGCCTTCGACCGCTCGATCGACGTGCACATCTCGCGCATCCGCGCGGTGATCGAAGACGATCCGAAGATGCCGCGTCGGGTGCTGACGGTGCGCGGCGCAGGCTACGTGTTCGCGCGCAAGCAGGATGCCGACGAGGCCGCCTGATCGCTCCGGCAGGCTCAGGCCATGAAAAGCCTGTACCTGCGGATCTACCTCACCGTGGTGCTGGTGCTGCTGCTGTTTGCGGCAGCTTCCGGCTGGGTGTTCCAACGCCACATCGAGCAGGAGCGGGTGCGCGCCGAGTCGATGCTGACCGAGCGCATGGGCGCCTGGGCCGAATTGATTCAGCGTTCGCTGCCGGGAACCGAGGCCGCCGCTGCGGATCAGGCCAGCGCACTGCGTGACTGGTCGCAGCGTCTGCGGCTTCCCCTTGCGCTCGATCGCGCCGACGGTACGCGAGTTGCCGAATCCGAATCGTTCACGCGGCGCCAGTCCGAAGGCATCTGGCGGACCGTGGCCGTGCGCCTCGAAGACGGGCGCACGCTCTGGATCATGCGGCCCGGGATCATGCGGTCCGGCGGCGGGCCGCGTGTCGGTGGCTCGCCAGGGCAAGGCGTTGGCGTGGGTGGCGATGTGCCGCCGCCGCCGAACATGCGCGCCGCGGAACTGCCGTGGTTCCCGCCGTTCGTGCCGCCGGGTTGGCCACGTGGGCTGGGGCTCGTGATCGTGCTGGTCGTGCTGTTCATCGCGGTCGCGGCCGGCGCGTTTCCGGTCGTGCGCCGCCTGACGCGCCGGCTGGAGGCGCTCAAGCGCGGCGTCGAGCAATTCGGCGCGGGCCAGCTGCAGCAGCGCGTCGCCATTTCGGGCAACGACGAAGTCGCGGCGGTCGCATCGAGCTTCAACGTGGCGGCCGAGCGCATCGAGGCGCTGGTGCGCTCGAACAAGTCCTTGCTCGCCAACGCCAGCCACGAGCTGCGCTCGCCGCTGGCGCGCATGAAGATGGCGGTGTCAATGCTCGAAGACGCCACCCCCGACAGGCGTGAACGGCTCAAGCACGAGATCGACACCAACGTTGCGGAGCTGGACGCGCTGGTCGAAGAAGTGCTGCTCGCGAGCCGCCTCGATGCCTCGAACACCCTCGACCAGCATGAGCGCGTCGACCTGTTGGGTCTGGCCGCCGAAGAGGCCGCGCGTGTGGACGGCTCTGTCGACGGCGTGCCGCTCTCGGTGAGCGGCGACGAACGCCTTCTGCGCCGCGCGCTTCGCAACCTGCTCGAGAACGCGCGCCGCTACGGCGGCAGCGAGGTGAGCGTGCTGCTCGAGCGCGACGGCGACCGTGCGAACGTGAAGGTCTGCGACCGCGGACCCGGTGTTCCCGAGACGATGCGCGAGCGCATCTTCGAGCCGTTCTTCCGGCTGCCCGGCCACGCCGAGCAGGCGGGTGGCGTCGGGCTCGGACTGAGCCTGGTCAAGCAGATCGCGGAGCGCCATGGCGGGCAGGTGCGATGCGAGTCGCGGGCTGGCGGCGGAAGCTGCTTCCTGCTCGCGCTGCCGGCGCTGCGCTGAACCGAGGCGCGCTCGCGGGTCGGTGCTCAGCCCGCGTGCGAAAGCGCAGCGGCGCGCCGCTGCTGGCGCAGCATCCACAGCAGGAAGAGACTCATGCCGCTGCCGGCGAAGATCAGCCCGAGCGTTGCCGCAGACCAGAAACCGAGCGCCCCGCGTAGCGCCTCAGGCACCCATTCATTGCCGCCGAACGCGAGCAGATATCCGCCGCCGAGACCGACCCCCCAGATCGCGAGCGCATAGATCACGAGCGGCGCGGTCGCGTGCCGGTATGCACGCAGCACGAATGCAGCCACTGTCTGAGCGGCGTCGGCGACGTGAAACACCGCGACCCAGGCAAGCAAGGGGAGCGCCGCGCCGATGATGACCGGGTCCCGCGTGTACAGGCCGAGGATCTGCTCGCGCAGCAGGTACACCGCACCGCCCATCAACGCTGCGATCGCGACACCCAGCTCCAGCCCGTGCCAGCCGAGCCGGCGCGCATCAGGCAGATCCTGGGCGCCAACGCGCTGCGCGACCAGCGTGCTCGATGCGTTGGCGATCGCCAGCGGCACCATGAACATCAGCGACACCATGTTCACCGCGATCTGATGCCCCGCAACAGGCGTCGCTCCGATGCGCGAGATGAAGAACGCCATGAACGTGAAGCCGGTGACCTCGATCGCGATCGACATGCCCATCGGCACGCCGAGCCTGAGAAGGCCGACGAGGCTTGCCCGATCCGGTGCGCTGAAGCCGCGGCCCAGACCGAACTGCGCATAGAACGGGTCTCGCCTGAGCACCAGCCATGCGCCCAGCATCTGCAGCGTCATCACGATGGCTGTCGCGAAGCCGCAGCCCGGCGCGCCGAACGAGGCAACCCGCCAGGCACTGGCCGGGTCGTCGGCGTTCCAGCCGAACACCAGCAGGGCCGTCAGCGGCGCCTTCAGCAGCAGCGCGCCCACCTGCAGCGCCATCACGATCTTCGGCCGCGAGACAGCCGTGTTGAAGCCGCGAAACGCCGTGAACAGCAGCGCAGGCGGCAGCGCGAACGCCAGCCCGATCATGTGCCAGCGCACCTTCTCGCCGACCTGCGCGTCGGCCCGCGCGAGAAGCAGAAACGGCTGCGGGAACAGCAGCAGTGCGCAGCCCAGCACCGACAGCCCGAGCGCGAGCCACATCGCCTGATGCAACTGGCGCCCGCATTCAATCTGCTTGCCGGCACCGAACAGCTGGCCCGCGATCGGCCCGACCGCCAGCACCACGCCCATCAGGCCGACGAAGATCGAGATGTAGGCGGCCGATCCGATCGCCAATGCAGCGAGATCGATCGCCGCGTATCGCGCGACGAAGATCGTGTCGATCGTTGCAAACAGCAGCACCGCGATCTGCCCGACCAGCACGGGCCAGGCCAGTGGTGCGATCCGCCGAACGCTCTCGCCCCAGCGGCGGCCTGGCCGCTGCGTCACGAGTGCGTCAGCCACTAGCGCGCCGCCCCTTGAAGGGCGAGGCTCTCTCGCGAGTCGCTGCCGGTGGCTTCGCGAGCCCGCTCCGCATACTTGTTGAAGCGCCACGCGGTCGCTTCCATCGTGATGCGGCGCCAGGTGGCGCGCTTTTCCGCCGGCGTCATCACCGGCCAGTGCTGCACTTCGTCGAAGCTTCGGCCGCAGCCCTTGCAGATGTCGTCGCCCTGGCTCGTCGAGCAGATGGCGATGCACGGCGCGTCGGGCGTGCTCGCGTACCACGCGTGCCAGGCATCGCGTGCCTTCTCCGGCATCGTCTCTTCCTCGCACTCGGTTTCGCGGTAATAGACCATCAGCGCGTACACGGTGCCGAGCGCGCGCACTTCGGGGCAGGCGGTAATGCCGTCGGGCGAGGGCGAGCGATCGCGCCACCAGTTGATGGCGGATTCGATATCGGTGATGTGGAGCGCTGCCATGGGATTTCGCACGGGGCGCCAAGGATAACGCCGCGAACTTTGATACTCTTGGCGGCCGTCGAATGACCCGGCGCCAGACCTGCGGAGTCCCGCCATGCTTCAACTGCGACCCAACTGCGAATGCTGCAACGTCGATCTGCCGCCCGAATCGACCGAGGCGCGCATCTGCACCTTCGAATGCACGTTCTGCGCAGACTGCGTCGCCAACGCGCTTCACGGCGTGTGCCCGAACTGCGGCGGCGAGTTCAGCGTGAGGCCGCGGCGGCCGGCGGGCAAGCTCGCCAAGTACCCGGCGTCGACCGAGCGGGTCTACAAACCGGCTGGATGCGTCGCGTCGGCATGACCGGTCTCAGGCAATTGCTGGTTCTTGCGCTCGCCGCGACCATCGCGGCCTGTGCAACGCCCGAAGAGCGCGAGCGCCGAATCGATACCGGCGGCCACGTCGTCAAGCTGACGCTCGGCAGCGCGCCCAGCGTCGAGTTGCGGCAAGACCAGGAACTGCAGGTGCGCCTGGCTACCAGGGCAACGACCGGCCACGTGTGGACGCTCGTGGAGGTCGCGCCCGGCGTGCTGGCCCATCAAGGCGTGAGCACGTTCGAGCGCGAGAGTCTCGTGTCGAACATTGGCCAGGCCGCGGGCTTCGAGGTCTTCCGCTTCAAGCCGGTAGCGCCAGGCACCACGGCGCTGAAGTTCCAGTTGCGCCGCCCGCGCGATCTTGACCCAGCGATCGAGCTCGCGAACTTCACGGTCAGCGTCAAGTAGCGCGGCGAACACGACAACAAGGGGCGCATTCGATGATCGACCATCTGACCTTGCGCCTGGCCACCCGTGCCGACTCGGCCCAGATCGCCGCGATGTCGCGCGACCTGATCGAGCGCGGCCTAGGCTGGAGCTGGACACCGCGCCGCGTGCTGCGCAGCATCGGTGACGCGCACACCAACGTCGTCGTCGCACTGGAAACCAAGCACGACGTCGGGCAACGGCTCACCGGCTTCGGCATCATGAAATACCACGACGACGAAGCGCATCTGCTGCTGCTCGCGGTGCAGGCCACCGACCGCCGCCGCGGCATCGGGGCCGCGCTCGTCACGTGGCTCGAGAAGGCTGCGCTGGTTTCGGGCGTCGGGCAGGTCTATCTCGAGACACGCATGAGCAACCTGCAGGCGCGCGCGTTCTACCGCCGCCTCGGGTATCGGGAAGTCCAGACGGTGCCGGGCTACTACCAAGGCGTGGAGCCGGGCGTGCGGATGGCCAAGGACCTGTGGCTGGCGCGCGGTGCCAACGAGGACTTCACATGAGCGCTTTGCGCGCGAAAGCCGTGGCGGCCGGGTCATTCGCGTGGCTCGGTGCGCTGGCGCCTTCTTTCGTGCAGGCGCAGGGCAGTGCGGCGGCCGCCAGCGCCGCGCCGCTGCCGCCGATCGTGCACAGTGCTGCCGAGTGCGCGGTCTGGCGCCGCGAGCTGAGCTTTGCGAAGAGCGTCGAGGCGCACGATGCAAAGGCGTTTGCCGCGCATCTGCATCCGGGGGCGGTGTTCAACGCCGGATCACGCAGCCCGTTGCGCGGTGGCGAAACCGTTGCGCAGGCGTGGGCCGGCATCGTCGAGGGCAAGGAGTTCATCCTGCGCTGGCGTCCAGGCGTCGTCGCGATCGGCGGCGATCCGAACATCGCATTGTCACGCGGGCCGTCGTTCAGCGAAACGCCAGGCGCCGACCCGAAGGAGCGCTACAAGGTCGGCTTCTTCCAGTCGGTGTGGGTGCGTGACGCGGCGAGCGGCGAGTGGCGCGTGCTGTTCGATCGGCCTGACGGGCCGCCGCGCATCGTCGCCACGGCGGACGAAGGACGCGCGCACCTGGCTGCGCAGTCGATCGAGGAATGCGTCGCCTCGAAGTGAGGCGGTCGACTTCTTCCTCAGGCCTGAACCACGCCGCCGCGCGCGCTGCGGTCGGTGGCGCCTAGCGTCGAGTACAGGCCGGCGTTCTCACGCGGCAACAGCACATCGATGGCGCGATCCAGCGCAGCAGTCGCGCGCGCCAGCGATTCACGTTGCGCCGCGACCTGGCCGCTTGCGCTGGCCAGCCGCATGCGCAGCGCCGGCGGCACGCTGCCGCTGCGCGCGGCGCGCGAAAAGTGGTCGACTGCCTGCGCGAGTGCACGGTGCAACTCGGTGGCGTGCGCATCGATGCCCGCGCTGTCGCGCTGGCGCAGCGACTCGCCAAGGGCGGCCAGCTGCGACTCGACGGCGGCGAGCTTTTCTTCAAGTTCCGGGCCGTCGGCGTGAACGGGGCGAGGTGCGGCTGGGAGGAACATCAGAGGGTCCAGCGATTCAGCGGTGGCGGAAAACAGCGAAAGGCGCGACTTGTGGTCGCGCCCAGGCCTGCGGAACTTACGAGGTGAACTTGGTCAGCAGCTCTTTGGCGTTGCCGATCAGCTTGTCGGCAATCACCTCGGCGTCGATCTTGAACGAGCCGTCGCTGATGGACTGCGAAATGCGCGCCACCTTCTCGGCATCGAAATCCGCGCTCGAGGGGTTGCCCAGCAGCGTCGCGGCCGCGTCGGACAGTTCGATCTTCGCGCTCGGATCGGCGGTCACCGGAATTGCGTTGGCGGACTGAGCCTTCGCCGCCTCTTGGGCCGGGCTCGGGTTGCCTGCCACCGAGATCGGTGCGGGTTTGTCTGCGGGATTGCCGACTTTCATGATGCTCTCCAAGGGTCGGGAACGGAGCCCCGACCTGACGATGTGCATGCTGTATCGGCGCGCCTGAGGGCGACTTTAGGGAATTTCTCATCGGCCCGGGTTTCCGTGGGGTCTCCGAACCCGTCGGAAGTCACATTCCAAGCTCGAGACGCCGGTCGGCCGTGGGCAAGCCGGTGAGCACTCGCCCGCTTTCCGTGCGAACCCGGGCGAGCTGGCCCTCGACGCCATTGGTCAGAGCCTGGCCTTCGCTGGCCACGCTGAAGCCGGGGCCTTGTGCCAGAACCGTGACCAATTCCCCAGCCGCGAAATACTGGCGCGGCTTCAGGTGGCCGGCGCGCAGGCTCTGGCCGGCCTTGAGCGCGCGCGACGCTGTGCGGCCCACGACGAGATCCGCATCGACGAGCGGTGCGGAGGAGTCTTCGGCCAGATCGATTTCGGCTTGAGCCACATCGGCTGCACTGATCACGCTGCCGGCCGCGATCGGGTTGGACGCGACCAGCGCGCGCCCGTAGACCTTCACGGTGATCGGCAAATAGACATTCCATTTGACGCTGCCTTGCGTGCAGCGCAGGCCGATGCGGCTCTTGCCCCACGGGCGCGTGCCTTCGGGCAGATAGGGTTCGATGCGCTGGCACGGTGCCAGTCGCAGTCGCGGGTCGAGGTGACCGACCACTACTTCGATGCGCGGGGCGCCGGGCGTGGCGGCCTGGCCGCCATCGAGCGCAAGCTGGCGAACCTGCTGCTCGAGGCCGGCGTCGAGCCCGCTTGCCGCGGCCTCCTGGGCTTCGGCAGGCGTTGCCACCAGCATCAACAGGCCCAGCAGCGCACCGAGGAGCGGCAGCCCCAGCCGCACGAATGCCGGCACAAGCGCCGCGAGAAGCGGCGAGCGAACAGGCAGGGCGTGGCGGGTCGGCCGTGATTGCATGGCCAGCACTGTAGGCAATCGGCCGCGCGGAGGAGGCATCGAATTGGCCGGCGATCGGGCCTCTATTCGCGCTTATGTTTGGGCGATCGGCTCACCACAATGCCTTCACATCGCCCAATTCCGGGCCGGTATTGAAGGGCAGCCATGCTCAATCGACTGACCGACACGCTCGACTTCCAGGCCCAGGCGCTCAGCCTGCGCTCGGAGCGCCAGC
>Ga0075366_10001217_pt1 | contig 12768 bp, 10 predicted proteins | sample EndMethybrTD3031_FD_72351 | JGI IMG/M metagenome (GOLD analysis project Ga0075366, IMG submission 72351) | Populus endosphere microbial communities from Tennessee, USA - Endosphere MetaG P. TD hybrid TD303-1 | ecosystem: Host-associated > Plants > Roots > Endosphere | place: USA: Tennessee...
GTCCCGGCCAGTGTGAGATTTCCGTTAACCTCAATAAGGTCACTACTGTCTGTACTACCAAGCTTAAAATTCAGGATCGTACTTGCATCGAGATCCACGTCTCCAAAGGTAAGTGTTCCAGCGTCGTCCTTGTCGCCGGGGTTTATAATGGCTCCATTCCTAGCGGTGAGCTTGCCTCGGGTTTTACCTTTACCTGCGATTTCCCCACCGTTCATTTCGATATTGGCAGCAGTGTCTCCGTTGAGGACGACTCGACCGTATCCGATTTGGGTGGTGATAGTACCTCTGAATTGGTCTCTACCAGCAAAGATCAGATCGCCACAGCTGCGCTGGTTGATGAAGGCACCACGACCAATTGTCATATGATCACTCACCTTACCAAAAGTAATATTGTGAGGGGTTTGGTCTGCATCATCTGGATTGGGATTATCAATGATGTCAAGACTGTTACCTGGGACGATGCGTATATCTCGGATATCAAGATTGCCGTTAAGCGCAAAGAGCTTTGAAGCTCCCTCAACATAGAGTATGTGCTCCTCACTTCTTTTCAAGCTGCCTGGTGCAATACCTATAATTCCTTCCTTAAGATACAGGTGCGGTATGTGGAAAGACGCGTTAATTAAAAGAGTACCAAGCCCAATTTTATGCAACTCTCGTTTGTCGTACGTGCTGCTTACGTCACCCAGAAATTTTACGATTCCATCTTCATCAGAGACGTTTAGGGTCATGTTGGCTCGAAGATCCAGAGATGTCCTAAAGGTAAGGATCTGCTTTCCACTGTAATTGATCTCAGGAGCAGAATGGGAGGAACGAGGTTTGCCGAAAGCAAGGGTGCCTTCCGAGAGAGTCCAATCGCCGGTCACGTTTAGCTTGTTAACGACATAAGTACGATCATTCAGTTTAAGGTTGAAGGAATCGGTTAAATTACTGAATAAGTGTACATTGGCTTCATCGCTATTTGGAACTCCATTGTTCCATCTATTAGAATCATCCCACGATCCACCACTATATCGATAGTAATCCTGAGCAAGCAATGCGGAACTTACGATTAGAAGCAGCAGGATTATAAAATGTATTTTATACATTCTAGATCCTATATTTACCAGTCATCAGATTATTTTGAATGAAGCGAAGCTATCGAGTTTCGCCTTAACGCATATGTTAGGTTGATGGTTGTTCTCAGTTTCAGACGATCTAATCGTCCTACGTTCCCTGCCATACTCAAAGCTGGTTAGGTATGCTTGCCTAATTTTCAGACAGAGATTATGAATATGTTTGTTCGCTTCAAAATAAAAAATTTAGTCCAACGTTGAAACTGTGTGAAACATAGTCTGGGTTGGCGGCAAGATTGTACCCGGTGATGACTGAGAGCGGGTTTACTATCAAAAATCGGAGGTTAACACCACTGATCAATGTATCCGGACCGATTCGACCACCTTGGACCGAGAACGAAGGTACCCTGCTACCGATCCACTCAGCGTCAATACTTCGGCTTTGGGCATCGCAATATTCATGCTTCCACCCCACATTTGCTTCTATGCTGGCTTTTTGGATGCACTTAGTAAAGTGCTTTTCATATCTAGCTTTCACCCCTATAGTGCTTTGTAGCGAGTTGGTTTGGTCATCACTTATTTTAAGATTGGCCTCAGAGTTGTGCTCTTGGAAATCCTTCATCCAGAAGGTACTATAGCCCATGGCAGCATAGGGTAAAACCGTAAAGTTTGGCTTCAATGGGATATTGTAACTGACTTGGGTTTGGACATCGATTTCATTGCTCTGAGGCTCACTGCGAGCCGTGTCAGTCAATACCCGGCGTTTAAGATCGAATTCATGGACACCAAAACTCACACTGGAGATCAGGTTCAATCCTTTCGGTTGTGCGTACGCTGTGTACAGATGGCCGAAGTAACTATCGGCACTCAGTGAACCTCGATTACCGTGGAAGTTTGCGTCAGTATAAGTATAGCTTACGGCTCCACCAATATAGACTTTGTCACTGAGACGGTAGTCAGCACCGATAAAGGTGCCACCTTGACCGTAGTCATAGCCAATAATTTCATTTTTGGTATCTTGATATTGACGACCGAAGCTGCCGTTGCCGTGCATGTAAAAGCTCCAGCACTCTTGAGCTTGATTCCTGTTCATCAGGAAGTTTATTTGTGGTGAAACTCCGACCGAGGAAAGTCCATGTTGGTTGGATGCGCTGGCGTTGAACTGCCCGTAGCTTGTGTATCCCGAGTTCAGGTCCTCGAGGCGCCGCTGGAGGCTATGCATCTGAGAACGGCTCACTGAGAGCCCGATGGAACTCAGAACAAATACTTGGCTAGGCACTAGTGTCTCGAGGGCTGCCGGGAGCCGTTCCAGAGGGATATCCGCCAGACTGTTGAAGAGGTTCTTGTTCCGGCCAGTGTTAGAGAACAAATCGAGACGGTGAGCTAATGCCCGTGTATTGGGACTTTTCCCGTACGGGTAGATTGAATCAAAACGCGCGGTGGCATAAACGTTGTTGTCGTCATAATTAGCAAACAGTTTCTTTAGGCTCGTTTGAGTGAACTGAACGTCGTCAAACCGGCTTCCGTTCAAGCCTTGAGAAGTAACTAGGGATATCTCCTTGCCGACGTCGAAATTCGAAGGTTTACCTGCTACAAAAAGTGTGCCTCCTAGCCTGGCACTTCCGTTCACCACCAACTGATCGTAATTCGTTGAGCTGTTGACCCGTAAGACCAGGCCAGCATCTTTATTTTGGATGTAACTTCCAACCTCCAATGTGCGGGTATTACCTAATCGCAGTATGCCTTCTTCCAGAGTGACTGGACCCTTTGATAGAGCGCTGCATGTATCGGCAACCAGAGTGCCTCCCTTGAGAACGGTACCTCCCGTGTAGCTGTTGTCATGAGACAAAGTTAATGTTCCGGTACCGATTTTTGAGACTGAACCAGTACCGCCGATTTCAGCTGAGATATCTGCTTGATAGGTGCTGCCCACATTAATGGTAGTGGAACCATTAGCTAGGAGCTTGCTGTCATTTGCGGAGTGGATCGTGTAGCCATCCGCAATAATGTCTATGTTGCGGAAAGAGACATTGTCTTGCACATCGACTTTACCGGCAGCGCCGGCGAAAATGGCCCTGTAGCCGTTCCATGTGTTTTTACTTAAGCCATCGACACTGCTCCACGTCGCGTCGGTGTTATTCCAAACACCGTCACCACCCAGAATTTTACCGTCTGCAGTTGTACGACCGCCGTCCAAGAATTGGAAGGTAGAGAATCTATCACCGTTTGGTGTCCCTAGATCACGTGCTGGTTCTGGGACGAGAAGGTTGAATTGACCGGGGACTACATCGCATTGCACGTAGAACTTGAACTTGGAAACATCGTACCCTTCGGGCACAGAACCGAGCTCGAGATCGCCTTCATTATAGGTCAATTTACCAGTGTACCTGAACAGCGAATAGATGCCGGTCCCGAATCCAGGTGCTGCATCTATGTTTAATTTCCCTGCTAGGGTAAGATCTCCGTTAACATGAATATGACTACTTGTGCTGCCAAGCGTAAAATTCAGGACCGTACTTGGACCGAGATACACATTTCCAAAAGAGAGTGTTCCAGCGCTGCCATTGTAACCAGGGCTTATGATTGGGGTTCTTCCTTGAGCGGTGAGCTTACCTCGAGTTCCACCTTTACCTGCAATTTCACCGCTATTCATTTCGATATCGGCATCTGTATCGCCGTTGAGTACAATTCGGCCAGATCCGTAGGTGTTAATAGTACCTTCGAAATTATCCGTGCCTTCAAAGATCAGATCACCGTCGCTAAGCTGGTTGATGGTGCCATTACCAAATTTACCTCCCCAAAAAGTAACGCTGTGAGAGGTTGGGTCATTTGGATTAATAACATTAGGATTAATGATGTTAAGATTGACGCCTAAGGGGATATTCAGATTTCCGGTGATATAAAGATCGCCATTGAGTGCAAAGAGCTTTGAGTCTACCTCAACGCTAATGCCGTGGTGACCTAACATAGCTGGCACAATACCTATTATTCCTCCGCAAAGGCGTAGTTGACTCAGCTGGTTGTCTCCGGCGAAATAAGGTGCCTCAATTAAAAGGGTGCCGGGTCCAGTTTTAGTCAGCGAACTGCGCCCGGTTACCGCGCCCAGAAGTCTTATGATCCCAGCTGGATCAGAAACGTTTAAGATCGTGTCTCGGTTGCTCTCGAGTTTGAGATTTGTTGCAAGGGTGAGGGTTTGCGTTCCGCTGTACCTAATTGTAGCATCGCCGGCACCCCATCCACGCGCAAGAGTAAGGGTACCTCTGGAGAGAGTCCAATCGTTGCCGGACACGTTTAGCTCCTTAATGAGGTAAGTTTGATTATTCAAACTAAGGTTGAATAAAGTGGTTGTTTCGTTGTACAGATATACATCACCATTCCAGTCATCTATGGGAACTCCGTTGGAGGACCATCGGGTAGAGTCATCCCAGCCTCCACCGATATATCGATGATAATCCGTGGCAAGCAGATTGGAACTTATTGTTAAGAACAGCACGATTGATTGCAGGATTTTTTTCATTAGGTGTGATCTCAATTGAGCCAGATAACAGTCGAGGCGAAATAGGACAGCGGCGAGGAAGTTTGTTACCGTTTTGTCATAGTGAGTTGCAATAGCTCGGTACTGCTTAAGCTTGTAGAAGAAACTCTCTATCAAGCGCTGCCGTCACCATGCGACATGGTCTGGTCACCCAAATAATAGGTCCTCGATTCGTTCCTATTGCTCATCACGTAGGCCATAGCGTCTCATCTGAGCCCTACTCCAATTTTCTGAGAGTAGCCAATTTTCAATTAAGGAACTGCTACATTAACAAGCGAGTCAAGTTGGTTCAAGTTAAATTTAATATATTCCTAATTTATCACAGTTTATCACAATTTATCACAATTTTGTGCGAAATGGCTTGTTCACCTATCGTTGGCTCTTCCGTAGGGTTGAGCTGACGAAACCAGAATAAATGTGAGTTTTTATGGTGTCTCAATCCAGATCCATTCACGTGAAAAAGTCATTGCCCTTGCGCACCCTAAACTTTGCAAGGGCAATGACTTCAGGAGTGAAATCGTTTCTCTAAAAATCGAGGATAGTCATGTTTGCCTCTATAAAGATTTATATAATAACAAACATTTAAGTAGGAACCCTTGATGTGGTAGCCAAACTCATATTAAGAGCATTTTATTTTTTGTATTTTCTATTTTATTGCAAACAGTGTCCCACGCCGTGGGTGATGCAGCACCCGAGCGATTGCAGCATCTTCGCGTGCCTCTGTTGAGCACTTGATCATCAGTCAGGACAACCGTTCCTACTTGACGTGAACACCGCCAGATTATAGGAGAGCCCTCTCTCATCAATGACGGTAAAATTGCGTGGATTTTTGAGTGTTCACGAATGACCTGTGCGTATGAGTCCACTAATGTACGCAACCTTGAGTCGTGAGCTTACGTTCACAATTACCACAGTTTGTAATCCCCTTGTGGAAAGTCGATGACAATGGGCTTCGAGAGCCATCAACGGTGCCAAAAACTATCACTCGCCGGGCGTGGCCCAATATGTTTAGTTTCTGGACTGATCCAACAACTTCGCTGCTCCCGAGGGTTATTATTTCTCGAAAAAGTCCGACAGTTTCCAACACTTTGGTAGGTATACCTTAGCTCAGCGCCCCTCTAAAAGAAGAACTCCACGCCTTTTTCTTCACCAACCTTACCAAGGCCTAAAATCATGTTTAGTCTCATAGTGTAATGGATGGGGTGGATAATGAGCATTGAGGTTCATTTGTCCAGATTTTGTAGATGTATTCGTAGGGGGTGGAGGCCCTTAAGGATTTTGAGATATCCGGCAAATCTGTAAATCATCAGGAAGGTTACAGATGCGTCTTTAGCTGGTAGTAGGAATGAATATTAGTTGTGCCGGATTGAAGGTAGACTGACGCGACTGCCAAATGGTACGTGCTTGCCTAACATCAGGCACGTCTGTTCGGCAGCAGGGCATATTTTTAAAGCTCAGACCAAGCTTGTTAAGCGTCTTCCAAAACCCACCTATGCTGCTTGAGACGCCAAAGATTTTGAACAGCTATCTTTGAAGTTTCATGATGTCAGCCTGTAAACGCTTTTGTTCCAGCAATGCTTTATGATAGCCAACCAGTTTCTTCGCGACCTGTCCCATACAAACACCTGTTTCATCGGTCGTACATCGCCGAATCAACGCCTTGTAAATAAACGAGGTGCTGACTTCGAACAACGCGGAGACCTACCGTACTGGTAGACCTCTATCGCCCACCCTTAGTATTCGTTGACGTAAGTCGTCTGAATAAGATTCTCCCATCATTTTACCCTCTTTCACCTCATACATTTGGTAATATAACCATTTATTCCATTAAAAATGAAAATACTTTAAGCATTACAAGGAAACTCTGGTCGTTACTGAATACGACACTGAGGCTGCATTGGGTCGGTTGCGGGAAGCTGAGGAGAACAACTGGCCGACCAGCGAACTTCGAAAGCAGGTGTATCTGGCTCAAGCAGACAAGTCCACAACCTTAACCATCGAATCACTGAATCGCGCCAGTCGTTTACTAACACATCAACAGCTGTATTCGTTCGTGAAGTCATGCAACGTGGTCAAGGAGCTGTATCCTGGATAAGTTGGAAGAGGACGCTAGGAACCTAATCAGGCCCATTAAGGACGAAGCGCAGCGCTGTCCTGCAAGGATCGTCCTGTCACTGTGCCACAACGCATCTGGAGGGTCGCTTAACACATTTGGTGAGGCATTAGGAAGTTTCTGAACCCGTAAAGCAAAGGCCGCTTGATGTTTTTGCACCAAATGGCCTTAAGAGCTCATGGTACGATATTGAGGCTCGGAATCGAGAGAGATTGGCCATACCTTTGACTGGAGTCAGTGGCTCGCATCCACCCAGACGATTCTAAGATCGTCGTCGGGCGGCACGGTGAGAACCTGATTGGTGTTATAGCCAGTGGTACAGTCCGGGGAAGTGAGGGTGATGATGTGCAGCTGGGTCCCGTTTAACGCCATGAAGCCGACGTATTTCCATCCCGGGGCCAGGTTCGGGCTATCCCCCAGACCCCAACAATGAACACGCTTTGAGTTCCGCAGGAGTCTTGACCATCGGAAGTGGCACCCGGACTAGGGGTTCGTGGGCCGCCCTGGCCCCGCCAGCCGCCAATAGTAAAGTGGTGCCGGCGATGAGCACTTTTTTCAGAATAGATTGATTCATCATACAACCCCTTTGTTAAGATGATTATCATCATAACAAAAGACATGTCATGATGACATGCAATCTCATCTTGATAAGGTTTCAGCTGCCACTCTATCCCGAACGTCGACTGTGCTCTGGCAAATCTTGGTGAACATGTTCGCGCTACCAGGTTACTCTTTAGGCGAGTGGCGAGACAGGTTATGCATTTGCACTAGAGCAGATTCCATTTAATTAACAGTGATAACCAGCCGCTTTGAAGAAATGGTGACATTCATCTGGAGTAAAAGCTCTGAGACTATTTCCAACAGTTTTCCATAGAGAGCGTACAGTACGCGCAGCTGCCTTGCGCAGCAAACTCTTAAGTTTTGAAAAGGCAAATTCGATTGGATTCAGATCAGGAAAGTAAGGGGGTAGATAGAATAGTTTTGCTCCGGAGCTTTCAATGGCTTGGCGGATGCCGCTAACTTTATGAGCCGCTAGATTATCCATCACGACTACGTCGCCCGGCCTGAGGGTAGGTAGAAGGCATTGTTGGACCCAAGCACGAAAACTCTCCCCGTTGAGGGGTCCATCCAGCACCATGGGGGCTGTTAAAGCCTTGGAGCGTAAGGCAGTAACAAAAGTAGTCGTTTTCCACTGACCCCACGACGCCTTGCCAATCAATCGCCGCTTTTTTGCACATCGTCCATCACGACGACTCATTTGGGTGTTAGTGCCTGTTTCATCAATGAAAACTAGTTTCCCTGCTGGGATTTTCCTTTGATCGTTCTCCCAACGAGCACGTGTCTGGGCAATCTCCTCTCGATCCTGTTCTTGAGCACGCATCCTCTTTTTTTTAATACTGATTTGATGACGTTGAAAAAAACGCCATAGGGTCGCTATCCCTACCCGAACTCCCTTCTGAATTAGACTCTGACGAATTTCACCTAGAGTCTCATCAGGCTTCTGCTCAATGTATTGGAGTATCCACCTTGTATACGGTAACAAAACACTCTTTCGATATCCTCCTTGACGTTTCGGTTGGACATTTCCTTTACGACGAAACTGTCTCATCCATTTCAGGGCCCATGAATAGCCAATCATCAACTGACATGCTGCTTTGCGGACTGACATTCCTCCTTCTACAGTGTGGACTAACCGCTCTCGGAGGTCCATTGAATAGGCTCTTGGGATAACTGGCTCTTTTCTGTTCTCTTGACTTCCCTTCCTTTCTTCCATCAATTCATTAACTCATCAAGGTTATTTAATCAGAATTTGCTCTAAGCGTTAGGACATTTTCTACTTAAATAAGAATTCCCTTGTAATCAGCGATTTATCAAATCAGGACGCCTTCTGCTTAAACAAGATGAAAATCCAGCCCCGATCAAAATTGTTAGCTGCCACGACTTCGAGAACATGGATCTGTGACGACTATTCGTACGCGATCAGCATTCCAGAAGCCGAGGAACCCGAGCTCCCCGGATCGATCTATTGCGGAAAATGGTTGAATACGTCGTTCTACGATCTGACGGAAGGCCCCGGAATCGCTACAGCTGACGATATCAGAACGGTGTGTTGCTTTGCGGAGGAATGGATAGCAGTAGCGCACGCTGATGAACGAGGGTCGGCTTGTTCTATATTGGTGAAGATTACAAATGGTCCAATGGCAACCCACTCACCGCCCAGAACTTCGCCTTTACAGGCGGATATTGACGCCTGCGTCCGGAGGCCAATTCGTCGACCACCTCTTTGTGATGAAAGGAACCGAAGATTATTCCAAGGAGAAGATCACGGATTTCGATCAGGTAGGTGCCAAGGCTCTCGAAAGTGATTAGCCTCTCACGGCATGGAGACCCCGGATGATCAACTTCTCCGCTCCATCACAATTTTCGACATGGAATGCCTTCGAACCATCCATTCTCGGCTTTACACCGTGACAGAACTGCCGAAACTCAATGATTATGGTCGATTCGATGATTACATCGCAGTATACTTCGACGACGAAAGTAGTTATCCTCTCAATCATTTCGTTAAATGAAACAAATAGTTCTACTTCTCCTCGCTTTGCTTACAAGTATTCTTTCCACTCTCGCCGCACGTCAGGACGTTGATTACGCCCTGATTTCCGCTACGCCATACACTTCGGAAACCAACCTTGGCCGCACACGGCTGGACAAATTCCTCGCCAAGAACAACCCGAAGAAACAAGCCCTTCTGGCACAGACACCTCTCGTCGCTGTACAGGCTGCCTCGTTGACAGCCGGTGAAGTAGGTACAATCATGCGCCGGATCAACAGCGGCAACGCACGCGGCATCACTACCGGTTACCGTCAAATGCCAGCTGACTCCGCCAGTCGCGAAGTAAAATTTCTCCTCCTGTTCGATACCCGCACTCGAAAACTCGTCACCGACGACGGCGTCCTTGTCATCGACACCCCCGGCCACGGAAAGGTTGGCACATTCGGTGGCTACTCAGCAATCTACATTGGGGCAGGGTACTAACGATTTGGAATCCAAAAGCCACATAGTAGTAATAAAGAATTTGTTGAACGCCGGTTACTAACCACATCAATGCTAAAGCGGCTAACGACAAAAGATAAAACAGAGCACCACGAATAGTAGCTCCGACTTACTTTGAGCTCTCAAAGAACAGGTGAATGGATTGTGATTCTTGTTTTTAAAAATTCTATTGGTGTTGTGGTACGCTCTTCAGGATGTTTCCTTGATTAAACCCAGTCTGCTTGTTAACAATTTCAACAGCAGAGTTAACCATTCCTCCTTATATTCCTAACTCCATTACAAGGACAGAGACGATCGTAAGTTGAACGAAAATTGCTTTAACCTAAAAACATAATTTATTGGTTTCGGGTTCAGAAAAATGAAACATATTTTGAGAAGGTAAAAACCCCTTGCCGAATTGAGAATCAAGACCTGTAACTCAAGGAGTATTAACTGGACAGCAACAGTGGTATGATCAGCTTGATCAGGCGTGGAGCCAAAATACCGACATGGACCGAACCCCAGGGGTGTATACCATCGAAAGTGTCGGTCGAAGAATTCAAAAAACCTGTGGTATCGCCATAGGTCACATTGCCAGTCTTATCAGCAGATGCGACCGCCTTGATCTCAGAAGCGTGGGAGCCGTTGAACGGCTGCAATAAGAGCTGCTTGGCCTTCGGTGCTAAGGCTCCATGTGCCTTTACAATCGTGGTAAGCGTTGCGGTAATATCCTCCCGATCGTTCGTCCCTTCGTTATAGATGATCAGGTCTGGGGCGGGCAAGAATGACCGTCGCTGGCCGGCCCAAAGGAATTGGTAGGAGGTGGATAAGGGTGGGACACCGCCTGAGCCAGATTTCGTAATTCCAGTGCCACCGAACCCGACCACTCCGACCTCAATCGGAAGCGTTTGTGACAACACCCAGGAATAATCTTGGGTCGCATCGTTGCGATCGGTCTCTTTCAATGATCCTTTCAATCCAGTAAGCGGATTAACGAGTACACCTTCTGTTATGCTGTCACCGTAGATAAGCACATTGAACGGCTTCCGGACCGGAGCCGTTACGGCGGTTCCCGAATCAAATTGGAGACCTGTGAAAGTGACGCCATTTTGCTGCTTCACCCAGCGATCGACCCATTCACTGGTGGACTTAACGATAACTTCCAGCAGATGTTTGTGATTGTTGCGCTCTGAAGCAACGATGATCGTTGGGTTGCCGGAGACCAATGTGTACCGTGTAAACGGTCCACCATCGATGCGCACATTGATTTGCGGGAAGGGTTCGATATCTGCACTTGTATCGGTCATTAACCGGCAGGAAGTGCCGCTAAAAAACACCTTGAAGTAGGCCCCTGAATTGATGGTTTTCGCCCCCTGGGAAGCAACAACCCAATTGAACGGCGAATACAGAATTGCCGCATTATCCATCTTAATCGTCGTTTGAGCAATGCTCTCCGCTCGTCCGAATCCAATAAATAGCAGGGACAAGTAAATAAATATAACCTCTTTAAACCTATTCATCATCTGAAAATTTTTCTCCTTTTCAATTATTTTTCTTGGAGACCGAAACAGAAAAATTATCTCCTATTTATAGGAATAATAGTAATTATATGAAATATCCACCAAAAATTTAGCCCTTCTATCATTTACAAATGCTCATCTTTAAGGCGATCGTGAAGTCCCTTCCATTTCAGAGCACGGAAGAAACCCCAAGAGCATATAATCGCAGGGCTAGATTCTTGAGTTTAAGAGTTAGAGAGCGGAGGCGAACTCGATGACAACTGATGATCAGTTACATTAATGACGAAATCGTAAAAAGCCCATATCAACGCGACAACTTATACAACACCAACATTAATCCAGTCAAAATTCAATACCGCAATTGTGAATCGCTGTGGGTACTTTTGCACAATTGCGAAATATGTCGGGAGAAAATAGGCGGCGATGACAATGGTAATCAACATGGACCAGAACAGCATCCAGCCAAACACGTATGCTCCAGGCGACGAAGTGTTGGAAGCTTTTATCGTGACCAGATCGCCAGCAATTATGGTAGCCGTGAAGAAGAGGATAAGCAGTAGAATTAATAGGATATACTTCATCTGGTCGCTAACCTGGCTGTGATCATGCCCGGCGATGTCTTGTCACCCTTATTCTAGACTTGAAGAGTCCAGAATTGATTCAGGCTTTCCTTTGGTACCGTGGTAAGCGTAACGAACTCAAAGAATTTTGGGATTAGAGCGAATTCCGATTAAATAGCCTTGATAAGTTAAGAGCATGATGGAAGAAAGGGAGGAAAGTCAAGAGAACAGAAAAGAGCCAGTTATTCCAAGAGCCTATTCAATAGACCTTCGAGAGCGGTTAGTCCGCACTGTAGAAGGAGGAATGTCAGTCCGCAAAGCAGCGTGTCAGTGGATGATTGACTATTCATGTGCCCTGAAATGGATGAGACAATTTCGTCGTAAAGGAAATGTCCAACCGAAACGTCAGGGAGGATATCGAAAGAGTGTTTTGTTACCGCACACAAGGTGGATACTCCAATACATTGAGCAGAAGCCTGATGAGACTCTAGGTGAAATTCGTCAGAGTCTAATTCAGAAGGGAGCTCGGGTAGGGATAGCGACCCTATGGCGCTTTTTCCAACGTCATCAAATCAGTTTTAAAAAAAGAGGATGCGTGCTCAGGAACAGGATCGAGAGGAGATTGCCCAGGCACGTGCTCGTTGGGAGAACGATCAAAGGAAAATCTCAGCAGGGAAACTAGTTTTCATCGATGAAACAGGCACTAGCACCCAAATGAGTCGTCGTGATGGGCGATGCGCAAAAAAGCGGCGATTGATTGGCAAGGCGCCGTGGGCTCAGTGGAAAACGACTACTTTTGTTGCTGCCTTACGCTCCAAGGCTTTAACAGCCCCCATGGTGCTGGATGGACCCCTCAACGGGGAGAGTTTTCGTGCCTGGGTCCAACAGTTCCTTCTACCCACTCTGAGGCCGGGCGATGTAGTAGTCATGGATAATCTGCCCGCTCATAAAGTT
>Ga0075366_10001218_pt1 | contig 12758 bp, 9 predicted proteins | sample EndMethybrTD3031_FD_72351 | JGI IMG/M metagenome (GOLD analysis project Ga0075366, IMG submission 72351) | Populus endosphere microbial communities from Tennessee, USA - Endosphere MetaG P. TD hybrid TD303-1 | ecosystem: Host-associated > Plants > Roots > Endosphere | place: USA: Tennessee...
CTGCCAATAGAAGAACGGATATTGGTTGGTTTATTTCTTTGCTCTGCTGAATCAAATGAACTATTGCAAGCGCTCAAACCGGAATGGAACGAGAATGTGGCTTTGACGGTTAATGAAAAACTTGCTTTGCTTCAACCAGCTATTACCGCCGATATATTCCCTTTTACTGATGAATTAAGTAATGGTATTGAAAAAGAGCCATTCATTATTTCACATTTACAACAGCCTGATCTTTTTCTAAGATTGAGACCCGGAAAAGAAGAGAAGGTAAAGCAACAATTAAAAGAATCTGGAATTGATTATGTAGTTCTTCCAGGTGCATGCCTTGTATTGCAAAACTCAGCGAAAGTTGATTCAGTTATAATGCTGAACAAAGATGCAGTAGTACAAGACTATAGTTCCCAAAGTACAGGAGAGTTCATGCAATCTGCAATCGCCAACCTGCAATCGCCAATCATCGCCTGGGATTGCTGTGCTGCCAGCGGCGGCAAGTCTATGATGTTATACGACATTCATCCCGCTATCGACCTCACCGTTTCTGACATACGTGAATCTATTTTGGTAAATCTTAAAAAGAGATTCAGTGAGGCAGGTATTACCAAATATAAAAGTATGGTCGTTGATCTTACGCGTCCAAAACAGGAGATGACTAACGCATTATTTAACCTGATCATTGCAGATGTTCCCTGCAGCGGTAGTGGTACCTGGGGAAGAGCGCCAGAAAATCTTCAATATGTTAATAGCCGGAAGATTGACGAGTATGCTGCTTTACAAAAGAAAATTGTATCAAACGTTATCCCACATCTTGCACCCGGTGGGTATTTCCTTTATATCACCTGCTCTGTATTTAAAAAAGAGAATGAAGAGGCGGTTGACTTTATACAACAAAACTTCGGCCTTCAGTTGGTAAAAATGAAAACTTTGAAAGGTTACGATAAAAAAGCAGATACACTGTTTGCTGCTTTGCTGCAGTTGCAGTAATTATAACTTCAGTAAATCTGCTGTTCCAATTGTTTTCTGTTTGTCGTAAACGGTAATGATATACTTTCCTTTGGCGAGTTTATTTACCGGCAGATTAAAACTAGTCTTTCCTGTTCCCTTAGATTTTATCAATTGCATCACCAATCTTCCTTTCATGTCATATATATTTATTGGCATGTAGGTGACAGCAGCTCTTGTCTGAACGACGAGTACTGCATCACCAGGAGTAGGGTTTGGCAAAACGGTTACTTTGTCAGCATTGGGATCAGGATCATTAGTGCCGGTAGTTGTGCAGGCTGTCGTCACTACTGAAGCAGTATCAATAAATGCTGCTGCAAAGGTTGCAGTAGCTGTGTCAATGATCTGCCTGATACGGTAGGATACGGTACCAGCAGCGATATTGGTCAATGTATTGGTGAACTGGTAACTATGATTGGTTAAATTAGTACCGACTAGTGGGGATACATCTCCAACTTTAATATAGTCAGCGTCACCGGGAGCTTTTCTTTGTATCTCGTATTTCATTGCATCTACATCCTTGCTGCTCCAGTTCAACGTTACGCTGCAGGCATTGACAGTAGCATTGGATGTAGCATATTCAACCAGTAAAGAAGTAAAAGCGGCTTTCATATCAGGAACACCGTAACCTACCCTGTCATCAGGTGTAGTGTATTTGCTTCCTGCTTCTTTCAATGCCCGGATGATGCGCATATTATTGAATTCAGGAAACCCCTGCCATAGACAGGTGCCAAGACCAGCCATATTTGGACAGGCAAAAGAAGTGCCTGTACCAACACCAATGGTATTACCCGTACCCTGTACCATTGCATTCAAACCCACCGAAGCGATATCAGGTTTTATCCTTCCGTCAAATGAAGGACCATAACTGGTACCGTTCCATACAGTGCCCGCTGCATTGACAGCACCTACTGCTACTACACTATCACCGTCAGCAGGTGCAATGAGGTAATGCCAGCTCTCGTTGCCTTCATTACCTGCAGATTGAAAGATGAGCAACCCTTTCTTTGCACCCAGGTCAGCGCCATTGGTGCATATGGTAGTATGACCATTCATATCATTGTATGTATGGCTTAATGATGTGTTGTCAAAATAATTGTATCCAATAGATGAACTGATGATATCCGCTCCGGCGCTGTCTGCTCTTTCTGCTCCGCATACCCAGTTGAATTCTTCAATGGGATATTCAGATGATACATCTTCTGTTCTGAATAAATGAAAACTGGCTTTCGGCGCTTTGCCGATAAACTGTCCGGGAATGTTTGCGCCGATAGTAGACAAACACATCATGCCGTGCCAATGATCTTCAACAACACTGCTTTCGTTACTTACAAAATCCCATGTGCTTAATACCTGGCCATTAGCTATAAGGCTATCCATGGCATCAAGGGTAGTATAATTCTGAAAGCCTCCATCTAGTATAGCTACCTGCATATTTTGACCGCGCAAACCTATATTATGCAGGAACTCTCCTTTTTGTAAATGTATCTCAGCTAAAGAACCGGCGCCGTAATTAAAAAAATCACCTTCTATGCCCTCGACTCTTCCCTGGCTGGGAGGCAATGGCTGAAAACTAATATTATCTGTTTTGCCGGAAGAGATAACATGCATTTTCGCCGCGATCGCCGAACTGCTTTGTACAAATGGTAAAGCATTGATAGTGGCAAGAGCGCTGGGATTGGTAGTGTCAACAACTATAGCATTCAACCATCGTGAAGCATTCAGTACAATAACACCCGGAATATTTTTTACCTGTGTAATATAAGAAGCAGGCACAGGAAGGTCTGTGCTATCTATTGCGATGCCATATCTTGTTCTCCTGTTGATAGCACGGGTTGATAAATATGCGGAAGGGTTAGCGATGGTGAAAGTAGTAGCTCCTTTGTCTTTAAATCGTACGATAAACCGGGTGAATTGCGCCTGCGACTCACTAACCAATACAACGGCGAAAAAAAAGACGGGTAAAAATTTTTTCATCCAGGCCCTGTTTAAGCCTTCGAATTTACGCAATAATCGGCAGTTAATTGTGATCGATCATCCAGTATGTTACCCCAAACCCGGTGTAATAAGGACTGACACCACTGGGATTAGGCTGGTATTCCCACAACTCGTATTTCCTGTAAATGAGGCCGATGTTTTTTGAATATTTTTCTACAGACCGGTTTTTGTAACCGTAGTTGCTGATATTGACAACCGGTGCGTTTTCTGATTCATCCTGCTGTTCTACAGTAAATACGTCGGTATAGTTTTTATTCCTGTAAGTCCACTCGGATTCAAAAGGTTCGTAAACAAAATCCCAGTTTTCTATATCCAGGTCATTACTGAAATCATAAGAAGCGCCATATGGTTCATCAGGCATATATGTATTACCCTTCCATTGATACCCTTCTTTTAATGGTAGGTGCATTTTGATAACACGAAGATTATCTTCAACCAATTCAGCCCTGTCATCAAGAGGGGTGATAAAATAAGTGCCGCGGGGTGTCCATGGTGCCGTGCCCGTTGAATCAGATATATAGGTATAAACGCGCCAGGCGGGACGCCCGAGATTATCGGTTAGTTGCTGATCTATCACATGCTTTAACTGGTAACGATGTGTTTCCGGGTTAGCACCAAATGATGTAAACACCAATGAGTCGAGACGGTAAGTAATGTATTTGCCGGTACGAAGCGGCATATAATCGCTGATAGGTTCAGTGACGAACTCTTCTTTTTTATTGCAGGAAAAGAAAGTGAATATAAGAACAGCCAGCAGGCTGATACGAAAAGTAGAAACGAATCTCATAAGCGATTTTAAGTTAATTCTAAGGATACAAACTTACTGGTGAGACAGGTTACGGATCAGGTCTGTCTTACCCATAAAACTACAAACAAAAAGCGGGGAATCATAGTGATCCCCGCTTTCAAACGTATTTGCAGTGAGTTTATTGCCCTAAATCAATTGGTTCTCAGGTGTTGGGAGCCTGACCTGAATCACAGTGAGGAACTATTCCTGCTATTCCAAATCGCTGATTCTGAGCGATCAACTTATCGATCCGCGCTGAATAATGCCGCCTCCGATCACGTCGTCGCCTTCAAAGAATACAGCACTCTGGCCTGGGGCGATGCCCTTGGCGTTTTCGTAGAAACGTACGCGTACGGACAGGGCATGCCCTGTCCCTGCGTCGACAGGATAAATATTGGAAAGGGTGCCTTTGTCCTTGTACCTGATCTTAGTGACAGCTTCCATCCCCGGTGTGATCATGTCATATTTGATCATATTCAGTTTGCCAACGATCATTTCATTCTGATCAAGGTCTTCTTCATCACCTAACATCACCGTATTATTTTCCGGGTCGATTTTCGTGACAAAGACCGGTTTGCCAAACGTAATATCCAATCCTTTGCGCTGACCGATCGTATAAAAAGGATAGCCTTTATGCTTACCTAAAATTTTTCCGTTCTTATCAATGAAATTGCCACCGGCTACTTTTTCTTCTAACCCTTCTACTCTTCTTTTTAAGAAACCACGGTAATCATTGTCGGGAACAAAGCAGATTTCATAGCTCTCGCTTTTCTTGGCCAGTTCAGGGTAACCATAGTCCAGCGCCATCTGGCGGATCTGCGTTTTTCTATATGGTCCTAATGGTAATAGGGTCCTGCTGAGCAGGTCCTGCTGCAAACCCCAAAGTACATAGCTCTGGTCCTTGGTTTCATCTATTGCTTTGCTGATTACGAAACGGCCATTGTCGTGCTGGCGAACTTTGGCATAGTGACCTGTCGCGATAAAATCACAACCGAGTGCATCTGCTCTTTTCAGCAAGGCTCTCCATTTAATATGGGTATTGCAAAGCACACAGGGATTGGGGGTTCGCCCTGCGATATATTCGTCAACAAAATTCTCGATTACAAAATCGCCGAATTCTTCGCGTATATCTAATATATAATGAGGGAAGCCATGTTCAACAGCTGCCTGCCTGGCATCATTAAATGAATCCACATTGCAACAGCCGGTTTCTTTCTTACCGCCACCGCTGCTGCTATAGTCCCATGTTTTCATGGTGATACCCACCACTTCGTAGCCTTCATCATGGAGCATGAGGGCTGTAATGGTACTATCGATACCGCCACTCATGGCTACCAGCACTTTACCTTTTTTACTCATTGCCAAAAAATTGCAAGCTGCAAATATACGAAAGGTAAGGGAAGTCAGGAAGACGGAAAGTCCGTGGCGTGAATGATGGAAAAATCAGTAAATGAAAGTCCGAAAGATCCTTACAAGATGAGTAAAGATTTTTCTCCTTTGATACTCGTCTTTCGGACTTTGATCTAAGGTCTCTTTTACTACTTACGCAGCAGACTTCCCATCTTCCGACTTCTCTTGAAATATTTTAAGGGAAGATCAGTCTTGACATTTATCAATTAACTAATTTTACAATGGATATGAAAACCACCCTGCTTTTAATGGCTGTCCTATTTGTTCATTTTTCATTTGCCCAGGATCCCGCCTATTTTATAGAAAAGCTCGAAGATAATAGTAGTCACCAGGTATTGACACGGGTGGCTGTGCATGACAGTATTGGTAAGTCTGATACAGTCACCATTGTCAGAATTATTGGCGAAATGGAGAAAATGGTCGCTCATTCTTCTGCCAGGATGAAAACAAGAGTGGCAGCCCTTAAATCAAGGTTATTTTTTTACAAACTCGGACCAGGCGATTCCATCTATGCGGTGCAAATGAAAGATGCGTTGTACAAAGCCAATGAACTGGACGAAGTTTATATGATTGCTGAGTACAGTCAATGGTACAGCGAGATGCTCAATACATTGAAAAGAAGAGAACAGGCTGTACAATATGGGTTAAATGCACTACGGATGCAGGAAGACCTTGGTACTGGTAATTTTCCTTCTTTTAACAGCTTCTATCTTTCTGTGGGTGAAATGTTTTACCGTACCCGCAATCCTGACGAATCTATTGCTACTTATAAAAAAGCATTGTCACTGCCCGGAGCAGATAAGTTGAATCCTGTAGTATATGCCAATGCACTGAATACGTTGGGCATGTGTTATAAATGGATACGTAAGTATGATAGCTCACTGGTTTATTTTTTGCAGTGTATGAGTTATGCATTGAAGAACGATATACCAGACTGGTATTATGTAGCTTCCGACAACCGCTATGATGCTTATGTGGAAACTGGTCAGTACGATAGCTGTAAAGTAATTGCTCAGAATTTATATGATGAAGGTACAAAGAGCAATGATATTGGTATGCTGATGTCATCCAGTTTTATGCTTGGCCGCCTGGCGCTTCGCCAGAAGCAATTTGCAAAAGCGATTCCTCTGTTATTGAAGAGTGAAGAATACGCGGCGAAAACCGGGTATAGGGCTAACAGTGTAAAGCTGTATAAGGATCTCTATCAATGTTATGATAGTATAGGGCAACCGGCTCTGGCCTATACCTATTACAGGATGTTCAAGCAATTGTCGGACAGTACAGATTACAGGGAACAGGTTATCAGCACCAATTATCTTTATGCGAAGGCTAATTTTGAAAAAGAGCAACTCGATTTTAAATCATTAAAAGCGAGAAGAGCAAAGGATATTATGCTGCGCAATATCGGTATTGTCGCTCTGATCATAGTGTCGGTGTTATCGATCTGGTTGCTCAACCGTCACCGCAAAAAAGCGATCAGCATGCATGCAGAGGCGGAAAAACGGCTACAGATTTTCCGGGAAGAAATGATTGGTAAAAACCAACGGATCGATACCCTGCAGAACGAACTACAAACCCAGGAACATAACAGCGAAAAAGCGGTGAAGATGGAAGAGCTGGCCAAACAGATCATTCTCACAGAAGAGGATTGGCTGCGTTTTCAATCCATGTTCAATAAAGTATATCCGGGGTTCTTTCATCGCCTGCGGGAAAAAGCGGCTGGTATCACCGAGGCTGAACTCAGACTTGCATCACTTATCAGAATACAACTTAATACCAGGCAGATCGCCGCTATGCAGGGTATCAGCTCCGATGCTGTACACAAAACACGACAGCGTCTGCGCCAACGATTCAGTACTGCTTCTACTTCTGAACTGGAAGCGATTATTACCGGTATTTAGGCGCCCTTGCACTATTAAGTAATACAGAAACCATGCTCTGGTTAAGATTCTTCAATTCCTGGACGAGCTTTTAAAGCCCATCATCCCACTTTTTCCTACTAGTTATTTAGAAGAACGCTATCATGTAATTGCTTAGTAATCATGGTAAAATCTGTTGTCAGGTTTTTGTCAGCCCTTAAATACTTCGAACGGCTTTTGCCAGTCGTAGTTTGATGAAAATTTAGTTTATGTCAGTCATCAGCAGAAAGTACAGTGATCACGTAATTATCCTTCTTGTGGGGGTTATCCTCGTATTGTTGTTTGTGTTGGTCACAGATATACATGTGGCCAAAATCAACCGACAGATAGATAAAACTATTCATCAACCTTTTTAATAAGCATTGAATCCGGACTTTATCCCATGTATATGGGATTGACCTGCCAGGTTAATTGTGCAATCTTTAAGCTCTAAACCTTTTCAAGGTTATGTTTCTTCATGCAATCATGAAATGATCAATATTTCATGCGGCTTTTGATTGCTCATAACGGCCTGAATGTTCAATTCTTCAACCTTATCGCAAAACTAAAAGCTCCTTTATGAAATTAAGATCGTTATGTATTCTTATGATTATCCTTCCTTTTACAGCATCTGCTCAAAACGTAGGTATAGGAATTGATACTCCCCAGGCAAAACTTCATGTAAATGGCAATTTCAAATTAAGAAACGACGTCGGCGTGAATGGTATAAGCGGCCACCATAAATACAAACTATAAAACCTAAAATATCTCAACACAATGAAACAACTGCTCTGGTTTTTTACCCCCTCACTGTTCAGCCTTAGCCTGGCTGCACAGAATGTAGGTGTTGGTACGAGTACGCCATCATCAAAACTGCATATTAACGACTCTGTCGCTTTAAATACAGTGGTCAATTTAACCAATACCAATGGAGGGGTTACCAACCAGGCATCTATTGCGTTGAAGAATAGTTCTGCTACCGATAAGGCTTTACAGTTCTTCAATGCTTATCCCGGGGCCACTTCTACTACAAGAATATATAGTTTTCTCGATGTGAGCACAGGCTCTATTTTATCTATACTTAATAATGGTAATGTAGGCATAGGTACTACTGCTCCAAAAAATAAATTAGATGTATCAGGAGGAATGGCTTTGGGTGTTGGTTACTCAGGTATATCAACTGTACCGGCTAACGGAGTGATCATACAAGGCAATGTAGGTATCGGTACAACTGTACCGCAGAATAAATTAGACATCTCGGGTGGGATAGCAATAGGTAGCAGTTATTCAGGTGTATCAGCAGCGCCGGCAGATGGAGCTATTTTCCAGGGTAATGTAGGAATGGGTACTACAACACCGCAAAATAAATTAGATATAGAAGGAGGGCTGGCAGTAGGAGGTAGTTACTCAGGTTCATCAGCAGCGCCAGCAGATGGAGTAATAATACAAGGAGCTGTAGGTATCGGAACCAATGTTCCTAAAAGTAAACTGGATATAACCGGTGGATTAGCCGTTGGTGGATATTCAGGAGTAACAACTGCTCCTGCAAACGGCGCTATTATACAGGGCGCTGTTGGTATCGGTACTGATGTACCAAAGAATAAATTAGATGTATCAGGCGCTATGGCTATAGGAACAGGTTATTCCGGTATAACGACCAGTCCAGCCAATGGAGTTATTATACAAGGTAGTTTGGGTGTGGGTATTGCAACACCGGTAAACAAGCTGGATGTTGCAGGTAGCGTTGCTATTGGAACAGGCTACTCAGGTGTAACAGCCAGTCCATCGAACGGGGCCATTATACAAGGCAATGTAGGTGTGGGTACTACAACACCAGTAAACAAATTGGATGTAGAAGGCGGTATGGCTATTGGCGCTGCTTTCTCCGGTTCATCATCAGCACCTTCAGATGGTGCGATAATACAGGGCAGAATAGGTGTAGGTACAGCTACTCCGCAAAACAAAGCAGATATATCAGGTGAAATAGCAATAGGCAGCGGTTACTCTGGCCTGTCAATTGCACCTGCTAACGGAGCTATTATCGAAGGCGCTGTAGGCATAGGCACTACTGCTCCGAAAAATAAATTGGATATAAGCGGTGGCATGGCAGTAGGAACAAGTTATTCAGGTACAACAGCAGGGCCATTCAATGGCGTGATTATAGAAGGTAATTTGGGAGTAGGAACTACTGCTCCGCAAAACAAACTTGATGTATCTGGTGGCATGGCGATAGGTGGTGGTTACTCCGGTTCATGGCTCGCACCACTAAATGGAACGATTATACAAGGAGCAGTAGGTATTGGTACAACGACCCCACAAAATAAATTAGATGTAGAAGGTGGCCTGGCAATCGGTTCTGGTTATTCAGGATCAACAGTAGCGCCGGCAGACGGGGCCATTATACAAGGCAACCTTGGAGTAGGTACTAACGTTCCGCAAAATAAATTGGATGTATCCGGTGGTATGGCAATAGGTGGTGGTTATTCAGGATCGTCGACGGCTCCCGCCGATGGAGCAATTATACAGGGAGCAGTAGGTATAGCCACCACCGCCCCCAAAAATTTACTGGATGTGGCAGGATCATTGGCAATAGGTAGTGGTTATGCAGGAATATCCGTTGCTCCGGCACAGGGATTAATTGTAGTAGGTAGAACTGGCATAGGTACCAATACTCCGCAAAATAAAGTGGATATAGAAGGTAGCCTGGCAGTAGGAGCAAGCTATTCAGGTTCATCATTAGCGCCGGCAGACGGCGCTATCATCCAGGGTAATGTAGGTATAGGTACTACTACCCCGCAAAATAAAATAGATATAGAAGGTGGTTTGGCAGTAGGAGCCAGTTATTCAGGTTCATCGGCAGCACCGGCAGATGGCGCTATCATCCAGGGTAATGTAGGTATTGGCACAAATACTCCAGCGCAGAAGTTGGATGTGAATGGCACAATACATGCGACTAACCTGAATGGAGGCGCTACTTCACTTAGTACAGATGCATCCGGAAATATTATACGTACCCCATCAGATGCACGATTGAAGAATAATATTGTCCCGATACAAAATGCACTGGGTAAAGTGATGCTGATGAAAGGAGTGACTTACAATTTCAAAGACGCAGCACGGTTTGGCAGCAACCGCCAAATGGGTTTTTTGGCACAAGACCTTGAGCGGGTAGTACCCGAAGCCGTAAGCAATGGTGGTGATTACAAGTCAGTCAATTACCAGGTGCTTACCGCTTTATTGATAGAAGCAATGAAAGAGCAGGAGAAAAAGATTGAACAACAGCAAAAACAAATTGAAGAGTTGATACAATTGGTAAAGAAAAAATAAGCCAACCCTTAAATTTAAAACCAATATTATGTTACCCATAGCCAATGAGACGATAGTATATGATGGTTCATCGGTCCTTGTTCTCGCCACCAGCAATGGGGTGTACACCATCGATACATCTACCATTATACATATCCGTTCTATCAGTAATTACAGTAAGCTTTTTTTCAGCAATGGTAAAACGCTGGTCGTCGCAAAGGTACTGGCATGGTTTGAAGACAAGCTACCACAGCAATCTTTTGTCAGGATACACCGTAGTCATATTATCAGTTTGCGTCATGTACGTGCCTGGAGTGGTAACCGCAACAACCAGATCATTCTTTGCAATGATACAACCGTTGATGTATCGAGGCGCAAAAAGGAAATGGTACTCAAAGTATTCCGGAACCTTTATGCAGCCTGATTTTATTCGGACTATGCAGTTCACGAAATAAATGATTGACTGCAAATACCGGATGGGTCAAAATGGGGCTAATCGAATCTCTCCAGTAATATGGAGAGATTTTTTATTTATCTTTCATGGTTCATAGTATAGTTGATGAAAAGCCACTCCTCCATATTTTCTTACCTGTTAATAGCTTGCCCGCTTTGAAAACTTATTGCCTTTTGTTTTTCCTATTGCTGATGCAGGCTCGTGTCGCGGTTTTTGCACAACCGGATAGTATACTCGCTGCTCCGCCGGAACAGCAAATCATGTTAAGCTGGAAATGGTGGAATAAGGTTACAAAATTAGATTCTGCAGTAGTCATGCCTCAATTGATAAAAGCAGAAGAGCTATTTGATCAGAAAGGTAAAACCTTACTTCGCCAGCAGGCATGGCTGATGCAATACCTGTACAGGGCATGGAGACTTAATTATGAAAACAATTGCGCTCTGATGCTTGAAGCCGCTAAACTGGCGGAAGAAAAGAACTGGCCCCTGATCCAGGCCGAATGTCAGCACTATGCCGGTCTCTTTTGTTTTATACAGGGTTCGTATGGTCCCGCTTTTGAATATATGCTAAGGGCACAGAATATTTTCAGCACGGAAAATTATGGAGCCTATAGTTATGCATTGCGTTATTCAGATGGTTTGGCGAATTGTTATTATCGCTTTGGAGAATATGAACAATCGCTTAAGTATTTAAAACAAACTATGAAACTGCCTGCATATTGGAGCCCGGTAGTTTATTTTCCTAGTATCTATAATACGATAGCGCTTTGTTACCGGCATTTGAATAAGTATGACTCAGCCGAAATATGGTTCAGCAGGGCTCACGAAGCAGCTACGCTGGCTAATGATTCGTTTTATATGGCATTGTCGAATGGAAACCTCGGACAATCCTATTATTTACAGGGACAATACGACAAAGCACTTCCCCTGCTTGAAACTGATTACCAGGTAAGTCTGCGATCACTTGAAAAGGGAAGCGCTACCAACGCCGCTATAGTACTGGCCAGTATTCATATAAAAAAAGGAGAACTGGTACAGGCAGAAAAATATATAGATGCCTGCCGGGAATTTGTATCAACTTCTCATGATATCAGTTTATTGAATAATTGGTATGAGAATCTTTATCGTTTTTATAAAGCAAAAAAAGACTATAAGAATGTTGGCCTCTATACCGATTCACTGCTGATGTATAAAGACAGTGTAGCCGCACGGCGGGATAAAAAGACCTATAACCAGGCGCTGTTGAAAATCGAAGCGGAACAACATATCAATGAAGTAAGTCGACTGGAAAGCCAGCGCAAACAACAGATACTATTGCGTAACAGTTTACTTACCGGCCTTGTGCTGCTGAGCATTATCGCCTTGCTGGGAGTAAACAGGCAACTACTCAAACGCAATAAAGAAAAGGCGTTGGCAGAGCAGCAATTGCATTTTGCCCAGCAGGAATTATTGCATCATACACATAAGCTAAAAGAGAAGAATGAGTTGCTGGAACAATTACGCAATGAAATGAGCAGCCAGCTAAATGGTAACGAAAGGATCGAGAATATTAACCGGTTGCATGCTACCACCATACTTACCGATGAGGATTGGAAGACATTCAGAGAACTGTTTGAAAAAGTATACCCGGGGTTCTTTATCCGCCTCAAAGAAAAAATGCCTGATCTTGGCGCCGCAGATACACGCCTGCTTGCTCTTACCAAATTGCAACTCCCTCCCAAAGACATGGCTGCTATGCTGGGAGTAAGTTATGATGCCATCAAAAAAGCCAGGCAACGCCTCCGCAAAAAAATCAACCTTCCCGAAGAAGGAAGCCTCGACGAATTGGTTGAAATGATCTAGTTTCTTTATATGTTGGAGTCTGGAAGTTGAAGGTTCGAGGTTGGAGGTTAGGTGTCCGATAATAG
>Ga0075366_10001219_pt1 | contig 12757 bp, 15 predicted proteins | sample EndMethybrTD3031_FD_72351 | JGI IMG/M metagenome (GOLD analysis project Ga0075366, IMG submission 72351) | Populus endosphere microbial communities from Tennessee, USA - Endosphere MetaG P. TD hybrid TD303-1 | ecosystem: Host-associated > Plants > Roots > Endosphere | place: USA: Tennessee...
GCGGCGGCCGTGTTGTCGCGGCTGAGGTATTGGTGGCCAATCCGGCGGTCCGCAATATTATCCGTGAGGGTAAGTCGCACCAGCTTGACGCCGTTATTCAAACCGGCGCCGACCAAGGTATGCAAACCATGGACCGCACCCTGGTAAGCCTGATCCAAAGCGGTACGGTAACCTACGACGAAGCCCGTAACTTCGCGGTTGACCTGACGGAATTCGAACGGCTGATGAGAGGCTAATGAATGAAGAAATTTAATTACGAAGCGCGCGATACCTCGACCAACAAGGTGGTCAAAGCAACGGTGCAGGCCGATTCGGAAAATGCGGCCGCCAAGCTGTTGATTGCTCAGGGGTTTACGCCGCTTGAAATTAAAGAAATCGATGAAGACGGCACGCTCATTGGACGGCTCACCAACCGCATTACCGCCAAAGATAAAATCGTTTTTACCCGCCAGCTCGCCACACTAATTGGCGCGGGGCTGCCGCTTGCGCAGAGCCTTCATACCGTGCTGGAGCAAACGGAAAATAAGCGCCTCCAAGGCGTAATCGAGGACATTATTGCTTCGGTAGAAGGTGGTAAATCGCTTTCGGATGCCTTCTCAAAGCACCCCGAGGTGTTCGATAAGGTGTTTCTGGCGCTGATTGCCGCAGGTGAAGTTTCGGGTACGCTCGACGATTCGCTGCGCCGCATTGCCGCCCAGCAGGAAAAAGACGCCGCCACGATGAGCAAAATCCGCGGGGCGCTGACATATCCAATTATCGTGCTGGTGGTGATTTTCGGAGTAATGGCATTTATGCTATTTACCGTTGTTCCACAGGTGGAAAAACTGTATAAAGACCTTAAAAAAGAACTGCCATTCCTAACACAGGTTATGGTTTCAACAGCCGATTTTGTAGCGAATTTCTGGTGGCTTATACTTATTGTGCTGGGTGCCGGTATTTACTTCTTTATGCAGTACCTTAAAACCGAAGATGGCATTAAAATGAAGGACACGCTGAAGTTGAACGTACCACTGTTTGGTACGATGTTCCGCAAGCTCTACATGGCTCGTTTTGCCCGAACCGGCCAAACACTGCTCGCAACAGGGGTGGCAATGTTGGACATGCTGCGCATAACCAGTACTGCGGTAAACAACACTATTATTGGTAAAAGTATCGATCGGGCGGCCGAGAAAGTGAAGGGCGGTAAGGCGCTGTCGTCTGCGCTGCAGCCGGAAGAGTATATTTTACCGCTTGTTCCGCAAATGATAAAAATCGGTGAACAATCCGGCCAAATTGATACCATGATGGGGAAGACCGCTCAGGTGTACGAAGACGAGCTCGACGAAGAGATTAAGGCCATTTCTACGGCCATAGAGCCTATCCTTATGGTTATTCTCGCCGTTGTGGCCGGAGGAATGGTTGGTGCCATCCTGCTGCCTATCTATAGCCTTGTGAACGGAATAAATGTCTAGACAAACTGAAAACAGTAGGATACTATAAGCACAAGCATCGTATGCATACTAACCGTTCATAGAAAGGTGGAACAATTTTATGAACATACAACAAAAACTAAACAAGGAAAAAGGCTTCACCATTATCGAGGTGGTATTGGTGCTCGCTATTGCCGGGCTAATCTTCCTTATGGTATTTATCGCGCTTCCGGCTCTGCAGCGTAACCAACGCGATACGCAGCGTAAAGACGACCTTACGCGCGCCCAAACTGCCATCAATAACTATCAGGCGAACAACCGTGGCTCGCTGCCGTCAGATTGGAGCGCTTTTGCTACACAGTACCTTCGTGCGGGTGGCGATACCTTTACTGATCCATCAGGTGCTAACTATGAATTTGCTTCTCAAGACCTCAATCCGGTTCCAAGTGACTTCGCTTCGGCACAGAACAAGGTTTATTACACTATTGGCGCAACGTGTGGCACGGATGGTGCAGCTACCAGTGCCGGCGCCCGTAAGGTGGCACTGCGTATGAAGCTTGAAGGCGGTGGTGTTGCCTGCGTAAGCAACTAGCTTCCCCCTCTCTAAAATAAGGAAATCCGGCGAAATGCGCCGGTTTTTCTTTTTGTAAGAGACGCTTTACTGTATGATAATGCTTATGGAAACAGTAATTATGTACGTCATTTTGGTGGTTTTGGGGCTGGTTTTGGGAAGTTTTGCCGGTGCCACCCTGTGGCGGTTAAGGGCAAAGCAGCTTGAAGCGGATAAGCGCGACGGTGAAGAGGTAGGTAGCCGCGAGTATAAAATGCTTCAGCCGCTTCTTAAGACAACTATGGTCGACGACCGTTCGCGCTGCCTTCATTGCGGCCATACGCTTTCATGGTACGATCTTATCCCCTTGGCCAGCTGGCTCAGCACCAAAGGCAAGTGCCGCTATTGTAAAAAGCCGATCGGCTGGCTTGAGCCGGTTATCGAGCTAACGATGGCGGCGTTTTTTGTTCTTTCTTTTTCTTTTTGGCCGGAAGCGCTTACAACCGTAAAGGGAAGTTTGGAATTTGGCCTGTGGCTGATAGCCGGGGTTATGCTGATCATTCTCTTCTTCTATGATCTTCGCTGGTACCTTTTACCTAACCGTATCGTTTTCCCGCTTATAGGGGTAGCAATGATAATGGCTGTTATGAACGTCACTACGGCCATGGATCCTTGGGCGGCACTGATTAGCTTGGTATTCTCGGGTGCAATTTTAAGCGGTATATATTTAGTACTCTGGGCAGCCTCAAAAGGGGCTTGGATTGGCTTTGGCGATGTGAAACTGGGCTTGGCGTTGGCGCTGCTGTTGGGGCAATGGCCACTGGCGTTCGTGGCGCTCTTTGCCGCTAATATTATAGGGTGTCTTATTGTGCTTCCTGGTATGCTTAGCGGCAAAATTACCCGAAAAACCCGGGTACCGTTTGGGCCGTTGCTTATTGCAGGCGGTTTTATTGCCATGCTTTGGGGCCACCAAGTGGTTAACCTCTATTTTATGGCGCTGGTGTAGCTTTAGGCTGCAAACCACTTATGCTATAATGAGCCCAAATGGGCGCTAAAACACAAAACGGCTTTACAATTATAGAGGTACTCCTTTTCTTATCGGTGACCGGGCTTTTGGCTATGGGAATTCTTGCGGGGTCGGGCCTGGCTATTAGTCAACAGCGCTACCGCGACAGTGTTAATAGCTTGAAATCATATCTCCAGCAACAGTACAGTGAAGTGACGAATGTTATTAATAGCCGCCCGGGCAACTGGGCGTGCGATACCACCGCTGCGGTGAACGAGTTAGCTGCTGGCGGACAGGCCCGCGGTACAAGCGACTGCGTACTTATGGGCCGCTACATTACTATCAACGAAACGGGAACAGAACTAACTACCTCTAGCGTAGTGGGATACCGCACCCCAGGTGCGGCCGAGGCAACGACGGATATTGCTGAAATAGCTAATAATTATCGCCTGGCAACGTCGCCGGTTGACCAAGACGAACAGGAAGTCGCGTGGGGTGCTCAGGTGGTCAAAGAAAAAACCACCACACCGCAGCCCATGTCCATTTTAATTGTCCGTTCGCCGCTTTCCGGGTCACTTATAACCTTTACGATGGAGGGTATTCAAACGAACCTTAATACGCTTGTATCGCTTACCAATACCAACCAGGCACGCGATTTATGTGTAAACGCCGATATTGGCACCTTTGTCGGCAGACGCCTTGAGGTGCGCATGGATGCCTATGCAGCCAACCAAAGCGCCATAAATATTCCGCCGGAAAGCGAGAGCGTATGCGATTAAACCAGCGCGGCGACACCATTATTGAGGTGTTATTTGCAGTGACGGTGTTTGCTATGGTGGCAGTAGGAAGCCTGACGATTATGAACCAGGGTACGGCCACTGCACAGCGTGCTTTGGAAATTACGCTGGTCCGCCAGCAAATTGATGCCCAGGCCGAAGCTATTCGTTTTATTCACCAAGCTTACATAACGGCATATCAGAAGGGCGGGGCCGAACCTACCGACATTGCAGGGGAGTGGAAAAAAATGACCGACAAGGGTGTGCCTAGTGCTTCACCCTTTGGCGTATCGGGAGGTACGACATGCCCCGCAAGCGTGCCAAATGCGGGTTCATCGTTTATCCTTAATGCCCGAAAAGCAACAGTATGGGGTACTACGCCGTCAATGTCGCCACCACCAGGAGGGTCATTGCCTCCATTTGCGCAGGTGCGGTACGACGGAGATTCCAACATTGAAAATGCGTACGGGTTATGGGTAGAAGCAGTGCCTTCAGCGGGAACGGACGGGCCTGGGTTTGTCGATTTCCATATCCGCGCCTGCTGGAGTGCGTCGGGAAGCAGTGCTCCGGCAACGTTAGGGACGATTGTGAGGTTGTATGAGCCGCGTTAATAGCAAAGGATTTACCCTTATTGAACTCATGCTGGCCATGACCTTTATAGCCATACTACTGGTCGCTGTGGCAATGACAACCATTCAGGTAAGTAATATTTACAACAAGGGAATTACATTGCGTGAGGTTAACCAGGCTGGCAGGACCCTTAGCGACGAGCTGCAGCGTAACATCGCTTCCTCCGAACCTTTCGACGCTACGCCAAAAGTGGATGCTTCGCCGGCAACCGCGACCTCGAAATACGTTGTCCGTAATGAAGGCGGACGGCTTTGTCTGGGAAGTTACTCGTACGTCTGGAATTACGGCAAAACACTCGTTGGCCCTGAAGGGGGTATCTTTAACAAATACACCGATGGGTCGCCGGTTTCATTTGCGAAAGTAGCCGACGCCAATAGTTCGTTATGTGCCGACCCTACTCTTGCTATCAACCGTGACGACGCCACCGAAATGCTATCCAGCGGTGACCGTGATTTAGTTGTTCACACCTTTACTGTTGCTCAAACAACAACCGATACCGCATTAGGCCAGGCGCTTTACGCCGTATCGTTTACAATAGGAACGAACGACCGTGAACAACTAACCACCGGCGATACTTCGTGTAAGCCGCCGTCCGAAGGTGTGGGTGACGAAGATTACTGTTCGGTAAATCAGTTCGATTTGGTAGCGCGCGCAGGTGATTCAGCACAAGGAGGGGAATAGATGAGCCAAAACAACAGACAAAAAGGTGCCGTATCGCTTTTTGTGGTTATATTTGCAGCACTGTTGCTTACCGTGGTAACGGTTGGTTTCGTGCAAATTATGTTGAAAGACCAACAACAGGCCAATATTAACGATCTCTCGCAAAGTGCAAAAGATGCAGCCTATGCCGGTGTGGAAGATGCCAAGCGATTACTGCTGCTTAACCAGTCATGCCGGGATAATACTGCTGCCTCAAGTGTTAACTGCGCGGCAATTACAAGCGCTCTTACACCGCCGCCGGGCCAAAACGAAACGGCATGCAATACGCTATCCCAGGCGGGTATTGTTGGCGAGACCAATAACGAAACAGTTATTCAGCAAAGCGCCAGCGATAACGCCGCCAAGCTCGATCAAGCCTATACCTGTGTAAAAATAGGAATTAACACCGACAACTACGAGGATAAGCTTGAGGGGGGCAAATCGGAAATGGTACCGATTACCGGGGTGAGCGATTTTGACAGCGTAGAGATCAGTTGGTTCAGCCGTAAGGACGTAGCGGCTGTTGATAACAATCCTACCGTTGGCTTTCCTACGACAGGTCCTGACGTAAGCTTGCCTCCCATAGGAGAAAAATGGAAGTTCAACTATCCTCCGCTTCTGCGTACGCAGCTTATTCAAACCGGTGGCGGCTTCAAGCTTAGCGAGCTTGACGACAGCCAGGACGGCAACAAAAGTGACGCCAACTCTCTCTTTCTTTATCCGTCGGCAACCGGCGTAGAAAACACCGATTTTGCGCTTGATGCCCGTCGTGTTCCTACGAGCAGCCCGCAGCAGATCCGCTGCAATAGTACTTTCGATGATGCGAACTTTGCCTGCAAAGCAACCATTGCACTGCCTAATCCTATTGATGGCAACACGGCTAATCGCAACGCCTATCTTCGCCTTACCGCTCTATATAACGATGCGCAGTTCAGTATAAAACTCAAAAAGGGTGGTGCAGATGTCCTCTTTAGCGGAGTTCAGCCGGAGGTAGATGCCACCGGTCGGGCTAACGATGTATTCCGCCGGGTAAAAGCGCGAGTAAAGTTGAGCGGTGAAATTTCGTACCCTGAAGCAGCCATTGATATGACTGGTAACCTATGTAAAAACTTCAGCGTTACCGATAGGGAAGAAGACTTTCGAAACCTTGGCGACTGTACCCCGTAAAAAATTTATTCAGTGTCGCTGTGAAATTTTTCATATACCTCGCGCAAATGTTCGTCGGTAACATGAGTGTACACTTGGGTGGTGCTAATGTTGCTATGGCCAAGCATTGACTGAACGCTGCGGAGGTCGGCACCGTTCATAAGCAAGTCGGTGGCAAAGCTATGCCGCATCGTGTGCGGACTGACATGCTTTGTAATACCAGCCAGCTTTGCGTACTGGGAAACAATCCGCTGAATGCTACGCGAGGTCAATCGGCGATAATCGCCTGTACGGCTGCTGATGTTATTGCGGCTGTAGCTTAAAAAAAGCGGCGGCAGGTTATCGAAGCGAGCTTTTAAGTAGTCTTCAACGTGCATTGCGGCCGCCTCGCCAATAAAAACCGGGCGGTCTTTCTGGCCCTTACCGCGCACCATAAATTCGCGCCGCTTCGTATTGACATGGTCGCGGTTGAGGTTGACCAGCTCTGACACACGTAGTCCGCTTGAAAACAGCAGTTCAATAATCGCCCGGTCGCGCAGGCCCACTTCGTTATCAAGTGGAATCGCATCAATCATACGGCTGATTTCATCGAAATGAAGGAAGGTGACCTGTTTCCGGCTAATCTTTGGCAGCTCGATTTTTTCCGGGCTAAGGCTAGCAATATCGCGTTTGGAAAGGTAGCTCAAGAAACCCCTCAGCGCGATGAGGTGGTAGCTTTGCGTAATAGTCGCAAGCGAACCATCTTGGTCGTTTTTGTAGCGGTTCAACCAAAGCCGGTATTTCCGCACCAATTCGGTAGTAATTTTCCCCACAGGCGTATCGTTGCTAAAATCGACGAAACGCTCCAGGTAAAGCCGGTAGTTTTCGGCTGTTTTCGCCGATCGTCCGCCCTCTACTTCCAAGTGCTCAATATAATCAAGCAAAAGTTCCGATGTGTACATGTTCTAAGCATAGCCTAGATGTGCTTTAAAAGGTATAATAAGTGCAATGAATCTGTTTGAATCAATTGTTCTCGGTATCATCCAAGGTCTTACCGAGTTTATTCCCGTAAGCAGCTCGGGCCATTTGGTAATAGGGCAGTGGTTTTTCTCAGGTGCTTCCGACCATCTGTTTATCGAGTTTATAAATATCGGAACGCTCCTGGCGCTTTTGGTATATTTCCGCCACCGTATCATCACGATCTTGCGCGATATTTTCCAAAATAAAAACTACGCGCTACTAAGGAATATCCTTATCACTTCAGTGCCAGCTGGTATCGTCGGGTACTTTTTGTCAGACTTTATCGCAACCGCGCCGTTTTTTGGTAGTGTCCTGACTGTAACCGTTACCCTGGCAATCGTGGGAGTTATCATGATTGTCCTTGAAAAACTGCCAAAGGCCACATCAGTTAAAGACGGAGAGAAACTTAGCCCCCTAAAGGCGTTCTTGATAGGTGTTGCGCAAATGCTGGCGCTCATTCCGGGCGTGTCGCGTTCGGGTGCCACTATCATTACCGGTCGCTTAGCCGGGCTTAGTCCGGCATCCGCAGCAGAATATAGCTTCTTGGCTTCGCTGCCGATTATGCTTGGGGTGACGCTAAAACTGTTTGTCAAAGAAAGTGACCGTATCTATTTCATTGACCATCTTCCTATTATGATAGCCAGTAACGTCGCCGCATTTATCGCTGGACTTGTGGCAGTCGGATTTTTAATGCGGTATCTTTCAAAACACAGCCTGGCGGTCTTTGGCTGGTACCGGCTGGCACTTGCGGCTGTATTAGCCCTGACGCTTCTGGTACAATAGTTCGAGTAGTAAAAGGAGAAATATGGCAGCAGATAATGTCCAAAAAACGTTAGTATTGTTCAAACCGGATACCGTTCAGCGCGGACTGGTCGGTGAGATTTTAAGTCGTTTCGAGCGCGTCGGCCTCAAAATTGTGGCGACAAAAATGATCGCTCCAAACAAAGAGCATTACTATACTCATTACGAAGACATCGGTAAAATGGTTACTCGCCGCGGCGAGCAGGCTTTTAACGTTACGCTTTCCATGATGATTGAAGGCCCGGTAATCGCCATGGTTTTCGAAGGTGTTGAGGCGGTTGCGTTGGTACGCAAGCTGGTTGGCCCAACCGAACCAAAGTCGGCACCTGCCGGCACCATTCGCGGCGACTATTCGCACATGAGCTTCGGCTATGCCGACGAAGCAAACAAGGGAATTCCTAACCTTATCCATGCGTCTGGCGACGAAGAAGAAGCCGAAAAGGAAATCGCTCACTGGTTCTCTGATAGTGAACTATACGATTACACTTCGCTTCACGAAAAGTTTACTCGTTAGTAAACGGTAGAAAGCAATAAACAGCGGTCGCATCAGCACCGCTGTTTTTCGTGCTACAATAAGGCAGCACGCCTCGGTAGCTCAATTGGATAGAGCAGTTCCGTCCTAAGGAAAAGGTTACAGGTTCGACTCCTGTCCGGGGTACCATTTAGGTACATAGAAGCTAACGATTTTATTTATTGCTTACCTTTTCAAATGATTCCCAGTCTACGTTCATGTGTTCTACATATGCCGTCCAAATTGGAATCATTTCACTACGAATTCTGGCTAGTTCATAGGCATCGCTTATTGATTTTGCTGCAGCGATAGACATTTTCATATCAAACCATTCTTCCGCTTGTTCATCAGTGGTGATGCTGTCTTTTATGACATCTAAGGCATGGCCAAATTGACCAATAACCCAATAGGACTGTTGCTGGTACTGTTCTTCAGAAACTGTGCCGTCAGGATTTGATTCTACCCAATTCATTTGCGGTTCCTCGGGGTTCTCCAGTACCTCTTGCTCGAGTGTTTCAGTCTCGCTGGCTTGAGGCTCGATTTCCTGTTCCCATAAAGTAAAGTCTTCATCTATCGAACTGCCTTCATCGGTAGACACTTCTTCGATAGTAATCTGAAGACGCTCTGTCATAATTAAATTATAGCATAATTTAGCATGTAGGTCAATGTTCTTAGCAAGAGTCAGGCTTTATTTTGGCGCTTGCATAGTATAATTACTCTATGAGCAAGCGCGATCCTAACCTAGACTTCGACGGCCAGCGCGAAGACGAGCAGTTATTATTTGTATTCAGGCGTCATATTATTGCTATGCGCAAAGGCTTCTACCTGTTATTTATACCATTTGTTATTTCGGCTATCCCGCCGCTTATTTGGCAAAGCAGTATGGAGCTTTTTTTGCTTCCGGTTGCAGGCTTGGTGATTGGCCTGGTTCTGTTTTCGTACCACTTTATTATGTGGTATTTTACGCTCTATATCGTCACCGACCAGCGGCTGCGCCAAATTACCCAGCACGGCTTTTTCGGTAAAGATGTCGTAGAGCTCAGGCTGTCAAAGATCCAAAACATAAGCTATAATGTACCTGGGTTGAGTGGTGAGATGTTCGGATACGGAACACTTATTATTCAGACGGTGGTGGGCGATCTTGTCATTCATAAAGTCGAGCACCCCGACAAAATCTATAACAAACTGCAAGACGCCCTCTCGCAGGTGCTTGCCGAAGAGCAAAAGGGAGATTATGAAAAAACGCCTGTTCAGTAAGCGCGATAAAGGTTCCGGCGCGGTTCCGTCGCGTATTACCAATGAAACCGTTGCCGAGCATCGTGAACGGATCCTCGCCGGAGGGCGTCGTTTCAAATATCCCGTACAATATGCGCGTCACCGTCTGGTAATTATGACTATTCTTATTACCGTCGCGGCCCTTATTCTTATTACTGTTGTTGGATGGTGGCAGCTTTACCTGGTACAAAACACCAGCCCTTTCTTTTATAGGGTTGCGAGGGTGTTGCCTCTGCCGGTTGCCTCTGTAGAGGGCCAGCAGGTTCGGTACGGCGATTACCTTATGTATTTCAACAGCTCAGCGCATTATTTGCAGCGCAGCGAGCAGGTTAACTTGGCAAGCGAAGATGGCAAGCGCCAAATCGACTACATAAAACGCAAATCAATGGATAACGTTATTGCCGACACCTATGCCATGAAGCGTGCCCGTGAATTGAACGTGAGTGTTACCGAAGACCGTATCGATCAAGTAATTAACGAAGACCGCAATACGGCTAACGGACGCATTTCCCAAGAGACATACGATGCCTCGGCGCTGAACGTTCTTGGCTGGACTCCTGAAGAATACCGTCAAGATATTAAGGCTAAGCTCCTACGTCAAGAAGTGGCCTATGCTATTGACGACGAGGCAAAGCAAAAGCAATTGCGGGCCGCCGAACTGGTGAGTCAGCCTGATGCCGATTTTGATAAAATTGCTACCGAATTAGGTGGCGAGGGTGACGGCAAAGTGACGCCGGGAGTTTCAGGGCTTGTGCCGCATACCAACCGTGACGGCGGGCTTAGCGCGGCTGCGGTAAAACTTGAGAAAGGACAAGTATCACCCGTTATAAAGACAACAACAGGTGACGGCTACTACTTTGTAAAACTACTTGAAAAAACCGATAGCCAGGTAAGCTACATTTATATTCGTATTCCGCTGACGGCATTTAACAAGCAGCTGTCGCAGTTAAGAAAAGATGGCAAGGTAAAAGAATATATTGCCGTTCCGGAAGTAGAGAACCAAGTAACGCAATAAGGAGGACAGACGTGTATTCATTACCAGAACTCCCGTATGGGTACGATGAATTAGGCAAGTATGTTAGCGGTGACATTATGCGCTTGCACCACGATAAGCACCATCAAGCATACATCGATAAACTTAATTCTGCTCTTGATAAGGCACCGGCGCTAAAAGAGCGCTCCCTAGAGAGTCTGCTTTCCGGACTCGATAGTCTGCCGGACGAAGTCCGGACGGCAGTGCGAAACCACGGTGGTGGTCATTATAACCACACCTTGTTTTGGCAGTGGATGTCACCAGATGGCGGTGGTGAGCCGACAGGGGAGTTGGCGAACAAGCTTACTGAACGCTACGGCAGTTTTCAGGGTTTTGTTGATGAATTTACTACTAAGTCCCTTGGTGTATTCGGTAGCGGATGGGCGTGGCTTCAGCCAAACCTGGATATTATTACAACACCCAACCAAGATACACCAGTTATGCAGGGGTTGGACGAGCCGCTACTCGGCCTCGACGTTTGGGAGCATGCTTACTATCTCGACTACAAAAATAAGCGTGACGATTACGTAAAAGCCTGGTGGAACGTGGTGAACTGGGACTTTGTTGAGGAACGCCTAAAAGGCTAGCGGTAAGATCCGTGCGACCAAGCAGTTACATTTAAAAACTACCCAGGAAAGGGTAGTTTTTAAATAATTTCATGGCGCGCTCGACCGGATTTGAACCGGCGATCTCCTCCGTGACAGGGAGGCGTGATAACCCCTTCACTACGAGCGCATAGGTCGTTTCAACTTACAACATAGTAACAGTTTTGCCCCTGTAAAGCAACACCAAACGCCATTTATTTTCCCTCGAGGCAGTGCTATAATTACCGATGAGGCTCTTAATAAAATTAGTGCCGCTGTAGCTCAGCTGGTAGAGCGGCGCTTTCGTAAAGCGTAGGTCACCGGTTCAAATCCGGTCAGCGGCTCCACAAGGGTAGTCGCGCGGGTATCGTATAGTGGCTAATATGCGACCTTCCCAAGGTCGAGCGCAGAGTTCGATTCTCTGTACCCGCACCACGAGTAGTTATGAAAACGAATACAATCAACCATATCAAAGCACTTCTTTCGGACAGGTTTCTGACTGTCCTGGTTATTCTTCTTGTTCTTGTTTCGCTTGCATACTGCATTTTTATTGGTATATCGCTTCGTCCCAGCGACCTTCAGGTGGCGGTTCATTATACGGCGTTCGGCGATGCCAGTTTTTACCGCGACAAATGGTATTATTTCACTAACTTTATGGCACTCGGTACTCTTATAGGGGCGGCGCATACGGTGCTAACCGTTAAAATTTACGCCCAAGGCCGCCGTCAAATTGCAATTCTTTTCGCACTGCTTAGTCTGCTTATCCTTGTGATTGCCTGGATTCTTACATGGGCCGTACTAAGGGTGGCCTTCCTTTAAGCCATGCTCGATTTAGAACTTCCTCTTAAAAAACGCACTAAGCTCTATCGTTTTTTTGAGATGCTACCGGCCATCTTAAGCTATGGCATGATCATCCTGCTTATTGTTCTGTCGCTCATTAGCCCGCTGGCCGCTGCTGTTTACTTGCTGCTGCTCATTATTACGGTGCTGGTAAAGGCAGTCGGCATTGCGTTTCATACCATTGGCGGCCGTAATCGCCTCGAGAAAGCGCAGAAAATAAACTGGCGTGCCCGCTTAGAGCAGCTTGAAGACCCGGTAAAAAGCTACGAAAAAGAGCAAAAAACCCGCTCCGGCGGGTTCGGGTTTGAAGTGCATAAAGAGAACCTTCGGCTTATGGCCGCCGATCCAACGCAGTTTCCTAAACCCTCGGGGCTTTACAACGCCATTATCATCGCCGCTTATAATGAATCCTACGAGGTGCTCGAACCCACTGTTCAATCTGTTCTCGACACAACCTACGACAACGACAAGCTTATTCTTGTTTTTGCCTACGAAGAG
>Ga0075366_10001220_pt1 | contig 12756 bp, 13 predicted proteins | sample EndMethybrTD3031_FD_72351 | JGI IMG/M metagenome (GOLD analysis project Ga0075366, IMG submission 72351) | Populus endosphere microbial communities from Tennessee, USA - Endosphere MetaG P. TD hybrid TD303-1 | ecosystem: Host-associated > Plants > Roots > Endosphere | place: USA: Tennessee...
CTCAGCGTGTCGATGTTCGGAATGCGCTTCTTGCCGGGCTGCGCCTCCGGCTGCGACGCGACGGGGGGCACAGGCGGGGGCGTCTCTGTCGGCTGCTTGGTGCAGCCGACCAGCAGAGCGACCGCGCCCAGGCCGATGACGAGTGCGTGGCGGTTCATGCTCACCTCAGTGCAGGTTGGGCAGGAAAGCCGCGGCAGGCTGGGTGCTAGCCGCGGTGAAGCCGACGCGCGAGTCCGCGGCGCGACGGCGAGCCACGTCCTGCATCTGCTGCTGCTGCGCCATCATGTCTCCCTGCGCCTGGTACATCGAGGCCATCTGCGCGTTCAGCTGTACCAGCTGATGCGCGACCTGTCCGGACATCTGCGTCTGGGCTTGCGCGGCGTCGAGCGCACCATTCGAGGCCTGGGCTTGCGACACGATGTTGTTGATCTGCGTGGTCGTTTGCGGCAGGGCGGCCATCACCTGGCCGCTTTGCTGGTAGACCCCGCGGATCGTCCGCCGGCTCTGGTCGAGCCACTGCTGAATCTGGCCGCTGACGGCGCCCGTGGTCAGCGGGCCAGCGAGGTTCCGGTCAGGGAACAGCGCCGCATAGTTGGAGTTCAGGTTGGCGACGTCGCGCGCCAGGCCGTTGATGGTGTTGAAGCTGTTCGTCAGCTGCGTGTATTGCGCCGTGTACTGCGACAGCAGGCCCGTCGCCAGGCCGTTCGGCATCTGCTGCAGGTTGCGAATCTCGTTGGAAATGCTCTGCATCTGGTTGGCGATCTGCGTCGCCTCGTTCACGTTCGACTGCAGCGTCTGCAGCGCGCTCATGATGTTTTGCGTGAGGTTGCCGGCGTCGATGACTGGGATACCAGCGCGTGCGGTGGTGCCGGCCATGAGGGCCAACACCATCGCGAAGACACGGAACAGCTTTTTCATGGTTCGCTCCTTCGGGGTAGTGGATTTCGCTGCGAAAGTCAGGCGACGGCCAGCTGCGGCTCGTCGTCGGGCTCGGGTTCCGCCACGGGCGCCGGAGGCAGCATCTCGGCGACCCAGTCCAGGCCGCGCAGCGCCAGGTACTCGCGGTTGAACTGGTCCGTAGGCAGATGGAACAGCGGCTCGGCCAAGGCGACATCGGCTTCGCCGGTCGCAGCGCAGTAGGCAAGCCCGATCTCACCGAGCGGCAGGCTGAACAGCCGGTTGCCGAGCGGCGAGGTGAAGTAGTACTCGCGCTTGGCCGTGGCCTTGCCGATGATTTCGATCTGCCGATCGTTGAGGCCGAAGCGACGATAGAACTTGGCGTTGCTCTCTTCCTGGGCGCGGCCGAAGGGCAGGAAGATCTTCGTGTAGCAAGATTCGTTGATGACCGAGAACAGCGGGCTCTCGGCCACGCTGGAAGGGCTCTGGCTCGCGAAGATGACGTAGACCTTGAAGCTGCGCAGCGTGCGCAGCCACTCGTTGAGGCGCGGCGCGAACACAGGGTTGTCGAGGAACAGCCAGCCCTCGTCGAGAACCAGCAGCGTCGGGGTCGACGCCTTGAACCGCCGTTCGAGCCGATGGAACAGGTAGGTTAGGGTCGGCATGACGGCGCCGGCCATGTTCTTCGTTAGCTCGCGCATCTCGAAGGCCTGCCAGCGCGCATCGCTCAGCGAGTCGCGGTCGGAGTCGAGCAGGCGTCCGTAGCTGCCCTCGTGGGTGAACGCAGTGATCGCCGCCTTGACCTCCGGGTCTTGCACCTTGATCTTGAAGGCGGTCATGGTGCGGTGCTCGCGGCCGCCATCGCCCAGCGCCTTCAAGGCCTTGAGGATGTCGGCCTTGCGCTCCGGGTTCATCTTCACGTTCTCCTGCAGGCAGATGGCTTCCATCCACTCCGCGGCCCAGGTGCGCTCGTTCTGGTCGTCCACGTCCGCCAGCGGCTGGAACGACAGCGGGCAGTTTTCCTCGCCGAGGTCGTAGAACTCGCCGCCCATGGAATGGGTCAGCACCTTGGAGCCCTTCTTCATGTCGAAGATGAACACCTGTGCGCCTGGATAACGCGGCCAGGCCGCCTCGAGGGCGCACAGCAGCGTGGACTTGCCCGAACCGGTCGGGCCCACGATCAGCGTGTGGCCAACGTCGCCATAAGCCGTCGTGACGCGGAACGGCGTGTTGCTGTCGGTGACGGCCTGCAGCAGAGGCGTCCCGTCAAGGTTCGTGTCGCCCTTGGCGCCTGCCCACACCGCTGAAAGCGGGAACAGGTGGACGAGGTTGATGGTGTTGACCAGCGGGTGGCGAACGTTGTTCGCGCAGTTGCCCGGGATCGCGCCAAGAAAGGCGTCGAGCGCGTTGTGGTTCTGGTTCTCGTCGATGGTCGTGAAGCCCAGGCCGTCAACGATCTTCTCGACCTGCAGGCGCTTCTCGGTGAGCGCGTCGCGATCCTTGTCGAAGAGGATGATGGTCTGCGTGAAGTGACCATAGGCCACCGCGCCCGCGCCAAGCTCTTGCAGGGCCACGTTCGCGTCGGCCGCCTTGTTCACGGCATCCGTGTTCTCCATGGCCGACTCGGAGCCGAACATCGCTTCGCGGAACACGGTGACGAGAGACTTTCGCAGCGAAAGCCAGCGCTGCTGATAGCCCTTGATCTGCTTCTCTGCATCGGCCGGGTCGAGGAAGATGAAGCGAGTCACCCAGCGGTACTCGAAGGGCAGGCGATTCAGGCCGTCGAGCAGACCAGGCCGGCTGTTCTGCGGGAAGCCGACGATGGTGATCGCCTGAATCCAGTAGTCGCCTAGCTTCGGGTCCAGGCCGCCGGTCAGCGGCATGTCGGTCAGCAAAGCATCGAGGTACATCGGCACCTCGGGCAGACCGATCTTCTGGCGTTTGATCGACACCGAGTCGTGCAGGAACGTGAGCAGTTCACCGTCCTGCAGCCGCTCCATTTCCGGCAGCGTCGTGGTCAGCAGGTTGGCAATGCGGCCCGCGTCGCGCTGGAAGGTCTTGAGGTGGGCTTCGTAGTTCTTTTCCTTGCGCTCGTCGCCCTCGTAGAACCATTGCGCCACGCGGCCCGACACGTCGGGCGGCGGCAGGTACACGAGCGCGAAGTGATAGGTGTTCTCGTGGTGAGCAACACCCTTGAAGATGTGTTGGCGCTCGACATCGAGCAGCTGCGCGACGGGGAATGGGTAGTCCGCAGTGCGGTATTCCTCGGCTTCGCTGCGATCGTCGATGGCATAGATCGCCCAGCCACCTTGCAGCCGCCGAAGCGAGTTGTTGAGCCTGGCGCAGGCACCGATCAGTTCATGCTTGGTCGCGCTCGCCAGGTCGGGCCCGCGGTAGCGGAACGCGGTCATGAACGAGCCGTTCTTGTTGAACACCACGTCGGGTGCCACAAGTGCGGCCCATGGCAGGAGGTCGGAGAAACGATCCGGCACCTTCTTGTGCTCGACGAGCGAGAACGTGCCGAAGGCGTTGGAGCCGAAGATTGCGTAGATCGCGAGGCCGGCCAGCGCGACGGCCAAGAGGAGAACGAGGAAGATCGTCATGGCTCAGGCCCTGTAGAAAATCTTGTAGCGGATGGCGCGGCGAAACACGTCCCAGAAGTCCGGGTCGCGTTTCGCCGCTCGGTAGAACACCGCGTGCAGGAACAGGGTCAGAGGGATCGCGTACCACGTGCGCAGCGGCAACGACAGCGCGACGCAGAACGTCCAGATGATGATTGCCAGGCCCCGGGGCACGCCGGCCAACATCAGTTGCTTGGTCAGCGACTGATGGACCGGCACCTCGTACCCCGGAGGCGCATCGTCGTAGTTGCTTCCCTCTGACATGTCGCCCCCTTAGAACGCTGCGCCGCCGCCGAAGCCGAAGAGGGGGAGGAAGAAGGTCGCGGCCGCGAAGGCGATCGACAGACCGAATGCCACCCACACCAGCTTGCGAAGACCCGTGCCGCCTTCGGAGAAGGCGATGCCGAGGCCGCAGACCAGCACCGCCGCCACACCGGCGATCTGCGCGACTGGACCGGTCAGCGAGTTGAGGAAGGCCTGCAGCGGGGCCTCCCAGGGCGCGCCGGTAGCAGCCGCGAAGGCTTGTCCTGCCAGCAGAAGGGGCAGCAAGCCCAGGAAACGAAGTGAGCGAACTTTCATGAAGGAGCCTCCTTAAGGGGAACAAAAGGGGATGCGATCCCCGCCTCGTACACAAAGAACCACCGCCCGCTCATCCGTGACGGACTGCACAGGCCGAACGAGTGTAGTTCTTTGAACTACACCGATCAAGGACCCCGGGCCATGCACGGTTTTCCTGGGGCTTTCGCCGACACTCACGGGGCCGCGTGAGCGGTTCGCGAGCGCCGGCTAGTTCTTTGAGTGCAAGGAAACTCTAGGGTCGGCAGGGTCGACAAACCGTGATGATTCGCACGGTGTAATTCAGCGCATTTCGACACCTAGTTACCAATGCAAAGCCTCGAAACCGTGTCGGTGCACCCCTTCCAGTTGGAGGTGCACGACTTCCCTACCTACTCGCTGGTGATCGATGCTCGGTCGCCGCATGAGTACGCGGAGGACCACATTCCAGGCGCGGTAAATCTGCCTGTGGTCGACGACAAGGAATTCGAGGAGGTCGGCATACGTCACAAGGACGACAAGCACGGCGCCTACCTCATCGGTGTCGAATACTCGTTGCGCAACATCGCTGCTCAGATCCGTCCGCTCATCTCGAAGTACGGACCCGATGACCGCTTCCTCGTCTACTGCTTCAGAGGTGGCAAGCGCAGCCGCTTGTGGGCTGACAACCTGCGGACCATTGGCTTCTCCGTCGACGTGCTCAACGGTGGCTGGAAGAACTACCGGCGCTGGGTCCGCATGGGGCTTGAAACGCTGCCACGGCAATACGACTACCGCGTGCTTTCAGGCTCGACAGGCAGCGGCAAGACCCGCCTGCTGTATGCACTTCAAGCCGCCGGCGAACAGATCCTCGACCTCGAGGATCTGGCCTCACACCGCGGCTCGCTGATTGGATCGCTACCCGGCATCGAGCAGCCCACGCAGAAGTATTTCGACAGCCTCCTGCTCGACATGATGCGACGCCTTGATCCAACAAGACCTGTTTGGATCGAGGCAGAGAGCAAGAAGATTGGCCAGGTGCAGCTGCCCGATGCCTTGCACGAAGCGATGCATCGCACGAAGCCGATCAACATCTCCGCACCCATGCAGGAGAGGGTGCGCCTGTGGCGCGAGGACTACCCGCAGTTCGTCGAGGACCCGGCGGGCATGGTGCGCAAGCTGGAACCGTTGAAGCCGCTCGTCGGCGGCGTCGAGCTCGCACTGTGGAAAGAGCTGGCGGAGACAGGTCGTGTGGACGAGCTGTTCGAGCGCGTCATGGTGGCCCACTATGACCCGTGCTACTTGCGCAGCATGAAGCGCTCGTATCGTGAAGGCGGCACCCCCGTGGAGGTGCCGCTAGTGTCGCTGTCGACCGATGCGCTGCAGAAAATCGCGCGAGACCTGAAAGACCAGTTCGGGAGCGAGCCCGAGGCTTAGGACGGGTCGTACCACATGCCGTCCACGCCCGGCGTGCCCCGGTAGGTCGGCGCCAGGTTGTAGGTGTACGGGTGGCTGATGTAGGCGGCGCAGTAGCCCGGCATCGTGTTCGGGATGATGTACGCGCCAGTGTCATAGTCGTAGTAGCCGAGCGCGTTCAGTCCTGCCGCATCGCATTGACCTGCACCTGCGGCTTCGGCACGCACGAGGGAATCCATCTGCGGGTCACTGTCCCCTCGCGGGCACAGCTGCAGGAAGTTGAAACGCCCGCGCACTGTGTCGCTCCATCGCCGGCTACTGATGCTGAAGTACCGGCGCAGCGACGGCGTGCACTCGGTCGGCCTGGTGCCGGAGGCCAGGCACAACGTCGCCTCGCAGGCGAGTTTCGGGTCACCGGTCAGCTCGGCCTGGGCGTAAGCGCCACCGGCGCCGAGCATGCCGGCCAGGGCCGCAGCGGCCAACTTTGTCAGTCTCATCATGCGATCTCCTTGGGTTATGGCGTCGTCACCCGACCGCCGCAAATAGTGTAGTTCTTCACACTACACCAAACAACGGCACGGCCAGGCGCTCCTGCCGGCAGCGCAAGCGAAATCGACTCTAGGGGCGGGTTGAGGGCAAAGCCGCGATGACTTTGCCCGCCGAATTCATCGGCTCACAACACCGTGTTACTTGGCCTACGAAAAGTCACCGCTATGCGTCTCTGCGGCCGAGGTGCCGTAAAAGCAGATGAGACGCCGGCCGGGCTTCAGCTGTGTCGCTGGGTTGTCCTTCCAACGGGCCAGCGCAGGCTCCATCAAGCGGCGCCAGAGCGGCGGCACCAGGGAGGTGACGAGAAGGATCACATAGCCGGCCGGCAAGCGGGGAGAGCCCGCCGCCGGGGCGGCCATGTAATAAGGGCGGCTGGGCGCCAGATGGTGCGCTTGGTGGTACGTGATGCTCAGGGTCATCCAGGCCTGAAGCCTGCACCCGTCCTCCCAGGCGTATTGGCCCTCACGGGCTTCGGGCACGCTGTCATCACCAAGGCCCCAGTGCTGCAGGTACGTGATGGCCTGCATAGCGAACCAGACGCCGACGAGAAGTGCACCGTACAGCAGAGCCCCAGCCAGGCCGCCGGCGAGCGCGAAGGCCGTCCAGGTTCCCACGGTTAACGCGATGGCCTCGGCCAGGCCACCGCGCCAGCGGCCGCCAAGCCGCTGGCCAAGAGCTGCGTCGTACTCGACCGCCGAGCGCGCCACTCGCTGCACGCGGCGCACTGCGAAGCGCCACACCGATTCGTCGACGGCAGGCCATTCCGCGTCGACGACATTGCCCGAGGTTGCGTGGTGCGGCATGTGCTCATGGCCCAGCACCGGATAGCCGACCAGGCCGCCAATGGCTCGGCCGAGCCGGCGCCGGCCTGCTCGCCTCTGGTGGACAAGCTCATGACCGATCACGGTCGCGAAGATGAAGCAAGTCCACAGGCTGGCCCCGGCGCCGACCCAGGCACCGGGCCCTCGAAGTGCACCGCCGTGAATCAACCACAGGGCGACCGCCAGGCACACAGGGAACGTCAGCGCGAACACCACGGGCAATCGGTCCAGCCAGGTAGCCGCTCGCTCGCTCCAGTCGCCCGGCTGCCGCTCATCGACATCCCCGAACACGGCGCGAAGGAAGGGGGCCACCGCGAAGACCGCCGCGCAGGCGAGCCAGGCGTGTCCGCTCGCGATGCCGGCCACCAGCAGTGCCGGCGGAACGAACACGGTCAGATAACCGGACGCCCTCAGCAGCCCTCGCATCTCACACCAGCCCGTACTCTGCAGCGATGCGTGCCGCCTCCGTGCGATGCGGGACGCCGAGTTTGGAGTTCAGGCGCTGCCAGCGGGAGTCAACCGATGCCGTGCTGATCCCCAGCTCAGCGGCAACTTCCTTGGTGCCCAACCCGCGCCGCTGCATGCTCAGCAGCTCGATGTCGTCCTGTGTGATGCGCGAAGCCTTGATGAGGTCGCGGCGAGCCTGCCGCACCCACCACTCGTGCAGCTCCATGGCGAGGCTGCGCGCAAGCACCTTGAAGGTGGTGAAGCCCTCTGCCTCGAAGTAGCCTGGCGCGCTGACACCAAGGCCCAGCACGCCGAGTCGCGACAGCCCGCCGCTCGACGGCGCTGGCACGATGCAGGCCGACACCATCCCGTAGCGCAGCGCAAGCTCCGTTGCCTCGCGCTGCGCCTTGGTGTATGGCTTGATGTGGGATGCTGGCACAGGCTCAGAGTGCGTTGCCGCATAGAGCAACCAAGGGTCTGTCGCATACCAGCCGCGGTCCTGGTACTCACGACACCAGCGCCAGTCGCAAGCCAACAGGAAGCGGAACGACTCGTGGCTGTCGTCGTCCCGGACGAAGCTGACGAACAGTGCATGCTCGACGCCCATGGCGCGCTTCGCCTCGTGCAGCAGCTCGAGCACGTCCGCCTGTCGCTCGGCGCCGGCGATGCGTTGAATGACATCGATAACCCGCGCGTTGTAACCGTCCTCAGTGACGGTGGCGTGCAGGCTGCGTGGGGGGCGATCCAGCGACAGCATCAAACAGATCCTCGAATATTTTGCGCAGCTGGATATACGCCAGCTGGTACTCGAAACGAAGGTCATCCGTGTCACAGAAAGACGCGAAGTCCTCGCGCGAGAAGAACACGGCCGAATGGGATAGCGTGCCCGCGCCGCGGCGCTGGACACGCTCGACATAAACCCCGCTGTTTCCGCGCGTGAGCCGAAAGGTCAGCACGCCATCATGGCTCTCGACAACACGCTCGGTGTCAGAGCTCGTCGGGGTCGATCTCCTGGTGCGCCGATTCATCAGGCTGCCGGTACAAACGTCCGCAAGACTCGCAGTTCAGCAAGTCAAGCGTGGTATCGGCAGGCCGATGGGGCCATGTGAAGCCCTTCTCGGCGCCGCAGTGGTCGCACTCCATGAGTGCGAATGCGAACGCCTTGCGGCACTCGCCACAGTGCATTTCGTCCATGCGGTTCTGCTCAAGAACCTCCCATGGGTCCCTGTGCTCGAAGCCGCAGTGAGGGCACGCCAGGGTGGGACCCATACCGCCTTCTTCGCTGAGCAGCCATTCCGGCAAACCTGCATCGTTATCTCCCTTTTGGTCTGTCACGGTATTTACCTCAATGCCTGGTGTCCATCCCACTTAGGGGGCTCTTGCCCCCATACGTGGGGGTTTATCCAACACGGCAACATTCACTTTCGCCGCGAAAGCACTTATGCGATTGGCTCCAGTTGATAACCGGTTTCCTGCGACCAGCCTTGGACCTTCACCAGTTCGCGAACATAACGCCCAGCAGGATACGTCGCACGATCGTTCGTGCCTGTGATGAAGGCGATCACGTTGACGGTACGCGCGATAGACCGCGGCCGCGGCTGGTAGTTCGGTATCGTCTCCAGCATCTCCTCAATCCGGTAGAGCGCATCGAGCGACGAGTCAGCGTGCTCGGTGCAGAAGCCGCCACGGTGGCCGGTGTTCCAGGCCATCAGCATGTCCCGCACTTCGGCTCCGCGCACCTCGCCGAACACAATGCGGTCGGGGTGCATGCGCAACGCCATCTTGAGACAGTCCTGCATCGTCCTGATACCGGGGACCGTGTAGAGACTTTCTTGATCCTCGGCGGGGTTCTGCAGCTCCGGCGTGTCCTCGATGGTCACGATCCGGTGGCCCGTCGCAGCCATCGCTAGGAGCATCGCATTGCCGAACGTCGTCTTGCCGCTGCCCGTGCCGCCGGCGACCACGATGTTCTCGCGTTCGGCCGCACACCGCAGCAGCGCCGCCTTCTGCGCTGGCGTGATGATCTGACTGGCCTCGTACTCGTCGAGCGTGATGATGCGCGAGGGTTTCTTGCGAATCGTGAACGAGGGTGCCGGCGTCAGCGGCGGCAGCGTACCGATGAAGCGGAACATCAGCCCAGGCACGAGGGCATCGAAGGACGGGTTCTCATCGCCAATCTGCTCGCCCTTCGCATCTGCGACGATGGTCAAGACACTGTAGATGCGCTCGGGTGGCACCCCTTGGAGCATGCGTACCCGGCCTTGACCGACGCGATCAACCCACACGGTGCCGTCGCTGTTGGCACTGACCTCGGTCACGGCCGGATCGTTCAGGGCTTCCCACATCTCGGGCCCAAGGTCGGCCTTCAACATCGCAAGCATGCGCTGCTGAGTCTTCGTTGTGTAGAAGGCCGCATGGCCGGGCATCTTGAGGCGGGCACCGTCACCGCCTCCCTTCAGGTCAGTGACTGTCATCTGTGGGTTCCTTGTTAGCGGCCTGGCCAGCCTGGGGCTCGGGGAAATCCGCCGGCGTCGCAACCATCTGCTTCGGCAGATGGGCGTACAGGCCGCGAGACCGTTCTGCGAGCACTTCGGTTACCAGGTCAATGAAGCGGGGGAAGCGCCGCTTCACCTTGTCCGCGAATTCCTTCTTCTCGGGCTCGGTCAACGGCTCCGGTAGCAGGCCGAGCGCAACCTGCACGAAGACGCCCAGCGTCTCTGTCGACACCTTGTTGCCCTCGACCACGGTCAGCAGCTTCTGGTCGATGCGCTGCAGTCGCCGCGCGATCATGGCGTCGCGGTTGTCTTCACTCGATGGGTTCAGGAACGTGCGCAGCGCCTGCTCGATCACGTTCTTGCGCGAGACGCGCTTGGTCGCGGCATAGACCCTCAATGCGTTGTCCAGTTCCTCCGGGATCTCCGAGTTCAGGCGTACCAGCCGCTCGGCACGCTTCGGGGGTTTGGCAGTCGTCTTGGTGGCCATGTCAGATCGCAATCTCGATGTCCGGACCGTCGTCGCGGTCGCGTTGGTGGCGCCGGTGCTGCTGCTGCTCGTCGAAGGCGCCGCGCAAGGCGATGTCCTGTCCCTCGTCGCTGGCCTGATCCAGCTCGTCGTCCTGCAGCTCGCGCCCTTCCTGCAGCAGCTCGCCTGTCTCCGGATCAACGCCCTGCCGCTGGTCGATTGGCTGCTCAAGGTCCTGCAGCTCGTCGGCCGCGGCGCTCGCCACACCAGTGGCGGCAGCAGTGGCAGCGGGCACCATGCCGGCCCACTCCAGCGGCCTCGGCCGCGGACGGTACGGATAAGGCCTGCGCGTGCTCAACGGCGGCGCCGGCAACACGCGGCTCTTGAGGTTCGGGTCGTTGAAGTAGAAGAGCTTGCGCGCCCGGATCGGGTGGAAGCCCGCGACGAACACCAAGCCCTCGTCGGCCGGGAAGGTCATCGCTTCGCCGGCCGTCAGGAGTGGCCGGCCTACCTCTTGGTCGGCGACCATGACATGAGACAGCCATGGCGCCAGCCGGTGCCCCGTGTAGGTCTTCTGCTGGTGCACCTCCGTCTTCGTGCCTGACTGCGCCGAGATGACCTCGGCGGTCTTCGGGTCGTTCGGCGTGAAGTAGATGCGGACGTGGCAGAGGTCCAGCAGGCTGTTCGGCGTGCCGTACACCTTGTCGATCTGGTTGCTGCTCTGCGCGACCAGCATGACCTTGATGCCGTAGCCCCCGGTGTAGGCCAGCTGCGTCTCGAAGAAGTCCATGCGACCGAGCGCGGGGAACTCGTCGACCAGGAAGAGCACACGACGCCGCTGATGCTGGCCGTCCTTGGCCCGCGCTTTCGGCTTCAGGCCGAACAGTGCCGCCAGGCGGCCGAGTACCGACGGTTTCGCCTGGTGCATCGGCGTCCACTCCTCCACCAGCTTGCGGCCGATCTGCGCCCAAATCAGCCGGCGAAGCGCGCGGGTCCGGTTGATCTCGGACGGCGGTATCACCATGTAGAGCGACAGCGGCCGCTCGCCGTGAATCAGGTCCTGGATGCGGAAGTCGCTGTCGGCAGTGTTGGCCGCGATGATGGGATCGCGGTAGAGCGCCAGGAAACTCATGGCCGTGGACATGACGCCGCTCAGCTCGTTGGGCGAGCGGTTCAGGTTCTCCCGCGCCGACGAGGCGATCGCCTCATGGATCACCGGGTCGCCGTGGTCGGTCCGCAGCATGTGGTTCAGCGTGGCCAGGATGTCGCGCTGCGGGTCGGCCAGGAAGTAGGCCAAGCCACGCATCGTCTTGTCCTTCTCGGCGTACAGGATGTGCAGGATCGCCGCGACAAGCAGTGCATGGCTGGTCTTGTCCCAGTGTGACGGCCGGCCAGTACCGTCCGGGTCCACGATCATGTCGGCGACGTTCTGCGCGTCGCCGATAGCCTGTGGTCCCTTGCGGATCTCGAACAGCGGATTGAAGTGCGCTGAACTGGGGTCTGTCGGGTTGAAGTAGATGACGTTCGAGAACTTGGCCCGATAGCCCGCGGTGGCGTCGAAGTTCTCGCGCCGAATGTCGTTGATGACAGCGCTGTGTTCCCACACCAGCAACGTCGAGATGATCGGGCCGGCGCCCTTCCCCGACCTGGGCGGCGCCACCAGCCCGACGTTTTCGGGGCCGTCATGCATCAGGTAGGACCCGTCCTCCTTCAAGCCGATAACCACGCCCGTCTTGGCATTCAAGGCGGCCTTCTCGACATCTTTGTCATCGCCCCACCTCGCGGTGCCGTAGGTCGTCGCAATCTTTGCCCGGCGAGCCACCCACACTGCGTAAAGGATGACCAGCACCACGCCCGCGCCCATCGACGCAAAGACCATCTTCATCGCCGCGTTGAACTCGGCCGGCGCGTAGGAGTGGTACCAGTAGTTCCAGCTCATGACCTGCCAGGGCCGATAGATCGGCGTGCCCCACAGGAAGAACATGGGGTCGCCGAGCTGGGCCTGGTAGCCCAGGCTCTTCGCCAGCTCCTGCGTCGCGTACCACCAGCCTGCCAGCGTCGTGACGCAGAAGACGGCAAGCGGGATAAGTGTGAACGTGCCTGGTGCTCGTTCGTTCGTGACCTTGCCTTGCATTGATCCTCTCCTGCGCTATCGGCTGCGACCCATGGTGCGCTGTCGGCTGGGAGCGTCCAGCGCGACGTAACGCACCCTGCCTTGCATCTGCACCGGCACCGTCATGCTCGGTGCTCCCCTGCCTCGCTCCAGGCTGAGCGAGACTTCCTTGCCCACCTGGCGCGCAACGCCGTTGCGAGCCGGCACCAGCGCAAAGCGCCCGTCTTTCGCGACGACGGCGTGTGGACCGCTCGCCAGCTGCTCAAGCCGCTCCACCTTCCCGCGGAAGTCCTGCCCCGGTTCCAGCGTGACGTGCTGGCCAAAGCGCTTCGCCAGCTGCGCAGCCTTGGCCGCGTGCTCGCGCTCGTACATCTCATCGAGCGCCTGCGTCCGCAGC
>Ga0075366_10001222_pt1 | contig 12747 bp, 5 predicted proteins | sample EndMethybrTD3031_FD_72351 | JGI IMG/M metagenome (GOLD analysis project Ga0075366, IMG submission 72351) | Populus endosphere microbial communities from Tennessee, USA - Endosphere MetaG P. TD hybrid TD303-1 | ecosystem: Host-associated > Plants > Roots > Endosphere | place: USA: Tennessee...
GAACATTGGCTGAATGGCGTTAAAGTGCTGGAATACGAACGCGGATCAAAAGCGTTTGAAGATTTGGTTGCGATCAGTAAATACAAAAAATGGAAAGAATTTGGCATCGCGCCGCAAGGGCACATCCTGCTACAGGACCACGGCAACACGGTCTCTTACCGCAACTTGAAAATTAAAGAGCTTAAGTAAGCGGTCGTATGGGATCTTGCATACGAGATTTTATAAAAAATCGGCCAGTCCCGGTTGGCATGACTGCTAAAAGCGATGGGAATATTATCGGCATTAACCACACTTTTACTTTGATAAATTAATATGAGCGTGTATAAGTTTACGGTTATAATCATGAGCTTTTTCTTGCTTAACCCTGGCTATGCGGAAACCCAGCCCTCATTGGCCAGATTTGACATATGCGTTTACGGGGGCACCTCGGCCGGCGTAATTGCCGCCTACACAGCCGCTAAAATGGGCAAAAAAGTGGTGCTCATAGAGCCAGGTTATAGGTTAGGCGGCCTTTCAGCCGGTGGGCTGGGCTTCACCGATATTGGTAATAAATATGTGGTGACCGGTTTGGCACGGGACTTTTACCGTCGCATTGGCCGGCATTACGGCAAATTTGAACAATGGACGTTTGAGCCCAAAATAGCCTTATCCGTGTTCGAAGACTATGTCAAACGAGGCGGCTTTAAAGTAATATATGGGCGGCGGCTCAACAAAACTAATAAAAACAATACCCGTATTGTCAGTATCGATTTAGAAAGTTCATTATCAGCGACTGTAAAACATTTGACCATTAGTGCCAAACAGTTCATTGATTGTAGTTATGAAGGCGACCTGATGGCCAAAGCAGGGGTCAGTTATACGATCGGCCGCGAAGCGAATTCAGTTTATCATGAAACCGTCAACGGCGTCCAACTGAAATCTCAAAATCAATTACCGGATGGCGTTGACCCATATAAGACCCCCGGGGACCCTGAAAGCGGGCTGCTCTGGGGTATTAGTAGTGAAAAATTAGCACCAGCCGGCTCGGGAGATAAAAAGATACAGGCTTACAATTTCAGGATATGCTTAACTAATGATCCTGCCAACCGCATAGCCATTGACCGGCCGCTCAGTTATGATTCAATCCGCTATGAGTTATTATTGCGAATTTTAGCAGTGAAGCCAACCAGGAGTATCGGCACTATTTTGAAACTGGACCTGATGCCTAACCACAAAACGGATATTAATAATAACGGGGGATTTTCCACAGACATGGTCGGTATGAACTATGATTATCCCAATGGTGACTATAAACTCCGTCGCGAGATCGTTAAACAACACGATAATTACACCCGTGGCCTGCTTTATTTTATAGGCCACGACCCTCGTATGCCGGAAGAGCTGAGGAAGCAAATGCTGGAGTGGGGCTATCCCAAAGATGAGTATTTGACTACTAACCATAGGACTATACAGTTATACGTGCGCGAAGCACGGCGAATGCTGGGCAGCTATGTAATGACACAGGCTAACTGTGAGGGTAAAGCAGTAGTGACCGACGCCGTAGGCATGGGTGCCTATAACATGGATTCGCACAATGCCGAACGTCTTGTCGTTAACGGTATGGTGAAAAATGAAGGTGATGTACAATTAAGGGGCATCAGTCCTTACCCTATTGCTTATGGGTCTATGATACCTCAGGTTAACGAATGCAATAACCTGTTGGTCCCCGTTTGTTTATCGGCGAGCCACATGGCCTATGGTTCCATAAGGATGGAGCCGGTATTTATGGTACTGGGCCAGTCGGCCGCCGCTGCCGCCTGTCAGGCAATTGATCATCATACCGCAATCCACGAAATAGATATCAAAAAACTACAAGCTGATTTAATAAATAATCCGCTGGCCGACGGCAGTACACCTGAAATATTGGTGGATAACGATGATACCGAAAGGACTGTCGTTAGCAAAGGATGGCTGCGCAAGCCCTCGGGAGGTTACGGCCCCTCTTATTTTTTGGATACCACGGGTGATGCCCGTATTAAATTTAATCCGGTCGTAAAGAAAGCAGGTCATTACGCTGTTTATTACTACTACCCGAAAGTTCAGCATGCCGCAAGTACAATTAACGTCAACATATTTGATGGCAGGCGATCGATATCAAAAAAGATAACCCGGGACGGGATCAGAGTGGTAGGGCAAACTTCAGGCGAATGGGTATGGCTGGATACGCTGCGGTTGCCCGTGGGAAACCGCGCGTATTTGGAGGTTGTCACCAAAGGCGCGGATGGTGCGGTGGCTGCTGATGCGGTTTTACTTGTTCCCATTATTAAATAACCAAAATGAAGCCAGGAGTGTTAGTAAAAAAAGTAACTATATATTTACTGCTTTGGTGATGCTGGTCTATGCTTTTTCGGCCATGCGGCAGACAATTTCGGGCTGGCCCAGCATGATGAATACCAAGTGATCAATGCCGGAATTTCGGACAATAACACCATAGATATCGCTTCTCACTGTCGCAAAAAAATTATCATCGCTATCGAAACTTTATAAATAAGCCGCCTGAGCTGCTATCCCCACGAAAAAGGTTATGAAGAATGGGCAATGCCGTAAATTTAATTTATTGGGGTAGCAAACTCCGCCTCTACTTAGTCCCCGATGGTAATAGAATCATTGCATCTGTAGACAGCGGTAAGCCAAAGTCAGGCCCACCATCTTTTTTCCATGTGAAAGGTTGTATTCTTGGGGAACGCTCTTTTCCGCAGCCCTGGCCTGGTGCTGAATTGGCATGATATAATATCCAATCTTGCGTGCCGTCTGGTGATTTAAAAAAAGAGTTATGACCAGTTGCGTAAACACCATTTTCGGGAGCCTGCTTAAAAACAGGTTCAGCCGACTTATGCCATGACCCGGGATCAAGAAGATCGCTGTTTGCATCGGCGGTTAACATACCTAAGGCGTAATGATCTGTCCAGCATCCACTGGCAGAATAAATAAGGAAAAGTTTATTACGATGTTTAAGCATCTCGGGCCCCTCATTCACGTTTACATGGGAAAGGTCGGAAATAGCAGGCAATTGGCCGAAACGCTCCCACGGGTATACCGGGGCGGAAATTTTTACGCGAGAACTTTCAACTGTTAAAGGGTCTTTCAATAGGGCGATATAGATATCCTGTTCTCCATTTTGGTCGCCCTCCCAGCCGGACCAAATCAAGTAAAGTTTCCCATTATTTTCAAAAACAGAACCATCAATGGCCCACTTGTCCGTGACGTCGCCTATTTGCCCTTTGAACACCCAATCTCCTTCTGTTGGATCTTTTGATGTGTTTTCAATGACATATAATCTATGATGCTTGTTATCTCCATCATCCGCCGAAAAATACATGTACCACTTTTGTTGAATATAATGCAACTCCGGTGCCCATAATTCTTTGGAATAGGAGGTACCGGCGGGTGGCGTCCATACGATCTTTCGAAGTGCACTCTTCATATCGACCACACTTTTTGTCTTCCATATCGTCAGGTTTTTTCCGGTAGTATGTGTATAGTAATAATAGCCATCATTAAAAATTACCCAGGGATCTGCTCCTGATGACAGGATAGGATTTGTAAAAGTTTTTAGCGGCGCCACCTGGGCGGCCGCCGCAGTAACCCGGATAATTAATAATAACGATATCAAATTTTTCATGATGGGATTCATCTTTTATTAGCGGTTGTATAAAAGTTAATGGGCGTTTGACAAAAGTTTTGAAGTATCAATAACTAAGGTTGATATTCTTTGGTGTCCTTTTGCAAAGAAGTAATATATTCAAGAGGGGCGACGCCGAAGTGCCGCTGGAAATTTTTATTGAAGAGGCTTTGAGAACTGTACCCCACCATTTTTGCGATCTCGTACATACTGAACTCATTTTGTGAAATTAATCGTGCGGCTTTTTTTAGACGGGTTAAAGCAATCAGCTCTTTCGGTGTTAATAATGAGAGCGACTTTATTTTACGATAGAATGTTGGCCTGCTCATATTCATATGCTCTGCCAATTGATCAATATCTAAATTTGTGTCCTTAATATGCTTGCGAATGTGTTCATCCAGTTTTTTCAAAAAGGTTTCATCCGTTTTTGAATGAGCCATTACCCGAACATCCTCAAAGGGCGAACTCGCGAAATGATCTTTAATTTTTAAGCGGTTTTTGAGGAGATTGGCAATTTGCAGTTGTAGCAGCTCAGGGGAAAATGGTTTTTGGATATAAACGTCGGCACCAACTTCCAGCCCTTCGATGTGTGCTTTATAAGTGTTTTTGGCAGTTAACAGAACTACAGGGATATGGCAGTACTCGACGTTTGATTTTACTAACTGACAAAATTCAAAACCATCTATACCCGGCATCATGATATCGGATATAATTAGATCTACCATCTCGTTGTCCAGGATATTTTGCGCGATCGCCGCATTGCTTGCCAGATGCAGTTTGTAGGTGTCGACTAAAACTTCGGATAGAAATTCCAAAATTTCCTCGTTGTCGTCTATAATTAAAATACTTTCGCCCATACTAACTTATTTTTTTCCAACTACCCAGTTTAAATTCAAATTGCTGATGTACAGGTAAGGTTAACTCGAAAATAATCATATCGCCGCCGCCAGAAATTAATTTTAATGAACCATTATGCAACTGTGTTAATGATTGAGCTAATGATAAACCTATACCTGTTCCAGGTTTGTCGTTTCCACGTAACCTGAAAAACGGTTCAAATATGCGCTCGCGAAACTCATCTGGTATCCCCTTGCCGTCATTGGCAAACCTCAGTGTGAATACGTTGTCAGTGGCTTTAAAGGGAGATATTGATATAACTACTTTACTCGTTGCGTATTTGACAGCGTTCGAGATGAGATTGCTGCATATTTTTATTAAAGCTTCCCTATCCACAAAACCGACAACTTGATTCTTAGATAGCTCAAGATTTAAAGTGATCCCGTTTCTTTCGGCCTCTGGCCTGAAAGCCACGGCTTGTTCTCTCAATAAATCCGTGATATTGACATTGACAAAATTTAGCCCAAATTGATTCATTTCGGTTCTTCGAAAATCAAGTAGCTGGCCTGTTAATTCTGCTAAACGTTTGGCATTCTTGTCAACCATCAGCAAACTCTTTTTAATACCGGGTAGTTCTTCTGCTTTTTTGATCAATCTTTCAACGGGTCCAACAATCAAGGTTAAAGGGGTTTGTATCTCGTGAGCTATATTAGTGAAAAACTCAATTTTAGCTTCGTAGATTTCTTTCTTTTTCTCGTGTTCAAATAATCGGAGCTTGTTTAAATTTTTACGTTCAATGTAACGGTGATAATAGCGAATGGATTGATATAAGCTGATACCCAAGAAAAACATGTAAAAAATATAGGCAAAATAACTCTTCCAAAAGGGGGGCAATATTTTAATAAATATACGTTTTTCCTTACCTGTCCAACTGCCTACATTGCTTTCAGCCTTAACAATAAAGGTGTACTCACCAGCACCCAGATCAGTGAAATAAGCATTACGGTTACTGCTCAGGTATGTCCAATCCTTATCCAGACCTTTCATCAAGTATTTATATTTTGTGACCTTGGGTGATGAATAGTTCAAGGCTGCAAATTCAATACTGAAATTATTTTGATCATACGCCAGTATGATTGTATCACTATACAAAATAGACTTCGTTAGGGGAGTTCCCATTTCATTAGGAACAATCTCCTGGTTGTTGATTTGGAAGCCGGTAATATAAGTTGGGGGACTGGCATACTTCTGGTCGAATTCGGCGGGGTCAAACGCGATCATTCCTTTAATAGATCCAAAGTACATTTTGCCGTTATGATCTTTATAAGCGGAGTTATAGTTAAATTGATCTGTTATAAGGCCATTCGATTGGGTATAAGTTTTACATTGCTCCGTACGCAAATCAAGGCAAGTAAGGCCTTTAAGGGTGCTTATCCATAATTTCTTCGAGTTGTCCTCCAAAACACCGAATATAACATTGCTGGGCAAACCATTTTCAGTCGTGTATTTTTTAACGACTTTCTGGTCGGAACTCATTTTAATCAAACCGCCGCCGTCAGTAGCAAACCACAGACAATGGTTGCTGTCTTCTAAAATATTGTGTACTGCGGATTCGCCGGTTATTGTGTTTTTAAGCGTATCCCCCAACCGGATATTACCATGCCGGCCGGTTTTGGGGTTGTAATAAAATACGCCTTGTGAAACACTACCTGTCCAGATATTTCCTTTTGCATCTTCGTGGATATCAAAAACATAAGAATTGCGCGGGATCTCCGGTATCCGGTGGAATGTTTTGAGTTTCGTGTTGTAGGTAAATAGGCCCGAACCACCATATGCGGTACCCACGAGTAAGGTGCTATCCCTGGTAAGGTAAATACAGTGAACAAAATTACTTATTTGATCGTTTTTCCCACCAATGAATTTAAAGCGATCAGTAATCCGGCCTGTGGATGTATTCATGATCTCCAGGCCGTGAAAAAACGGACCGATATATAATTGATTACCTAAAGCAAATAAGCCATGAATGTTTGGATATGAAACGTCACCCTTTTTACCCGTGGCTGTATAATTGGTAAATGCTTTTGTTTTTAATTCAAACTTATTAAAACCGGCATCTTCCGTCCCGATCCATAAGTTGCCCTTATGGTCTGAACAGATCGCCCTTACTGCTTCCCCGGAGAGGGAGTTAACGCCCGAAAGCGGGTAATATTTTTCAAAGCGGGCATTTTCTTTAGAATAATAATTTACCCCTCCAAAAAATGTGCCGGCCCACATGCCTCCCTGATTATCCCGGCATAAGGTATATACGGCATTATCCGTAATTGAATAAGGGTCGTCGCGCCGTTTTTTTAAGTGCTGGCTGGTATGGCTATTGAAATCATAAATATAGATGCCAGATTCGGTAGCAATCCAATATTCCTGGTCGTCACCGGCCGTAATATCACGTACATAGATGTCCGTTTGATCTTTGCTGTTTAATGACAAATTCTTAACAGCCCCGGTTTTGGAATTATAACACTTTAAACCTTGCTTAAAGCATCCGACCAATACCTCATGGTCATTGATAGAGAGTACTTTACTTATAGCGCGCAAAGTTACCTGTACATTTTGATCAATTATTCGCGCCTTGCTTATTAGTTTACATTGCATGCTGTAAATACTGATCACACCATCTTCGGTTCCTACCAGTAAATGCAAATTGCGGTCAAACGCAATACATGAGCCCTCCACCGGTAGAACTTCAATTTTCTTTGAGTCCTGATGGTATTTATAAAGCGACGAATTGGCCAGAAACCATAAATTATCTTCGTTATCGACGACAAGACTTTTGGTATATGATTTGGGGGCGTTTTCAAGGAAAGTAAAAACTTCTTTATAAGGATCGTATTTAAAAATGCCCTTACCTGTACCTATCCACAACATTCCTTTTTGGTCTTCAACAACAGCGGTTACCACACTATTGCCAATGTTGCCGAATTTATTGTCTTTGTTCTTACAGTTTTTAAAAGTATAGCCATCAAAACGGTTTAATCCGCCCCTTGTTCCAATCCATATCAATCCTTTTTTATCCTGCATGATATAGGTCACTGAATTGTGTATCAATCCATCCTCGGTCTGGTAGTGTTTAAAATAATGTTGACCGAAACAAACCGAAGTTTCCAAATACAGCAACAGGCATAATGAAGTAAGGTAATAGAGGACACGCATAATTAGTTGAATCAAATATAATAAATGCCGCGGCGAAATTCCCATCCAGCAAACATGATAGCCAACTCCCGCTATGGCATTACGAAAATTGAGACGAATCGACAAAAGATTGAATAGTTTTTAGCCAATACTCCCGCCTGGAAATTCATCCCCGATTACTGTTCCTGGTAACTTAACCATGTTTATTTGCGAAAGGCTTCAGCGACCTTCTGGCTTTCAGGGGTTATTGGTTTCGGACGGAATTTACGCTCCTGGAATTTTAGCGGTAAATGGATCTGTCTAAACGGTTTAAGAATAGTAAAGAAAGTGCATAATGAGACAAATCGACAAAAGGTTGAACAATATAATTCTATAGCATCCTTTAATTTCGCCTTCATGCCGATGGGCATACATGGCTTTCTGTAACGCCATAATCTATAAACCAATACTGCTTTGTACGCTATTTTAAAAACCTTGAAGAGAGCATGCTCCTATATGGTCACGCTGTCTTATTAATATACTTTCTTAACCGGATGAACTCATATCGAATTGTACAACCATTTTTAAACCATTTTAGATAAAGCCCATGATGTAAACCTTTACCAAATTAAGCGAAAGCGAACCAACATTCCCGCTTTAATTAAGCCACGAACGGTAATTCAATTACCATAACAGATTATTAACCTAAAGAGTTATGAATTATGAAAAAAGGACTTACTTATCCAGTCCACGCTATAAACCTTTTTCCTGAATTTTCCAGCATGTTTAAACATTTATTCTTGGTGGCCCTCGTCGTTGCGTTACAGGCGAAAGCTTTTGGTAACGTTCCAAACAAGCACGTGGGGGTAAACCCCAACATCAAGGAAATGGAAATGAACCTGGATGTCAACACAACAGATACACTTATTTCAGGTAAAGTTATAAATGAACAAGGCGAGTCGCTGCCTGGTGTTACGATCAAGATCAAAAATACCCAACGTGCAGTAGCAACAAGCGTGGATGGTACCTTCAGCCTTACTGTTCCCGCCGGGGCAATCTTAGTTGTATCCTATATTGGCTATGCTCAGTTGGAAGTGCCTGCGACCGTTAGGATGACCATCAAGCTGATCAGTTCTGCTAATAATCTTAATGAAGTGGTCGTATTAGGTTTCGGTTCCACCCAAAAACGAAGTGAACAAACCGCGGCCTACAGTACGCTATCGGGTAAAGAACTGCTGAAAGCCCCGGTTCCGGATCTGACAAATGCCCTGATAGGCAAAATTCCGGGTGTGGTTACGCGCCAGGGTACTGGCTTACCAGGTAACAATGATGCAGATATCTTTATACGGGGCAGGGCTTCGGCCAATTCAGCCGCGCTAATCATCGTAGACGGTGTCGAACGTACTTCCTTTGGGAATATTGACCCAAATGAAATTGAGTCAATCAGTGTATTAAAAGATGCATCCTCAACAGCGCTGTACGGGATCAAGGCTGGTAACGGTGTAATCGTGATCACCACAAAAATCGGCAAAGAGGGGATAATGAAAGTGTCCTATTCCGGCGGGGCTGGCTTGGTAAGCCTGACTGGTCTGCCTAACACCGTAAATGCATTTGATGCAGCTACCTATCAAACCGAAGGCGAGAATAACATGATTGCGGCCGGATTGTATACCGCGGCGCAACGTACATTCCAGGATGCCGATTTGATTAAATTTAAAGATCATTCCGATCCGCTGCGCTTTCCTGATGTTAACTGGTATAATACTGTAACAAAAAATAACTGGCTGCGCACACAGCACAATCTCAACTTTAGCGGCGGAAGCAAGTTTGCCACATTTTTTGTGTCACTCGGTTATTTATTCGAGGATGGGATGTTCAAAAATTTTCAGCCTATTAATGGATACAAGACCTCAAATTCTTTTACCCGCTATAATTTCCGCAGTAACCTGGATTTCAATTTAACCAAGTCAACGGTCTTCAGCATTAAATTCGGTGGACGGCTTGAGGACACCTATGGCATACATGGTGGGGTATCCAGTACCGGGGATACCAACGGTACGACGTCATTGATCAGCAGGATTTTGGCTATTCCTGCCTGGGCAGTACCTTTCTTTCCCGAATATACCAGCCGTGCTACGCCTGAATTAGCTGCCCTTGACGATCAGTATAATAATATTGAGAATCCAAGAATAGGCGTGAATACGTTTAATCCCTATTCGCAGCTAACCCGAAATGGTTATTTTGATAATATTAATAACACGATAGAAAGCGTTTTCGTTTTAAATCAAAAATTGGATGTTATTACGAAGGGCTTAAGTTTTAAAGGCACTTTGGGACTGGATGCATTCATTACAGGCGTACGGGCACAATCAGGTACTTATGCCAAATATCAGGTCGACCCGGCGACGGGCGCTTTGGTGCCGTTTCCGGGATTTTATAATGACAATTTAGGCAGTGTATTTACCAGCCGTGACGGGTATAATAAAACCAACCTGCAACTAGGCTTTAATTACGATCGTCAATTCGACCAGCATCATGTTTCTGTGCTGGCCTTGGCGCAAAGAGAAGTGCGGGGCGTTCAGCGCAACGTTGCTAACGCGCCTTTCGCTAACCAGGGTATCGTATTAAGCACCAAGTATAATTATGGCGGAAAATATTTTGTAGAGTTTAATGGCGCCTACAATGGGTCTGAGAATTTTGCAGCAGGAAAACGTTATGGATTCTTTCCTTCCGTATCAGCCGCCTATAACCTTAGCGAAGAAAACTTTATGAAAAGTATAGCATGGCTGTCTTTCCTGAAAGTCCGGGGGTCTTGGGGCAGAACCGGTTATTCTAATCCGGCGGTGACCGGCGAAACGCGTTTTTTATATAACAGTAATTATACAAACGGCGGCGGATCGGTCAATGCCAGTGGTGGCGCCTCCGCGGGCAATACGATTGTGTATTTTGGGAATGGCACAAGTCCTACCGGTAATTCTGTAGTTTACCAAAGCCAATTTGGTAATCCGGATATCACCTGGGAAAATTCTGTTAAAAGGGATATTGGCCTGGAGGCTAACTTTCTTAAGAACCGGTTGAAATTAACAGCTGATGTGTATGACGAAAACCGGACTAACATCGCTTTACGCCGCACCAATTCGGAACCGTTAACCTATGGGGCTACATTGCCAATTATTAATTATGGCGCAAACTATAATAAGGGTTATGAGTTAGAACTTTCCTATAATACACAGAAAAAGAATTTTAACTACGGTATAAATATTCAATATTCTCATTATCAAAACAAAGTTGTAGTTACGGATGAGGCGGTCAATTTGCCGGGCTATCAAAGCCTGATCGGTTCCCGTTTAGGTCAGTATATTGGCTATAAAGCCATTGGGTTTTACCAGAATGCTGCGGATATTGCCGCAAGTCCGGTGAACAATGCCACCGGGAATAAAGTTATTCCGGGCGATTTAAAATATCAGGATACCAATGGCGATGGTGTGATTGATGCGCAGGATAAAGTGGCGATCGGCGAAACCGATATACCTCAGAATATCCTTGGGATCCAACCCACCCTAAGCTATAGAGGATTGTCGTTATCCGCTCTTTTCCAGGGCGCTTTTAAGGTTAACTCAAACGTGTTGCCTTTAGAGAGCGGCCGTTTTCAGGTTTATACAGCAATGCTTGGGAGATGGCAATCACCGGCTGACAATGACACGGCTACCTGGCCTGTAGCCAAACCTTCTAATTATCAAAACAATCCCAGTTATTCATTAAATTCTTTTTTACTGCAAAACTCCAGCTACGTTAAACTGCGGAACGTTGAAGTAGCATATCAGTTACCTGCGGCTTTTTCAAAAAGCTTGCGTGTACAAAGCATAAGATTGTCCTTAACCGGCCAAAACCTGTACACCTGGACTAAATTTAGGGGGGGGCTGGATCCCGAAATTGCCAACGGCACAACGGTTAACGGCGTGGCTTACTCCGCTATATACCCCTTATCGAAAGTGTATAATTTAAGTATTAATGTGCAATTCTAATTTGAACGTTATGAAAAAGAAAATTTTTACCTATTGCTTGTTGTTAATGCTAATCGTTCAGGCCGGTTGTAAGAAAGACTTTTTGCAATTAGACCTCGGCACTACATTGCCGGAGGATAAAGTATTTGCTGACCCATTATTAACGGTGCGTTACGGGGATAATGCCTACAATTATATGATTGATGATTACGCCCGCTTGCAGGATACTTACAAAGGTACCACCGGACAGCTTAGTGACGAGGCTACCGGAGTTTTGACAGCACTTGCTCCAATTTGGTCTGGCAATTATCTTGGCGCCAGCCCCGATATTGGCACTACCTATAGCCGCATGTACCAGGGCCTTAGGATTGTTAATACGGTATTAACCAAGGTAGATCAGGTGCCTTGGGCCGGTAGTATCTACAATCCTAAAATTGTAAAAGCGCAGATGCTGTTTCTACGTGCAATGTTCCATTTTGAACTGGTAAAACGTTATGGCGGCGTTATTTTGGCGGACAGGCCATTTACGCCGACTGAAGATATTGACCTACCAAGAAACACCTATGAAGAGACGGTTAACTTTATTTTGAAGGACCTGAAAAATGCGGAAGATATTCTGAAGGTGGAATCATCGGTAAACTACTCGCCTGCGACAGATTGGGATGCGGGGAATTATGGACGGCCTACCATTGGTGCCGTTAAAGCGCTCCGCGCCCGGTTGCTGCTGTTAGATGCCAGCCCTTTGCATAATCCATCCGGCGATGCAGCCAAGTGGAGTGCAGCTGCAGCGGCCTCTAAAGAGATCATCGACATGAACAAATATGCGTTACAACCAGACTACACCACTTTATTAAACGTTGATAATTCTCCTGAATATATTATGATCAAAGTGCGTGCCCCACGTCAGTTGAGCGGGTTTATGAACGACTTTATCATGTCTGTCGGTTCGGGAGGGGCCCAAGGCTTGCTCAATCCCACGCAAAACCACGTAGATCTTTATGAAGCGGTTAAACGTGCTACCCCTACAGGCGCCATCATTAGCAGTGCGCCTATAAATACGCCTGGCTCGGGTTATAACCC